>Ga0209705_10002164_pt1 | contig 10542 bp, 8 predicted proteins | sample PPLLaktember2015_5_FD_187262 | JGI IMG/M metagenome (GOLD analysis project Ga0209705, IMG submission 187262) | Freshwater sediment microbial communities from Prairie Pothole Lake near Jamestown, North Dakota, USA - PPLs Lake P8 Core (1) Depth... | ecosystem: Environmental > Aquatic > Freshwater... | reverse complement strand
CCAGGGTCCTCACCTTTTTCGATCTTGCCGATAGTCGGGACAGATATTGCTCGGCCAGCAAAGCCTGGCTTGGGGCCTGTCCCGCCAGGCGGGCGATGTCGCCCGGGCCTCCGGCGGACCCCTCCTCCGCGAAGACCGCGACCGATGATACTGCCAAGACGACGAGGACCGTGACCGCGACGACGACTCTCTTTCGCCGGGTATTCATTGGGGCCTCCCCTCCATCATCACGCGGACATCATCGGCGGAACGGGAGAGGGAGTTGTCAAGACTCCGTCAAGAATTTGTGAAAAGTCAGCGGACGACGATCTCGTCGACGAAAACCCAGGAAGGCCCACCGGCCGAGATGTGCCAATCGGGCAGGCGTTTTGTTCCCTCGACGCGGAAGCGGATGAAGCGGACCGCGCCGAAGGCTTCCCCCGGCGTCAAGTCCTCTGACCACGAGAAGGTCCGGACGGCGTCCTCCCCCTGATGATCGCCCAACACGGCTCTGGTCCCGACCTCCCGGAAGGAGGCGCCGTCGGCCGAGACCAAGCATGTCAGCTTGTCCGGATGCAGGATCCAGCTCCGGCCGTCGGAGAGCGTGCTCAGGGCGATCTCTCGGGCTGCGACGGGGCTCCCGAAGTCGAGGGTGAGTTCGAAATCGACGCCCTCCCAGCCCAGCCAATGGACCTTGAAGTCGCTCGCGCCGCGGACGCCGTTGGTCAATACGGCGAGGTTGCCCCCGGCGTATTTCGAGGCTGGCGGCGGGTCGGCCCTGATCGGCTTGCGAAAAGCGAGGTTCCCCTCGACCTGGACGTCGATGAAGCGCCTGGCGCCCGCCTCGAAGGACTCGGGCGTCAGCCCGGCCTCGCTGAGCGTCCGGACGCCGCCGGCGCGGCACCTCTCGGAAAATTCCTCGATGAGATGGGCCATCCGGGGATTGGCGACGAAACGCCCGGCCTTCTCCTCGTAGAAACCGCGCGGGCCGAACATGTCGTTCTTGCCGATCTCGAGCTTCGCGTACATCAGGGGCAGGCGAGCCGTTTTGACCCGGGTGAGGCGCTCCTCGTCGCGGGCAACCGCAGCCTCGGCCCGGTCGAAGAACTCGTCGTAACGAGCGACATCGGCGGCGGAGAGATAACCCTCCGAGTGGACTGCCGGCGGCTCGTAGATGTCAAGCCGGGCGCCGGCGCGCTCGAGCGCCCCGCGCAGGGCGTCGATGTGGGCCCGGAGGTGCGGCGCGGCCTTCCCGTAATACCCGGCCAGGAACTCGTCCATCGTCTCATCGACATCCGCCCGCGGGTCCCAGAGCAGGCGCGCCAGGAGGTAGGACTTGAGCTCGCTCCACTCGTGCCCCGGGCTCGTGTTCGTCTGCTGGAAGTGCTTGCGGACGCCGCGGTCGACGAAGAACCGGATGTTCGGCTGGAGAACGTGGAGGTTGGGGAAGGGGGAGACGTGATGGGAGAAGTTGACCGTGTAATCCCAGAGATAGAGGTTGCCGCAGATGCGGCTCCACTCCTCGATGTCGCGGACGAACGAAGCGCTCGAAGGGTCTTCGGCGATCGGCAGGCTCCGGTTGAGCTCGATCGTGCAGAGCATGACCTCGATGTTCGGCAGGGGTCGCGTCAGGCGCGGGGCCCGGCGGGAATACTGATAGGCCAGGGTCGAGATCGTCCTGTCGGGGAAGAGGGCGGCGATACGGTTGACGAAGCGGAGGATGGGGCCCGCGGGCGAGCCCTCCTCCTCGATGACCTTCAAGCATTCGGGGCACTGGCAGTAGGAGAAGTTGTCGTTCTGGCTGACCGACCAGATCGGCTTCGCGGGCTGCGCGGCCATCTCGTCGCGGAGCCTGGCCACGGCGATATCGAAGACCTCAGGCCGGGCGAGGCAGGGCTGGTCGATGATCCTTTTCCCGTTCATCAGGGCGAAATACTCGGGATGCGCCGCGAAATAGGTCTGCCAGGGGACGAGCTTCTGAAAGGTGTGGACGTAATAGCCGTCGCCGTAGAGATCGCGGAGGTCGTGGAGCCTCATCCAATCGCGATAATCGGGATCGAGGGCGAACTCGCCGTTGACGACGCGGACCGCGTTCACGGGGTTCTCCAGCTCGAAGAGGCAGCCGAGCGCGAGGTCGTCCTGCCGGGGGAAGACCTCGGCCGCGGGGCTGTACCGGCGGCAGCCGAAGTACTTCTCGAGGAGATGGACGACGCCGTAAATGACGCTCCGGCCGCCTCCGCCCGCGATGTAGAGGTTGCCGGTCGCGGTCGCGACGAGGAAGCCGTCGGGCTGGAGCGAGGGGAGCGAGGACCCGACGACCGGTGGGAGGTCCTTTCGCGGGAAGCCGATGGCGGCGACGCCGGGCTTGCCCGGCTCCCTGACGGCGAGAACGGGCAGGTCCACGCCGCTCATCTTGAGGACGGATGAGCGCAGGACCTCGGCGGCCCGGCGCTCGATGTCCCCCGCCCCTTCGGGGATCTCGATCCTGGCCGCGGGACGGCCGTGATCGACGAGAACGAACGCGCGTCCGCAAGGGCTGAACTGGATCGGGCGCTGGCCTTTCGGGGCGTTCGCACACGAAGCCGCGCCGGCGGCGAGAGCGAGAACGACGGAGAAGCCGGCGGCCGTGAGCGCGAGGGCCGGTCGTCGAACGATCATCAACCGGAACTCTAGATGAATCGGAGTGCGCCGTCAATCACCGACTCCGAGGCCGGCTTCAAGATGAACTTGGCGTTTTCGGAAGGTCTTGGGGCCGGAAGAGGAGGCCGAGACCGGATATGACCTCCTGGATCCTCTGACGCGATAGCGTCCCGATCTTGTCCTTGAGGGCGGACTTGTCAGACGTAAAGACCTGGGAGATGTTTACGACGCTCGGCCTGGGAAGGTTCGCTTCGCCTTTCCGGAGAAGGACATTGCCCGGAGCCTTTGCCCGGTCGAGATTCGAGGTGAGGGCACACAAGACAGTCGTCTGAATGCGGCTAGCGTTGAAGACATCGTTCTGGACGACGACATAGGGGCGCCGGAAGCCGGGTGCGGAACCTTGTGGGCTGCCGAGATCAAACCAGAAGACGTCGCCTTGGAGGATCACCATTCTTCCTTCTCAAGGACGAATCGCTTGTAGTGTTCCAAGGCGGCGTTCCGAGCTTCGCGCTCTTCTTTTGTCTCCGGAGTCGAGTAGGCCTCGTTGAGGGCTTCCAGCAGTCTGCGCGATTCCAGGTCCTTCAGATACTGGCGGACGGCCTCGACGATGATCTCGCTCCGCGAGCGGTTCTGTTCCTCTGCAAGCTTCTTGATGTCGTTGAAAATGCTGTCAGGAATTGAGATAGCGATTTTCATACCAATAGTATGCCTATTGGTATTCCCATTGTCAAGGGTATTGGGCTGTCGCGCCTCTCTCATTCCATCAAGAGAGACGCTCTCACCTCGCGGATCGTCTCATGGAATCGAGGCCGAGGATCCCGATGATCAGGGCATCATGTGCCAGGTCTCGGACCGGCCGTGGCACCGCCTCAGCTTCCGGTACTCGAGGATGTCGCACAGGCAGGACGTGACGAACCCGACGGCGACGATCCCCAAGGCCCCCCAGGCCGCGATCTTGATGATCAGGAAGGCGAAACCCGTCAGCGCATCCGTCGGGACGATCCCCGGATCGGCCAATCCCAGAAGATCCATGACGCCCCCTCCTTCAGTGTGTTCCCCGGCTTTCTTCCCCTAGATGGGGATCCCGCCCCCCGAGCGGGAGATGGCTCTTCCTCCGGCTCTCGTTCGTCCGTCAGGGCCCCCTCTCCGGCCTCGGATCACCCCCGCCGGACCGGATAGCTCGCGCCTCATGACGATCTCAATATAAGAAGGGAGCGGCCCCCATGTGTCATGAAATTGTGATGATCGTGTAAAGATATGGTGAAATGAGCTTGCGCAAGAGCCCATAGCATAGAGGCGGTCCTGGTGATAGGATGAGCTCAGGTTCAGCCGGTTTGGGGGATAGGGTTTCCCGCTCAACCCTGTCACGGCTCGTGCGTTCAAGTAAGTGAGGGCAAAGGATAAGCCCCGATGGTCATAGGACAGACGGACGAGGAACTCATGCTCAGATACCGTGACGGGGACGCGGCGGCCTTTGACACGCTCTACCGGCGCTACGAGAAGCCCCTCTTCGATTTCATCTACCGCATGGCCCCGAACGCGGCCGATTCCGAGAGCCTTTTCCAGGAGACGTTCTTCCGGCTCGTGCGGGCGAAGGACCGATATCGGGCGACGGCGCAGTTCCGGACCTGGCTCTTTCAGATCGCCGTGAACCTCTGCCGGGACCGGTCGAGGCGGATGCGGCACCGCTCCCATCTCTCGCTGAACAGCCCGCTATTCGCCGCCGGAGAAGGCCGCGGCGATGTCCAGGATCTTGTTGCCGATCCCTGTGTACCGGTTGGTGCGTCGGTCGAGGCGAAAGAGCTCGAGGCGGCCGTCAAGGGGGCGGTCGGGTCCCTCCCGGAAGACGAGCATTTCATAGTCGTCCTCAAGGAATTCCAGGGGCTCAAGTACTCGGAGATCGCCGAGATATTGGACCGGCCAGTCGGGACCCTGAAATCCATCCACCACCGGGCCTGCGAGAGGCTCAGGGGCGCCCTGGCCCCGTATCTGGGAGAATGACCGATGGAATGCGAAGATGTCCGGAACCGGCTCAAAGCGTTCGTTGACGACGACCTCGAGGGCTCCGAACTGACGGCCGTCCGCGATCATCTCGACGGCTGCCCGTCTTGTTCCCGGGCGGCCAGGCAGATGAGCCAGCTGCCCGGTGTGCTACAGGCTTGGCCTGCGGCTGAGCTTCCCGATGGCCTCTACGCGCGCCTGAAGGCCGGTTTGGAATCTCGAGAGCCATGGTGGAGGACGTTCCTTACGCCCGCATTCGCCGGGAGGGCCGCCCTTCGGATCGCCGGAGCCGCCGCGGTCGTGCTCGTCACCCTGGCCGTGAGCGGCCACTTCCGAAAGCCGCAGCTCGCGCCCCCGGACGATGAAATCGCCACCATCAATTTCTATGTGACCGAACATCAGGAGGCTGTGGTTCAGGCCGCGTCCGTGAAGGCCGCCGAGCGTCAACCTGTCCGGGTGACTCAGGACCGCGACGACATCATGTATTATGAGTATATTGACGAATATCGCCGGATCTCCCGGCCCGCGGTGATCCTGAGGGGACCGGACTCGGTCCGCGAGGCCGGGGCGGCCGTCCCGGATCCCGGCATCGCCGGCGCCGAAACGCTCACGCTTCCTCTAGCGCGGGCCGCCGTGGGCTTCGAGCCCGTGGCGCCCGCCCGGGTCCACCCCGGCTACATCCTCGACGCGATCACCAAGGTCGCCGGCCGCGAGAGCCTTCATCTCCTGTACACGAACGGACTCGATACCTTTTCGGTCTTCGAGCAGCCCCTCGGCGGCGATAGAGGCCTGGCGGCCGAGGAGCTCAGGAAATATGCCGTCTATAGAAGCTCGGCGGCGGATGATCCGAGGAATCAGGGAGGGATGACGATCCTGGCCTGGAAGAACGCGCACGTCTCGTACGTCCTGATCGGCCGGATCGACATGTCCCGGATGATGGAGATCACCCAGCAGTTTTCGCCCGCGGGCGGGGATAGGAACGGATCCGGCGAGTGATCCCCGGGAGGGTCCCTCGCCCGAATTCCGGATAAAGCCGGTTTCAGCGGAGGAGAGGACTATGCGAAAAAAGGGATTGGTCTTTCTCGCGGCCATTCTCGGATTGGTCTCGCTGGGGCAGCTGGCCTCGACGGAGGCCGGCCGGGCCCCCCAGGCCGCTGGCCAGCGGTCCGCGGCGGCGGGCGGATTGGCCGAGAAGCAGTTCGCAGATGCGGTCGCCCTGCTCAAGCAGGAGAATTTTGCCGACGCGCTCGAGGCCTACGAAAAGGTCATCCAATTGCTTCCCGGGAGCTCCATCGCCCAGGACGCCCGCTACTGGATCGGGCAGACCTATTTCCGGATGGGGAAATACGACGAATCCTTGTCTGTGTTCAAGAAGCTCCTCAAAGACCACCCCGGAAGCCCGATCGTGCCCGTGACGGAACTGATGGTCGCCCGGGTCGAGCAGGAAAAGGAATCGCGGAAGACGCCCGCCGAGGCGGGCGCGGCCTTGGACCAGCGGGTCATCGCCGATCCGGCGACCGGGGCGGAATACCGGAGGATCCATAAGCTTTCCGGTAAGAGCGACGTGACCGCCGGCCTGGGAGGGTTCATTTCACCTAACGGAAGATACCTCCTCAGCGAAATGACGGTCATTCCCCTCGACGGATCGGAGCCCTTCCCCCTCACCGACAAGAAAGCCTGGCGCGGGACCTGGTCGCCCGACGGGAAGTGGGCCGCCTTCTATGCGGAGCAAGGGATCTGGATCGTCCCGGTTTCCCCCGAGACCGGCCGCCCGGCAGGGCCGCCCAAGAAGGTCCTGGACGGGAAATATGAATTCCAATATCCCGTCAACTGGACCGCCGATTCGACGAAGATCGCGTTGCCGCGGAGCGACGGCACCACGGACGGCGACATCTGGATCCTGTCCCTCGATGACGGCGCGATGACCCGGCTCACGGACGAGCCTTGGTACGAGACGAACGCTTACTGGCTGCCCGGCGGCAGGACCATGGTCTATCTGACCCGGGGGCAACGTTTCGAGATCCGTTCGAAGCCTGCCGAGGGGGGAGCCTCGAAGACGATCGCCGAGATGGAGGCCGGCGAGCTCTATCCTCCATCCCCCGATGGGAAGTGGTTGGCCTACAGAGGCATCGCCGCCGGCCGACCAGGTCTCAAGCTTTACCGGCTGACCGACGAGCGCACGTTCGACATCATCCCGCCTGAGGGCGTCGGGAGATTCCACTCCTGGTCGCCCGACGGGGAGAAGCTGCGGTTCTGTCGTTCGTCCTATGACTGGAAATCCCTTCTCAGGGTCGCTTCGACCTCCGGGGGGCCGACCTTCCAGCTGGCCCGGGGCGTCGACCTCTGGCCCTATCAGCAGTACTGGATGCCCGCCGGCACCGCGATCATCACTCATCGGGCGGACGACTCGAAGCTCGTCATGATCCCGCTCTCCGGAGGGGAGCCCGTCCTTCTCGAGATGGGAGCCAGCCCGGCGGAAAAGGTCAAACCGCTCGCTTTTTCCCCCAAGATGGAGAGGCTCGCCTATGCCGTCGGCCGCGAGAACGATTTGGAGGACCTCTACACGGTCCCGGTCTCGCTCGAAGGGCCGGGAACGACGGGCCTTCCGGTGCTGGTCTTCAAGGATTGGGACAGGCGGCAGGTTCTTACCCAGATGTCCTGGTCCCCCGACGGCCGGACGATCGCCCTGGTCCACAAAGGCGATCTCTGGCTGACCTCGGCCCTGGCGGAGAAGCCGGTCCATCTCACCCAGACTCCCGAGATCGAGGGGGGGCCCAAATGGTCTCCCCGGGGTGACAAGATCCTGTTCAACGCGGAGATCAAGGAGGGAGACACACGGCTCAAGGTCATCTCGGCCTCCGGAGGCGACGCGACGGTCCTCTGGAATCCCGCTGAGCGTCACTGCTGGGCTCCGGACGGGAAGGCCGTCATCATCGTCTCGAATAACAAGATGTTGAACATTCCAATCGACGGCGGGAAGCCGCGGCAGATCCTCGACCTGGGGGGAAGGAGATTCACGGACCGGTATTGGGGCCTGGCGTGGCTGCCCGACGGCCAGCGCCTTGCCTTCGCAGCCGAGCCGGACAAGGCCCGAGGAGAATCTTCGCTGATCTGTGTCGCCTCCGTCGAGACCGGGGCGATCACCGAGCTCACCGGCGATGACAAGGGCTGGAAGGACGGGTTTTTCCTGTCCCCGGACGGGAAATGGGTCTCCTACTACACCGACGATTTCGTCAAGACGCGGCCCTTCTCGACCATCTGGGAGGTCAAGGTGGCGGACCTCGTCAAGGAGAAGAAGTAGCCCGGCTACTTCTTCTCCTTGGCCGCGGGCAGGAAGTTCTCCATGACCCAGACTTCGGACGTTATGGTCCAGGACATGAATGCCAGTTCCCGGCCGTCCGGGCGAAAGCTCAATTTCGTGAGGCCTGTCGCCGTCACATCGAACTTCTCCGGCTGCCCGCCGGTTGCCGGGACGCGCCAGAGATCGGATGCATCGCCTTTACCACCACGCGAGAAATGAATATACCGGCCGTCGGGCGACCAGGCTACGCTGTTGACGTTGATGCTGCCCCCGTCCTTTTCAAGCCTCAAGAGGATCTCCGCCTCTCCGCCGCCCGAAGGAATGACTTTTAGGCAATGGCCATCGTCCTGACGTTCCCAGAAAGCCAGCTGGCTGCCATCCGGCGAGATGTCCTTGTAAAGGACCTGTCTTGTGCTGCGGATGAGCTCCGTTTTCTGCTTGGTCTCGAGGTCATAGCTCAGGACTCGGAAAACCTTGTTTTCGAAATCGTCGAGATCGTAAAAGATCATTTTGCCGTCTGAGGATAGAACGGGGCCGTGAAGGCCGCCGAAATCGTCCAAGATCAGGAGATCTTCGGATTCCCCGGAATCAAGGTCGAAACGGAACAGGCCGAGCCTGTTAGGTTCGCTTACGCCGCGGCAAAGGATGGAATGCCCGTCCGGGAACCAGGACACGGTAACGAAATTCCTGATCTCCGGGAAAAACTCCCGCTCCTCTCCGGACGCCATGGTCTTGACGCAGAGCGCGACAGGCCTTGACTTGTCCTGTTCTCTGAGCGAGGTGTACGCGAGCCGGGTGCCGTCCGGGGACCAGCAGGGGTAGCCGTTCGAGCCCTCGAAACGGAAAGCGGTTTTTTGTGCCCGAGTTGAGGGCGTACCCGTTGACGGGTCCAAGGAAACGACATAGACGTCCTCATGCCTGGCCCGCACTCCGTAAAAGAACGAACCGTCGCGGGCGAATCCCATCGGAATTATTTTGGGATCGCCGAGATCTCGTTTGAGCAACCGGGGCTCCGCCTTCGCGGCGCCGTCTTCGACAGGCTGAAGCCAGGCATCCCAGGTTCCCGACCGGTCGCTCGAAAAAAGGATCCAGCGGCCGTCCGGGGACCATCCGAGCAGCCGGTCGTCCGCGGGGTGGGCCACAAGGGGACGCTCGCGGCCCCCGTCGATAGACAACAGGCTGAGGTCGCACTTTTCGGAGCCTTCTCCCCGCAACGGGTCGTCGTAGGGAGAATCGAAGGCCACCCATCGACCGTCGGGCGACAGGCAGAGCCTGGCGGGACCGCCAGAGGGAAATTCCTTGAGGGTCCGGGCGGCGCCGTCGGACGCGGCGATCAAGGCGATCCGGCTCGGCCTGATCTTCCCCGAGCCGATAAGGAGCGACAAGATGTTCTTTCCATCCGGCGTCCAAGCGAAGGGCTGGGCATTGGGAACGGTTTTATCGCTGTAGAGAATCCTCGGCTTCGTTATGCCGTCGCTTCCGATGATCCTGAGTTCAAATCCGCCGTTGTCATTCCACCAGCAATAGGCGATGGATCTTCCGTCCGGGGAAAAAACAGATGGCCCGGCAAATCCGCCGGATTCGTCCCAGGAGCCTTTGTTCGTGACACGGCGCGTATTCCCCGTAGCGATGTCGAAAATGGCCAAATCGCCTGTGTCCCAATCGACGCAGGATATCAAGCGTCCATCCGGCGACGGCGATCCCAAGCTTTCCAAGAGGCCGATCTTCCTGATCCGGAACGTCCCTACGCCCACCTCGGCGAGCCCCCGGGCTCCCTGGAGGACGGCCAATTTTTCCCGGGCGATATTGACCGCGTCCGCCTGGTCCGGGTAGTCCGCGAGCACCCTTCGGTAGGCGCTCGTTGCCTCGCGCAGGCCGAGCTTCTCGTAGCAGCCGCCGAGGCGGATCAGGGCTTTGGCCGCGACGGCGCGGTTGTCACCGGACTTGGCGACGATCTGTTTGTACAGGTCGATCGCGGCTTGCAGGTCCCCGTCGACCTCCTCTTTCTCGATGGCCGCCCGAAGCAGAACGCCGGGATCCTCGGCCTGACGTGCATCGCCGGCCATGGACGCCAGTGCGCCCAAGAGGGCGATCAGGAAGAAAACGGTTATCGCTTTGTTGGTGTTGATCTTCATCGGACCTTACCTCCTGCCCTCATCATAGGGGTCCGATATCAAGGCCGTATCGAGCCCATGTCCAGAGTCGGTCAAGACGACTCGCCTTCGAAGCGGTAGCCCATGCCGCGGACGCTGAGGATGAAACGGGGCCTGGCCGGCTTCGGCTCGAGCTTCTTTCGCAGGTTGAGGATATGGGTGTCCACGACCCGGTCGGTGATGATGGTCTCCGGGCCCCAGGCGGCATCGATCAGCTGCTCGCGGCTGAGCACGCGGCCGCGGTGGCGGACGAAGGCCCCCAGCAGGCGGAATTCCAGGGCGCTGACGTTGATGGGCGCTCCGCCCCGGCGGACCTCGCCGCGGTCGAAATCGATCTCGCAATCCCCGAACCGATAGGTCCCGGAGGATGGCCCCGCCGTCCGGCGCAGCACGGCCTGGATCCGGGCCCGCAGCTCCCTCGGGCTGAACGGTTTGGTGATATAGTCGTCCGCCCCGAGTTCGAGGCCG
>Ga0209705_10002159_pt1 | contig 10546 bp, 11 predicted proteins | sample PPLLaktember2015_5_FD_187262 | JGI IMG/M metagenome (GOLD analysis project Ga0209705, IMG submission 187262) | Freshwater sediment microbial communities from Prairie Pothole Lake near Jamestown, North Dakota, USA - PPLs Lake P8 Core (1) Depth... | ecosystem: Environmental > Aquatic > Freshwater... | reverse complement strand
GGGCTCGGATGCGGCCGCGACGAGGACCACGGCGGTGCTCGAAGGGGATGCGTGGGTCATCAACGGCACCAAGCAGTTCATCACGAACATCGGTCTCGACCATGCATCCATCGTGATTATCACGGCCCGGACAAAGGACGGGTCGGGCAGGGAGGCCATCAACACCTTCATCGTGCCGAAAGGCACCCCGGGATTCACGCTGGGTAAGAAGTACGATAAGATGGGCTGGCGGCACTCCTCCACGCACGAGTGTATCTTCGAGGACTGCCGAATCCCGCGGGATCACTTCCTGGGGAAAGAGGGCAAGGGCTTTGCCCAGCACCTGGCCGTTCTCGAGACGGGCCGGATCTCGATTGCCGCCATGAGCGTGGGATTGGCACGGGCGTGCTTCGATGTGTCTCTGAAATATGCGAAGGAGCGTGTGCAGTTCGGAAAGCCGATTTTCAGCTTCCAGGCGATATCCTTCAAACTCGCCGACATGGCCATGCACATCGAGCTGGCCCGAAACATGTACCTGAAGGCGGCCTGGCTCAAGGACAACAATCTCCCGCACACGCTGGAGGCGGCCTACGCAAAGCTCTTCGCCTCGGAGATGGCCGAGCGCTGCGCGAGCGATGCCTTCCAGATTCACGGCGGGTACGGGTTCATGAACGAGTATGCCGTTTCCCGGTACTTCAAGACCAGCAAGATTCTTCAGATCGTGGAAGGGACCTCGGAGATCCAGAGGCTCGTTATCAGCCGGAATCTGTGAGGCGGGACGCAATGACTCATTCATTTCCGGAAATGATCGAAGCCGCTTGCCGCGATTTCCCGGGTAGAGCCGTCCGGTCCCCTGAGGGTAATGCCCGAGCCTTTGACAATCGTCCCGATCGGATAGAATTTACAGCCGGCCGACTCGAGGGCGTTTTTCAGCTTGCCGGCGGATTCGGCGGGCACCGATCCCAGGAGCACGTAGTCCTCGCCGACGTGGAGCATGAGCTTTTCACAATCCAGGCGAAACTCGCTGCAGTAGGCCCGGAAGGTGTCCGTAACGGGGATCCTGCTTTCCTCCAGTATGGCACCCACGCCGGATTCCTCACAGATATGACCCAGATCCGAGGCGACGCCGTCGGAGACATCGATCAGGGAGTTTGCAGCCTTGAGACCCGCGATGATGCGTCCTTCCTTGATCTGGGGCAAGGGGTTGTGGTGGGCTTCCAGCAACGTGTCCCGACGAGAAAATATCTTTCCCGAAAGGATCAGGTCGAGGCCCGCAGCCGATGAGCCGACTTCGCCGGTAAGAAATACCACGTCTCCCGGTTTTGCGCCGGAGCGGTACAGGACCTCATCCTCCTCCGCCCATCCTACCAGCGCCACGTTGATCACCAGGTGCTGCGGCGACGAAGTTGTGTCGCCGCCGAGCAGGTTGACATCGAACTGCCGGGCCATGGACTTCATCCCTTCGTAGAGCTCATCCAGGTATTCCACTTCGATCGTCCCCGGGATGGCAATCGAAATCACCGCCTCCCCCGGTATGCCCCCCATGGCGGCGATGTCGGATATGTTCACGGCCATCGATTTCCTGCCGAGCTCATAGGCGGTTATCGAATTCCGCAGAAAATGGATGTCTTCGACCAGCATGTCCGTGGTCAGCAGGGTGACCCTGTTTCCCGGCGTCCTGAACACGCAGCAATCATCGCCGATGGCCTTGATCACGCCCTCTTTGCGGACCAGGCAACCCGCCGTGATCCGGTCGATGAACCGGAATTCTCCCAGCTCTTTCAGCTTCATCTGAAACCGTATCCCCCATGATTGTTTTATCTCGAAATATCGAATGCGCCCGCCTTTCGGGCACATCTCACTGACCTTCTCCCGAAGAGCCGAACAAAACGCGTCCCCTGGCGCGCAGGATCTCCTGCATGATCCTTTCGGCGGCAGCACAGGCATCCGGTTTGCAGCAGATCGCGGACACCACGGCAACTCCGTCCAGTCCGGCCCGTATGACCGAGAAGGCATTGGCTTCATTCATGGAACCGATTCCGATGAGGGGCAGCCGGGTTGCCCGTCGTATCGGGCCGATCCCCTCCACCCCGATCTGGTTCATAAGCTCCGGTTTGGTCGATGTCATAAAGATGGGCGACAGCCCCAGGTAGTCCGCCCCCGCAGCCTCCGCCTGTATCGCATCATCCGGAGTAAAGACGGAGGCACCGATGATCTTGCCGGGACCGAGAATTTTTCTTGCCACGTCAACGGGAAGGTCCTCCTGGCCGAGATGGACGCCGACGGCATCGATGGCAAGGGCGATGTCCACCCTGTCATTGATGATCAGGGGGATCCCCCGGCTATCCAGAAATTCTTTGATCCCCAATGCCTCCCGGTAGAATTCCCGGGAATCGACCTCTTTTTCGCGCAGCTGGACGACCGTCACGCCCCCATCGACGGCAGGCTTGATCACCTCGAGAAGGGGTCGACCCAGCGAAAGCTTCCGGTCGGTGACCAGGTAAAGAGAGTAATCTATGGTGCGATTCTGCATGGCATCAACCTTTTCAGCCTTCCTGCAGCAGGGCCCGCGCCTGAAAATCTTCCGGGCTCATCGTGTAAAGGGCGTCAATCATGGCGATCATGAACGACCCCGGCGCCTGAGCCCTGGCTGCGGCCGTCTCGCCCGCAAGGCCGAAAAAGGCAAGCCCGGCAGCCGCGGCTTCCATCGCGTCGGGCGTAACCGTTGCGAAGGCGGCGATCGTGGCTGTCGCCGCACAGCCCGTCCCGGTGACTTTCCCCATCAGCGGGTGGCCGTTGCGGCACCGGATGATCCTTGTCCCGTCGGTGATCAGATCGACTTTGCCTGTTACGGCGATCACCGAGTTGATCTCTTGTGCCGTGGATTTGGCCATGTCCGCCACCTGTTCCACGTCGTGCAGCGAATCGACCCCCTTGGTGACAGTGCCGGAAGATGCAATGGACAGAATCTCCGAGGCGTTCCCGCGGACAATCGCCAAATTCAGATCCCTGACGATTCTTCTGGTCGTTTCGGTTCTCAGGGAAGTGGCCCCGGACCCGACGGGGTCGAAGACGACAGGCAGGCCCTCGCTGTTGGCCTTTTTCCCGGCCAGAAGCATGGCATCGATCCAGGGGTCGGAAAGGGTGCCGATGTTGAGCACCAGCGCCCGGGCCAGCGACACCATCTCTTCGACCTCGTTTGGCGCGTGAGCCATGACGGGGGAGGCCCCCATCGCCAGCAGGGTATTGGCGGTAAAGTTCATCACCACATAGTTGGTGATGTTGTGAACCAGCGGTCTTTCCTCCCGGATTCTGGTCAGCAGCCCTTTCAAGTCGATCGTTCGCATTATCCTCACCGTGAGCCTTTATCCGATCATAATGGTTCGATATTTAACCCTTTTCGCCATGTCTGTCAATCGCAGCTCCCGGGCACTGCGAAAAGTCCTGTATGCTTGAGTCCTGCGACAGTGCCGGCAACCCACGGGTATTTATCGTATAAACCCAAGTTTTATTTCTTGACAGGCGGGGAAAGATTACCATAATGTCTATTAAGTAGGTAGAGATTAATCTGGGATCGAGGGGAATATGAAGTTATCGACACGTGGCAGATATGGTGTGAGGCTCATGCTGGAACTGGCCATCCACTTCGGTGAAGGACCTGTGCTATTGAAAGATATTGCTGAGAGGCAGGCCATATCGGAAAAATATCTCTGGCACCTGATCAATCCGCTGAAAACGATGGGTTTGATCAAGTCGATCCGGGGTGCTCACGGGGGGTACATCCTGGCCAAGGACCCCGCCGAGATCAATCTCCATGAAATCCTGCGGATTCTGGAAGGGTCTTTCTGTTTGGTGGACTGCGTTGACGACCCCGCGGCCTGTGGTCGATCCGAATCATGCATTACCCGTGATATCTGGAGTGAAACGTCAAAAAACATATCGCAGACGCTCGAGTCCGTGACGCTGGAAAAAATGGTGGAGAGGCACAAACACCGGGGCGAAGGAGCCCTGAGCTACAGTATATGAGCACGAAAATCTGTTATGATGATCGCAACCCCCGCTGTGTGCAATGACGCTTCAATGCGCGTGCAATCGTTTTCGAGAGGTCATTCGACATGAAGATCTATGAAGACATCACAAAGACCGTCGGCCGGACCCCTCTGGTCAGGCTGCACCGGATTGCGGAGGGCGTCAAGGCACAGGTCGTCGTCAAGATGGAATCCTTCAACCCCCTGTCCAGCATCAAGGACCGCATCGGGGTTGCCATGATCGACGATGCGGAAAAGCGCGGACTTCTGAAAAAGGACTCCGTGATCATAGAGCCCACCAGCGGCAACACGGGGATCGCACTGGCCTTTGTGGCGGCAGCCAGGGGATACAAACTGATCCTCACCATGCCCGACACGATGAGCATGGAACGCAGGCAGCTTCTGCAGATTTTCGGGGCCGAGCTCGTCCTCACGCCCGGCACGGAAGGGATGAAGGGGGCCGTGAAAAAGGCCGAGGAGCTGACGGCCTCGACGCCCAACGCCTTTATGCCGCAGCAGTTCAACAACCCGGCCAACCCGGAGATCCACCGCAAGACAACGGCCGAGGAGATCTGGAACGACACGGACGGGAAGGTCGACATCCTCGTGGCCGGTGTCGGTACCGGTGGGACCATCACCGGGATTTCCGAGGTGATCAAGAAACGAAAACCATCGTTCAAGGCCATTGCCGTCGAGCCCGAGGCGTCGCCCGTCCTTTCCGGCGGGCAGCCCGGTCCCCACAAGATCCAGGGAATCGGAGCCGGCTTCGTACCCCAGGTGCTCGACCGGGCCGTCATCGACGAAATCGTGCAGGTCTCCAACGACAACGCGGGGATCACGGCGCGTCGCCTGGCAAAAGAGGAAGGGATCCTCGTCGGGATTTCCTGCGGGGCCGCCCTCTGGGCCGCACTCGAGGTGGCAAAGCGAAAGGAAAACGAGGGGAAACTGATCGTCGTCGTCCTGCCTGACACGGGGGAGAGGTACCTGTCGACGTGGCTGTTCAAGGAAGGCTGAAGGTGAAACCGGCTGCTGTGCGAAGTTTCTCCAGGGGACTCGGGGTGCAAGACATACAAACTGGGATATGGAATGAAGGATAAAGTGGTCATAGCCATCAGCGGCGGCGTGGACTCTTCCGTCGCGGCATTGCTCCTGAAGCAGCAGGGTCACGAGGTTGCGGGGATTACCATGAGCCTCGGCGCGGCCGCAGGGGCAGGCGGAAAGAAATGCTGCGGGCTCCGGGAGATCGAAGACGCCGGCAGGGTCTGCAAGATGCTCGGCATCCCTCACGACATCATGGATTTCTCCGCCGACCTGGAAGAGCGCGTCGTGAGACCTTTCATCGAAGAGTACGAAAGGGGGAGGACCCCGAACCCCTGCGTGGCCTGTAACCGTGATATCAAATTCGGGACACTGCTCGACAAGGTCACGGCCCTGGGGTTCGATACTGTCGCCACGGGCCACTACGCGAAGATCGAAAGAAGGGAAGGAAAGTCTTTTCTCAAACGGTCCCGTGAAGCGCGGAAGGATCAGACCTATTTTCTGAATGCGGTCAGGCGGGAGGCGCTGGCGCGCATCCGCTTTCCCCTGGCCGACCTCACGAAGGAGGAAGTGCGTCAGATCGCCCGCAAGAACGGGCTCCCCGTTTCAGACAAAGAGGAGAGCCAGGATATCTGTTTCATCCCGGATCAAGGGTATGGCGCATTCCTCAGGACCCGATCGATTGACGTGAAACCCGGCGAGTTCGTTGACAACAAGGGAAACATTTTGGGCGAGCACCGGGGGTACGCCCTTTACACGCTGGGCCAGCGGGCAAGGCTGGGCGGCTGGTCCGGGGACCCTCTCTATGTGCTGGGCGTCGATGCCCGGAAAAACCGCGTCGTCATCGGCGGGAAGGCAGATCTCATGGCTCCGGGCCTCGTGGCCGACCGAGTCAATCTCCTCGTGGACGATCTGCCTGAGAGGGCCGTCGCGAAGATCCGTTATGCCCACCGGGGAGCCCCGTGCACCGTGGCCCTCGAAAGAGATCTGCTCAGGGTCGTTTTTGACGAACCGCAGGAGGCGGTCACTCCCGGCCAGTCCGTTGTGCTCTATGACAACGGCATCGTTCTGGGCGGAGGCGTCATCAGGGGGGTGACACCATGAAAGGCAAGATCATCGCAGTCTGTATCAGCGCGGATAAGGGCGTCCGGAAGGCGCCATGCCCGTCAGGGTTGTTCCTGGAAAATGTTGGCATGGAAAACGATGCCCATGCCGAGTGTGGAATCAAGCGGCAGGTGAGCCTCCTGTCCGTCGACAGCATCGAGAAGATGAAAAGCATGGGCCTCCATGTGGGCCCCGGCGATTTTGCCGAAAACCTGACCGTGACGGGCATCGAGCTCTACACCCTTTTCCCGGGGACGAGGCTTGCCGTCGGCGGTGGGGTGATCCTCGAGATCTCCCAGATCGGCAAGGCCTGTCACGCGGGCTGCGCCATCTTCAAGGAGGTGGGCAAGTGCATCATGCCGAAGGAAGGGGTCTTCGCAACGGTTGTGAAGGGGGGCGAAATCAGGACCGGCGACGAGGTGGAGATTGTCACATGAAAGATCGAGAGAAAAGAAGGACCGGTATCATGAAGACAGGAAATCAGGAAAAGAGCGTGACCATCGTGGAAAGAGAGGATGCCGGGCTCTCCCGGCTGGTGACGGAGCTCAGCACGTTGAGCAACGGGATTTCCCCGGCCATGAGACGGGCCCACCACGACCAGCCGCTGCCCTCGAGGGGTGTGGTCGTAGAGATCGTGGAGGCGCTGCGCTCGGTGCTCTTCCCGGGGTACTTTGGGTTCCCCGACCTCAAGGTCCACAGCGTCCTGTATCATGTGGGCGCCACCCTGGACCGCATCCAGCACCCGTTCCAGGAGCAGATCCGACGGGGGCTGTGCTTCACCTGCCAGCGGGAGACCCTCTGCTGCCCTGTCTGTGACGACCGGGCCCAGGCCATCACGAGGGCCTTTCTGGAGCGGCTTCCCGAACTGCAGAAAATCCTGGCCACCGATGTGAAGGCGGCCTTCGAAGGCGACCCCGCAGCATCGAGCCCCGACGAGGTCATCTTCTGCTACCCGGCGCTGGCGGCCATCACGAACTTCCGACTGGCCCATGAGCTTCATGTGCTGGGCGTGCCGCTCATCCCGAGAATGATCACGGAGCACGCACACAGCCTCACCGGGATCGACATCCACCCCGGGGCGACGATCGGGGAATACTTTTTCATCGATCACGGCACCGGTGTCGTGATCGGCGAGACCTGCGAGATCGGCCGGAACGTACGGCTCTACCAGGGCGTGACCCTCGGGGCGAAGAGCTTCAAGCTTGACGAGGAGGGGAACCCGATCAAGGGTATCCCGCGGCACCCCATCGTGGAGGATGACGTGGTCATCTATTCCGGGGCCACGATCCTCGGGCGCGTGACGATCGGCCGCGGTTCGGTGATCGGAGGCAACGTCTGGCTTGTCGACAGCGTACCGCCAAACAGCCGGATCACCCAGGCACAGGTCCCTCCAGGAGGACTATGAGAGCGGCAGTGGCATTTGAAGGCAGTCATGAAAGTGTGCCAGTCCATTAGAGTGCCATTGACAACGGTTTTCGTATCTGTAAACTGAATCCATATCTGTTGGAAAGCCTGACAATCGATTAACCGGAAAGTGAGCGAGGGATATGTGGGAATACACGGACAAGGTCAAAGAGTACTTCCTGAAGCCGAAAAATGTGGGCGAGGTCGAGAATCCCGATGCCGTCGGCGAGGTGGGGAGCATCATCTGCGGCGATGCCCTGAAGCTGAGCATCAAGGTCGAAAAGGCAACAAACCGCATCGTCGACGCGAAATTCCAGACCTTCGGCTGTGCCTCGGCCATAGCCAGCTCATCGGCTCTCACGGAGCTCGTCAAGGGTAAGACCCTTGATGAGGCCTCGAAGATCACCAACCAGGATATCGCGGCCTATCTCGGGGGACTTCCCGACGAAAAGATGCACTGTTCCGTCATGGGGATGGAGGCCCTGGAGGATGCTATCTCGAAATACCGGGGCGTGAAGAAGGTCGTGCGGCCCGAGGAGAACATCATCTGCAAGTGCTTCGACGTCTCGGAGGAAAAGATTCGGAAGACCGCCATCGAGAACAACCTGAAGACCGTCGAGGGGATCACCCATTACACGAAAGCAGGCGGCGGTTGCGGCATGTGCATCCCTGAGATCGAGCAGATCCTGAAAGAGGTGTGGTCCATCACGGAAATCAAGGAAAGGCCTGTTGAAAAGAAGAAGCTGACGAACATCCAGAGGATGGCCCTGATCCAGGATGTCCTGGAGCGCGAGATCCGCCCGAAACTCAAGGCGGACGGCGGCGATCTCGACCTCGTCGACATCGACGGCAGCAGGGTCATCGTCGGCTTGAGAGGGATGTGCGTCGACTGCCCCAGCTGCGACATGACGATCAAGGGAATCGAAGCGAGGCTCAAGGACGTAACCGGCCAGGACATCACAGTGGTGACGGAATGAAAACGATCTACCTCGACAACAATGCGACGACCCAGGTGGCCCCGGAAGTCGTGGAGGCCATGCTCCCCTATTTCACGGAACTCTACGGGAACGCATCGAGCATGCACACCTTCGGAGGCCAGGTTCACGGCCGCATCGAGGTGGCCAGGGCCCAGGTGGCGGAGCTGATCGGCGCGGAGCCCGACGAGATCATCTTCACCGGCTGCGGCTCCGAGAGCGACAACACGGCCCTCATGAGCGCCGTGGAATGCAACCCGGCAAAGCGGCACGTGATCACGACGCGGGTGGAACACTCGGCGATCCTGAATTTCTGCAAGCACTTGGCGGTAAAGGGCTACCGCGTGACCTATCTTCCCGTGGACACCCTCGGCAGGCTCAACATGGATGCCCTGCTGGAGTCCATTGACGATCAGACGGTCGTTGTCTCCATCATGTACGCCAACAACGAGACGGGGGTGATCTTCCCCATCGAAGAGATCGGGAAGATGCTCCGTGACCGCGGCGTCCTCTTTCACGTGGACGCCGTGCAGGCTGCCGGGAAAATCCCGATAAACCTCAAGGAGCTGCCCGTCGACATGATTTCCCTCTCGGGGCACAAGTTCCACGCCCCCAAGGGGATCGGCGTGCTGTACGTGAGGAAAGGCACACGGTTCTGCCCATACCTCATCGGTGGGCACCAGGAACGGGGAAGAAGGGCGGGCACGGAAAACGTGGCCTCCATCATCGGTCTCGGCAAGGCCTGCGAGCTGGCAAAAAAGGAACTCGCGCGGGGAACCGCCCCGTTGGCCGCGTTGAGGGACAGACTGGAGGCGGCCCTTCTCAAGAGCTGTCCCGACGCCGTCGTAAACGGCGACCGGGAAAACCGGCTTCCCAATACGACGAGCATCAGCTTCGAATACGTGGAGGGGGAGGCCATCCTGCTGCGCCTCAACGAATACGGGATCTGCGCCTCCTCCGGGTCGGCCTGCACGTCCGGGTCGCTGCAGCCGAGCCACGTGCTGCGGGCCATGGGGATCCCCTACACGGCCGTCCACGGTTCCGTCCGGTTCTCGCTGAGCAGCTACAACAGGCAAAGCGAGATCGACCGGGTCATCGAGGTCCTGCCGCCCATCATCAGGGAGCTGCGGTCCTATTCCCCCTTCGGGAGGGACAAATTCGAGCAGTACCTCTGCCGGCTGGACGCGGCAAGGGCGGACTGATCCGCTCACTCTTGACGTTCAGGGGGAATGGTCATTACTTTAATTAAAATAGAATTGGAGTAGGGACGGTCGTTCCTGCAATCAAGGAGAATAGAATGAAGAAATTTGTAGACGTTGCCTTGATCCTGCTGCTGTCTGCCGGTCTGGCCTTTGCCAACTCTTACGAGGTGACCCGAAAGGCAGGCAACTATACCGTCGACATCAAGATGGACAAGAACCCGCCTGTTGTCGGTTCCAACAACACTGAAATCGTCGTCAAGGATGTCACAGGCAAGGCCGTGACGGACGCCAAAGTCGTCGTCGACTACGGGATGCCGGCCATGCCTGGACACCCCGCCATGGGTTACAAGACCGACGCGCAGCTCAAAGGCGGCGCCTACCAGGCGGTGCTCAACATCTCCATGAAGGGACCCTGGACCGTCACAGTCCGGATCACCCACCTGGGCAAAACGGTATCGGCCCGGTTCACCGTTGACGTGTAAGAGGCGGGCGAAACGCCCGTAGCGATAATTCCTTTCAACAAGGGCCGCCCCGCAGGCCTTGCGGGGCGGTACCATCCCCCATCCCGCCGGCCGGATGCCGACGACCGAGCAGGCGGATCACCCCCAGACGTTCAGAGAGAGGTGTGATCTCATGGCCCCCCGGAGAATCCGACTCACACAGGCGTTATTCTTTTTTCTCGTCGTCAGCCTGGCTGCCCCTGCGGCTCATGCGAGCGACGTGACGCTTCGCGATCTCGTCGAGGTGGCCCTCAAGGGCAACCGGGAAATCCTGGCCGCCGAGCACCGCGTCGAAGGCTATCAGAACAAGATCCCGC
>Ga0209705_10002155_pt1 | contig 10549 bp, 11 predicted proteins | sample PPLLaktember2015_5_FD_187262 | JGI IMG/M metagenome (GOLD analysis project Ga0209705, IMG submission 187262) | Freshwater sediment microbial communities from Prairie Pothole Lake near Jamestown, North Dakota, USA - PPLs Lake P8 Core (1) Depth... | ecosystem: Environmental > Aquatic > Freshwater... | reverse complement strand
GTCTGCAGCAGGAAGCCAACCGTGAACTGTTGCGCAACCTTGCGCACGAGATCAAGAATCCGCTCGGCGGCATTCGCGGCGCGGCGCAACTGCTGGAGCACGAACTGCCGCGCGAAAGCCTGCGCGAATACACCCAGGTCATCATCAAGGAATCCGACCGTCTGCAATCGCTGATGGAGCGACTGCTGACGCCGCACCGCATGCCCCGTTTTGGTGCGGTCAACATCCATGAAGTGCTGGAGCGGGTCCGCAGCCTGATCCTCGCCGAAACGCCCAGCGTGACGTTGCGGCGTGACTACGACATCAGCCTGCCGGAAATCCGCGCCGACGCCGAGCAGCTGATCCAGGCCACGCTCAACATCGCGCGCAATGCGGTGCAAGCCATGCACGGCCAGGGCGAGATCATCTTCAAGACCCGGGTGGCGCGGCAAATCACGCTGGAAAGCCGCCGCTACCAACTGGGCCTGCGGGTCGAGATCATCGACAACGGCCCCGGCATCCCCGAGGATATCCGCGAGCAGATTTTCTATCCGCTGGTGTCGGGCCGTGAAGGCGGCAGCGGGCTTGGGCTCGCTGTTTCGCAAACCCTGGTGGCGCAAAACCACGGCACCATCGATTGCGAAAGCCGACCCGGCCACACCGTGTTTTCCATTTTTCTTCCCTTACCTGTCTGAATATCATGCCGAAACCAAGCTGTGTCTGGATCATCGACGACGACCGCTCCATCCGCTGGGTGCTCGAAAAAGCCCTGCTGCGGGAGGACATTCCCTGCATGACCTTCAGTTCGGCGAGCGACGCGCTGCGCGAACTGGAACGCGGCGAGCCCAGCGTGGTGCTGTCCGACATCCGCATGCCGGGCGTGTCCGGGCTGGAACTGCTGCAGGCGCTGAAAGAGCGCCTGCCCAAAGTGCCGGTCATCATCATGACCGCGTATTCCGACCTCGACAGCGCGGTGGCGGCATTCCAGGGCGGCGCGTTCGAGTACCTGCCCAAGCCGTTCGACGTCGATCAGGCGCTGGAACTGGTGCGCCGTGCGCTGGCCGAAAGTGCCAGCCGCGACACCCCCGTGCCAAGCGAGGCGCCGATGACCGAGATGCTCGGCCAGGCGCCGGCGATGCAGGAGGTATTCCGCGCGATCGGGCGGCTCAGCCAGTCGCACGCCACCGTGCTGATCACCGGCGAATCGGGCAGCGGCAAGGAACTGGTGGCGCGCGCCCTGCACCGTCACAGTCCGCGCGCCGGCGCGCCGTTCATTGCGCTCAACACCGCAGCCATTCCCAAGGATTTGCTGGAATCCGAACTGTTCGGCCACGAGCGCGGCGCCTTCACCGGTGCTGCGGCACAGCGGCGCGGCCGCTTCGAGCAGGCCGACGGCGGCACCCTGTTCCTGGACGAGATCGGCGACATGCCGTCCGAATTGCAGACCCGCTTGCTGCGCGTGCTGTCGGACGGCCAGTTCTATCGCGTAGGGGGGCATACGCCGATCAAGGTCAACGTGCGGGTGATTGCCGCCACCCACCAGGATCTGGAAGTGCGGGTGCGCGAAGGCCTGTTCCGCGAAGACCTGTTTCACCGCCTCAACGTGATCCGTCTGCGGCTGCCGGCGCTGCGCGAGCGGCGCGAAGACATCCCTTTGCTGGTTCGCCATTTCATGCAGAAGAGCGCACGCGAGCTGGGGATGGAAGCCAAGGGCGTGTCGGAGGCCGCGATGAAGACCCTGGTCAACCTGCCGTGGAGCGGCAACGTGCGCCAGCTTGAAAACGTCTGCCATTACCTGACCGTGATGGCGCCGGGCCAGGTGGTCGAGGTGGGCGACCTGCCATCCGATCTGATGCAGGGCAGTGTCGCACCGCAAGTTGGCGACTGGCTGCAAAGTCTGGCCGCCGAGGCGAGTGCGCGGTTGTCGCGAGGCGAGGCGGCGATACTCGACGAACTCACCCAGGCTTACGAAAAAACGCTGATCGAAGTGGCGCTGCGTCACACCGGCGGGCGCCGCATCGAGGCCGCGCACTTGCTCGGCTGGGGGCGCAATACGCTGACGCGCAAGATTCACGAACTGGGAATGGATGCCGTGCCGGAGGCGGACGAAGCCAAGTGAGTGGCTTGATAAACGCTTGAAGCAAAAACAAAAAAGCCGACTTCAAGTCGGCTTTTTTGCGTCCGGTGAGAAGGTTCACGCGGCTTGTGCTTCTTCCAGCAATTTCTGGATTTCGCCCTTCTGGTACATCTCGATCATGATGTCGCAGCCGCCGACCAGTTCGCCCTTGACGTAGAGCTGCGGGAAAGTCGGCCAGTTGGCGTAGTACTTCAGGTTTTCGAAAATTTCCGGATCGGCCAGCACGTTCACCGCCAGAAAATCCTTCACGCCGCAGGCCTGCAGCACTTGCGCCGCACGCGACGAAAAGCCGCATTGCGGAAACTGGGGCGTGCCTTTCATGTACAGCACGACGGTGTTGTTGGTGACTTGGTCACGAATGCGGTCTAGCGCGGTCATCTCGGAGCTCCTGAACAATACTTGACTGGAATACTCGGGAATTATACCTGCGACGAAAATCGCGTCAAGCGGGTTTTGGCTCGCGCTGATAGGGGCTGATGAAAGCCTTGTGGAGCAAGTGGGGAACCAGTAATCGCGGCGGCCTGCGCAGCCAGTGGGCGCGTAGATAGGCGGCGTGCCGCGCCAGGGGTGTGAGGGCATCCATGCAGCTGTGATGGTTGGGCGCCAGCATGCGCGTGTAGATGCCATCCATGAGTTTAAGCGTTGCCATGCTTGGCGCGGCAGACGCCAGATGGTCGCGGACTTCGTTCGGGACGGGCGTGCCGAAAAAGTGCAGGGCGTAGCGCAGGGCGTAGAACAGCGGCCGGCTCAGTTCCATTTTTTTGGCGCGCGCGAGCAACTGCGACCAGAAATCTGATTCGGTCGCCGCCTGGCGCAACAACAGGTCGAGGTCGCTCAGGGTGCGCAGCCCGTGCGGCAGTCCGTCGTCATGAAGCAGCAGCGTGGCAACGTGCAGGATGCGGTCTTCGGTTGACAGTACGGCCACACCGGGAAAGCCCGGCACCTCGGCGGCGCGACTGCGCAGCCAGGCAGCATCCAGCCGAAAGCGTGCCGTGTCCGGCAGGATGGCGTGGTGTACGTTGATCACTGTGGCGCGTCGCAAGTGCTGCAGCGATGGTGCGTCGTGCCTCCAACGCCGGTAATAGCGCTGATCGTATTCCGGTAGGTCGACTGGGTGCCAGTCAGCCAGTTCCAGGGCGGATTCGACCTCGTCCATGCGCTCCTGCGGCACCAGCAGGTCGATGTCGTCAATGGGGCGTCCGCTTGCCGCAGTCAGGTCAGCTGCGACATAGGCCGAGCCCTTGAGTACGACCAGCGGAACATCGAGCCCTTTCAGCAACTCGCGCAGCAGTTTCAATTCCCGGCGAATCTCGATTTTCTGGGTTTCCGCGAGAACCGTGGCGGCCTCGAAATGCCACCGCGCAACGGCCGGGATGGCAGCATCGACTCCATCCTGTTGAAGTCGGCCATATAGGCGCGCCAGCAGGTCGGCCTGGCGGGCTTGGCGGACCAGCCTGTCCCAGTCGCCCAGGGAAAATCGGTGGGTCGCGTCGGGGTTGCGAAACACCAGGGAAACCAGTTCGGCTGGGATGCGCATCTCAGTTCCCGGCCTTGCTTGTAACAGCCGAGGCGGCCAGATAGTCGAATACCGCCACGGCCTGATCCAGCCGGCTGTATTGAAAGTCGTAGCAGTCAGCCTGTTGGATCAGGTCCGTGCAAACGCGAAATGCCTCCGCGCCGAGGTGGCTGTAATTGAAGGCGTGCTGCGTCAGGAACTGAAAGCTTTGCTGCTTGGAGCGCGGCAGCAGTTGGGATTCTCCATCCGCCACCCATTTTGGAAAGATGATCCAGCCCGGTTGCGCCGGCTCGTGCTGGCGCCTCACACTTTCTTTCGGCGGGCGAAGGTAGGCGACCGTGCCCTTGGCCGTATCGCGCGAGGTGCGATTCAGGAAAGCATCCGGGCTGTAGGAGCGGATCAGCGCAATCGATTCGTTCTTCAGGCGGACCGGCCGGGGCAGAGGGTGGATCCATCCGGTCTTGCGGTCGATCAAGGTCAGTTCGTCGGAGAGCAGCCGCCAACCTGACAACACAAGGCCGGCGACGAGCGTACTTTTACCAAAGCCGGGCGGAGCGACCAGAATCGCCGCCCGGCCATTGTTTTCCACCCCGGCCGCGTGAACCATCAGGTACTGGTGGGCGTGTGTCGACACGCACCAACTCAGGCCTTGTTCGAGCATGGGATAGGCCTGTTCCAGAGACAGGGGTTTGAAGGGCTTGACCCCATCGAAGGAGAAATTGACTTGGGGGCGCAGCCAGCGGCGCAGGTTGGCAGGCGGATTAACCGATACGTGGAAATCGGCAAAGGCCTCATGCACGCTACGTACCTCGAACTGGCCGTATAGTTTGGCCAAGCTCTCTGCCACGGAGGGAATGCGCGATTGCACCATGAGCGAAAACGGCCCGGTGCGAAGCCATATGCCTTGACCGGCCAGTTGTCGGCGCAGTTCTTTGGGAGGGAGTTGCAGCAGTTTCATGTGGTGTGAATAGCCCGGTTTCGTACACTGCCGTCATTGAAGAAATGGCGTACGAGGTCGAGCAGTAGAGCGTCGTTGCAAGCCTAATAAGGAATTGCACAAGTTGTCTCGGGCAATGCAACTCAGCAGAAGAAGCAGAAAATATGGCCGCCTCTTCCCCCCGGATTTCTGTCCCCAGCCAACAGAATTTCTATTTCTATCCATACGGTCGCTGAAGCAGACGATAATCATTCGAGTAGGGCCAAATTAATATCATAAGCAATTTATAAACCATCTCTTCTGAATGGCTGATTCTGAATGGTTCAAATAAGTCTGAGATAAATGGGTAAAGAATTCCGACAGCCCCGGCGCAATATGGGTGCGCTGTTGAAGCGCTACGTGCAGGGGGTTGAAGGGTTAACCGTTTCTTATGGGCGTGGTCTGTATATCGCACCTGAGTTGCGGCACCAGCGCGTGCCGTTGATTCTGAGGTCGAAGAACGATATAGGGGGTGGAGGGGTATCGCGACACCTGAACGATACGGACTCTCAGGCTTCGGCCTGCTTCTTGCGAGGAGCGATCACTGCCTTGTAAAGGAGGTGAGGCACCAGCAAATGCATCGGCATGCGCAGCCAATGCGCGCGTACGAATAGCATCCACAATGCGGGTCTGGTGAGCCAGTCCGAACAACTTGGGTGCGGCGGTTGAAAGGCGCGGCGAAAAAGCGCATCGATCAATTTAAGCGTGATCCAACTAGGTGCGCCCACCTGTGCGGCGCGCGTGGTGCCGGGTGGCACCGGGGTGTCGAGCATCGCGCTTGTATAGCGCAAGGCATAGTAGAGTGAGCGGGTGAGATCAAGTTGCTTGGCGCGCTCAATCAGTTTTTCCCAGAACGACGCATCCTGTGTGGAAAAGTGCCGTAGCAAACTATCGAGATCGGTGAGATCGCGCAGACCGTGATTAAACTCACCTTCGTGGAACAAATGGGTAGCGCTATGTAACACCATGTCGGTCGGTGCTAACACTTTGACACGGCCTTCGTATCCGGCAAGCAAATTGGCCGCTTCCAGCAGTTTCTTTGGATCGGGATGGAAGCGCGCTGTCTCGGGCAGAATAGTATGGTGGACATCGAGCATCGTTTGCCGTGTGAGATGTTGCATCGGCGGTAGTTCATGCATCCAGTTTCGGTAATAACGCTGCTCATAGGCGTCATGGTGTGTGGTAATCCAGCCATGAATTTTTAATGCTAGTTCTACCGCTTGCAATTGGGACTTCGGCACCAAAATATCCATGTCAGAAAACAGGCGGCCCTGTGCTACTGGAAGTTGAAGCATGATATAAGCGGCGCCTTTCAACAGAATAATCGGCGTCTGAATTTTATCCAGCGCCTGCACGATACGGTTTACCTCCCATTGCACGGCCTGCATTTGCCGCTGGGCCACACCCAAAACCGATTCAAGATGTGCCCTGGGCTGTACAGGAACCTGGTCCAGCAATTGGCATGCTGTAAGGCGGTGTGCTAACCGGCCCAGGAGGTTGGCATGCCGTGCCTGTCTTATCAGTAAGTCCCAGTCGTTTAGATTCAGTTGCGAGATGGCCTCGGGGTGAATCAATATTTTGGTCAGGAGTGGGCGGGATTTCATGCTTCAGACAGTTTGTTGAAGATGGTGATAGCCTCATCCAAATTGCTGTACTTGAATTCGTAGCAGTCACACCGATCAACGAGCTTGGCAACCGTTTCAAATCCACGCAGGCCGAGCATGCTGTAGTTGAAGCTATTGTCGGCAACCTTCATAAAGGTACTGGCCTTTGGGTGGTCAGCCAATTGCGCAGTGGAGCCTGCTTCATATTTAGGGAACACGATCCAGGCGGGCATGGCCATTTCGTGGCTGCGTAATACGCTGTCTGTTGGCGCGCGCATATGCCCGACCGTTCCCTTGCTTGTGTCAAAAGCGGATGGACCCATGGCGACTGTGGCTTCAAAGTCTTGAATGATTTGAATCGATTCGTTCTTGAGACTCACCGGGCGGCACATGGGTATGATTTCTGTCGTCTCCGGCGCGACCAGAGTGAGTTCGTCAGACAGCAATCTCCACCCGCGATTGGCCAATGCCGCACATAGTGTGCTTTTTCCGGAACCGGGTGGGGCTGGCATGAGCAGGGCGCGCCCATTTTTTTCCAGCACGGCGGCGTGGATGACCAGATAGCGGTGAAACTGTGTCGAGAAGCACCAGTTTAGTCCCCATTCCAGCAATGGGTAGGCCTGATCGGCAGGAAGCGGCTTGAAAGGCACATAACTATCGAAGCGGAAAATAGCCTGGGGGGCCAGCCAGCGGCGAAAATTCCTCGGCGGCTTCACGCTAACGTGAAAATCTGCAAAAGCTGCATCGAGTTCAAGCGGGTAATTTGCGTATAGCAGGCGCAGGTTGTTCGCAATGGCAGGGAACGGCGATTGAATGCGGACTGTGTGGGTGCCGATGCGAATATTGACGCCATCTCGCCGGAGTGCGCGGGCGAGGTCGCGAGCAGTAAAGCTGGAGACGTTCAATGTTGTATGGGTTCGATGAGGCCAAGCGCTACCAGGTGGGCAAGGATCGTATCGACCTTCGTCAAGCTTGTGCCGTCGACCGCTGTCTTGTCGGACGATAGCACGCAGTTTGCGATTTCTTCATTGCTGCGGGGTGCATTTCTGAGAAAATCCAGAATCCTAGAGGCCATCGGCGTGAGCTGGTGTGTGTCGCCTGAAGCTGTGTCGTAGAGTACCGCTCCATCACTCCATTCGTAGCATGAGTACTCACGGCACACATGCCAGCGCTTTGCGTCACGCCCCTGTTCGTCGGTGGAGTGGGGATTCACTACTTAGGTTTTTTTTCAGTTGCGTTTATGTTTGCGTTTGGATTTGGGGTACTGATTGTGGTTGTGGCTGGGGCTGTGGGGGAAGAGCAGCAAGCCGGATTAGGCTCATCCGTTTCATCTCCATTTTGGTCGATCAATTTGCAGAACGGCAAGCCCAAGGCCTGGTATGTACTGGTGTTGTCATTGGGCAGCGGGCAGTTATGCAAATTTCCTTCATATGTGCTGGAAAAGGTGCTGGCGGGCGCGCCATTGTTGTACATGGAAATAATTTCCGGAACGGTATATGCGCTGAAGATGTTCATGGCATAGGCTTTTGCGGCGTTCAGAAGCGCCGCGATCGCGTGCCAATCTCGCGTGCCATTATCGTTCTTCATGATTGACATCAGCGTATCGGATCTGCTGGAAATAAAGACAGCATTGAACAGTGTAGGCATGTATGCCGTAGTTCCGTCGACATTACAGATTCTGTAAGGGTAGTAGGGTGTTGGCCAGCTCCCAGGGGAGCCCTTCCAAAAGCCCGGCGAACACGCCAGGCAGGCCTCCCTCTCGCCATGACTTGATGTGTTTCCTGACATGCCACCGGAGCCGGTGCACCAGTAGTTCGAACCCATCACAGGTTTGCTCGCCAAAGTCAGAATAACGCCAGAGGCAGCAAGGCCCGCACCCGAAAATTTGCGGCGGGTCAGATCCACCTTTTGCTCGGGATTCAGCCCCTGTTGTTCTTGATCGAGATCAGACATTGTTTTTTACTCCTGCATATCGCCCATAGGACCCACTAATAAAATTATAGGCTGGTCTTCTTTGGTTAAGTGTTCAGCTTAAAAATAGAGCAAAAACCATTCCACAAATTTATTGTTGATTATTATTGTTTAATTACAATATGTTACGTGTATGTAACGGTTGCCAATCTGTTGGCCTCCTGTCAGTTATGTAAAGTTTTCCGACAGCTAGTGATCTATATTGGCTGGCGGGAGGCGTCCTTCCGTGATCCGCTCCAATCCGGCCAAATCACGATGGCTGGAAACCTCGTGAAATCCATTGCATTTGAAAATTTGTCGACAGGCCGAACCCTGTTCGAAGCCATGTTCCATCAAAAGGAGTCCCTCTGGCTTCAGGTATCGAGGGGCTGCTGCGGCGATAGCGCGGATTGCATCTAGCCCGTCCATGCCGCTGGTTAAGGCTGCACGAGGTTCAAAACGCACGTCACCCTGCCGCAAGTGCGGGTCTTCCTGGGCGATATAAGGCGGGTTGCTGACGATCAAATCGAAGCGTTGCCCGCCCAGTTCAGCATACATATCACTCTGGATGAAGTGGGTGTGAGCGCCAAGCCGCTGAGCGTTTTCCTTGGCAAGTTGCAAGGCTGAGGACGAAATATCCACCCCAGTCACAGACCAAAGTGGAGATTCCAGGGCCAGTGTCACTGCAATGCAGCCGCTGCCGGTGCCAAGATCCAGAACATTCACAGGACGATCGGGCGGGATGCGATCAAGAGCAAGCTCAACCAGCAACTCGGTATCCGGGCGCGGGATCAGGACGTCGGGCGAAACCAGGAACGGGCGGCCATAAAATTCGCGGCTTCCCACCAGATAGGCGATGGGTATCCCTTCCAGGCGACGTGACAAAAGCGTTTGAAACATCGCGAGCATTTCATCGGTCAGCAGGTCGGTATCGTGCGCGATCAGCCACGAAGCATCGACTCTCCAGGCATGACAGGCCAGTGCGCGCGCTTCGATGCGGGATTCGCGTTTTTCCAGCCCAAGTGCAGCACCTATCTTTGTCGCTGCCTCGACGAGCAGACGGGCAACGTTCATTCAGATTTCACCCGAGAGTGTCGCCAGCAACTCCGCCTGATGCTCGGCCGCCAGCGCGTCGAACAGTTCGCCAAGATCGCCGTCCATCATCGCGTCGATCTTGTGCAGCGTGAGGTTGATGCGGTGGTCGGTGATGCGGCCCTGCGGGAAGTTGTAGGTGCGGATGCGGTCGGAGCGGTCACCCGTGCCGATGAGGCTCTTGCGGGTGCTGGCCTCGGCAGCGTGCTGCGCCTGGGTTTCGCTGTCTTTCAGGCGCGCCGCCAGCACGCTCATGGCCTGCGCGCGGTTGCGATGCTGCGAGCGGTCGTCCTGGCACTCGACCACGAGACCCGTAGGCAGATGGGTGATGCGCACCGCGGAATCGGTCTTGTTGATGTGCTGCCCGCCGGCGCCGGAGGCGCGGTAGGTGTCGATGCGCAGGTCGGCCGGGTTGATGTCGACTTCGCTGACCTCGTCGGCTTCCGGCATCACCGCCACCGTGCAGGCCGAGGTGTGGATACGGCCCTGCGATTCGGTTTCCGGTACGCGCTGCACGCGGTGGCCGCCGGATTCGAATTTCAGCCGCGAATACGCACCGTGGCCGACGATGCGGATGATGACTTCCTTGTAGCCGCCGACTTCGCCGGGGTTTTCCGACACCACTTCGACCTTCCACCCCTGCCGCTCGGCGTAGCGCGTGTACATGCGCAAGAGGCTGCCGGCAAACAGCGCCGACTCGTCTCCGCCGGTGCCGGCGCGGATTTCCAGGAAGATGTTGCGCTCGTCGTTGGGGTCCTTGGGCAGCAGCGCAGTCTGCAGTTCGGTTTCCAGTTGCGTGATGCGCGCGGCGCAGTCGGTCAGTTCCGCTTCGGCCAGTTCGCGCATGTCCGGGTCGGTGAGCATGTCGCGGGCGGTTTTCTGGTCCGCCTCGAACCCTTTGTATTTGCGGTACAGCGCCACCACCGGGGTGAGGTCGGCATGCTCGCGGGTGAGCTTGCGGTAGCGGTCCATGTCGCCGGCGATTTCCGGCTGCGACAGCAGGGCGTCGAGTTCCTCCAGCCGCTCGTCGGCGCGAGCGAGCTTATCTTGTAATGAGGCTTTCATCCCTGGCGCAGCAAATTATTCCGAGTGCAGCCCGTACAGCTGGCTGATGAGACGGGCTATCTGGTCGCGATCATCGCGCGTGGCGTGGCTGAGCGCGTGGGTCGGCGCGTGCAACAGCTTGTTGGATAGCGCGTGGCTCATCGCGTCAAGTACCGCACGCGGATCGTCGCCGCGTGCAAGCGCCTTCTCGGCCTTCTCGATTTCGTGACGGCGGTGGCGCTCGGCGGCAT
>Ga0209705_10002153_pt1 | contig 10551 bp, 9 predicted proteins | sample PPLLaktember2015_5_FD_187262 | JGI IMG/M metagenome (GOLD analysis project Ga0209705, IMG submission 187262) | Freshwater sediment microbial communities from Prairie Pothole Lake near Jamestown, North Dakota, USA - PPLs Lake P8 Core (1) Depth... | ecosystem: Environmental > Aquatic > Freshwater... | reverse complement strand
CAGCCCTGGTCATCGGGACCTGTTCCTGCGGCGGTGCGGGCCGGGATGGTTTCCAGGATCTGCTGCGAAGCCCCGACGCCGTGACCGTCGTCACCGAGTCCGGCCCGGTCGAGCTCGAACGCGCGGCTGGCGTCTGGAAAGCGGCCGGGATCGAGATCGCCGCCTCGGTCAGCGGCGGGCGCCTGCGGCTCGAGCTGTCCGCGCCCGGCGCGGCCGTGAAATATGTGACGTTCGGCTGGAAAGGAGATCCGCCCCCTGACTGGAAGTACTTGGGTGATGCGTGGGAGCGGTCCTACGGCGAGCTCGAGTGGCAACCCCTCGACCCGGAGCGCGAGATGCCCTGGTACTTCCTCGCGAGCGACGGGCGGACGACCCACGGCTACGGCGTCATGACCCAGCCGGCGGCGATGTGCGCCTGGAAAGCCGGCGCGGAGGGCCTCACGCTGACGGCCGACGTGCGCTGCGGCGGGGCCGGCGTCCGGCTCGGCGCGCGGCGGCTCGTCGTCTGCGAGGTGACGGCCCGCCGAGGCGCGTCCGGGGAAACGCCGTTCGAGGCCGCCCGGGCGTTCTGCCGGCAGATGTGCCCGGCGCCGCGCCTGCCCAAAGAGCCGGTCTACGGTTTCAACGATTGGTACTGCGATTACGGCAAGAACAGCGCCGCAAGCGTCCTCTATTACGCCGCCTTCGTCTCGAGGCTGGCCCCGAAGCGCCCCAACCGGCCTTTCATGGTCGTCGACGACGGCTGGCAGGCGACGGGCGGCGGCACCGGATACGGCGGACCTTGGGACCGGGGCAACGCGAGCTTCCCCTCGATGGCCGGGTTGGCCGACGGCATCCGGGCGGCCGGGGCGCGTCCCGGCATCTGGGTCCACCTGCTCACGGCTCAGGACGGCCAGCCCGACTCCTGGCGTCTCGCGCACAATCCCAAGATCCTCGATGTTTCCGTTCCGGAAGTGCGGACGTACATCAAGGAGACCGTCGCCCGGCTTCGCGCCTGGGGCTACGAGCTCATCAAGCACGATTATTCCGTGAGCGATCTCGCCGGGTACACGCGGGCGGCCCCCAAGGCGGATGCCGTATGGGCCTTCGCAGACCGCGGCCGGACGGCCGCGGAGGTCGTCCTCGACCACTACCGGAGCATCCGCGAGGCGGCCGGCGACGAAGCGATCATCATCGGCTGCAATACCATCGGCCACCTGGCCGCGGGCCTGTTCGAGCTGCAGCGGACCGGCGACGACACGAGCGGCCGGGACTGGAAACGGGTCCGCAACCGCGGCGTCAACACGCTCGGATTCCGGGCGCCCCAGCACGGCGCGTTCTACGCCGTCGACGCCGACTGCGTCGGATTGACCGAGGCCGAAGCCATTCCCTGGGCCTGCAACCGTCAGTGGCTCGATCTTCTGGCGCGTTCGGGCACGCCCCTCTTCATTTCGTTCAAGAAAGGCGCGCTGACCGCGGAGCAGGAGGCCGTCGTGGCCGAAGCCCTCGCGATCGCGTCGCGTCCCCAGCCGCTCGCCGAGCCGCTCGATTGGTTCGAGGCGACCAACCCGACGCGGGGGCTCGAAGCCATCTCCCATCTCGAAGGCGGAGCGGCTCCCCGGCGCTGGAAGCTGATGGGCCGGATCGTCGAATACGACTGGAGCTGCGGCGGCTCCCGCTGAGCCTCTTGACAAGCCCCGGCGACGCGTCCACAATGAGTCCGCCGGGGTCCCGAGGGATCCCAGTTTCGGGGGAGGACAAGATGAAAGCACGCGGGTCGATTTTCGTTCTTTGTGTGATCGTTCTTCTCGCCGGGGCCCCTGCCCTCATGGCCCAGGGGGGCCACTTCGAGTTCAGCGGCCGCTACGGCCGCTGGTCCCTGGACCTGCTCGGGAACGCGGCCGAGAAGCTCCTGGACGACGCCATCGATTCCGAGCTCCGCGACCGCATCCTCGAAACGATCCGGGAGGACTATCCGAATCTCTTCGTGACATCCTTCGAGCAGGACATCGCCTTCGATTCGAGGGGCGACAATCTCGGCCTGGGGTTTCGCTGGTATCCCGGCGGCCACCGCGGCTCGTTCAGCCTGGGCCTGTCCGTCGAAAGGAGCAGCTTCAAGGTCTTGCCGACGGCGGCGGTGCTCATGCAGCTCCAGGATGGGGCGACATCTCAGACGGCGGCCTTCGACGGGACGGCCGACGCCTCCGCCATCATCAAGGCCATGTCCTTCCATCTGACGTTCCGCTGGGACATCTTTCCGAGCAAGGCCGTCCATCCCTATTTGACGTTCGGGGGCGGCATCTCGACGTCGAAAGCTCTCGACGATTCGAGCATCGCCTATGATTACGCCGGCGCTCTCTCCGGCGGCGCGGTGACGCCGCAGACGGTCTCGGGCTCGGAGACAAAGACCCTCCGCGAGCTCCGGGACGAGGCCCTGGCGGACGAAGACATGAATTTCCCCATCCCGAATTTCCTGCCCTTCATCCAGCTCAACTTGGGGCTGAAGGCCCGCCTGACCAAGATGATCCACATCTTGGTAGATGTCGGAGTGTTTGACGGCTTCATGGCCAACGCCGGTTTGGCCATCAGGCTTTGAGCCGCGCGGCCGCTCAGAAGATGATGCGGAAGGGGACCGGGCGGCTCTGTCTCGTGCCGTCTCCGAGCTGGCCATAGGCGTTATCGCCCCAGGCCCAGACCGTGCCGTCGCTCTTGACGGCAAAGCTCGAGTAGGCGCCGCCGACGACGCCGACGACCCCTTCGAGCCGGCCGACGGGGATCGGAGTCCGGCTGGCCATCACGGCCGCGCTCCCGAGCTGGGCCATGCCGTTATGGCCCCAGGCCCGGAAGGTCCCGTCCCCCAAGGCCGCGAGCGAATGGAAGACGCCGGCCTCGATGGAGGCGACGGCCGCCAACCCCGGGACGCTCCGCGGCCTCGTCCGGCTCAGCACCGTCCCGTCACCGAGCTGACCCCGCGAGTTCTCGCCGAAGGCCCAGACCGTCCCGTCGCTGTCGAGCACCAGGGAGAACTGGTCGCCGGCGGCGATGGCCGCCGCCCGCGAGATCCCGGGCACGGGGCCCGGAGACGGTCCCCCGCCGCCGAGCTGCCCATAAGAGTCGCTGCCGAAGGCCCAAACCGTCCCATCGCCGCGGAGGACGAGACTGTGCGAGTGCCCGGCCGCGACGGCGACGGCGTCTGAAATAGCCCGGGCTCGGACCGGCGACGGGCGGTCCGTCCTGGTCCCGTCGCCGAGCTGGCCGTGGAAATTGCGGCCCCAGGTCCAGACGGTGCCGTCCTTCCTGACGGCGATGACGTGATACGCGCCGGATGCGATGGAGGCGATATCCGAGAGCCACGGGACCCGGGCCGGGATCGACCGGCACTCGGTCGTCCCGTCCCCGAGCTGGCCGCTGTCGTTGTCCCCCCAGGACCAGACCGTGCCGTCGACTTTGAGGGCGATCGTGTGGTCCGGCCCGCAGGCGACGGCCACGAAGCCCGAGAGCCCGGGGATCCGGGCCGGCTCCGGTCGCGCGGTCGTCGTTCCGTCCCCGAGCTGGCCGTCGTGGTTTTCGCCCCAGGACCAGACCGTGCCGTCGCCCTTGACGGCGACCGTGTGACTCCCGGAGTCGAGGCCTATCCGCTCATAAACCCCCGTCTTGACCGGTGAGCCCGTCCGGCCGCTCCGGAAAGCAACGGCCTTGAGCGTCGTGGTCGCCGCGATCGTCACCGGGCCGGTGTACTCCGTCCCGGCCGTCTCCCCCGGTTCCGAGCCGTCCGTGGTGTAGCGAATGGCCGCGCCCGGCGTCGCCGTCGTGATGGTCACCCTGCGAGGCGTCAACGAGGCGCCGGGGGCCGGGTCGAAGGAAGGCTCGTCCACGACGGGCATGATGGAGCTCGCCAGCTCCTCGCTCCCGCCGCTGACAGCACAGCTGGCAAAGGACAGGAAGACCAGGAAGGCGATCCCGAAGACGACCCGAACGCGGCCCATGATCTCCACCTCGAAAAGGCGCTTTCCAGCCTCGCGGAGCCGGCCCCGCGGGGCATTCCAAGAAAGGCATTTTCGGCGGGGCGGGCCGGGGCGTCCATCGCCGGGCAGGGGCATTGACGGGGTGATTCGCCGTGAGGGCGGGTCACCTCCCGGGATTAGCCGCCGCGTTCTTTAGCGGCCCTCTTTGTCGATCGGAGGGCCCTCTCGATCTTCTCGTCCGCCACATCGAAGGCGTTGCGGAAAACCGAGCCGACGGCCCGCGACGGTTTACTGCGACCTACTCCAGAAGGTCTTTGAGCCCGAAGGAGGCCGCATAAAGACATCCGACGCCGGACAGGTGGAAGGCAACGCGCAGCGCCTCGGCGATCTCTTCCTTGGTGGCGCCCGCCTTCATGGCCTGTTCAGCGAGGGCCCGGACGCCGCCGGCGGCCCCGTTGGCCGCGTCGAAGGCCATGGCGATCAGCAGCTTGATGCGGCGCGGCAACGCCCCGTCGCAGTAGACGAGCGCGTCCGTGTCGTCCACGTGCTTCATGAATCCGGGATCCAGCTTCCTCATGGTCGAGAGCGGGTGGTCGGGCATCGAAAACCTCCTTCGGTGAACGTGCCGGTATCATACCCCAGGGCGCCGGGGGCATCCAGATTGTAGATGATGGGGACACGTACCCTAGGTACATGTCCCCCGTCCGGACACCGGCTCTGCCCGGACCGTACCTGAGGTACATGCCCCCGGTCCGGACACCGGCTCCATCCGGTCAGGAATAATGGAACCGGGGAACGGCGACGCGGCCGGAGGGGTCGAACGGGATGCCCTCGAGTTCGAGCAGGGCCCGTTTCATCGCCGGGCCGCCCTGAAAGCCGCCGAGGCTCCTGTCGGAGCGGACGGCCCGGTGGCAAGGCACGATGAGCGGGAAAGGATTGGTGGCCAGGGCGTTGCCGACGGCCCGCGAGCCCTTCGGCTGGCCGAGGCGGGCGGCGATAAGACCGTAGGTGCTGACCTTGCCGCGCGGGATGGCGTGCTCGGCCCGGAGGACGGACTGCTGGAAAGCCGGGCGTGCGGCCAAAGTTGCCGCCTCGAGCGGGAACGCGACAGGGCGTCCTGTGAGGAAGGCGCGGATCGCCTCCGCGATCTCGTCGATCTCACGGCAGGACCCTGTCCGGGCCTGCGGATAAAGGGCGGCCGCTTGAGCTGAGGCCGTGGAACGGGGCTTGGAAAGGAGGACCCTGACGATCTTCGGGACGCCGTCGAGCTCCGACCAGAGCAAGGCCACGGGCCCGAAAGGGGTCGGCTCGACGATCAGCTTCTTCATTGTCATCCCCCTTCCCCCCCCTCCACGGACGGGGATCGTCGAGGCAACATCCCTCGCCGCCGCGAGAGGATTCCCCTAAAAGGGAGAAGTACCACAAAAAAGGCGGACGCCTCTTGCCCGAGGCGTCCGCCCCGAAAGACGAATCAGATCCCGAAGGGATCGGCGCTCAGTAACGGCCGCGGCCGCCGCCGAATCCGCCTCTGCCGCCGCCGCCGCCGCCGCCCGCGGGCCGGGGCTGGGCCTCATTGACCTTCAGGTTGCGGCCCTTGAGGTCCTTGCCGTTGAGTCCTTCGATGGCCTTGACGGCCTCGTCCTTGTTCGGCATCTCGACGAAGCCGAAGCCGCGCGACTGGCCGCTCATCTTGTCGGTGATGATGGCCGCCTTTTCGACGGTCCCGTAAGCCTGGAAGGCCGTGCGGAGATCGTCCTCGGTCAGGTTGAATGAGAGGTTGCCGACGTAAATATTCATCTCGTCTCCTTCGACGAAGGGTCCGGCCGGTGGCACCCGGACGTCCCTGTTCAAAAAATCGATCGCAATAAAGGAGAGGAGATCGCCGGCTGTTCAGGCCTCAGGCCTCCGTGCCTTTATCCGACCCGCGCCCCCTCAACGGGGGAATTACGGCCAATATGCTAGCACAAACGGCTTTTGCAAGCAAAGTCAAGCGGCAAGATGGCGCCGGTGGCCGCTTGTTACCGGGACCGCGGCACGGCCCGCCCCGGCTCGAAGAGGTAGTCCACGCCGTCCGCTTCGGACTCCGCGGGCGGGACATCGGGAAGGGGCTCATACGGCCGGATCCAGCCCAGCACGCTGTGGAACCTGCTGACGGCCGGCTTCTCGTGCGGCCGCGTCGTCCGGTAGATCTTGATCTTGACCGTGCTCATGGGGTCGTCCTCCTTGCCGGGCTTTTCGTGCGGACTAGGCGAAAGCAAGCATCGTGCCAAAGGGGCCGGGAGCGAAAGCAGGCGCGGCCCGGCGCAGCAGGTCCTCAGGCTTTCGGCGAGGGCCCGGCGAGTCTTGCGGAACGGGAATGTTTTCTTGTCAGGCGCGGGAGGCCGCGATCATGGCCCTGAGATTGGCCGGAGGTGTCTCGGCGGGAATGGCGCAGCCGGCGTTGAGGATGAAGCCGGGCGTCGCGGCGAAGACCTCGAGGAGCTCCCGTGTCCGGGCCTCGACGAGCGCCGGAGTCCCCAAGGCCAGGACCGCGCTCGGGTCGATGTTGCCGATGAAGGCCGCCCGCCCCGCGAGCGCGGCCCGGGCAGCGCGGACGTCGGTCTTGTAGTCGAGCTCGAGCGCGTCGGCGCCGGTCGCGACCATCGCCTCGAGGATCCGGGTCGTGTTGCCGCAGATGTGCAGGGCGTAGGGAAGGCCGAGGGCGTGGGCCTCGTCGACCAGCTTCTTCTCGTAAGGCTCTGCGAACTCGGCGTAAAGAGCCGGGGAAATGAGGTCTGGACCGGCCGGGCTGTCGCCGTTCGAGACCATGTCGGCCCCGGCCGCGGCCATGAGCCGGATGAACGAGGCCGCCGCGGCTGTGACATACGAAAGGAGGGCATGGGCGTTCCTGCGGCTTCCCTCGTCGAGGAGGTCCATCATCCATTCGGCCGGCCCGCGCATCATCGAGGCGAGCGAGAAGCCGGCCTGGTCGCAGTTGCCTCGCACATGGATCTCGCCGCGGAAGTGGGCCTTGAGCCGGCGCACGGCCTCGAGCCAGACCTGGACGCGCGGGTGACCGCCGATCGCCGCGGGCGGAAGGTCGCGGACCTCGGCCAGACCGGAGATCGCCGGGCCGGCCCAGCGGGCCGGCTGGTCCTCGGGGTGGTCGACCACGACACCCAGGGCCTCGGCCACGGTCACCGTATCGACGTCGACGAGCACCCCGTCGTAGCCGTAGGTCTCGACGGCCCGGACGAAGCTCGCGGCGATCGCCTCCGGGTCCTCCCGGAATCGGCGCTGCGAAAAGCCGGCTTCCCGCGCCGCCATGAGGAAGTTGTGGAGCATGACCGGGACCCGGTCAGGGCGGCGGCCCTCCAAAGCGGCGCGGACTCGTTCGTATCCATTCATTAGGTGCTGTCTCCGCCCTTATGAAAGCCCTTTTCGCAGCCGCGGTCAAGGAGGCACCCGGCGTTTTTTATGAATAGTCCAGGTTGACAGGGCCCCCGGCAGACGCTATCTTCGTCCCGACAGGAGGACGGACGAGATGGCCATCCCCGGACTGACGATCATCGGCGAGTCGATCAACGACTCCGTGCCCTCGACGAAGAAGCTCTTCGACGAGAGCGACCTCGCCGGCCTCCTCGAGCTGGCCCGGGGCCAGGACGAGAGGGGCGCCGCCTGGATCGACGTCAACGTGGGCTCGCGCCCGCCCGAGTTCATGGCCGATCTCGTCCGCCGCATCCAATCGGTCACGGCCAAGCCCCTGTCGATCGACACGCCCGACCCGGCCATCGCCGAAGCCGGCCTCCGCGCCTATGACCTCGAGCGGACCGGGGGCAAGAAGCCGATCCTGAACTCGATCTCGCCGCTCCGCCTGCAGATGTTCGACCTCTGCGAGGTCCGGCCGTTCATGCCCATCCTCATGACGTCGGAGAGGTACGAGCGCGACGCGAGCTGCGCCAGCGCCAACCGGACGGCCGAGGAGACCCGGCAGACGGCCCGCTTCCTCCTCGAGGAGGCCCGCCGGCGCATTCCGGGGTTCGCCAACGGCCAGGCCATCGTCGACCCGGGGATCGCCCCGGTCGGCAGCGACTGCGAAGGCCAGCTCCGGCGGGTCCTCGAGTCGCTGGACCTCATCCACGGCGATCCCTTCTTCGCCGGCGTCCATTTGTCGGTGGGCCTGAGCAACTTTACGGTCATGCTGCCCTCGAAGACGAAAGACGGCGCGCCGGTCAAGGGGCCGCTCGAAAGCGCCTTCCTGACCCTGGCCATGCCCCGAGGGCTCGATTTCATCATCGGGTCGACCGTACGCAAATACGAGATCCTGCCCGCCGGCCATCCGGCCCTCTGCTGTCTCGAAGACATCCTCAAACTCGAGGGCATCGAAACGCTCATACGGCTCAAGGAATTCTATGGATAGGATCTTCCACGTCGAGCTCCAGACCCCCAAGCGCTCGTCCGAGGACGTCGAGAAGGACCTGCTGACGTTCGAGGACAAATACAGGAAGGTCGTCGAGGCGGGCTGGATCGTCTGCATTACCGACAACCCCATGGGCCTGCTGAGCTACGGGGCCATGGAAACGATCGACCTCCTCGGCCTGCCCGTCCGCCCGGGCCAGCTCATGGTCCACCTGAACACCTTCCACCCGCGCCAGGAGCTCGACGGGATCCTGGCCGCGTTCGAAGCCGCGGGCGGCCGGCACTTGCTCCTCGTCTCGGGCGATGGCAGCCAGCGGCTCCACCGCCTCGAGCCGGCCGAGGTCGGGATCGACTGCCAGACCGTGACTTCGGTCGAACTCCTCCGCTATATCGACCGGGAGCTTCCCGGGAAGTTCACATGCGGCGTCGCGTTCAACCCTTACGAGCCTCAGGACGCCGAGATCGAGAAGATGAAGCGGAAGGTAGACGCCGGAGCGTCCTTCATCATCACCCAGCCCATCATCGGGCGGGACGACCGGCTCGAGGCCCTGGGGCCCTTCGGCCTTCCGGTCACCCTGGACGCTTGGATGTCGAAGAAACTCCATCTGCTGTCCGAGTGCGTCGGCCACGAGATCCCCGAGGGCACGCCCTACGACCCGATGGAGAACCTCAGGGAGCTGCGGCGCAATTACCCCGATCACGGGCTCTATCTGGCCATCCTGGGCTTCAAGACCCAGTACCCGCTCCTGGCCGAATTCTGGAAGTGATCAGGCCTTCAGGCCACCGGGCGGGGCAAAGAATGGCTTTGATGTCCATGTAAGAGACCTCCCACTGGTGCCCGTCGAGGTCCTGGAAGGACCAGCTGTACGTGCCGGGCATTTCGAGAGACTCAAGCGATAAGAATCGTGCCATCCGCCGGCCCCGGGACGGAGCTCTTCGGCGATCCGGGGTCCGTCCTGTCGACCGGGACGATTTCCCGTTTCGGCGGGACGGGGGGATGCTCAAAACGCAGGCCCCGATGGCTCCTGGATCACAGAACTTGGCCCAAAGCTCGAAGTATGGGAGCAGTCGGACACGGCCCCCGCAAAACCGGCTTTTCCGGCCTGACCCGATCCCCCCTCATTTGGCACCGATTTTGCTTTAAAAACGGCCCAATGCCCTTTATACTTAGTCTGTTCGAACCCCTTGAAGCCATGCCCGCACCGGGCGCGGTTCGTTTCATGAAAAGCGAGGTCCGGACGGACGGGATCATCAACCTAGGGAAGCGGGGGCTATCGTGAAGAAAACCTGGACGATCATCTTGATTGCGGTCCTTCTTGTGGTAGCCTTCGTGCTCGGCCTGACGCTGAGCCGCCGCGAAGCCCCTGATCGGGGGACTCCCGCGGGTGAGCCTGAGGCCGCCGCTTCCGAGGCGGATCCCGGCGTGGACGAAAGCGAATTCGCCCCGGGGACCGTGAACGTGGGGCCCGAGCGGCGGCAGATAGTCGGCATCCGGGTCGCCGAGGCCCGCAAGGAACCCGTCCACCACACCCTCCGGGTCCTCGGCCGCGTGGCCGCCGATGAAACCGCTCTCTACGTCATCAACGCCGCGACCGCCGGCTGGGTCGTGCGGGTATCCGACGTGACCCCGGGAGCCATGGTGAAGAAGGACCAGATCCTCGCGACCGTCTATGCTCCCGACGTGGTGGAGACCCAGCAGTCCTACGTGTACAGCCTCAATACGCTCGCCCGGCTGAGGAAGGAGGGCACGGCCCTCCCCTCTCAGCTAGACTCCGTTCTGGTCAGCGTCGCGCAGTACCGGGACCAGCTCCGGAACTTCGGCATGAGCGAGATCCAGCTCGACGAGATCGCCCGGACACAGACGAGGGTCGAGGAGATCGAGATGCGCTCGCCGGCGACGGGCATCGTCGTCGCCCGGAACATCTCCCTCGGGTTCAATTTCGTCCCCGGGACGGAGTTCTTCCGCGTCGCCGACCTGCGCCGCGTCTGGATCCTCCTCGACGTCTACGAGAACGAAACCCAATACCTAAAGCCGGGGGCCCGGCCCAGGGTTTCGGTGGCCGGTCGGACCGGGAGCTTTGAAGCCGTCGTCAGCGACGTCCTGCCCCTCTTCGATCCGGAAAGCCGGACGATGAAGGTCCGCCTCGAGGCCGACAATCCGGGCTACGTCCTGCGGCCGGACATGTTCGTCGACGTCGAGCTGCCGGCC
>Ga0209705_10002152_pt1 | contig 10557 bp, 5 predicted proteins | sample PPLLaktember2015_5_FD_187262 | JGI IMG/M metagenome (GOLD analysis project Ga0209705, IMG submission 187262) | Freshwater sediment microbial communities from Prairie Pothole Lake near Jamestown, North Dakota, USA - PPLs Lake P8 Core (1) Depth... | ecosystem: Environmental > Aquatic > Freshwater... | reverse complement strand
ATTCTCGTATCTGGTCGCCTCTCCCCGAGATTGATCACGAATTACTGGGCGTGGCGCGTGCTGAACGGCTACAGCTTGACCCGGTAGCCATGCTCGCCCTTGGCGCCGCGCGCGAGGCCATTGGACGGGCCGGATTCGCTCTTGCATCAGCCGGTGAGCGCTCACGTAACTTCATTATGTCCGGCGTTGACAGCGAGAGGGTCGGCGTCTTTTTCGGAACCGGGCTTGGTGGTGCAATCACCTTCCTGCAAAATCATACCCATCATTTGCTGCACGAGCCGCGTGCCAACCTCATCGCTTATGTCAAAAAACATGACGACCCGGCTGGTAGCGAGGTATTGCAGAGCGTCATCGCACAGATGGTACATGGGATACGATTCAATCCCTTTGAGGTGTCCATGGTGATGCCAAACGCACCAGCAGCGGCGATCGGGATCAAATACAACCTTACGGGACCGAATCAAACCTGTTGTCTAGCGTGTGCCTCGGGCACCGTGGCTGTCGGCAATGCATTCCGTGCGGTAAGAGATGGTCGCGTCGATGTTGCCGTCAGCGGAGGCTGCGAATATTTCGCCGATGAGCATGGCCATATCTTCCGGAGTTTCGACGTATCAGGCACCCTGGTGCGGGAATTCGCCGATCCCCAGACCGCAAACCGGCCATTTGACGAGAAACGATCTGGCTTTCTGTTCAGCCAGGGTGGAGCGGCAGCACTCATCCTCGAAGATCTCGAGCATGCCCAGCGTCGAGGCGCGGTAATCATGGCAGAGCTGATCGGATTTGCCGAGACTTTCGATGCGCATTCCATGATGAGTCTGGCCCCCGGGGGCAAGCAGATCGAGCGTATGATCCGTTCTGCGCTCAACGACGCCAATTTGTCACCCGACGATGTCGATTACCTCAATGCCCATGGCACCGGCACGAAGAACAACGACCAGACGGAAGCCGAGGTAATCCAGCGCGTATTCGGAAAATCCGTAAGGGTCAACTCGACCAAATCGCTTTTGGGACATACGATCGGCGCCAGTGGTGCCATCGAGGCTCTGGTCACGGCGCTGACTTTGCGCGACGGGAAAACGCACATTTCCAGGAATCTCGAAAACCCCGTGCTCGATCTCAACTTCGTGCGCAGCGTCGAGCCATTTGAACCTCGCGTGGCCTTGTCGCAATCCTTCGCATTCGGCGGGCACAATGCGGCCATTGTATTGCGAAAATATGGCCCTGAATAAGTAATTGGCTTGTTTTTTGTTTCGGGGCAGGGATACTATGTGCAGGCAGCACATTGACCGGAACCATGGACAACAAACCCAAGGGGGCATAAACATGGGGGGCAAGCAATATACCGAGACGTATTTTTCGCCGGAGTCCTATCGCGAACTCGACATCCGATACGACTCCGAACAGCAGGCGTTATGGTGCTACATGCGCCACTCTTCCCGGCCTTGCTGTACCCCGGAATTGTTCGCTGAAACGTTGCATGTACAGCACGCCGTCGAACAATACGTGCTCCATGATTCGGAAAAAAATAATTGCGACAGATTGCGTTTCTTCGTTATCGCCTCCCAGGCTCCGGGCATCTTCAACGTCGGTGGCGATCTGGACTTGCTCCTCAAACTGGTTCGCGCCAACGATCGTGAAGGGCTTTACAATTATGCGAAATCCAGCATAGACGCGCTGTATACCGGCTACCATCTGCCCGTTACTACGATTTCCCTGGTGCAGGGCGATGCCTTTGGCGGAGGCTTCGAAGGGGCCCTGGTCTCCCGTGTCCTGATTGCCGAGCGCCAGGTGCAAATGGGTCTGCCTGAAACGCTCTTTAATTTCTTTCCCGGAATGGGGGCCTACAGCCTGCTTGCACGAAAGATAGGGCAGGCGCGCGCCGAACAGATGATCCTGAGCGGCCGCACCTATACGGCGCCGGAACTCCATGAAATGGGGGTGGTAGATATCCTTGCCGAAACCGGAGAAGGCGAGAAGGCGGTCGGTGCTTACATAAGAAAACAGAGCCGGGCGAATAACAGCTTTCAAGCGATACATAAAGTCCGCCAAATCATCCACCCGCTTCAGTATGACGAGCTTCTGCAGGTGGCCAAGGTGTGGCTGGATGCGGCGCTGCGGCTCAGTGAGAGGGATCTGCGCGTCATGGAACGGATTGCCCAGTCGCAGGAAAAGCTTGTGGTATTCCAGACGCCCGCGGAGGTCAAGCAACTTGCGTAGAAACGGGCCGGTCCGCGTCCGCCGGCCCATTCATTTCAGCCCGCCGCGCGCCGATCCAGGTATGCCAGAAGCTCGTAACGCGCCGATTCGTACTGCGTGACCAGGTCATGCATCAGCGCAGAGGCTTTTTTGCCGAGCATCTCGTCCGATACGCCTGAGATGCCGGAACAGACATCGTAGAGTGACTGCGCGCCCACGCTGCCGGCACTGCCCTTCATGGCATGGGCGAGATCTTTAAAATTCTCATAACGCTTTTCTCTCATGGCCTTTTCCATGCTCTCCAGCAGCCCTTCCGTGTCATGGAGAAAGCCATGTATGAGTTCGGGTATGAATGAAGACCGTTTTCCCATGATTTCAAGGCTGGCAAGCGTGGCATCGTTCAGGACGTGTTCCGCCGGGCTGAAAGCAGTGGGTGCGCCGGAAATATTCGCGGCTGCCTTGTCCGGTATTCCTGAGCCGGCGCTCTTGGGCGCCAGGCGATCGATCTGATCGAGCAATTTCGCGGGCTCGATGGGTTTCGTCAGGAAACCGTCGACACCGGCCTCGCGACATTCCTTCATGGCTTCGGTCGTGGCGTTTGCCGTGAGAACCAGGAAGCGCACGGATGAATCCTTCGGCCCGGTGAATCGGTGGATTTTTACCACTTCCAGACCGCTGACGATCGGCATTTGCATGTCCAGTATCACCAGGTCGAATGATTCCCTGGCCAGCATATCCAGCGCCTGTTCACCATTTCCCACGAGAACAGGGCGATGGCCCGCGCTTTCAAGGATCTTGCTGATTACCTTCTGATTTATACGATTGTCTTCGGCCACCAGTATCTTGAGTCCGGATTGTCTTATGCCCGCATGCCGTTTGTAGCGGTCATTCAGCCAGACCACGTCGTCATTCTCGTATTGTTGTGCCGTGGTGCTGGCATGCAGGGCGTTGAACAACAATCTTTTCTCAACCGGAGTTTCCAAAACATATGAAAAACCCGCCTTCAAATACTCGTCCGTGGTCTTGTTGTCGTTTTTTTCGCGGATGAGCACCAGGGAAAGGTCGGAGAGAGTCGGTTCCGAACGGGCCGCAGCGATAAATTGCAGGGGATACATGTCGAGATGTTCCTGATCCACCAGCACCGTATGGAAGGGGCGACCGCTATGCGCGGCATTCACCAGGAGAGCGAAGGCCTGCGCGGCGTTCTCCGCCATGGACAGCTCGACTTCCCAGATTTTCAGGTAACCAAACACAAGCGACCGGTTGCCCGTTCCGGATGAAATCATGAGCACGCGGGTGTCCACGAGTTTCCCGGTATCGGCCAGCAACTGCGCTGCCAGCGCCTGTTTCTCGAATCTGATTTCACACCAGAACGTCGATCCGGCACCAGGCACGCTTTGCAGGCCGATTCGGCCCTTCATCAATTCGACCAGCTGTTTGGCGATCGTGGTGCCAAGCCCCGTGCCGCCAAAGCGGCGCGTGGTCGAGGCGTCAGCCTGGGTGAAACTTTCGAAAATTTTGGCCTGCGCTTCCGGGGCGATGCCGATACCGGTGTCGATGACTTCAAAGCGAATACTGACATAGCCGGGATCTTCACTGATCAGTTTTACCCGAATCTGGATTCCACCGCTTTCCGTGAACTTGATGGCGTTGCCGACGAGATTGATCAGCACCTGGCGCACGTGAACCGGGTCACCGCGCAACAGAAAAGGCGTCTCCGGGTCGATGTGCACTGAAAAGGTAAGACCCTTGGTTTGGGCCTGGGGCGCCAGCATCGTGCCAATGCTGTGCACCAGCCCGTGCAGATCGAAATCGGTGATCTCCAGCGTGACCTTGCCGGCTTCGATTTTGGAAATATCGAGAATGTCCTCGATCAGGGTCAGGAGCGTGCGCGCCGAGGCATAAATGGTTTGCGCGTAATCTTTCTGTTCCTGATGCAGCGGAGTTCCCATCAGCAGATGACTCATGCCGATGACGCCGTTCAAGGGTGTACGTATTTCATGACTCATGTTGGCGAGGAATTGGCTTTTTGCCTGGCTTGCCTCGCGTGCCTGTCCCAAAGCGGATTGGAGCTGACGTGCGAGACTGGCGAAGTACATGGGTATTACAACCAGCACGATCAACAGTCCAATACCTAAAGTTCGGTGTAATGCCCAATAATCACTTGTGATTAATACGAGCATGAAACCGATAACTGATAACGTGGCAGATATATATAAATAGCGTGCTCCGAACCGAAAACCATTGCCAACTGAATTCCATAAATACAGGCCAAAAACCGGTGTAGCGTCCTCCCCCATAAAATAAAGCGCATAAGTAGTCGCCCCCAAGTCTGCCACCATGCTTAAAATTCGACGCGGGACAGAAATGCCGGGATTAAGAAGAATGCTGATAAAGACACCAAATGAAAATGGAACAAAAAAGGCAATCAACACTACGATGGGCCATTCATCGGGACTAATGCCCCCATCTTTCTGAATAGCAGTGACCAAGTAGATAGATGCAAGAATACCAAGCATGATGCGAAAGATCGCGGCTTCATGCTCGGTATCCGGGCGGTTCTTCAGACGTTGTAGCAATGACTTCATGGTGAACTTAATTCTTAAATAAGAATGAACACGTGAATTACCATAGTGTTAATGTTCTTCACGTCCTGTATTCACTTGCATGCGTTGATGGGATGCTCGCCGCCTGCAGCTCTCCGTTGAGACAGTAACAATTTCTGCCAGCGCGTTTGGCGCGATACATCGCGGCATCCGCATGCGCAACCAGTTCGTCCACGGTACTGCCATTGTCCGGGTAGGTGGAGATTCCCACGCTGGAAGTCAGGGTTACTGTCCTGGCGGTGCCTGTGTATGGCGCAGCAATCATATCGATGAGCTTCCGGACAACCGAAAGCATGAACGTCGTTTCAATGTCCAGGAGAATGATTACAAATTCATCGCCACCGATTCGTGCCACCATATCATTGTGGCGTACGCACTGTTTCAGCCTGTTGGCAACGGACCTCAGGACTTCATCGCCTGCGCCATGGCCCAATGCGTCGTTGATGGGCTTGAATCCATCCAGGTCAATAAACACAACAGCAAGCTTGGTGCGATTCTTCGCGGCAGATTTCAGTATCTGCTGCAAGTGCTCATAAAATGAATGGCGATTAGGCAGGCCCGTCAGATTGTCATGAATGGCAATCTTGCGCATGTGCCCTAGCACAGTATGCAGTTGGCTCGTCAGACTGGCGAAATACATGGGTATCACGACCAGCACCAACAGGATTCCTATCCCAAGAGATCGTTGCGACGCCCAGTAGTCGCTCGTAGCCAACGTGAACGCAAAACCCAGAATGCTCAATGCGCCGGACAGATACAGATACCGCGGACCAAAACGAAACCCGTTACCACAAGCGTTGAAGAGGTACAGCCCAAAAAGCGGGATTCCGGCTTCCCCCAGGAAATAAAGACCATAAGTCACGACGCCGATATCCAACACGATGGCCGTGATACGCCGTGGTATGGATATCCGCGGCCAGACAATGATGGCGATCAACATGACAACTGAGTAGGGAAGAATAAACGCCATCACCTCAAAGGCATGGCCTTGATCAATATCTACTACCGTCCCCACATGCAGGGCAATAATCAGGTAGCAGGACACCAGTATTGCAAAAGCAACGCGTATCAACGCTGCCTGGTGTTCGGTGTCAGGCCGTTTGGCAAGTCTGTCGCGCAAGGAGGCGAATGGGCCGCAATGCAGTGGTGTGGTGGCCTCGGAATTCATGGCGCGTCAGCCGTTATCCACCGCGGGCAGATCGAGAAATCTCTCGCGGATGCCGAGGATCTTGTCGAACTGGGCCAGGAAGGCGTCGACGCAGATCGAGTCGAAGTGTTTTCCTCTTTCCGCGTTCAGATAATTGAGCGCCTCCTGAATCGACCAGGCCTTCTTGTAGGGCCGGACCGAGGTCAGCGCGTCAAAAACGTCGGCCACCGCGACGATGCGGGCCTCGAGCGGTATTTCGTAACCGCGCAGCCGGCTGGGGTAGCCGGTGCCGTCATAACGTTCGTGATGGCCCAGGGCGATGACCGCACCCATCTGCAGGTACTTCGAGGGGCTGTCCTTCAGGATTTCATACCCGATGCGCGTGTGCGTGCGCATGGTCCGCAATTCATCCGCGTCGAGTTTTCCGGGCTTGAGCAGAATTCCATCGGGAATCCCGATCTTGCCGATGTCGTGCATGGGTGCGGCGATCTCGATGACGTGGCAATCGCTTTCCGGCAGGCCGAGTTTTTCCGCCATGAGGCGCGCGAACTTGGCCATGCGCAAGACATGGTTGCCGGTTTCTTCATCACGATATTCGCCGGCCTTGGCCAGGCGCAGCAGGGTTTCCTGTTCACGAATCCGGATTTCCTGCGTGGCTTCGCCGACTTTGATTTCCAGCAACTGCGCCCGGTCCTTGATCAGGCGCTGATGATGGCTGAGCAGGAGGAGGTTACGACAACGCGCGCGGCATTCGGTGTGATCGATGGGCTTGGTCAGAAAATCCGTGGCGCCGGCCTCCAGCGCCTGGTAGCGGATTTCCTTTTCTTCCAGGGCGGTGACGACGACCAGCGGGATATCGGGATGCAGTTCGCGGAACTTCCGGGTGAATTCGATGCCATCCATGCTCGGCATCTTGTAATCGGTCAGCACCAGATCGGGCTGATGAGTCCCGGCCCATTCCAGTGCCAGCACCGGGTCGGCGAACGATTTTGCCTCGATATGCCCGCTCAGGGTGGACACGAGCTGTTCCAGAATTTTCCGGCTCGTGAACTGATCGTCAATGATCAATATGGAGGACATGGTTTACACCCCTAATGGCGTGCTTGCCCGTGCGGTACGGCCACGTTGCGAGACGCTGTTTCCTTCTGATGCCGCACCTATTTTTCTTGTATAGGCGCGCATAATTCACCCTTTACGGGTGTTCCTTAAATTTAGTCTGCACCGGTCGCCCGGGCCAGACAAACCTACAGATAATGAAACTTGTGATGATGTGTTCATAACCTGATGAAATAGTGGTATTTCCTGTGCCGGCCGGTCAGCCCGAAAGCGGCCGGTGGATGCGTTCCAGCAGGGTGTCGGTGGTTTTCATCTGGTTTTCAAGCTCCTTGCGGACATGCTCCAGTTCGGTGATGCGCTCGCCGAGCGAATCCATGTTTTCGTGGATTTTCTTCAGCGCCTCGAAACTGCGGTCGATCGTGGCCTTGTGCTGCTGGATCTGCGCGAAAACCGGCGACACGGCGGCCTGGAACCAGTTCTTCGAGGCGGTATTGCATTCCGTGAACAGCTGGCGTGCCTGGCTCACCAGCGTGATGAAGAATTTTTTGATGACGAAATGCTGTTCCGTCATCATCGTAACCGGGCTGTCGCGGAACGTATCGGCCCGCTCCTCCAGTTTCTTGAATTCCATCACGAACGGCAGCAGCGACAACCGCGGCGGGACGATCTTGGCCAGTCCGTATTCGGTATGCAGGCGCAGGTAAATCGCCTCGACCACCTTGCGGATTTCGTCCGACTCGAAGCTGACCTTCTCCATGCGCTCGCGGGTCCCCGTGAAAAAGGTCGCCATGCCGTTCTTGAGGCCGCGCGTGGTCCAGGTTTCGTTCATGGCCACACGCGTTTTGGCGATCAATTCATCCAGGCTCGTCATGCTCAGGTGGCCGAGCAGGATCTGCGCCTGCTTGGAAAGTGCCGCCTTGGTCAGCTGGAATCCCTCGATTTCCTTGTCGTATTTCTGTTTTTCCGCGCGCATGCGCAGGATCATTTTCTGAATTGCCTCGTGGTTCTTGCCGCTCAGCGCCTTGAGCTCTCCCAGCTGCTTGTTGACGCCGGCGAGCTTGGATTCGATCAGCCCGCGGCTGCTTTCGACGCGGCCGCTGACCTCATGCACGATGCGATTACGGATCAGAATCTGCCGGGCCGGGATCAGATCATGCGTGAGCTTGTCCTCCAGCGCCGATAGCCCGCTTTTCGCGGCCAGCGCGGTATCGCCCTTGATCTTGGCGATCAGGCCTTTCTGCGCGGACACCGGGAAAATGGCCTTGCGATCGACATGCAGGGTGCGCGCGGTTTCCTCGACCTGGCGCGCGATGGTCTTGGCCACGGCGGCATCGTCGTGCAGTTCGTCCCACAGGATATCGATCTTGTTCAGGATCACCAGGTGCGGATTGCCTTTCACGGCGCTCACGTGGTTGGACCAGACGTCGAGATCGGTCTTGGTGACGCCGGCATCGGCGGCCAGCAGGAACAGGATCGCCTGCGCGTTGGGTAGCGTGTTCAGCGTCAGTTCGGGCTCGACGCCGAGGGCGTTCAGGCCGGGCGTGTCGAGCACCACCAGTCCCTGTTTGAGCAGGGGGTTCGGGAAGTTTACGATGGCATGCCGCCACACCGGGACTTCCACCATGCCGTCGGCGATCGGCGCGTTTTTGTCGGCCGGCTGTTTCGGATCGTACAGCCCCAGCTCCTGCGCCTCGCGCACGTTGACTTTCTTGGTCTTGGTGATTTCTGAAAGCGCCTCGCGCACTTCCTCGGCCGAGCTGATTTTCAGGATATGCATCGTGGTCCAGTGGACCGGCGTGCGCTTGTATTCGGAGATGGTCAGCGCGGTCTTGCGCGTCTCGATCGGCAGCAGCTTGACGCAGGGGCCGTCCTTCTCATCCCAGCGCAGTTCGGTCGGGCACATGGTGGTGCGACCGGCTGAAGAGGGCAGCAACCGTTGCTTGTAATCGGAGAAGAAAATCGCGTTGAGGAGCTCGGTCTTGCCGCGTGAAAACTCGGCCACCAGCGCCACCGTGAGCTTGTCCGACTGCAGCATCTCGATCAGCTCGTAGACGCGCAGGTCCTGTTCGCCGTCGGAGAAACCCTGCTGTTCGACCCAGGACTGGTAATCGGCGATCGCTTGCGCCAGGTCATCGCGCCAGCGCTTGAACTGGGTCAGCCCGCGCGCAAAACCGTCGAGCGCGGCCTTGGCGTTGCGCGATTGCACGAAATCGTCCATCGCCACGACCTTGCCGTCGTCGGCGGTGGTTTTTTCCTGTGGTGTCGATACCCCGGTTTTGGAGGTCAAGGCGCCCCTGCCTGTAAATTCCTTACAATGACCATAAAATAGTGCAAAAGTCAGGCCAGCACCTGCTATTTCAGCGGAAAATAAGGGTTTCTGATGTACTTTTTCGCCATTTTCGTGGGAACAGGCTGGCCAGGGAGGAGGGTGGCGGGTCTCCCCGGCGCCATGCTGTATTTTGGCCTCGCCGGCAGGCCGGCCTGGCGCCTCCCAGGTCGGCGTACATTTTCTTCCTGACGGCAGGAGTTCCGTTTTGTGCCAAGGGGATATGACATAAAATCGGGCGATGCAGCGCGTCATACGAGACCGTCAATAACAAATGACTGAAGCCACGGATCGTCCCGCGAGCCACCTGACCCTTTATCTTCCCGGTTTGTTCAGCATGCAGGAAAACGGCCGCGCCGGTGGGGGCCGTCTGCGCGCGCTGGAAACGCTCCTGTCACGGGCCGAGCCGATCGACCGTGGCTTGCCGCAGGGCTATGAAGAGGGCCTGTTCGCCTTGTTCGATCTGGCCAGGCAGGAAAACACCGATCTGCCAGTGGCCGCCGTCACGCGCATGTTCGACATGGGCGTGATCGACAGCGACTGGTGGTTGCGCGCGGACCCGGTGCACCTGAGCTTCGACCGCGACCGCCTGATTCTCGCCGACGCACAGAAACTGGAAATCACCCCGGAGCAGGCCGGCCGCCTGGTCGCGGAAATCATGGAAGTCTTCATCGCCGACGGCTGGCTGCTCAAGGCGCCGCACCCGGCGCGCTGGTATCTCAAGCCGAAGCGCGCCCCGCAGCTGATCACCTCATCGCTATCGCAAGTGGTCGGGCGCGACATCCGCGGGTTTCTGCCGCGCGGGCACGACGAGAAGCCGTGGCAAACCATCATGAATGAGATTCAGATACTGCTGCACGGCTCGACGGTGAATGTCGAGCGTGAAAAAGAGGGCAAACTGCCCGTCAACAGCCTGTGGTTCTGGGGTAGCGGCCGGCTGCCGCGCATCGCGCCGGTGACCTGGACCGGTGTGTGGAGCAACGAACCCGTGAGCCTGTCACTGGCGAAATTGTCCGGCACGCCGGCTGCCGGACTTCCCGACGGTTACGCCGGGTGGCGCCGGCAGGCGGAGTCGGCCGGCGAACATCTGGTGGTATTGGACGATGCGCACGACGCGACGCTTTATGCCGACGCCCCGCGCTGGCAGGAGGCGCTGGAAAAACTGGAAACAGACTGGATGGAACCGCTGTTGCGCGACCTGAAAGCCGGCGCCCTCGATCGCGTGA
>Ga0209705_10002148_pt1 | contig 10560 bp, 10 predicted proteins | sample PPLLaktember2015_5_FD_187262 | JGI IMG/M metagenome (GOLD analysis project Ga0209705, IMG submission 187262) | Freshwater sediment microbial communities from Prairie Pothole Lake near Jamestown, North Dakota, USA - PPLs Lake P8 Core (1) Depth... | ecosystem: Environmental > Aquatic > Freshwater... | reverse complement strand
TTTGTGTACCCGATTAATAGCAGAGAAGCCAGCATGATACAGTACCCTGAAAGGGTTAAACAAAGGCACCACGTTAGTGGAGCGATATGAATAACCCGGTGCAACCGGAGGAAAGGCGCCCCCCTCTGCCCTTCAGTTCCGAAGGTGCTGGACAACTACGGGAAATACTTCTCATCAATTTTTATCCCGGCCTTTTGTATAAGTATCCTGTATTCCTCCTCAAAGGACTTCTTTTCATGATGCTCTCTCTGATTCCTTATATATTCAACCAGATCACCCAAATCATACTAGGAACAGGTGAATGCACCGTATCCCTCAGCCCATCCGTCGAATAAAAAGAAAATACCCTTCTCCTTAATCCATTTTGAAGTTGATGCTTTTAATTCCCTCATAAAATCTGCCAGTGCAACAGAGGGATGAAGATCTGTCAAAATGTGAAGATGGTCTTCAGTTCCATTTACACGATACAGGTGACTGTTTTTGTTTTTGATTATCCCGGAGATATAGGAGCAAAGCTGCTCCGCATTCTCCTGATTAATTGATGGAGTGCTGTTCTTTGTCCTGAATACAAGATGATACAGAAGTTGACGATAGCTTGACATAATAATAAAGATTTAGTTAATAATACAACGAGACATAAGCAAGGTAAGTAATCCCACTGATAAATCCAAATAAATATCGCCCCTTGCAGGGCTCAATATCATATAGTGTACCTCGACCCCCGGTTGCACCGGGGGTTATTCACATTCAGTCACTTACGTGACTTTTCTGTACAGCTACTTCGCAGCAGTGCCATAAATCATACAGAAACTCCCCTCCAATAAATGACACTCTGGCAGCGACATACTCGAAAGGAACCGGACAAAATGGATTACAGAAACCGACCTTTAATAGATAACTTTCTGGCGATGACATGCTCCGCAGGAGCATCCGGCAACCGGTTACTTCTCTTAAGGAGAAGGAAGTGAATAACCTCCGGTGCAACCGGAGGTATGGATCCCTTCCTCACATATCAGCTCCGAAGGTGCTCAAGATTAAACCACCGGATTACGATCTCTGGGCCGTAGGCACATAATAATTATAGGGAAATGAACCTTAATCAGTTGGGGGATGTTGAAAAAGCCTTTTTTAACCGCAAAGCACACCAAGAATGCGCAAAGCTCGCAGAGTTAAACCGCTATTAATTAGCTCTTTGCGATCTTTGCGTAATTCCTTTGCGACCTTTCCGGTTAATGGATTTCGACTTTTTAAACAGCCCCTAGGTAAATTGTTAATCCCTCTTTCCATAAATATTCCTATTATTGTATTGTTAGTCCTGATGCATTAATCGGGATTTAAGCCTTAATTATTGATTTTTACTCCTATTATTATGATCCTGAAACAATTGACAGACATTCAGAACCTTGTAAGCATCTGGATTGTTTTCATGGCCGCCGTTGCCATATTATGTTTTATTGTAAGTGAGATAACGTATAATTACAGCCAGGTGGACAAGCTGTGGAGCCTGATGCCCATAGCCTATAGCTGGATAACGGTCGCGATATTTCCTTCTGCCCGGGTATTTATCATGGCTGCACTTGTTACGGTCTGGGGATTGAGACTGAGTTACAATTTTGCAAGGAAAGGAGGATATAACATAATTCCCTGGAAGGGAGAGGAAGATTACCGATGGAAAGTTATAAGGGAAAATCCCCTGCTGAAGGGAAGACTTAGATTTGGAATATTTAACTTTTTCTTTATATCATTTTACCAGAATATCCTTATCCTCCTTTTTTCAGCTCCATTGCTTCTGGCTGCCAAATATCAGGATAAACCTTTAACTATAATTGATCTCCTTGCAGGGTCATTAATGTTGATTTTTATTATTACTGAAAGTATTGCAGATAACCAGCTGTTCAGATTTCATCAGGAGAAAAAGAATGGAGAAAACGGATCAAACAGATATAAAGAGACCCTTAAGAAAGGATTCATGACAGAAGGATTATGGAAATATGTGAGACATCCGAATTTTACCTCTGAACAGTTAATCTGGATATGCTTTTACTTTTTTAGTGTTGCTGCATCCGGTCAGTGGATAAATTTTACCCTTGCCGGAGCGATACTATTGATTCTGTTATTTATTGGAAGTTCTCAGCTTACAGAAGGCATAAGCAGCAGGAAATATCCTGAATATACAATATACAGGAAAGAAGTTCCAAGGTTTATACCCTGGAAATTCCTTTCTCAGACATTGATAAAATATTCGCATAAGGAAACCGGTTCAACATTGTCTGAAAGTTAAATTACAGACACTCCTGGGGTATGGAGCGAAATAAGCGCGATTCTGAATGATTAAAGCATTGGCAGAGCTGCAGTTCCGATTCTTTCAGCTCAGATCTTCCCTTTATTGCTGATGCAATAAAGGTGCTGAAATCCCCTGAGATATATTTTACCATTGCTTATTGCAGGCGATGCAAACATCTTTTCACCCAACGGATTTTTAGCAATATATTCATATTTCGGACCAGGTTTTATCACCGTAATAACACCATCATCCTTGGGCATATAAATCAATCCGCCTGCAATTACAGGTGAAGAATACTGGGGTCCCATGGTTTCTGCCCAGAGAATCTTGCCTGTTGCGGCATCTATGCAATGAAGTTTACCGGTAGTCATGGTGGTAAAAAGAAGATTATCCTTATAAACAGGTGAGGGGACATAATAAGCACCTTCCCTTGATTGCCACACAACATGGCTCTTTGAAACATCACCCTTGCCGTCCGGTTTTATTGCAATCAGAATCCGCTGAGGCCAGGCACTGCTTACAAGAACCAACCCTGTTTTTTCATTATAGACCGGACTTGAACAGAAATCTTCAGAAGGTCCGCTTACAAACCAATATTTTGATCCATCGGCCGGATTATATGAGGCAATCTCTTTATTTCCGCAAAAAATCAGCTGGGTTTTTCCAGCGATATTCCTGATTATTGGTGTACTGAAACTGTGTGCCGGTCTTTCGTGAGGTACACTCCATAAAACCCTGCCGTCAGTTTTGCTCAGTGCAGCAACAAATGAATCTCCCAGACTGTTCCCATTTATGATTACCTTGTCTTCGAAGAGGATCGGAGAGCAACTGTACCCATGAGGACTTGAAAATGTTCCTGGCCTCTTTTGCCAGAGTAGTTTTCCTGTAAAATCAAAGGCAGCAACGACAATATCCTTACCGTCGAGGAAGGAGACAAAAATTCTTGTTCCATCTGTTGCGGGAGTTCCTGATGCGTGACTGTTGTTATCATGCTTCCCTTCAAAAGGAGACTTTAAAACTGTTTTTTGCCATAAAAGTTTTCCGCTCCCCGATTCATAGCAAAGGAGAACCTTCTCCTGGGTTTTTTGAAGGGCTGTCGTCAGGAAAAGCCTGTCTTTAAAGACAATTGGAGATGAATAACCCTGACCGGGTACAGATATTTTCCATGCTACATTAGTAATTGAATCCCATCGGACAGGCAAGTTGGTTTCCATACTTGTCCCATCCCCGTTCGGTCCGCGCCAGCCGGGCCAGTTCTGTGCATGAGCTTTAAAAACATTAATTGAAATCAACAATAAAAAGATAAGACCTGCGGATATGTGGTTTTTCATGTAATAGCTGATAATGATTTTTAATACAATTTATACCGGCCAAAAATACGAAAAATACAATTTGGTGCAAAAGCCGGTCTGGTACATCACTTTTGGCAGGTTATGGTCATCAGTACCAGCTATTCCGGGTTAGAATTTATAACTAAGATATGAGGAATCTTGTTTTAAAATGGGACCATGCTATGTACATGAACATTTTCAATATAATATTATAAAATAAAAAAAAAATACTCCCCTGGTATTACTGAAAAGCTGGCAGGAATACACCTGCCAGCTTTTTTGCCTCTTGATAGTTCTCAGGAAGCAGACCGGGATTAAAGGCTCTCAGGCAGTGATTTCTATTTAGTTTTTGATCTTCTTTTCCTTGCCAAACTTCAAACCGATGCTGAAATTTAATCCGCTCAGGTCCCTGTTTGTAACATGTGTAATTGATACATTTTCATCATTCTCGTTCAATCCTGTAACAATCCGGTAGCTGACACCTGCAGCCAGAGTAAGTTTACTGCTTAGATTCAGTTCAAGGTTCACTCCCGGTTCCATCACAAAGAAATGGGCTCCGGAGATATTCCAGAAATTATCCATCAGGCTCGATTTGGGGTTCTCATAATCTTTTGTGGATCCATACGCGAGCATAAGCTGGGCGCTGAAATGTAGAAGGTCCTGAGGCTTGTAGATAAACTGCCCGATACCTCCGAAATATCCGTAGTTGACCCTTGGGTGGCCAAGGTTTACACCGCCGGAAATACCAACGAGAAAAGAACGGTTTATCAAAGCACCTCCGTAAAATCCAATAAGTGTTCCTATATCTCCCTGGATAGAATTGAATTTAACTTCAGGGGTCCAGAGCTCACTTACTTTTACGCTCGACTTAAACAAGGTCTGCGTGGAATCCTGTTCCTGAGCAAATACTCCTGCGGATTGGAGCATCAAAGTGGCAGCTAAAACGTAAATGGTTACGTTCAAGTTCAGTTTCTGATTTTTAATTCTTGTTTTCATGATCTTTGTTTTTAAGTTAATAATCCATTGTTTTATAGGTATATATCATCCATCCGAATGTAGTTATGAACATGAGCCTGTCCCATATGCCGGCTGTGTGGTCAGCTTCAGATGCAAGGATAGCCAGCAGCATTACTGTTACTCCGGTGACAAATGCCAGAATCCTGTCAGATCTCTTTTCAAGCATCAGGAGAGTCGAGAAAGCAAGTAGAATAAAGGTTAACCGGGTAGTGCAGGCAAAATACAAATGCAATCCAGCCTCACTGATATCATATTGGATCCCGGGGTTGACCGGTGCCTGGTTAAATAATGCCGAAAGAATTAAGGATATTCCGAAAAGTGACAGGATTATCCGTTGAAAAATAAAGCCTTTTGTGCATCCCCATCCTGAAATAACCGAGCTGATGGCAAGTGCGGCAAATATTGAGTTCATTATCCATGCACCGGCCGAGTGTTGTGCCCCCAGATCGCTTAATGTATTTCTGAAAATGTAATGATCAGGTACATTGATAGCCGGAAGAAGAAACATAGCAAGAATCATCAGGGTATAAGCTCCTGTGAGTAAATTTATTCCTGTTTTCTTTTTCATTCCGGCCGGTTTTAATTAAAGGATATCCTGTATTATTTGAACTCTAATTTCAGGCTGATAAACATATTTCATCTTTTACAACCACTGGTTTTAATGTATGGCTGATTTCAGGATCTTTCTTTGTTTTTTCGAGTCTCTTCATTCCAAATATTATCCGGAGCAGATTGAACGGTCTTATTAAGAACCAGTAGACAGAGACTGTAATAGCAAAAGAAGAAAACAACACGATCGGGGCTTTCCAGGCAACAGATAAACCAAGCTGAATTGTGAAATAGCCAACTACCACAATTACGGGCTGATGAAGTAAATAGAAGGGATAAACAGCTTCATTGGCCAGTCTCCTCAGCGGGGAATTCTTATTAAAATATTGTTTTGCATAACCAATTGCTGTTATGGCACACGACCAGGCCAGGAAAACTGATGATACATCACGTATAATATCCCCCGATTCCTCTGATCTGACCATTTCCGGGACCGTGAATAATACCAAAGTCACCAGAATGACTTCGGCCAGGTACCCTGACCTGTATTTGCGCATAGCTTCTGTTATGTTCTGTGAAGGCAGTAAAATAAAACCCGCCAGAAAGAATATCACATAATAAGTAAAGGAGGCCCAGTCGTTTACCAGATCATTGGTTTCTGTTTCAAAAAACTGGCGAAGAATGATCTGGGAAAGAAGCAATGGGATAATGAAAATATTCAGCGCAAAAGGTTTAATCACAATTTTTTCTACAAGTGATCTGAACTCCTGAAATCTTTTGCCGCGGAGAAAATTCAGGAAGGGTGAGATGAACAGGGATATTACAAACAGGTAGGCTATGAACCAAAGGTGATGCCAGCTGAAATTCCCATCAGGATAGATGCCATCAAACATGTGTGAATAGAATTCAGGCAATGAACCATACAGATCAATCTTTTCAATGTAAACCTGAACTGGTACAAGAATGAATATCCCGGCTGCCAGGGGAATTATCAGCCGCTTAAACCGCTCTGAAAGATATTGGGCTGAGGTTCTTTTTCCAAGAGCAAAATATGTACCTGCTCCCGAAAGCATAAATAATAGAGGCATTCGCCAGAAATGGAGAAATGTCATTATCTGACGAAGTGCACCGCCATATTGCTCATTATTCTTTATATGCCAGGGCCAGGTATTGAAGATCATTCCGATATGATAAAGGAATACACTCATGATGAGCAGAATTCTCAACCAATCGATATAGTACTGACGCTCTGTTTTCTGATCTTTTGCTGTTGTCATTTTTGCCGGTTTTGATTTCTCCGGTAAAAATAAAATGACACTTCCGGACGGAACGAATCAGCCTATCGGAACGATGTATGAGCTTATCGGCAAAAACGTGAAATGATTATTGCAGGCATATTATATATCAGATATTCAGATGGTTAATGATTTGAAACGGATTTCCTGTATTCGGATGGTGTTTTCAGGGAATATTTTTTGAACGCAATATTAAAGGATGATTTTGAATTGTAACCGACCTGTTCAGCCAGTTCCTCGACTGTGAGTTTTGCATTTTTGTCCTCAAGGATTAACTTTTTTGCATATTCCACCCTGTAATATGCAAGCAGCTCAAAAAAGTTCCTGTTCATTTTTTCATTAATTACCTGTGAAACATGGTGTGACGACTCATTTATCTGTCTGGCAAAGCCGGAAAGTGATGCCAGATTGTTTGTGAAATAGTTCTTTTCCTCCATCTCCTTTTTGATTTTGGCAAGGATCATGTTTTTGTCCTCTTCAGAAAGCGAAGATTTCTGATATTTCAATGAGGGAAACGACAAAAACGATCGCGGTTTGTCAAAAAAATCAGATCTGTTAAGTATCTGGTAACTTGTTGCATAGATCATAAAAGATATATAAGATGCTACCAGATATCCACCCAGATCGCTCCTCATTCCAAAATATAATTTTGTAATAATTAAAATGACAATAATAATAATGAAATGAACCGCTGTGTTCCGGAGAATTATAAGAAGCTCGTTATCTGTTTTAAAGAGCGATTGGTTCAGCAATCTGAATTTTTTTAACAATATTACCACTGCACTGCTGAAATAAACCACAAGCTGGATCACCATAAACTGATTGACATATCTCCTGATTCCCAGAGGGTCGTCTGAAATCGTGGTTTGCACTTCAAGATATTGCCAGTCAGGGTGTTTTGTTTCAATATAGGAGTTGTATTTGAATTCTTCAGGTTGGATAAATGCAAAAACCAGGTAGAAAAGCCAGAAAAGAAATGGAATGAAATGAATAAGGACTTTTTTCCTTTCTTCCGGATTCAGACTGGCTCTGAGATAAAGATAAATAAGAGGACCAAAAACAAAATTCAATGATTCACTGAAATTTGTCAGCGACAGAATGTTGACAATATAGCCGGTATTGTTGAGCCATTCTTCAAAGATTGCCAGGGATAAGGAAAATAATAACAATCCCTGGTAGAGATTTGCTTTTCTGTTATTCTGGATATTTATTACAAAAAACCACGAAAGCAGCAGGCCCTGGAATACCCCAAGAAAAATAAATGCATCAAAAATACCCACATGGATATCGGTTCTCATAACCAGAACACCCGTTGTTAACTTCAGTTTCAGTATCTTATAGCCAAAATTATATATAAGATATCAATTAGTCAATAATTTTTACGGGGTAATAATTGAAAAACTGAAGCTGATGTCACATCACTTCGGTCAAAGATTCCGCTTGATATTTTGGATCTGAAAGCTGCCCCGTCCGGGTTGACGACCCTGAGGCTTATTTGTTCAGGGATTTTTAATCAATTATCGGGCTGATAATTTCCCCTTCCTTTTCTCTGTGTGGTCTGGAGTTTTTCTTTCCTCGGAGTGTTATTGAAATACCGCGTTCTTCTTCATTCCGGACAATACGAATGAATTTTTGTCTTTTAAGAACCATACTGTCATTATCAAATTCCTGGTTATAACTGGCGCCATAGCTTAAATCCCTTGAGATACTGACTATATCGCTCCTGAAAATAAAAAAAAGAAAAAACATGAGTTTTACAACTATCAATGGTATAATAAATTTCTTCACTTTTGTCCAGAACATAAAATCGAATTTTAATAATGGATGCAAATGTATACGTATTCAGGGACTTTAAGCATTATTTGCCTGTAATTAACATATATTTAACATTATGAGTACCGGAAAGAATGTCAATGCGGGCAATACAACCGGCATTTACATTATTGGTCAGGGTTGGAGGTGCTCATTATTTCCAGGACCATTTTTGTGACTTTACGGAAATCTATTTTTCCGGTGCTCATCATAGGCAGTTCGCTAATTACTATAAATTGCCTTGGAAGATAGATTATGGGCAGTTCATTCAACATCTTCCTGAGTATTTCTGTCTTGTTAACTTCGCCGGAGACTGTTGCAACAATAATTGACCCCTTTTTGTCATCCAATACCTCAACGACACAGCATGAAATTCCCTTCGGAAGAAATTTTTCCAGCGTGTTCTCTACCTTAACCAGTGAGACCATTTCTCCTCCGATCTTTGCAAACCTCTTAAACCGGCCTGCATGCCAGAGATATTTGTCTTCATCAAAGAATCCCATGTCGCCGGTATTATACCAGCCATCATCAAGGGCTTCAGCTGTAAGCTCAGGGTCATCATAATATCCTTTCATAACCGAATCTCCCTTTACCATTATCTTTCCGACTTCTCCTGTCGAACACGCCTCGCCGGTCTCAAGATTCTCAATCCTTACCTGGACATTTGGAATAACTTTCCCTGTGCTTCCCGGTCTGTTATATTCATGGGTATTGACAGATATAACCGGAGAAGTTTCCGTTGCTCCATAACCCTCAAGAAGAGTGACTCCGTGTTTTTTCATAAATCCTTCCCTGAGGGCATCAGGACACTTATCGGCTCCGGCTACCATTAACCTGAGAGATTTAAAATCTCCGGGTTCGGATTTTTGAAGATAGCCCCAGAAAAAGCTGGGAGTGCCAACCATTAATGTCGGCTGCTCGTCCCGGGCTATGTTACTGATTGTTTGGAAATCAAGAGGATTGGCATAAGTCACCATAGTCATACCGTAATAGAACGGCACCCACAGATTTACTGTCAGTCCGAATACATGATAGAAAACAAGATTTGACAGGATAATATCCGATTCAGTGATTTTAGCATAATCCCCGAAGTTTTTGATATTTGAAGCAATATTCCGGTGAGTCAGCTGGACTGCTTTTGGATCTTTCTCACTTCCGCTTGTGAATAAAATTGCAGCTGTGTCATTTTCGTCCCCCTTGTGAATGCTTTTGAGGATCATACTGACCGGAAGTTTTGTCATCAGGGCTGCTTTGAGCTTGTCTCCTGTCGTAACACCGGCCATTATATCTTCAATCAGAACCATTCCCTCTATTATAGGGCAATTGATCTTTTCAAGCAATGCTTTCGAAGTAATGATTGTTTTGAATTTGCATTTTCTCTGAGCATACTTTGCATTTGCCTCAGCGCCCGTCGAATAGTTTATCATCACGGGAATTCTGCCGCTCATCAGTGCTCCACCTGTTGCAAGTGCACATCCGGCGGAAGTGGGGATCATTATGCCAATGAATCCCTTGTCATACCTTTTAAATTTTGAACTCAGTATAAGTGCTCCGATCAGAGCCCTTGAATAAGTGACATTCTTACCGGTCGATTTATCAATTACCGCCAGCTTTTTGGCATTCTTCTTTGCCATTAGAACAAATTGATGATGGAGCAGCATGATTGAACGTGTTAATTATAGATTTACTGAAACGGGTCAGGAGCCAAATATAATGAATAATGTGTTAATTCAAATAACAAATAAAAAACCATTCGAAAAATTCAAAACTTTATGCAACTTCGTATTTTCGTGATATTATGGTGTTTAGTTGTTCCTGGCTGATATTTTAAAATCAGACAAAGTTTTCCGGTCGAAAACAGGTCATTATTGGTATCTTAACAGGCTATTTCCCTGACATCGGGAATGATTTATATATTTGTCCTGAAAAAAGGTTTATAAATCCGCAAACGGTCAATATTATGAATACACTGCTTTTAACATATTTAATCGCATTAATGATATCCGGTAACAATTTGCAGGATGAAAAGCTGCTTTTCGATGGCGTTTCCCTGGATAATTGGCAGGTTATCGATTTCAAGGGACACGGAGACATTTCCATTGCCGACAGTTGCATTATAATCGGCAAGGGTGATTTAATTTCCGGTATCAGGTGGACCGGAGAATTTCCAAAAACAAATTATGAGATTAATCTTGATGCCAAACGGGTCAGCGGATCCGATTTTTTCTGTGGCCTGACATTTCCTGTGAAAGAATCATTTTTAACCCTGGTA
>Ga0209705_10002141_pt1 | contig 10581 bp, 9 predicted proteins | sample PPLLaktember2015_5_FD_187262 | JGI IMG/M metagenome (GOLD analysis project Ga0209705, IMG submission 187262) | Freshwater sediment microbial communities from Prairie Pothole Lake near Jamestown, North Dakota, USA - PPLs Lake P8 Core (1) Depth... | ecosystem: Environmental > Aquatic > Freshwater... | reverse complement strand
TGCGTGCCGAGCGCGGCAGCATGCCGCGGGCGACCAACATCATCACCGGCCCCTCGCGCACCGCCGACGTCGAGCAGACCATCCAGCTTGGTGCGCATGGCCCGCGCCGCCTGCATGTCCTGCTTTGGGGACCGGCACCACAGGGCTGAGCCCAATCTGAAACGGTCTTCGAATCGAGGCCGGTTTGGGTACGCCAATCAGCCCATTCGCTTTATTGTGCTAATTGCACACATGCTACTATATTGTGCTAATGCAACATTCTTCACCCGGCAAGGTAAACCATGAATCTCGCGCTCGACAATGACGCAGACAAGGCCAGCGTGCTGTCCGAGGCTTTCGGCAATGCCGGAAAATTCCTCGGCATGAGCCAGGCCGACCTTGGGGCGATCATTGGCAAGGACCGCACGGCGGTCAGCCGCGGCCGGATCGATCCCGACAGCAAGGCAGGCGAACTCGCGCTGCTGTTCATTCGCTGCTACCGCGCGCTCTATGTATTGGTAGGAGGTGGCCAGAAGGAAATGCGCCACTGGATGAACACGGAAAACCGCCACACTGGCGGCGTTCCTGCAGAACAGGTCAAGACCGTGCAAGGCCTTGTCAGCGTTCTCGAGTATCTGGACGCCATGCGCGGCAAGCTGTAAGTGGCCGACTGGGATGCCTGCCTTGCAAAGTCAACGGCAGGCCTGATTTCCGGCCGCCTGCTCCGTCTGGTCGAGAGTCAGGAAGAAGTCGCCACCACCCGGTTGGTCAGCTCGCTTGAGCGCCAGGCCGTGCTGGAGGATCTGCTGGAAGCCACCAAGCCGCCCCGACGCGAAGGAACTGAAAAGCTTCATTACCTGCTCGCTACCCCCTTTCGCTATCCTCCCCTGAAGCATGGCTCGCGCTTCGGGTCGCGTATCGAGCCGAGCCTGTTCTACGGCTCGCTGGGCTTGAATAGCGTGCTGGCCGAAGCGGCGTATTACCGCTTCGTCTTCTGGCTGGGAATGACGGTTCCGCCTGAGGACAAGCTGGTCACCCAGCACACCATGCTCGAAGCAGAATATCGGACCGAGAGAGGCCTGCAGCTTCATGCACCGCCCTTTGCAGCGCACAAGAAACTGTTCACTCATCATTCCGACTATGCCGCCACCCAGCGATTGGGTTCGAAGATGCGGCTGGCTGGCATCGAGGCATTCGAGTTCACCTCCGCGCGCGATCCCGAGGGCGGAGTGAATGTGGCCTTGTTCACCCCGGATGCCCTGCCACGCAACGAGCCTGCCTCGACGGAGTCGTGGCTGTGCGAACTGACCGGCACTCACGCCAGGTTCAGCGCCTTACACGAGCGGACGGTTCATGGCTTCGAAGTGGATCTGTTTCTGGTCGGCGGCGAGCTTCCCCTGCCCGCGTGAGCAGAGAACCAGATTTTCTGGTGACTGGCCTGGAGATGGCTAATTGGCCGATGTGTATCGAAAAAGCATTGGATACTCAATGTACTGGGCGGTCGCTTTAATCCTTGGGAGTTCGTGTTCCCGGCTCGAAGCGGTTCAATGCGTTTTTGCCGGGAGCTGCGCGTCTACCACGAGGGGAACGGGCAGTTCGGCTACGAGATGTTCGTGTTGGAGCGCCGCTGAAGCCGCCCACTCTGCATAACTCGAGCCATCGGTGCAGTGTTCGTAATCCCCCTCAGCGGAGAAAAAACCATGGAATTTTCGACAGGACCCAAAGGACGAGAGGAGGAAATCATCGGGCTTTTCACCTCGACCTTCGCCGTGTCCGAGGGCCTGGAAGAAGGCGCGCTGATCGGACATCTGGTGCGAAACCTGCTGGCCGGTACGGCGCAGGAGGATCTCTTCGTCTTCACTGCCGGGGAGGATGGCAAGATTATCGGCGGTATCGTCTTCTCGCGGCTGACCTATGAGCAGGATGACCGGACCGTGTTCATTCTGGCCCCTGTCGCCGTGGCGACAGACCAGCAAGGGAAGGGAATCGGGCAGAGGCTGCTTACCCATGGCCTGGCTTCGCTGCGTAAGGCTGGCGTCGACGTCGCCATGACCTATGGCGATCCGAACTTCTATGCCAAGGTCGGCTTCATGCCGATCAGCGAAGCGGACGCGCAAGCGCCCTTCAAGCTGAACCATCCCGAAGGCTGGCTGGGACAGTCGTTGACGGACCGCCCGATGACTCCGCTGAAAGGTCAGTCCCGCTGTGTCGAGGCGCTGAACGATCCGGTGTTCTGGTAGCGGCCTCCGCTTGGATAGCGACGACTGCGCCCACCTTCACTGCAACTCGAACGCCGGTTCAGCCAGCGCCCATCTGGCGACGCTCGAAATACTGGGGTGGGACCTTTTCTTCGCGCTGCAGATCAGCCTGGAGCGACAAAAGCCAGAGGTCAGACAAGATAATCCCCACCAATGAGGTCGGTGGCTTGGCACCGATGACCGGACACCGGGCGTGTTCAACTGAAATGGCTGAAAGGGATCGAATGTGTATGTGGACGGCGTACTCCGAGCCTCCCTCCAATCCCATGCAAACGCCGGATCACGATGGCCGTCCAGCATCCAATCCCTCAACCCAACCGGTAGCTTCCGTGTTTTCCGTTTTCTGCGAGTCGCTGGCGCAGAAGGTGGTTTTTCCATGACCCGTACACTTCCCGGAACGATAGCCTGGGTCTTCCTATCAGCACACTCAGAAGGCTGTCACCAAACCAGCCGAGCACGATGAGCAGGAACAGAATGGATGCCAGAAGATTGCGAAAGATCGTTCTCATCATTTTATCCTGTTGATGCCGCTTGTCGTTTTCAGCACGTACTTGAAATGGCGGCGTCAATCCACTCATACAAGTCCGATGCTTATGGTCATTTTTCAGGCAGCAACCATGCCATTGTTCAGCGACCCGGCTGAAGTCATTGCGCCATGCCGTGTTGGGAAAGCAGGGTGCTTCCATGACATTCCTGAACGTAAAAATTTCCGACACCCGCAATCTGGCTGCTGAAATCCCCGCGATGGCGTACGCCAAAACTGCTTGAATGCCTGCCGGGGAAGTGGCACCAAGCTACCAGCCGATGAGCGCTAATTTGTAATCTTTCTGTAATGTTCGATGTATAGGATGCGTTTCCATGAACACGGTACCAGCCGCTGTTCTAGCAGATTTTTCTTCCCCAAAAGGAGCCATCCAGCATGAACATGAACAAGATCGTTGCGGCCCTCGGCATCATCGCCGGTTCCGCTTTCGTGGCGCAAAGCGCCGTCGCCCAGGCCGTCAAGGTCGATCCCGCCCTGCCGACCTATCAGAAGGCCAGCGGCGTGTCCGGCAACTTCACCAGCGTCGGTTCCGACACCCTGAACAACCTGATGACGCTGTGGGCCGAGGCCTACAAGCGCAACTACCCCAACGTCAACATCCAGATCCAGGGCGCCGGTTCCTCCACCGCGCCCCCAGCGCTGATCGAAGGTGCCGCCAACTTCGGCCCGATGAGCCGCCTGATGAACGCCAAGGAAATCGAGGCTTTCGAGAAGAAGTTCGGTTACAAGCCCACCCCGGTGCCCGCCGCCATCGACGCCCTGGCGGTGTACGTCAACAAGGACAACCCCATTCCCGGCCTGTCGCTTCCCCAGGTCGACGCGATCATGTCCGCCACCCGCAAATGCGGCGGCAAGGAAGACCTCACCCGCTGGGGCCAGGTCGGCATGACCGGCGAATGGGCCAATCGTCCGATCGCCCTGTACGGCCGCAACTCGGTGTCCGGCACCTATGGCTATTTCAAGGAAAGAGCGCTGTGCAAGGGTGACTTCAAGCGCAACGTCGCCGAGCAGCCGGGGTCCGCCTCGGTGGTGCAGAGCGTCACCGGCCAGATTGGTGCCATCGGCTACTCCGGCATCGGCTACAAGACCTCCGGCGTGCGCGCGATTCCGCTCTCGGCCAAGGACGGACAGCCGTTCGTCGAGCCCGACGCCACCCACGCCATCGACGGTACCTACCCGCTCGCCCGCGTGCTGTACTTCTACGTCAACAAGCGCCCCAACCAGCCGCTGACGCCGCTGGAGCGCGAGTTCGTCAAGCTGGTGCTGTCCAAGCAGGGGCAGGAAGTGGTGATCAAGGACGGTTTCGTGCCGCTGCCGGCTCCGATGGCGGCCAAGGCGCTCGCCGACCTCGGTATCAACTGAGCCTCTAGACCCTTCAGGCCGGACCCCGCATCGATGCTGTCGTCCGGCCGAATCACCACGGAGACCAAACCATGTCCGCAAACAAGCGAATCCTCCCTTACGCCCTGACTTCCGCGCTGGCGCTGGGCCTCATGAGCGGCTGCGCGACGCAGAACAGCACCGCCAAGGCTCCTGAAGGCAAGCCCGCCGCAGCAGCCCCCGCGGCCGTGGCGCAGCCCGCGGCAGCTCCCGCGGCGGCTCCCCAGCCTGCGGCTGCGGCACCGGCTGCGCAGCCGGTCGAGGCAGTCACGGCGACCTATTTCCTCGTCTATCACGAGAATGGCCGCATCTACCCGATCGCCGACGCGCAGAACTACCTGGCTTTCCTCGAGAATGGCGAGCTTATCTATACGCGCAGTCGTATTGGCGCAGGTCCCGAGGGCGAGACCCTCGTCTTCGGCATCGACAAGAAAGAAGCCGATGACCTGGCCAAGTGGTCCAAGGCCGAGTTGTTCTACGACGGCAAGATGGAAGTGACAGGCCCGTTTTACGGTGAAGTGCTTCGCGATGGCCGCTTCTACGTGTTCGGCGAATGGGCCGATTTCAAGGACTACCTCGCGCACAAGGAAATCACCTTCACCTTTACCGAAGTAGGCACCGGCCCCAAGGGTGAAACCGTTATCTACGCCTTGAACAAGAAAACCAAGGACGAAGGCCGGCCGGTTGCACTGGTCGAAGCTTTCAAGAAGCTGCACCAAGTGAAATAAGCGGCTTGGGTATGAAGTACAGAAGGGTTGGGCGTGTGCTCAGCCCTTCTTTATGCGTCGTTCAGGACGGTTCGATGCAAATAGGGATAACGCGGTGAATCATGGAAAAGATTGAGTCCAGCATCAGCAAGGTCGGCGGCTATACCGGCCGGCGCATGGCCAAGGACAAGGCATTCAAGCACGTCATGACCTTCGGCGGGCTGAGCGTGATCATCGCCATCAGCCTGATCTTTTTCTATCTCGCCAGCGTCGTGGTGCCGATCTTCACCCCGGCGCACATGGACGAGTTGCAGCCGCTTTCGATCCCGAAGAATGGCCTCGGCTCGACGGTCTACCTGACCACCGAGGAGCAGGCCGAAATCGGCCTGCGCGTCACCGACGCCGGCGGCTTGAGCTTTTTCGACCTGCGCACCGGCCGCCTCATGGCCGCAGTGTTCGTCAGCCTGCCTGAAGGTGTGGAAATACGCAGCTTCGCTGCCGGTGATCCCTCGCAGCAGGCGCTGGCGTACGGCCTGTCCGATGGCCGCATGCTTATCCTGGAACAGGATTTCAAGGTTACGTTTCAGCTGGACCCGGATGATCCGGAAAAGGACATCCGCACCATTACCCCGAGCATCGGCTATCCCATGGGCAGCGAGCCGCTGGTCGTCGACGAGTCCGGCAAGGGCCTGACACTTCTCTCCGTCCAGCGCAACGAGGAAAACACTACGGCCGTTGCGCTGACCGAGGACAACCGCCTGGTGCTGGCGGCTTTCGAAAGCACCAGCAACATGATCACCGGCGAAGTCTCGACCGAACGCTTCGGCATCGAGCTGCCGATGGTCGAGGGCGAGATCAGCCAGCTGCTGCTCGAAGTCAAACAGCGCGATTTGTACGTGGTGCACGGTGGCCGCTACGTTACGCATTACGATGTGATGGACAAGCAAAGCCCGCGGCTGGTGCAGACAGTGGCGGTGGTTCCCGAGGGTGAGCGCATCACCGCGGCGACCATCCTCAGCGGCGGTTACTCGCTGATCATCGGAACCGACAAGGGCAACGTGGCGCAATGGTTCCAGGTGCGCGACGACGACAACAACGACCATCTCACCCACATCCGCTCGTTCAAGCCGATGCCGGGCCTGGTCACGACGATCGCTCCCGAGCATTTCCGCAAGGGCTTCGTCGCCGGCGACGACAAGGGCAATGTCAGCATCTACTACGCGACTTCCCATCGCCTGGTGCTTGAGCGTTCGACCGGCAGCGAGCCGGTGCGCGTCGTCGGGTTTTCGCCGCGCGCCAACGCGATCCTGGTCGAGAGCGCCGGTGACGCCATCCAGGCCGCGCGGGTGGACAATGAATATCCGGAGATCTCGTTTTCCTCGCTGTGGCAGAAGGTCTGGTACGAGAGCTACCAGGAGCCGGAATACAACTGGCAGTCGTCCGCCGCGACTTCCGACTTCGAACCCAAGTTAAGCGTCGCGCCGCTCACCTTCGGCACCCTCAAGGCGGCGTTCTACGCCATGCTGGTGGCGGTCCCGCTGGCGGTGATGGGGGCGATCTTCGCTGCCTACTTCATGTCGCCGCGGATGCGTACCGTGGTCAAGCCTTCGATCGAGATCATGGAGGCGCTGCCGACCGTGATCCTGGGCTTCCTCGCCGGCCTGTGGCTCGCACCCTACGTCGACAACAACCTGCCGGGCACCCTGTTGGCGATCTTCCTGCTGCCGTTCAGTTTCGTCATCGCCTCCTACCTGTGGAGCCTGATGCCGCAAGATCTCCGGACCCGGGTCGGGACGGGCTGGGAGGCGGCGCTGCTGATCCCGGTGATCATCGTCGTCATCTGGTTCGCCATCCAGATCGGCCATCCCATCGAGGCGGCCTTCTTCGGCGGCAACATGCCGCACTGGCTGTCGAATGAGCTCGGCATCAGCTACGAGCAGCGCAACTCGCTGGTGGTCGGCATCGCCATGGGCTTCGCGGTCATTCCGACGATTTTCTCGATCGCCGAGGATGCCGTGTTCAGCGTACCCAAGCACCTCACCTCGGGTTCCCTCGCGCTGGGTGCGACGCCCTGGCAGACACTGTTCAACGTGGTGCTGCTGACCGCGAGCCCCGGCATCTTCTCGGCCATCATGGTCGGCATGGGCCGCGCGGTGGGCGAGACCATGATCGTGCTGATGGCGACAGGCAACACGGCGGTGATGGACCTCTCAATCTTCACCGGCTTCCGCACGCTCTCGGCGAACATCGGCGTGGAAATGCCGGAGGCCGCGGTCGGCACCACGCACTACCGCCTGCTGTTTTTCTCGGCGCTGGTGCTGTTCGCATTCACTTTCTTCGTGAACACGATCGCCGAGCTGGTGCGGCAGCGCCTGCGTGAAAAGTACAGTTCCCTTTAAGAGTTCCCTTTAAGAAAGATTCGCCATGCGCAACTGGTACAAGAGCGGAGAACCCTGGGTCTGGACGACGGCCGGCGCGGTCGCCCTGTCGCTGGTGGCCGTCTACGCGGTGGTATGGCTCACGGCCGCGCGCGGCCTGACGCACTGGTGGCCCAAGCCCATCGCCGAGGTTACCCATCAGGAACGCGGCGGTGCGACGATCAGGCTCATCGGCGAGATCCGCGAGAAGGAAGAAGTCTCGGTCGCGCGCCTGCGCGAGCAGGGCTATGACATCGAGAGCAAGGATGTCTTCACCGATCGCTACCTGATCAAGCTCGGCAACAAGGATCTGACGGGCGTCGATTTCAAGTGGTATCCGGCGCCGATGCTGGGCGAGATCCGCTATCCGGACGACCTGCTCGCCGTCGAGCGGCGCGAGTGGGGCAACTTCTACGGCCACCTCAAGTCGGTGATGGAAGACGGCAAGGTCGTGGCGGAAGGCCCTGCGGCCTGGGACGAGGCGAGGAAGCGCCTTTCGCGCTCGAACGACCTGTTCCGCCAGGCGGTTCGCATCGAGAAGGTGGACATCGGCAAGATCAACTACGCCCTGGAGAAGATCCGGCTGGGCGAACGCAGGCTGGAAATCGATGACGAACTGACAGAAGCAGCCAAGGCCGGCTTCGCTGAGCAGCGCAAGGCACTGGAAGCCGATTATCTGGTGTTGCAGGAGAAGCTCGACAACATCCGCAGAGACATCGAGCGCGACAGCATGAACGTCGAGACCAGCGACGGCCAGCTGGTCAACATTCCGTTCGCCAAGATCGCCGACCTCTACATGCCCAACGCCATGAACCTGTGGCAGAAGATCAGCTTCTACGGCCACAAGTTCTGGGAGTTCATTACCGACGATCCGCGCGAGGCCAATACCGAGGGCGGCATCTTCCCCGCGATCTTCGGCACGGTGATGATGGTGCTGCTGATGTCGGTGATGGTGACGCCGCTGGGCATCATGGCGGCGGTCTACATGCGCGAGTATGCCAAGCAGGGGCCGATGATCCGGGCGATCCGCATCTCGGTAAACAACCTCGCCGGGGTGCCCTCGATCGTCTACGGCGTGTTCGGCCTGGGATTCTTCGTCTACGTCCTCGGCGGCTCGCTCGACGCGCTGTTCTTCCCCGAGGCGGCGCCCGCGCCTGTCTTCGGCAGTCCAGGCATCCTCTGGGCATCGCTGACGCTGGCGATCCTGACGCTGCCAGTGGTGATCGTCGCCACCGAGGAAGGCCTGTCGCGTGTGCCGCGCACCATCCGCGAAGGCAGCCTGGCCCTCGGCGCGACCAAGGCCGAGACCCTGTGGCGCACCGTCCTGCCGATGGCCAGCCCGGCGATGATGACCGGCCTGATTCTCGCCGTGGCGCGTGCGGCCGGCGAGGTGGCGCCGCTGATGCTGGTAGGCGTGGTCAAGCTGGCGCCAAGCCTGCCGGTCGACGGCAATTTCCCGTTCCTCCACCTGGAACGCAAGTTCATGCACCTGGGTTTCCATATCTACGACGTCGGCTTCCAGAGCCCCAACGTCGAGGCGGCACGGCCGCTGGTCTATGCCACCGCATTGCTGCTGGTGATCATCATCATCGTGCTCAATCTGTTCGCGATCCAATTGCGCAACCGCCTGCGCGAGAAGCTGCGCGGCCTCGAAGGCGTCTGACCGGCTGGAGCGGCAAACCACAAGATTGTTTGAAGGATTTTAGGATGAATGACAACACACAGAAAACGCATGCGATCAAGTTAGGCGACATGGGCCGCACGCAGATGGAGGAAACCAGCGACGTGGCGATCCGTGTCGAGGATCTCGACCTCTATTACGGCGATGCCAAGGCGCTGAATAACGTCAGCATGTCGATCCCGAGAAATCGCGTGACCGCTTTCATCGGCCCCAGCGGATGTGGCAAGTCGACCCTGCTGCGCTGCTTCAATCGCATGAACGATCTGGTCGACATCTGCCGCGTCGAGGGCAAGATCCTGCTCGACGACAAGAATATCTACGACAAGGACGTCAACGTCGCGCTGCTGCGCCGTCGCGTCGGCATGGTGTTCCAGAAGCCCAACCCGTTCCCGAAATCGATCTACGAGAACGTCGCCTACGGCCTGCGCATCATGGGCGTCAACACCCGCAGCACGCTGGATGAGGCGGTCGAGAAGTCGCTGCGCGGCGCGGCCTTGTGGGACGAGGTCAAGGATCGCCTGCAGGAGAGCGGCATGAGCCTCTCCGGCGGCCAGCAGCAGCGTCTGGTGATCGCCCGCGCCATCGCCCTCGAGCCCGAAGTGCTGCTGCTCGACGAGCCGGCCTCCGCGCTCGACCCGATCTCCACCGCCAAGATCGAGGAGCTGGTCAACGAGATGAAGGACAAGTACACCATCATCATCGTCACCCACAACATGCAGCAGGCGGCACGGGTGTCCGACTACACCGCCTTCATGTACATCGGCGAGCTGATCGAGTTCGGCCGCACCAACGACCTGTTCCTCAAGCCCACGGTCAAGCAGACCGAGGACTACATTACTGGCCGCTTTGGCTGATGGCAAGCAGCAAGGTCGTCAGGCCCACAGCACCAAATGGCGTTTGTCGTGCATGCGCGAAGACAGGCCCCGACTCGATATAACCACCCCATGCGCATGCCGCAGCAGAACCTGGATTCGCCGATGAGTCCGCGAAATTCAAGGCAGTCCGAATCAATGTGGGCCACGGAGGAAGCCGGGGCGTCAGGCCTGTTCGCTCCGCGAATTTATCTGCTCGATCCGGATCCGCTGACGCGGGCGCAACTCGAGGAATATCTGCGCGACAAAGGCTTCGATGTGGTCGCGACAAACGACATGGAGGCGGCGCCTCCGCCGGTCGACATGCTGATCCTTGCCCTGGACGCCATGGAACTGCGCGCCAACCGGCCGAAGTGGCTTTCTGCCAAGCCGTGCATCGCCACCATCGTCCTCGACCGGCCGCGCGTATTTCCGGGACGGGCCGCCGCCCTCGGCTTTGCGCCCGACGCCCGGCTGTCCTTGCCTATCCAGCCACGCAAGCTGGTGGCCACGATCAGACAGGTTCTGAGCCTGGCGCGAATCGAATCCGCCGATTCGCGCGAAGCGTCTGCGCGCCTGTACCAGTTCGCGGGATGGACCCTCCATCGTCACGGACGCAGACTGGAATCGCGCGACGGCAAATCGATCGTGCTCACCAAGCTGGAATTCGAGGTGCTGAAGACGCTCCTGACGTTTCCCCGTCAGTTGCTGACCCGCCAGCAACTGATCGAGGTCGCCTGGGGTCCCGGCAAGCAAGTCGAGAG
>Ga0209705_10002130_pt1 | contig 10599 bp, 10 predicted proteins | sample PPLLaktember2015_5_FD_187262 | JGI IMG/M metagenome (GOLD analysis project Ga0209705, IMG submission 187262) | Freshwater sediment microbial communities from Prairie Pothole Lake near Jamestown, North Dakota, USA - PPLs Lake P8 Core (1) Depth... | ecosystem: Environmental > Aquatic > Freshwater... | reverse complement strand
CAAGGGTGAGATACTGCTTGGACACATCGCGGTTCATCCGGTTTCCCGAGCCGGCTGCCGGGATGATGGCCACCGTCCGCATGGTTTTCCCTCTGTGGATTTCCGGGGTGTGAGCGTTTTTCTAAAAGAAAAGCCCGGGATCCTTTGGCCTCCCGGGCTCTTTTCCGACGCAGATTACAAGGCTTCGATGGTGTGAACTTTCTTGTCGTGCACGACAGCCTTCATCTCCGTGAAGATCATCCTGCCCGCCGTGGTCTGCAGGACACTGGTCACGGCAACCTCCACGGTCTCGTTGAGATGCCTGCTGGCATGATCGACGATGACCATGGTCCCGTCATCGAGGTAGGCCACCCCCTGGCCGTGTTCCTTGCCTTCCTTGATCACTTTCACAACCATCAACTCGCCCGGCAGCACAACCGGCTTCAGGGCATTGGCAAGCTCGTTGACATTGAGAATCTTGATGCCCTGCAGCTCCGCCACCTTGTTGAGGTTGAAGTCATTGGTGATGATCTTCCCGTTCATCTTCTTCGCCAGGGCAACGAGCTTCGCATCGACCCCTTTGATTTTCGGGAAGTCCTGATCCACGATTTCGATGTTGATGCTGTGGATTTTCTGCATCCGGTTGAGGATGTCGAGCCCCCGCCTGCCCCGCGATCGTTTCATGGAATCCGAAGAGTCGGCGATATGCTGGAGTTCGTCCAGGATGAACCTCGGGACGATGAGGTTGCCCTCCATGAACCCGGTATCGCAGATGTCGGCGATCCGGCCGTCGATGATGACACTCGTATCGAGGATCCGGTAGTCCGACACGCCCCTGAACCCTCTGAAGGACCCGAAGGACGGCAGCGAGATCTCCTCGCTCTTCTTGGAACCGATGACGAGGCCGAGGTAGCCGAGGATGCAGGCCATGAGGGCATACGCCCAGGGAACGATCTCCTGCTTTTCCCAGATGCTGACGAAACTCAGCCCGTAGGAAAGCAGGATGGCGATCAGGAGACCGATGATCGTCCCGATGACACCCCCTAAAATGATCCGGAGCGAAATCTTCCGGATGATCTGCTCGATCTGGATAACGATGACTGCGGCAATAAAGCCTAATAAAAGACCGATTAAGGAAAGCTGATATGAAGCCAAATACTTGAATGCGATAAAATATCCGCTGATCGAGCAGGCGAGAATGAGCAGAGAACGGATAAGCAAATAGACTCCCTCCTTTCTAAATTATTTTCCTGTCCAGATTTTAAAATTCCCGGCGTCTGGGGCCGGGAATTCAGAAACTCTCGGTTTTATCTTTATGATGCTCGCAACCCCCGCAACAACGTTCGCCGTCTTTCGACAGGCTCAGAACAGGAGCTCACGTCTGGCGCTTCGGGGACCGCGCATGCAACCGTTATCAAAGAACCCTGTCACTCCGGCATCGAAAAAGCCCCGGAAAACATCGTTCATCCATTCCCGTACACGGCGCACAAGTCAAAACGAATACAACCCCCTTCCCTGGAGAAGGAGCGCCTTTGGGGAAAACGGACTACGGCGCTGTGCGTTCTCAGAGCCTTCGCGCGGCATATTTTGTTTCGTCACCGCTCACTGAACGGGGAACATGGCATTGATCTCGGCTTCGACCTTTGCCTCCGCCGCCCGGCTTGCGATCGAGATCTCCTTGATCAACAAGTGCTTCGCTGTATCCATCATCTTCCTCTCGCCGAAGGACAGGTCCTTTCCGTGCTTGAGGATGAAGAGGTCCCTCAGGACCTTGGCAATCTCGTAGACCGATCCCGTCTTGATCTTCTCCAGGTACTCGCGATAACGCTTGTTCCAAGCCTGCTTGTCGATCGTGACGTCGCGGGTCCGCAGAATCTCGTATATCCTGGGAATTTCCTTGGAAGTGATCAGTTCCCGCAACCCGATCGTCCGGGCCGTGTCGGTGGGAATCATGATCTTCATGCCGTTGCCAAGAATCTTCATCACGTAGAACTTCTGCCAGGCCCCCATGATCTCCCTGTCTTCGATTGCCTCGATAAGGCCGACTCCCTGCGCTGGATAAACCGCCAATTCGCCTACCTTGAACATTACCCCGTTACCACCTCTCTTGGATTCACCTCTATGGCACTCCAATAGCCTGCGAATCATAAACGAATTCGTCTGAAAAGTCAATTTAAATCGACCCGGCGGGGCATGGTCAAGGGTACAATCCGGCAGGTCCGGAATGCATTACAAGTAATTCCGGATAGTTACGGGTTGGCGATGTACTGCAGTCCTCCGGAGCGTTCCTTCCGGCGTCAAACCGGGACGCCCTCAGATAAAATTCTGCCGGATGCGGTCGAGGTCCCTGTCGAGCTTTCCCGGCTCTTCCCTCTGGTAGCGTTCGACCCCCTCCTTAAGTTGCAGGTAGGTGTCAGGTTCCGAAAGATCGTCAAGCGACCGGTAAATCCCGCGACGACGGCCCAGGCGGAAGATGAGGCGGTCCTCTTCGGCCATCGAGAAATAACGGTCGATGATTCCCAGGAACTTTTCCTTGTCTTCCGGCAGCTTTCCCTCCAGCTCTTCCAGAAGATTCAGGATGTGGTCGCTCACGATGCGGCTCTCGATCCCGTCGAGGTGTTCTATGAAGAGTCTGATTTCTTTGAGGATTTCCTCGTCGCCGATGGGCTGGAACTCGCCCTGCAGCATCATCTCGTAGAGGGCCGTCCCCCGGCGGACCGAAAGGGTGCGCAGCCGTATGTGATCGGGGTTGATTTCATTGAGGACCCGCGCCGTCTCGATGGCGTGCTCGCGCGACCAGCGTTTCCCTCCGAGCCCGGGCATGACATATTCGCAAAGCGAGATCCCCGCCGCCACGAGGCGCTGTCCACCCTCGATGTGATCCGCTGCAGTAGCCCCCTTGCGGATGAACTTCAGAACATCGTCACTGCCCGACTCAAGTCCGACGTGGATCCGGACCAGGCCGGCCTCGCGGATGCGCCTGAGATCCTCCACCGATTTGTGCCCGGCCGTTCTGGACCGGCAATACGAGGTGACGCGACTGATATCGGGAAATTTTTCCTTCAGGTAGCGCAGCACTTCGAGGAGGTCGTCGGTCTTCATGATCAGCGTGTCGGCATCCTGGAGGAATGCCGTCCGACCGCCGAAGTAAAGCCAGGCCGCCACGTGCCGGAACGTATCGTTAAACAGAGCGTCATCTCCGAAGATTTGGGAGACGACGGCGTCATTGACCTTCCCGCCCTGACCGAGCTTCCAGGAAAGCTCTCCGACTGCATCCGCCAAGTCCCGAACGGCATCGATATCCTTCTTGATCTCCTCGACAGGGCGCAGTTGGAAGCTGGTATCCTTGTAGGTATGGCAGAAGGCGCACTTGTTCCAGGGGCAATTCCGGGTCGGCCGGATCAGGAGACTTCTCGCCTCACTGGGCGGCCGTATGGGTCCCTGCTCAAAGCAGGCATTCAGGTTCATAAAGTCGTTCCCTCTCAATACTTTAAGGATAGTATATGGATCGATAGCGTATCCGTCAAATAGGCAAACTGAGCTTGATGGGATCCAAGAGGCTGGTCAAAAAGGCCCAGATGCAGGGCGCACGACTGATTGCGGTCTATTGGTTCAATTAGTTCTGTTAGTTTAATTCGTTCAGAACGCCCTAGGGGTTGGATCTTCGAACAAATGGAACCAATCGAACCAATGGAACTAACTAACCGTTGCCTGTGGGATGCGCCCCCGATCACCAGCCTCAGGGCAGGAAAAACTGCGGGTTTCTCGCCTTATTCCTCTCCCTGATTTCAAAATAAAGATGGGGCTCGCCGCCCGGCGCCTCGGACGGTCCCACGGAGGCGATCTTTTCGCCCTTCTTCACGCGGTCATCTTTCTTCGCAACGCTGCTTTTCAGGTAGGCATAGACGGTCGTGTAGTTTTCGTCGTGCTTCACGATGATGGTGTCGCCGTACCCCTTGACATAAGAGGCATAGATGATCGTCCCGGCCGCTGCCGCCTGGACAGGCGCCCCCTCCTTCGCGGCGATCTTGATCCCGTTGTACTTCATCCCGCTGGGCTGGATGCCGAACCGGGTGATCACGGGGCCCCTCAGGGGCCACATGAATCGGCCCTTGTCGATACGGATCTGCCCCTGGGGCTCTTCGGCCCTGGGGACAGGCCCGGGTTTCTTCGGAGGGGGCGTTACGGCGGCCCTCTCTTTCAGGCCCGTGTCGGTGCTCTTGACCGGCGGGGGCGGTGCTGGCGGCTTCATGGCTACCTGGGTCTTTCCGGGATCCGCTTTCTCGGGCGTCTCGACAGCCCTGGCGGTGGTCTTCTCCGGGGGTTTTGCCGACACCGGGCTCCTTTCTGACTTTGTGGCCGGCGCCCGGTCCGTAATGCTCTCCTCTTTCACCTTGCTGCGTCCCCCGGCAGACAAAGCTCCGGCGGCGTCGCCTGCCGATTCGGGTCCCGCCCGTCCCGCCTCCGGTGCCTCCCTTGCCGTCACCGGTTTTTCCGGCGGCTTCACGGCCGCAGGTCGGGCCTCGACAGGGGGTTTCACCGAGGGAAGATCGATGACCTGGGGTGCATCCGGAATGAAGACGACGTTGCCCGCACTGATGCGGGAGGCATCGGTGATGTTGTTGATCTCTGCCAGTTCCTGGAGCTCGACGTTGTAGGCCTTCGAGATCCGCCAGAGCGTCTCCCCGGGCTTCACCCGGTGATACACCCCGCGCATCCTTTCTGTGGACTTCACGCTGTCCCGGATTTGGATGGAACAGGAAAAAAGAAATAGGAATGAAAAGGCGAGAAGAAGGATATGGGTGATAGGCCGTCTTTTTTTCATCGGTTGTTTACTGTTCGACCTTCCAGCCATGCTCCCCGATCAGGTTCACAAACCGGCATCCGCCGAGGTCCTCTCGTTTCACATCGTCCGGGTTCTCGGAGAGGCGGGTCAGCTTGATCAGGCTCTGCGAATAGCGGCTCCCGACGGGGATCACGAGACGCCCTCCTATGGCCAGCTGCTCCACCAGCATCCGGGGTATCGACGGCGAACCCGCCGACACCGCGATGGCATCGAAAGGGGATTCCTCGCGCCACCCGTACGTCCCGTCTCCCACCCGGATCACCACGTTGTAGTAATTCAGGGACTCAAGCAATTTTCTTGCCTTCTGGGCCAGAGAGGCGATCCGCTCAATGGTGAACACACGGTCGGCCAGTTCCGCCAGGATGGCTGCCTGGTAGCCCGATCCGGTGCCAAGTTCCAGGACTTTCTCGCGGCCTTTGAGCTCCAGGGCTTCCGTCATGAGCGCCACGATGTAGGGCTGCGAGATGGTCTGCTTCTCGCCGATGGGCAGCGGGTTGTCGTTGTAGGCCTGGTCGATAAGCCCCTCGTCGATGAATAGATGACGGGGGATTTTCTCCATGGCCCGCAGGACGCGCTCGTCCCGGACGCCTCGCGAGCGGATCTGGGAGTCGACCATCTTTTTTCTTTGCTTGGCGTAACGATCCATGGGGGATTATAGATACTTCTTCTTGGGAGGAATTTTGTAGAATTCTTCGACCGTCTTATGGCGGCGAAACCCCATGGCCTCCCTGGTGACGATGAGGTAAAAGTAGCGAAGCTGCGCGTATTCGCGGGCGCGGTTGTAGTGTCGGATTTCCCCGTTGATCTCCGTCAGAATCTCCGGTCCCGGGTGCTCACCGGCCTCACGGAACCTCTCGGTAATGGAACGGCCTATGTTCTCGAGATCGGAAAGCGCGGCAGAGAGCGCCTCGCCCGCCCTGCCGAGCACCTCGGCCCGTTCCTGCAATAACTCTTCCTGGGTTTTCTCCCAGGCCGACTTCCTCATACCACGTGTAAATCCCGCTTTTTCGCGTAATTTTTATCACTTCGACTCCCCCTTTGCAACCGAAAAGGTCCCTTTGACCGGGGATTCGATTTCCAGTATGATGATCCGGTGCTGCGGCAGCGATGAGCCTTTCGAGGCCCCTCGTCAGGCGGTTGACGATGTCGGACGATGATGAAAGGACCCCATGGAACCTGTCTTTCCCAATGCCATGTCCCAGGCAGTGCGCGATGCCTACCGCCGCGGAGAGGACGATGAAACGCTCAGCCCCCTGGTGCTCGCCGATCCGTCGGGGAAACCCGTCGGACGGATCAAGCAGGGTGACGTGGTGATCTTCTACAACATCCGCGGAGAGCGCGAGGTGGAGATCTCGCGGAGCCTCGTCGAAGACGATTTTCACGAGTTCCCCACCGCAGGGCCGCTCGGCCTTCACTACACGACCATGATCGAGTATTCGAAAGGTCTCCCCGTCCATGTGGCCTTCCCGCCCGACGAGGCTCTCTGCGACACGCTGAGCGAGGTTCTATCGAGAAGCGGCATCCGCCAGGTGAAGATCACAGAGGCCGAGAAGGCCGTTCACGTAAGCTACTTCCTCAACGGCAAGCGGCAGGAACCCTTTCCCGGCGAGGAACGCATCGTGGTGCCCACGCGCAAGGACGTGGCTCTGTTCGACGAGGCGCCCGAGATGTCCGTCACGGAGGTGGCCGAGGCCACCATCCGGGAAATCCGCGCGGGGCGCCATGACTTCATCCTGACAAACTTCCCCAACGTAGACGTCGTCGGCCACATCGAAAACGAGACCGCCGTCATCCGCGCCGTCGAAGCCGTTGACCGCGAGATGGGCCGCGTGATCGATGCGGCACGCAAGTCCGGCATGCCCGTTCTCGTCACGGCCGATCACGGTACCGTGGAAAAATGGCTCTACCCCGACGGCTCCATCGACACGGGACACACCGCAAGTCCCGTCCCGTTTGTCCTCGTGAACGGCGGGACCCCGCTGAAGCCAAGAAAAGAGGGCGGACTGACCGACGTGGCGCCTACCATCCTGCAGCTCTTCGGGATCGATGTCCCGCGATGCATGGAGGGCGAATCGCTGCTGAAAAACAAACCGACGAAGCCCGCCCGGCGTCTCGTTGTCCTCATCCTCGACGGCTGGGGTCACAACCCCGAGACAAAGGGCAACCTCATCGCCCGTGCCGACACGCCGGTCATGGACCGTCTGCTGGGCTCCGGCCCCTTCGCCGTCCTTGCCGCAGCGGGCGAATCGGTGGGGCTCCCTTCAGGAACCGTCGGCAATTCCGAGGCGGGGCATCTCCACATCGGCGCAGGCAGGCGAATCTACTCCGACCGGCTGAAAATCGACCGGGCCATCGAAAGCGGGGAATTCTTCTCGAACGAGGCGTTTCGCAACGCGATGGCCGAAGCCCGCAAACGAGGCTCGGCCCTGCATCTCATGGGGATCGTGTCCTTCTTCAGCTCACATGGCATGATGGCCCACCTGATCGCCCTCATGGATATGGCGAAGAAAGAAGGTGTGGCCGAGATGTACATCCACGCCATGCTCGGACGCCGTGGAGAGATGCCCGAGAGCGGGGCCAACTACGTGAAACGGATCGAGGACAAGTGCGCCGAGATGAATCTGGGCCGGGTCGTCTCCGTCATCGGCCGCTACTGGTCCATGGATCGCGAGGAGAACTGGGACCGCATCGGGAAAACCTACCGGATGCTTGTTTACGGGGAAGGATTCCCCGTAAAAGAAAGGGTCTAGGGTATCGGGTACAGGGTATAGAGGAACAGTGAGGGGGATTTTTATGGAAGTACAGATCGGCAAATCAACGCTGGCCATCGTCGAAGGGGATATTACCCTGGAAGTGACCGATGCCATCGTGAACGCGGCCAATTCGGGCCTGAAGGGTGGAGGGGGCGTGGACGGGGCGATCCACAGGGCCGGCGGCCCGGCGATCATGGATGCATGCAGGAAGATCGGCTATTGCCCCGCGGGCCAGGCCGTCCTCACGACGGGCGGCAACCTGAAAGCGAAATACGTCATCCATACCGTAGGGCCCGTCTACACCGGCGGGGGCCGAAACGAGTCGGAGCTTCTCAGGAGCGCCTACCTGGAGAGTCTGAAGCTTGCATCGAAGAAAGGGCTCAAGAGCCTCTCCTTCCCGGCCATCAGCACGGGCGCCTATGGCTACCCGGTTTCCGAGGCCGCCCGCATCGCCCTGAAGACGGCCCTCGACTACCTGAAGCAACATGCCGACATCGAAAGGGTCCGCTTCGTCCTCTTCGGCAAACCCGCGTACGACGTCTTCGCGGAGGAACTGAAAAAGCTGACCCTGCAATAAAAAAAGCTTGCATTTGCTTGAAAGATCATATATTCATTTCAAAATTGATGTGCAGTACCTGTTTGTAGTTGCCAAATTACAGAGAAGTCGACCGCACAGACCGAAATAATGGAATGTGCGTTTTTTTTGTTGCAAAAAGGTCTGCCAGCCGAATCGTTCGGCAAAATTATTATACGGTTCCCTGGAGGAGCCCCATTCAAAAAAGGAGTAGTTACGATGCCTGAAGGAAAAGTAAAGTGGTTCAATGATTCAAAGGGATTTGGCTTTATCGAGCAGGACGGTGGCAAGGACGTTTTCGTTCATCATTCCGCTATCCAGGCCGATGGTTTCAAATCGCTGGCCGAGGGTGAACGAGTAAGCTTCGAAGTGGTCGCCGGCCCCAAGGGTCCCGCTGCATCGAACGTTCGCAAGCTGTAAGACCTGAACCTTATTTTGCATGAAAAAGCTCCCCCGTCGCAGGGGGAGCTTTTTTTGTCAGGGATGATGACATGATAATCGCATCGAACGTGGCCCTCTCCTACGGCAAGAGGGTGATCTTCAAAGACGTCAACATCAAGTTCACCCCGGGAAACTGCTACGGACTGATTGGCGCCAACGGTTCCGGAAAGTCGACCTTCCTGAAGATTCTCGCAGGCGAGCTCGAGCCGGACCAGGGCGCTGTCTCCGTCGGTCCCGGGGAGAGGATAGCGGTCCTGAGCCAGGATCAATTCGCCTATGACGAGGAAACGGTCTTCAACACCGTCATCAGGGGTCATGAACGGCTCTACGCGTTGATGGCCGAGCGGGAAACGATCTACGCCAAGACCGAGTTCTCGGAGGCGGACGGAAGCCGTTGCGGGGAATTGGAGGCTGAATTCGGCGAGATCAACGGCTATGAAGCGGAATCCGAGGCGGCGGTGCTCCTGAGCGGTCTTGGCATATCGGAGGAGCTGCGCCAAAAGCGGATGAAGGAACTCGACGGGGCCGACAAGGTCAGGGTTCTGCTCGCCAAGGCACTCTTTGGCAACCCGGATGTCCTCCTGCTGGACGAACCGACCAACCAGCTGAACCTCAAGTCCATCGCCTGGCTCGAGGATTTTCTCTCCCGTTTCCAGAACACGGTCATCATCGTCTCCCACGACCGCCACTTCCTGAACCAGGTCTGCACCCACGTGGCGGATATAGACTTCGGGCGCATCCAGGTGTATTCGGGAAACTACGACTTCTGGTATCAGACGAGCCAGCTCCACCTGAAACAACGCCAGAACGACAACAAGAAGATCGCCGCCAAGGCCGAGGAACTGAAACAGTTCATCCAGCGTTTCAGCGCCAACGCCTCCAAGGCGAAGCAGGCCACATCCAGAAAAAATCTTCTGGAGAAACTCACCCTCGAGGACATGCCGGTCTCGTCCCGCAAATATCCGTTCATCGCCTTCAAGCCCGACCGGCCCTGCGGCGATGTCATTCTGGAGATCCGCGAACTCTCCAAGAAGATCGACGGGGTTGCCGTCCTGAACAACATCACCCTCAACGTCAACCGGGGAGGCAAAATCGCCTTTGTGGGGGAAGACAGCCTGGCAAAGACCACCCTCTTCCAGATCCTCGCCGGTGAACTGGAGCCGGACAGCGGAAGCTTCCGCTGGGGGGTAACCATCAGCCACTCCTATTTCCCCAAAGAAAACAGCGGCTTTTTCAATAACGACCTGAACCTCGTCGAGTGGCTCGGCCAGTTCTGCCCCGAAACCGAGGGGGAGACCTTCGCCAGGGGGTTTCTCGGGAAGATGCTCTTCTCCGGTGAAGAGGCGCTGAAGAAGGCCTCTGTCCTCTCGGGCGGGGAGCGGGTCCGATGCATGCTCTCCAGGATGATGCTCTCCGGCGCCAACGCCCTCATCCTCGACGAGCCGACCAACCACCTGGACCTGGAATCCATCATCGCCCTGAACGATGGGCTGATCGCCTTTCCGGGAGTGATTCTCTTCTGCTCCCATGACTATCAACTGGTCTCATCGGTGGCCGACAGGATCGTCGAGATCACCCCTGACGGGATCATCGACCGGATGACGGGATACGACGAATATCTGGATGAGGGGAACGTTTCGATGATCCGCCAGGAGTCTTACCACGGTCATCAGGGTCTCCGACTGTAGAGGCGGATCCAGGGTCGGGCGTGTCCTAGCCGGGATGTCTGATCGCCCGGCGTTCTCCCATGTCGATCCGTGTCGTGATGGCCATGCCGGCCTTAACGGGCTTGCGCCGTGACGGCTATTTCCTGAACAGGGCGTCGAGACGGCTGCGAGGGTCGTCCTTCTTTGCGGCCTGCCCTTTTCGGGCCGCATCGTCGATGAAAACAAAGTAATCGCAGAAGTTGCTCCGCCTCTTCTCGACAACGCGCTCGGCCTGGGGCTCCCGGCAATCGTTATAGGCCCCGGGACTATAAAAGGTGCAGTTCAGGCAGACGTGCAGGT
>Ga0209705_10002126_pt1 | contig 10605 bp, 10 predicted proteins | sample PPLLaktember2015_5_FD_187262 | JGI IMG/M metagenome (GOLD analysis project Ga0209705, IMG submission 187262) | Freshwater sediment microbial communities from Prairie Pothole Lake near Jamestown, North Dakota, USA - PPLs Lake P8 Core (1) Depth... | ecosystem: Environmental > Aquatic > Freshwater... | reverse complement strand
GACGCGCGGCGCGAGTACCTGCGCGTAAAATGGAACGCGCAAGGAGGGCTCGAAATCTATCCGACGCAGGATTCCGCGGTGATGACCTCCACGGCCTGGGCCGACGGCCTGGTCGACAACCCGCCCAACCACGCGATCCGGCGGGGCGACACGGTGCGCTTCCTGCCGTACACGGAGCTCTACGGATGAAGGTGAAGCTGCTGTATTTCGCCTCGCTGCGCGAGCAGCTCGGCACCGCGGGCGAGGCGCTCGAGCTGCCCGCGGGCGTCGGCACGGTGGCGGCGCTGCGCTCGCACCTGCGCGGGCGCGGCGGCGCGTGGGAGTTGGCGCTCGCCGACAGCAAGCTCGTGCGCACGGCGGTGAACCAGGATATGGCGCCGCCCTCGGCGCCGGTCAAAGCGGGCGACGAGGTGGCGTTCTTTCCCCCCGTCACGGGCGGATGAAAGTTTCGGTCCAGTCGGCCGATTTCGATGCGGGCGCCGAGATCCGGGCACTCTCGCGCGACCCCAAGGTCGGCGCGGTGGCGAGCTTCGTCGGCGTGGTGCGCGAAGTGGGCATGACCCTCGAGCACTACCCGGGCATGACCGAGAAGGCATTGCACAGGATCGTCGAGCAAGCGCAAGGCCGCTGGCAGGTCATGGACTGCACCGTGATCCACCGCTTCGGAAAGCTCGAACCGACCGACCCGATCGTGCTGGTCGCCGTGGCGAGCGCGCATCGTGGCGATGCCTTCGCGGCCTGCGAATTCATCATGGATTACCTGAAGACGCAGGCGCCGTTCTGGAAGAAGGAGGCCGCGGGCTGGGTCGAAGCGCGTGCCACCGACGACCGGGCCGCGGAGCGCTGGAAGTGAGCGCATCGGCCTTCGCCGCGGTGGGCGTGGGCGCGATGCTCGGGGCCTGGGCGCGCTGGGGGCTCACGGCCTGGCTGAATCACCTGACGCCGGGCCTGCCGCTCGGCACGCTCCTCGCGAACGTGGCGGGGGGCTACGCGGTGGGCGTCGCGGTGGCGTTCTTCGCCGCGCACCCTTCGATGGCGCAGGAATGGCGCCTCGCCTGCATCACGGGGTTCCTCGGGGCGATGACGACGTTCTCGAGCTTTTCAGCGGAATCGCTCGGCTTGCTGCAGGCGGAGCGCTATCTTGGCGCGCTGGCGCATTCGGGGTCGCATCTGTTCGGCGCCATCCTGGCCACCTTCCTCGGATTCGCCACCTACCGCGCACTGGCCTGAGGCGATTAACCGCGCGTTAATGTTGCGCCTGTAGTCTCGGCCACCATGCGCCTGCCCACCCGGCTTCTGCCCACCCGGCTTCTGCCCGCCGCCGCGCTCGCGGCGCTGCTCGTGGCGCTCGCCACGCTCACGCGCCTCGCGCTCGCCATGCGCCCGGACGTCGCCGTGGCCCACGGCCTGCTCGACTACCCGCGGGCCTTCGCACTCGGCCTGATGTTCGACGTGGCGGCGGCCGCCTATGCGGTGGCGCCGCTCGTCCTGTGGCTCGCGCTCGCCCCGGATCGCCTCGCGCGCACCCGGACGTACCGCGCGCTGACCCTCGCCGCGGTCTGCGCCGGCGCCTTCGGCCTGCTCATGCTGCCGATCATGGAGTGGCTGTTCTGGGACGAGTTCGGCGCGCGCTTCAATTTCATTGCCGTGGACTACCTGCTCTACACGCACGAGGTGCTCGGCAACATCTGGGAGAGCTATCCGGTGGGGCGCATCCTCGGCGCGCTCGCGCTCGGCGCGCTGGCGCTCACCGCGCTCCTCGCGCCGCGGCTGTGGCGCGCGAGCGGCGCGCCGCTCGGCTGGCGCGCGGCCGGCGGGGTGCTCCTCGCGCAGGCGGGCGCCCTCGCGCTCGCCTACGGCATCGTGGACAGCGACTTCAAGCGCCACTCGGGCGAGGACGCGGCGAACCAGCTGGCGGGCAACGGCCTGTACGAGTTCTTCGCCGCCAACCGCCGCAACGAGCTCGACTTCGAGCGCTTCTACGCCACGCTGCCGCAGGCCGAGGCGCTCGCGCTGGTGCGCGAGTCCTTCGCGGGCGCCGAGTGGGTGAGGCCGGAGCTCGGCGGCATCGAGCGCCGCGTGCGCGGCCACGGCCCCGAGCGGCGGCTGAACGTGGTGGTGGTGACGGTCGAGAGCCTGGGCGCGGAGTTCGTCGGCGCCTACGGCGACGCGCGCGGCCTCACGCCCAACCTCGATCGCCTCGCGCGCGACAGCCTGTGGTTCGGCAACGTCTACGCCACCGGCAACCGCACGGTGCGCGGGCTGGAGGCGGTGACGCTCGCGCTGCCGCCGACGCCGGGGCAGTCTATCGTGCGCCGGCCGGGCAACGAGGCGCTGTTTTCGCTCGGCAGCGTGTTCGAGGACAAGGGCTATGGGGTGCTCTTCGCCTACGGCGGGTACGGCTACTTCGACAACATGAACGCGTTTTTCGACGCGAACGACTACCGCGCAGTGGACCGCCGGGCGATCCCGGCCGCACGCATCGAGTTCGAGAACATCTGGGGCGTGGCCGACGAGCACCTGTTCGACCAGGTGCTCGAGGAGTTCGATCGCGAGTTCGCGGCGCATCCCGGGCGCCCGATGTTCGCGCACGTGATGACCACCAGCAACCACCGGCCCTACACCTACCCGGAAGGACGCATCGACATTGCGCCGGGCACCGGGCGCGAGGGCGCGGTGAAGTACGCCGACTACGCGCTCGGAAGGTTCGTCGAGGCCGCGCGCGCGCGCCCCTGGTTCGGCAACACCGTGTTCGTGCTCACTGCGGACCACGGCGCGAGCGCCCGCGGCGGCATGGAGATCCCGGTGGAGAAGTACCGCATTCCGCTCCTCGTGTACGCGCCGGCGCACGTCGCGCCGCGGCGCATCGATCGGCTCATGTCGCAGATCGACCTAGCGCCGACGCTGCTCGGGCTGCTCGACTTCGACTACTACAGCAAGTTCCTCGGGCGCGACCTGCTGCATTCGCCGCCCGGGTCGGACCGCGCCTTCGTCGCCAACTACCAGACCCTGGGCTACCTGCGGGGCAACGACATGGTGGTGCTGCAGCCCCGGCGCGAGACCGCGTTCCGCCCGCTGCTCGGCGAGGCCAACGCGGGCACGCAAGCGGGAGACCCGCAGCTGCTGCGCGAGGCGATCGCCTTCTACCAGGTCGCCGCGCATGTGTTCCGCAACGGCCTGTACGCCGACGAGGAGCAGATCCCGCCGGCGGCGCGCGTCGCGCGTTGAGACGCTGGCTCGTCCTGCAGGCGGCGGGACTCGCGCTCGCCGCCCTGGCGATCTGGCTGCTGGCGCGCTCCGGGCTGGATTTCACGCTGTCGGGGCTCGCGTATGCGGGCGTGCCAGGCGGCTTCCCGCTTCGCGACGCTTGGCTCACCTCGGCGATAGGACACAAGGGACTCAAGCACCTGAGTGCCGCGCTGTGGTTCGGGCTGCTTGGAATCGCGCTCGTCGACCGCGGCTGGCGCCGCCCGCTGCTGCACGCCGCACTCGGCGCGGCGCTCGCCTCGAGCGCCGTCTCGGTGCTGCGCGGCTGGAGCGCGCACTCCTGTCCCTGGGATCTCCTCGAGTTCGGCGGTACGGCCCAGTGGTTTCCCGTGTTCGGCGAAGTACCCGCCGACCCGGGCCCGGGCCGCTGCCTGCCCTCGGGGCACGCCTCGAGCGGATTTGCGCTGTTCTCGCTGTACTTCGCGCTGCGCGACGCGCATCCGCGCCTTGCGCGATGGGGACTCGCGCTCGCCTTGGCGCTCGGACTCGCTGCCGCGGCAGTCCAGGTGGCGCGCGGCGCGCATTTCGCCTCGCACGGCCTGTGGACCGCCTGGGTCGCCTGGGCGGTCAACGTAGTCCTGTACGCTCTGATCCGGTGCTTGAAACCGCCCGCCTAGCCCCAAAATTCCCTGCATGCGTGTCGACAAGTTCACCACCAAGCTGCAGGAGGCCCTGGCGGAGGCCCAAAGCCTCGCCGTCGGCCAGGACCATCCCTACATCGAGCCCCAGCACCTGCTGTCGGCGCTCCTTGAGCAGGAGGACGGCGGCGCCCCCTCGATCATCGCCAAGGCCGGAGGCAACCCCGGGGCGCTGAAGAAGGCGCTGGCCGAGTCGCTCGGCCGCATCGCCAAGGTGGAAGGCACCCCGGGCGAGGTGCATATCTCGCGCGAGCTCGGGGCACTGCTCAACGTCACCGACAAGGAAGCGCAGAAGCGCGGCGACCAGTACATCGCCTCCGAGCTCTTTTTGCTTGCCGCGGCCGCCGACAAGGGCGAGACCGGCCGCATGCTGAAGCAGGCCGGCGTGACGAAAGCGGCGCTGGAGAAGGCGATCGAGGAAGTGCGCGGCGGAGCGAGCGTCTCCGGGCAGGCCGACGAATCGCAGAGGAAGGCGCTGGAGAAGTACACGCTCGATCTCACCGAGCGCGCGCGCGCCGGCAAGCTCGACCCGGTGATCGGGCGCGACGACGAGATCCGGCGCTGCATCCAGATCCTGCAGCGGCGCACCAAGAACAACCCGGTGCTGATCGGCGAGCCGGGCGTGGGCAAGACCGCCATCGTCGAAGGCCTCGCGCAGAGGATCGTCAACGGCGAAGTGCCCGAGAGCCTGAAAGGCAAGCGCGTGCTGGTGCTCGACATGGCGTCCTTGCTCGCGGGCGCGAAGTACCGCGGCGAGTTCGAGGAGCGCCTGAAGTCCGTGCTCAAGGACCTCGCCAAGGACGAAGGCAACACCATCGTCTTCATCGACGAGCTGCACACCATGGTGGGCGCCGGGAGAGCCGAAGGCGCGATCGACGCCGGCAACATGCTCAAGCCCGCGCTCGCGCGCGGCGAATTGCACTGCATCGGCGCGACGACGCTGAACGAATACCGCAAGTACGTGGAGAAAGACGCCGCGCTCGAGCGCCGCTTCCAGAAGGTGCTGGTGGGCGAACCCTCGGTGGAGGCAACCATCGCCATCCTGCGCGGGCTGCAGGAGAAGTACGAACTGCACCACGGCGTGGAGATCACCGATCCGGCGATCGTCGCCGCGGCGGAGCTGTCGCAGCGCTACATCACCGACCGGTTCCTGCCCGACAAGGCCATCGATCTGATCGACGAGGCCGCCGCGCGCATCAAGATGGAGATCGACTCCAAGCCCGAGTCCATGGACCGGCTCGACCGGCGCCTGATCCAGCTGCGCATCGAGCGCGAGGCGGTGAAGAAGGAAAAGGACGAGGCCTCGAAGAAGCGCCTCGGACTGATCCAGGACGAGATCAAGCGCCTGGAGAAGGAATACTCCGACCTCGAGGAGATCTGGAAGGCGGAGAAGGCCCAGGTGCAGGGCGCGCAGCACATCAAGGAAGAGATCGAGAAGATTCGCCTGCAGATGGCCGAGCTGCAGAGAAAAGGCCAGTACGACAAGCTGGCCGAACTGCAGTACGGCAAGCTGCCGCAGCTCGAGGCGCAGGCGAAGAAGGCGGAAAAGGGCGACGCCTCGCCCAAGGCGCAGCTGGTGCGCACGCAGGTCGGCGCGGAAGAGATCGCCGAGGTGGTGTCGCGCGCCACGGGCATCCCGGTCGCGAAGATGATGCAGGGCGAGCGCGACAAGCTGATCAAGATGGAATCGAGGCTGCACGAACGCGTGGTCGGCCAGGACGAGGCGGTGCGCCTGGTGGCGGACGCCATCCGGCGCTCGCGCTCGGGGCTATCCGACCCGAACCGGCCTTACGGCTCGTTCCTGTTCCTCGGGCCCACGGGCGTGGGCAAGACCGAGCTGTGCAAGGCGCTGGCGCATTTCCTGTTCGATTCGGAGGAGCACCTCATCCGCATCGACATGTCGGAGTACATGGAGAAGCATTCGGTGTCGCGCCTCATCGGCGCGCCGCCGGGGTACGTGGGCTACGACGAGGGCGGCCAGCTCACCGAGCAGGTGCGCAGGAAGCCCTACGCGGTGATCCTGTTCGACGAGGTGGAGAAAGCCCACCCCGACGTGTTCAACGCGCTGCTGCAGGTGCTGGACGAGGGGCGGCTCACCGACGGCCAGGGGCGCACCGTGGATTTCAAGAACACGGTGCTGGTGATGACCTCCAACCTCGGCTCGCACATGATCCAGCAGATGGCGGACAGTGACTATGAGGTGGTGAAGCTCGCGGTGATGGGCGAAGTGAAGTCGCATTTCCGGCCCGAGTTCATCAACCGCATCGACGAGGTGGTGGTGTTCCACGCCCTCGCCGAGGCGCAGATCCAGTCCATCGCGAAGATCCAGCTCGGCGTGCTGAAAGCGCGCCTGGCGAAGCTGGAGTACGGCTTCGACATCTCGGATGCGGCGATCGCCGAACTCGCCAAGATGGGCTTCGACCCGGTGTACGGGGCGCGGCCGCTGAAGCGCGCGATCCAGTCCGAGCTGGAGAATCCGCTGGCGAAGTCGATCCTCGAAGGGCGCTTCGCGCCCAAGGACACGATCCGCGTGGACCACAGGGGCGGGCGGATGGTGTTCGAGAAGGCGCCGGCACGCGCGGCGGCGTAGGCGACCGGGGCAGGACGCAACAAAAAGGGGCGGGCGATCCTGTTCGCCCGCCCCTGCTGCAGCCTGCTTACTTGCGGTTGGCGAACGCCGGAACCGGATACACGGGCTTGGCGGTCGCGACCGCGGGCGGATAGACCACCTCCAGCCCGTTCGGCAGCGTCTGCATGATCGAGAACTCGTTCTTGTACTGCTTGCCGGTCTCGTCGATCTGGTACTCGCCGCAGGCGGTGACGATCTTTCCCGACAGCTGCAGCGCCGCCGCCTTCAGCTTGGCCGCATCGAGCGAGCCCGCGGTCTTGATCATCTGCTCGGTGATCACGCCGGCGCCGTAGGCGAGGATCGTCTGGAAGTCCGCCGCGTACTGCGCGTTCGGGAACAGCCGTTCGTAGGCCGCCACCATCTGCGCGCGATTCAGGCCGTGCGTCACCTTCCAGTTGATCTTCTCGTGCAGCAGCGTCTGGCTGAAGACATAGTGCCCGTCCTTGCCCGATTGCTGCAGGAACTGCGGCTGTGAGCCGTAGACCAGGTACACCGCCTTGAAATCCGCGTTGGTCTCGCGAATCTGGCGTGCGATGGTCATCTGGTCGCCCTCGTAGGCGGTCGGGTAGAACGCCTCCGCGCCGCTCACTCGGGCCTTCTGGATCAGGATGTTGAAGTCCTTGGTGCCCTTGGCGAACTTCTCGTCCATCGTCACCTGCATGCCCAGCTGCTTCGCCAGGTCGATCGCGCCCTGGGTGAGGGCGGCCGGGAACGGCTCGTCGACGTACGCGAAGGCGACCTTTTTCACCCCCATGCTGTGCAGCGCGCGCACCGCCGGCTGGCCCAGCAGCGTGCCGGCGATCTGCGTGGCCGAGACCACGTACTTGTAGCCCTGCTTGTAGATCGAGTCGGCCGACGCGGACCAGATAACCATGAACTTGCCGTTGGTCTCGGTCGTGTTGGCGGCCGCAGCGGTGAGGGTGGAGCCGAAGGGGCCGAACACCAGGTCCACCTTCTCGTCCTTGATGAGCGTTTCGTACACGCGCGGGACCAGTTGCTTGTCGCTGCGATCGTCGAGGATCACCAGCTCGACCTTGCGCTTCTTGCCGCCGATGTCGATGCCGCCGCGGCGGTTGACGTCGTCGAGCCAGATCTGCGCGCCGCGATGGCCGGATTGCGCGGCAAGCGCGAACGTGCCTGCCGAGGACACCGTCATGCCGATGCGGATCGGCTTGTCGGCCTGGGCGGCTGCGCCGCCCGCGAGGGCGAAAAGTGCCGGCGCGGCGAGCGCCAGCAGAACGTTTCTACGATGCATGGTATGCCTCCTCCAGTAGGGTTTCAGCGTTCAATGATACTCAGGCGTCGATCCGGTAATCCACCCATTCGGCGATCAGGCTGCGCAGGTCGGCGTCCCTGGCGAACTCGCCCGCCGAGCCGTCGACCTTGTTGCGCCCGAGCTCGAGCACGTAAACGTGGTCGGCCACGCGCACGCACTGGCGCACGTTCTGGTCCACCAATAGCACGGTAATCCCCTGCGCGGGCAGCCCGTGGATGAATTCGTAGATCTCGGCGGCGAACCTGGGCGCGATCATGGCCGTGGGCTCGTCCAGCAGCACCGCGCGAGGCTTGAGCGCGAGCGCGCGCCCCAGCTCGAGAAAGCGCTGCTGCCCGCCGCTCATGGCGCCGGCGGCGTGCCTGCGCCGCTCCTGCAGGGCCGGGAACTGCGCGTAGGTGCGCTCGAGCGCCTCGGCGACGCGCGCCTTGTCGCGACGAAACGACCAGCAGGCGAGGCGCAGGTTGTCCTCGACCGAGAGTTCGTTGAACAGGCTGCGGCCCTGCGGCACGAGCGAGATGCCGCGCTCGATGAAGCGCCACGGCGGCATGCCGGTCACTATCGCGCCATCGATCAGCACGTCGCCGGCGACCGGTTGCAGGAGCCCGTAGAGGGTGCGCAGCGCCGTGGATTTGCCCGCGCCATTCGGCCCGATCACCCCGGTGATGCGCCCCGGTCGCACCGCCATCGACAGGCCCTGCAGGATGCGGATGTCGCCGTGATAGGCGACGTCCACCGAGCGCAGTTCGAGCACCGGCGTTTCAGTTGCCAAGGTACGCCTCGACCACGGCCGGATTGCCGCGGATCTCGTCCACCCCGCCCATGGCGATGACGCGGCCCTCGTTCAGCGCCGCGACGCGGCGCGAGAGGCGGTAGATCGAGGTCAGGTCGTGGCTGATCAGCAGCACCGTCTTGCCGCCGGCGGCCATGGTCTCGATGCGCTCGATCATGAACTTGCATAGCGTGGGATGCACCCCCGCGAAGGGTTCGTCGAGCATCACCACCTTCGGGTCGGGCATCAGCATGCGCGCCATCTCGAGCAGCTTTTGCTGCCCGCCGGAAAGCTCCTCGGCGAAATTGTGGCGCAGCTCGATCAGCTGCATCTGCTCGAGCATCGACTCGGCGCGCTCGATCAGCACCGCGCCGTCCTCGTCGCGATCGAGCACCGGCACCAGCAGGTTGTCGATCAGCGACATCTTGCGGAACACCCGCGGCACCTGGAAGGTGCGCCCGACCCCCTGGTGCGCGATCTCGTGGGGCGTGAAGCCGGTGGTATCGCGCCCGCCGATCACCACCCGGCCCGCGTCGGCGCGGTAGATGCCGCAGATGCAGTTCATCAGCGTGGTCTTGCCCGCGCCGTTCACGCCGATGATGCCCAGCACCTCGCCGCCCTGCGCCTCGAGATCGATGCCATCGAGCGCAGTGAGTCCGCCAAAGCGCTTGCGCAGGCCATGGACTTCGATCGCGGCGCTCATCGCTGTGCCCTCCAGCCCATCAGGCCGGCGGGGCGGATCAGGATCACCGCCACCAGGATGCCGAAGCCGACGATCGGCGCCATCGCCTGCGGCAGGAACACCGTCGCGAGCTGCTCGGCCAGTCCGTACAGGATGCCCGCCAGCAGCGCCCCGACCGGGTTGCCGAGGCCGCCGAGCACCACCACGATGAAGCCGATGATCGAGTACTCGGCGCCCGAGAACGGATTGAACGCCGGGAACACCAGCGCCACCAGCACGCCGGTCACGCCCGCGATCCCCGAGGCGAGCGCGAAGGCGAAGGCCGACAGCTTGACCACGTCGACGCCGACGATCTGGATCGCCTCGCGGTTCATGATGGTGGCGCGCAATGCCTTGCCAACCAGGGTGCCGAACAGGAACCAGGTGAGCGCGGCGGCGAGCGCGATCGCGATGCCGAAGGCGACGATGCGCGCGGTCGAGATGTAGATCGGCCCGAGCTTCATGGCGACCGGTTCGAACGAGTAGTCGATCGAGCGCGAGTCGGCCTCGAACAGGACCAGCATCACCGCGGCGAGCGCGATCGACACCCCGTACATCATCAGGAAGGACATGATCTCGGGGTCGTCGCTCTTTTGCAGGCGCGGCAGCAGCAGGTAGTACGCGCCCCAGCCGAGCGCGAAGAACGACACCGCCGCCACCGGCAGCGACAGCAGCGGCGCCAGGCCGAGGTTGCTGAACAGGGCGTAGGCGAGGAACGAGCCGCCGATGACGAATTCGCCGTGCGCGAAGTTGACGATGCGCAACACGCCGTAGAGCAGCGTCAGGCTCATGCCGATCAGCGCGTAGATGCCGCCGACGATCAAGCCGTTGACGATGCCGTTGAGGACCAGGATCTCCACGCCGGCGCCTCAGGGGACGTAGCGCCGCCAAGCGGGGCGGCGGCGCAGAAGGGTGCCGACGATGCCGCGCGGCAGGAACAGCACCAGCAATACCGTGGCCACGCCGAGGATCAGCAGGTTGAGCCGTGGAAACTGCCGCCAGATCAGCTCGTCGAGCCACACCATGACCACCGCGCCGACGATCGGCCCGGTGACCGTGCCCAGGCCCCCGGCGACCGCGTAAATCACGGTCTTGGCGGTGGTGAGGGTGTTGAACGCAGTCTCGGTGTCGACCACGTTCGTGTACCAGGCTTCGATGCCGCCACACAGCGCGGGAAAGAACGCCGCGATCAGCCAGCCATACAGGCGCACGCGCGTCACGTTCACTCCCATCATGTCGGCGGCCTCGGCGTCGTCGCGCACCGCCCGCAGCGCCTTGCCCAGGCGCGAGCGCGACAGCCACAGG
>Ga0209705_10002123_pt1 | contig 10623 bp, 16 predicted proteins | sample PPLLaktember2015_5_FD_187262 | JGI IMG/M metagenome (GOLD analysis project Ga0209705, IMG submission 187262) | Freshwater sediment microbial communities from Prairie Pothole Lake near Jamestown, North Dakota, USA - PPLs Lake P8 Core (1) Depth... | ecosystem: Environmental > Aquatic > Freshwater... | reverse complement strand
GTTTGGTATGGTGCTGATGGCGCTTTTCTGGGCGTCATCGGGCTGGTGGTTTGGGGCATCGTGGCACTGACCAGGCGCTATGGCCCGGGGACAATTGGCACAAATGAAGGCAACGCGCTGAAAATAGCGAAGGAGCGCTACGCCTCGGGGAAGATCAGCAGGGCGGAATTTGACCAGATCAAGAATGACGTGTCTTAGGGCCAGGGGTATGGAGGCTGAAGTGGGGGTTGACCTGAAAGCTACGGAAGCCGCTAGGAAGCGGTATGACCGGATTGCTCCCCTCTACGACATGATGGAGGGCTTCGCCGAAGTCCTGAATAATGGCAAGTGGAGGCGACTCCAGTGGAGCAAAGTGGAGGGCACTGACATCCTGGAGGTCGGCGTGGGTACGGGGAAGAACTTCCCCTGGTATCCGGCCGGTGCTGAAGTGACGGCTATCGACTTCAGCCGGAGAATGCTGGAGCGTGCCAGAGCCAGGAGCGATAAGGATAAGGTGAAGGTGCGCCTGATGCAGATGGATGTGCAGAATCTCGAATTCGGCGATAACAGCTTCCACACGGTAGTGGCCTCTTTTGTCTTCTGTTCCGTCCCCGATCCGGTTCGGGGTCTGCAGGAAATCCGCCGCGTGTGCCGACCTGGAGGAAAGGTAATCTTGCTGGAACACGTTCTCAGCACCAACCGAGTCCTGGCCCGGCTGATGAACCTGTTTAATCCGTTGGCGGTGCGGATGATGGGGGCAAACATCAATCGGAGGACCGTGGACAACGTTGTTGGAAGCGGCCTGACAATAGAGAAGGTCACGGACCTCGGAGGCGGGATTTTCAAGCTGATTGAGGCCAAGAAGACAGCAACCCCCTCGTAGCGATCAGTCCTCATGCATTCGAAGTCAGAATCTGTGCGGAGCCGATAATGAACATTCTAGTTGTAGATGACGATCCCCAAGTAGTCAATTTCCTCAAACGAGGTCTGACGCACAAAGGATACGCCGTTGTCACAGCCAGCAATGGCGCGGAGGCTCTGGCCGAAGCCCGTGAAAGACAGCCGGACCTCGTCATATTGGACATCATGATGCCCGGAATTGATGGGATAGAAGTCAGCAAGCGGCTGCGTCAGGCAGGTGATGTGCCCGTCCTCATGCTTACCGCCAAGGACACGGTTGTCGATAGGGTGGCCGGACTCGACAGCGGAGCTGATGACTACCTGGCCAAGCCGTTTGTCTTCGATGAGCTGTTGGCCAGAATCAGGGCTCTGCTCAGACGTAGTCAGCCTGCAGAAGGAGAGCTTCTGCGCTTCAGTGATCTTTCGTTGAACACCGCTGCCAGAGAAGTAACTCGTGGAGGCAAGTCCATAGAGCTTACGGCCCAGGAATTCGATCTGCTGGAGCTCTTGATGCGCCATCCCCGGCAGGTATTGAAGAGGAACACGATCTCCGAGAAGGTGTGGGGATATGATTTCGGCGGCGAATACCATGTCATCGAAGTTTACGTGGGTTACCTGCGCTCAAAGCTGGAGGCTGGCGGTCAGCCCAGGTTGATCCACACCGTTCGGGGCGTTGGCTACGTGCTGAAGGAATGAAGCATGCCAATTCGCTGGCGTCTCACTCTGTGGTTCACTCTGATACTGTGCATCATTCTGATTGCGTCCGGTACTGTGTTCTACTTTCTATTGCAGGGACATCTCATCAAAGAGATCGACGACAACCTGAAGGTCTATTCAGCGCGGGTCCACGGCACTCTCCATTCTGACCAAGTCCCTCAGCCCCTTGATTTCAACGTCATTCATTCCAGTCTGCCTCCGATAGATGAGTTCGCCACGCCCGGCATGTATCTCCAGATCGTGGACGGCAGCGGCAATGTCGTAATCAAGTCGGAGAACCTTGCTGATCAGGAATTGCCCGTTGACCCGTCGCTGCTGACGCGAGGGTTCGAGGGGGATGTTGCCATTGGAACTGTTGCTTCCGGTGGCAGCGCCAGTGTTCGAATCATGGCTTCTCCATTGTATTTGAACGACCAGACGCTTCTCCTCGAAGTAGCACAATCTACAGAGCACGTGAACTCCACGATGAGCGACGTCAAATGGTCTCTAATGATCGCAGTATTAGCCGCCTTTGTGCTGGCGGGCGTCTCGGGGTGGGTGATTGTTCGGCGCGCCCTGTCGCCCGTGGAGCGCGTCACCCGGGCAGCCCAGAATATCGAGACCGGTTCTGACCTCAGCCGCCGGGTGGGGTACAGGGGACCCGCAGACGAGGTTGGCCGCCTGGCCGCCACTTTCGACCACATGATTGAGCATCTAGAGAGAGTATTCCAGTCCCAGAGACATTTTGTGGCCGATGCATCTCATGACCTGCGAGGTCCCCTGACTGCCATTCAGGGGAATCTGGATTTGCTCAAGTTTGATGACCTGAGTCCGGAAGAGCGTCAGGAATCGCTAAAGGCAGTTGAGGCGGAGGTTTGGAGGATGGCCAGCGTCGTCAGTGACCTGGCTGTCCTGGCGGAGATCGAATCTGGCCATTTGGAGCAGCAGGAGGATGTCTCGCTGAAGAAGATGCTGCTGGATACCCGGGAATGGGCTGGCCTGTTGGCCGGTAACCGGAGAGTCGTCATAGGGCGTCAGGATGATCTGTGGACAAGAGGGAGCGCCAGTCGACTGGAGCGGATGTTGAGGAATCTCGTCGATAATGCGATCAAGTACACCACGGAAGGTGGCACCATCACGCTGTCCCTGTTCCGAGATGGTGACTGGGCCTGCCTGGAGGTAGCCGATACCGGAATCGGCATTGCTCCTGAGCATCTGACGCACATCTTCGACCGCTTCTACCGTGTGGATGAGTCTCGCACTCGGGGTGGCGGAGGGTCGGGGCTGGGACTGGCCATTGCCAAGAACATCGTGGAGCAGCATGGGGGCAGGATTTCAGTGGTGAGCCAGCCAGGCAAGGGCAGCAGATTCACGGTGTGGCTGAAACTCTGATCTTCTTCTGATGAAATTCTCATCTCAGTCTGAGGAAGCCCCGGTATGCTGGAGATTGGCGAAGAAGCGGCGTGTCCAGGGCTTGTGGACTGCAGAAAGGAGAAGGAGATGTGTTGGTGGACAGCTGGTGGCTTCGGCTGGTGGTGGCTGGCCCCGGTATTCATGGCCCTGTTCTTCGGGCTGGTCGTGTGGGTGGCGGTGGCTCTGATACGTGCCTTGAGTCAGTCCGGCGGTTCCAATCGGCAAAGGTAGGGACTGCACGTGCAGAGAAGGGCATATTCGGCGTTGTCTCAGAGGCGAGATCTGAACCTGCAGGGACGGATTTGACTCCGAGAGATCGCCTGACGATTGGAGGAGATTGGATGAAGACGATATACGTTGTGGTTATTGTTGTGGCTCTGGTGGCGCTGCTGGTGCTGGCAGCTTTGAGCGTTACCTGGGCATGGTCGCAGAGGGGTGGCGTGATGGGGCCGGGGATGATGTACGGCGGAAGCAGATACGGCTCTAATGCCAATCTGGTCGCCATTGACGAAGCTGCGGCAGCGGTAGAGGAGTATCTGGAGAAGTACGGACAGAACCTGGTTCTCGTGGAGGTCATGGAATTCTCCCGGAACTTCTATGCTGAAATAGAAGAAAAGGACACCGGCATCCATGCCATGGAGCTTCTGGTCGACAAGTCCACCGGGCAGGTATATCCGGAGATGGGTCCCAATATGATGTGGAACACCAAGTACGGCCACACGAGGGGTATGATGCGGATGATGGGCAGCTACTATCGAGGCGGTTCACCCACCGCGGACTTGCCGGTGACACCGGAGCAGGCCCGGGAGTTGGCCCAGCAGTATCTGGATGCCAGTTCGCCCAGCCTGACGGTGGGTGATGCGGATGCCTTCTATGGCTACTACACTCTTCACACGCTGAAGAGCGGCCAGGTGGAAGGGATGTTGAGCGTGAACGGCTATTCTGGAGCCGTCTGGTACCACAACTGGCATGGGGCCTTCATCGGAATGAAGGAGTATGAGTAATCGCGATCCTGGAGACTCTGAGCAACTTCTGAGCGTTTCTTAATCTGGACCTAAGCTTGGCTCGTCATACTGAGGGTGGCTCTGAGAGGTCACCCCCCTTTCTAGCCTAAGAAAGCCCATCTGCCAGGATGGGCTTTCTTCTTCGTACTGCCCGACCGTTTCCTGCGAGAGTCAGGGGGGCCTGACAGGGAACTCATCCACCACGGGTCTGATTCGGGCAGAACTACGTATGATCCACAAGCCTCAACTAGGTAGTCTGACGATGGCGCACCTCGTTCCTTCCTGGAATACTCTGGTCAACGGTGCCTAGTGGTCGCCGGATCCCAGTCGTGGAGAAACGAGACGAAGGAGGCCACAATGTCTGCAAGAACTGCTAGAGCCAGGACTAGAAGCAAATCACCAGTGAACGATCTCCTCATCACCCGCGTCTTCGATGCACCCCGGGAAACGGTGTGGAGGTATTTCACGGAACCCGAGCTCGTGAAGCGATGGTGGGGACCAGAAGGCTTCACCGCACCCTCAATCAACATAGACCTGCGTGTCGGCGGCGAGTCCCTCTATTGCATGCGTGCACCCGATGGCAAAGACTACTGGAGCAAGGGCGTCTACCGGGAAATCGTCCCCCCGGAGAGGATCGTCTCCACGGACAGCTTCGCTGATGACAAGGGAAACGTCGTGCCGGCCACGTACTACGGCATGAGCTCCGGTTTTCCGCTGGAGTTGCTCATTACGATGACGTTCGAAGAGTTCAGCGGCAAGACGAAGTTCACCCTGAGGCACTCCGGGTTCCCGCCCGGGCCGGACAAAGAGGATGCCGGGATCGGCTGGAACCAGTCTTTCGACAAACTTGCCGAAGCCCTGAAGTAGATAGAAGTAGAGATCACGAGGTTGAAGCGCGGTTCTGCGTTTGGTTCCGGATCCGACAACCTCATAGCTGGGTATTAGGGGATCCGTTCCAGACAAGTTCATATAAGAAGGAGGAACAGACATGGCAAGCCAACTCTTCATTGGACTTCATGGCAGCGAAGACCCAACCAAGGCGACCTTGCCCTTTCTCATCGCTGGAGGTGCCCTGGACGCCGGGCAACAGACGGCCATAATCCTGCTCGGCGATGCGGTGGTGCTCATGAACAGCGCCGTCGCGGACAACGTCCAGGGCGTTGGATTCCCCGCTCTCAAAGAGGTGATGGCGAAGGTGATTGCCGCCAAGGTCCCCATCTACATATGAGGGCTCTGTGCCCGCGGTCGCGGGATCGCCGAAAAAGACCTGGCCGGCAAGAACGCGAAGTTCGCCATGCCGGCAGACGGAGCAAAGCTTATCGCCCAGTATGACAAAGTAGTCAGCTTCTAGGCCTGGTGTTGCCGGTGTAAAGCCGGAATCTGTGAAAGGAGCGATTACCTGCCGGAAGGAGGTAAGCATGATGCAGCACGATGACGAAGTGAGAGAGATCGCCTACAAGATATGGGAACAGGAAGGTTATCCCCAGGGACGTGACCAGGAGCACTGGTACAAGGCAGAGGCCACGTGGCAAGAGAGACGAGACCAGATGGAGCACATGGCCGATGACGTGGTGAGTCGTCCGGATCTAGTGGCTTCGGAAGTCGTTGGGACGCGGAAGCAGGCCCCAAAGCCGGCGCGGCAACGAAAAGAATAACCTCGTGGGCAGATGCCCCAGGGAGCTGAGACTGCCCAAGGTCAGCCTGTGTTGACGTGGCTGGGATAAGCCCTTCCTTGCCAATGATAACGCCACAGGCTCCAGTCAACATGCCGGCCCCCGAGCAGGCTGCTCACTGTGAGAGGCATCAAAGAGGCTGACATGGATGTGTTTCAGTCGGTAGTAGTGGCTAGGCTGATACTGTTCCTCGGGATCCTCAACTTTATCCTGATCCTCCTCATCTTCTTGTCATGCCGCTGTCTTCCTGTTTCCAGGATTGGAGGCAGGCTGATGAAGGCCCGATGGTACAAGCGATTCTTCGGAAAACACTGCTACCTTTGGCCCGTCCTGTGGACCTCACTGGCGATTCACGCATTCCTCGCGGTCATGTTCATGGGCTGGCCGCGTTGAAGCGTTTCCCGATGGGGACGGCATCTTATCGTTGGAAAACAAAGTGAAAGGAGGACGATGCAATGTTCCACAAGTTGGAAGTCAGATTAGCCCTGATCGCCCTAGCGGTTCTGCTCCTGGTCGGGGGCGTGGTCGCGTTGGCGTGTTCGAAGGAGTCTGTATCTCCCGGGGATGTCACAGTCACCTCGTCTGCTGACGCGGGCCACACCCACCAGGTCACCATCAAAGTCTCCGACATCGAAAGCCCTCCGGCAGCGGACAAGACAGTCAACGCTACCTACTCAGGAGGCCACAGGCACACCATCACTCTGACACCGCAAGATTATGAGTCAATAAAGGATGGTGGCGAGGTCACCGTGACCTCGAGCTCTAATGCCGGACATACCCACACCTTCGTCATCAAGAAGTAGCTTTTCTCTCGGGATCATCGACTTGTAGCGGCCCGCCTTCACAATACGCCGTCGCGGTCCCCTAAAACGGCTCGGCGGAGCAAGTTTGGGTTCTCTGTCGGAGTGCTTGACGGCACCGATCCGATGAATCTTGGAACGATTGCTGCAGGTGCTAGACTGGGCTTGGTATCGGCAAATCTACTCAACAGGGCATTGTGGAGGTTACTTAAGCGCCGTGGGTAACTGGAACCCTCGTTCCAGTCTGTCGACCGGGGAATCGCCCGTCTTCCTGTCCGCGAGGTATACACAGGCAAGCAGCCTGCGGACATGTCAACGCTTCTCCCAACCGTGCCCCGTTCCCCAGTTTTCCGCCTTCCAGGGCATGGTTTTGGGAGTCACCAGCGGCAGTACTTCCTTGAACAGATCGAGACGTTCTTCATCGCTGAGAGGTTGATAATGCTCGGCGACGTCGATGTTCTTTCTGAGCTGTTCCATGGTCTCCATGCCCACTATGGCGGTACTGATTGGCAAGCCAAAGGCGTAGCGCAAAGCCTTATCATATGTGTGCGATAGAGCGCCTAGTCCCATCACTTTCATACCAACCACAGCGACGCCCTTGGCATTTGCAGTGGGAAGAAACTCTTCGGCAAAGCTCTTCATGAAGTGATCAAGCACTGAGGTGGGGCATAGTACGCTGTCGAAAGGGAAGCGCTGAAGAGCTGCCAACTGAACCCTGGGGTCCGTATGGCCGCTGATGCTGATGCACCGAATAAGCCCTTCTTTCCTGGCATCAATGGCAGCCTCCAGTGCGCCCCCTGGGGCTGTGATCTTGTCCAGTTCCTCCATCGACCAGACGTGGTGAAAACGCCATTCGTCTACGCGGTCTGTCTGTAGCCGTCTCAGACTCTCCTCCAACTGCTGGCGTGCTTCCGCCCTTTTCCTGGCTATGACCTTGGTAGCGATCCACATTTCTTGCCTTCTCTGGCGCGCTACCTTGCCAACACGTTCTTCAGATTGTCCCCACGAGTAGATCCAGGCGGTGTCGAAATACCGGATACCCCTGTCGAGAGCGTAGTTGATCATCTTCAAGGCTTCCTGCTCGGTACATTTATGCTCATCAACGATTCGCTGCGCCCCGAAACTCAGGACAGGGAACTTTTCCCCGGTGCTGCCAAAGGGCCTCATTTCCATCGTCGACCTCCCAGCTCAACGGTGATCCTTGCGCCCACCGTCAGCCAGATAGGCACGTGTTCCGACCTTGGAGCGGGTCTGGTGATCGGCAAGCGTATCATCATCAATCGCCACAGCTTCGGTTCGATTGAGCACGGTGAAGCGCAGGGTTCAGACGGGACTCTCAGGATGGACTTTCAAAAACAGGGTCTCACTTCACCTTCGGATAGGAATAGTTTACCATCCATAGCACTCCGAACTTGTCCCTGAAGCTGCCCCAGTAGTCGCCCCACGGCTGGTTGGCAATCGGCATCTCTATCGTGCCTCCGGCAGACAGAGCCTTGAATATCCTGTCTGCCTCCTCCTTGGTCTCCGGGTGAACGGAAATGTAGACATTGTTGCCCTGAGTTAGCGTCTGCCCAAGCGATTCAAGGGTGTCACTGGCCATTAGTACATCATCTTTGCCGATCGGCAAGCCGATGTGCATGATCTTGTTCTCATCCTTTGTCGGGATCTTTTCGCCCTCCATCGGCATGTCCTTGAATCGGACAACAGACGTGAACTTTCCACCAAAGACGGACTTGTAGAGGCCGAATGCCTCTTCCGCATTGCCGGCAAAATTGAGATAAGTGTTCAGTTTGGTCATGGTACTTTCTCCTTCACGCGTTTGACGGTGGGCCTTGCCGTCTGCCCCTTGTAAGCTTTCTGCAGGGCCTCAATGTCGAACTTCTTCATTGCCAGGAACGCATTCGTGACGCGTTCCACTTTTCCTTTGTCCCGATCTAGCAGCATTTTCCCCAGGAGAGCAGGGGCGACCTGCCAGGACACCCCGAACCTGTCCTTGAGCCAGCCGCACACACCTTCCTGTCCCCCATCGGCGATGAGTTTCTCCCAGTAGTAGTCGATTTCCTTCTGGGTCTCGCATTCAACCATCAGCGAAATGGCCTCATTGAAGGTGAAGTTGTGCTCACGGGCGCTGTCCATGGCCGCAAACTGCTGGCCTTCAAGCGTGAACGCAGCATGCACTATGGTGCCTTCTTTGTCGGGTTCCTGATCTTTGCCGTAGCGCATGATGTCGCCGATTCTTGAATTGCGGAAGACCGAAGTGTATAGCTTGATTGCTTCCTCGGCTTTCCCACACTGCCCTCCGACGTACATGAGCGTCGGCGTGATCTTCTGCGTTACCTGGCGCTCTCCCATGAACATGACTTGCCACGAGAGGCCATAACTGTCCTGCGTCCATCCATATCTTTCGCTGAATGGATATGGGCCCAGCTCCATGAGTGCAGAGCCACCTTCAGACAATCTCTCCCAGAGAGCGTCGACTTCCTCTTTCGTACTGCAGGCAACCAGAAAGGATATGGCTGGAGTGAATCTGAACAGCGGCCCGCCATTGATCGCGATGAATCTCTGACCTTCTATCTCAAACTCAACGGTCATTACCGTGCCGTCTGGCAGACCATGGATCTCAAATCCCGCCTTGCTGGCGCGGGTTATGTTACCGACTCTGGAGTTCTTGAAGATCGAAGTGTAGCTGTCCGCCGCCTCTCCGGCCTGGCGGTCAAACCATAGATCTGGCACGATTCTCTGTTTGATAGTTGTCACCGGCTTCACCTTTCCGAACAGCCGTGGCGCAATGCACCTGCCGGCACCTCTAGTGCTTACTCTGGCGACCAATCGCCAGGCCAATCAGACTACTCACCGGCGTCTCAAAAGAAGGACCTCGGCCAGCGCATTGCACGCTTCGCTAGAGAGCAGGACGGAACTTGCAGGTCGCTGTGACGACGCGCCGGCCATAGCCTGACCAGGGTAGGGCCATCAGCGACTTCTGAGCGCCAGTACGAAGAGGCGTGGCCAGGCCCTGGCTTTCTGCCGCCTCAGGCGGCTGCCTTGGCCTTGCGGGTTTTCTTCTTCATCGGCAGGTCGCAGCACATGATCTCGCAAGCGTCCACGCACCCGCAGTCTTCATCCACGGTCACTACCAAGCCGCACGACTCGCAGGCGTACGACTCGCCTTTCACGGCACTTTCCTTTGCTGGGGTCTTCTTCCTTGGTGTCTGTTTTCTCGTTGCCATTTCGTCTTCCTCCTATCACACATTGGACGCGATCCACACAATAGGCTCTGCGGCTGCGTCAGTACCTGCCAAAAATGACGTCAGATCTTGATGAGCACTTTGCCTGCCTCAACCTTCACCTGATGGATCACCAGGGGTCTTGGGGACTTGAACACCTTGGCAATTCCCAGTTTCACCCCGGACCAATCGGTCCATCGAACCACGTGTCCATCCTTCAGATCGTATTGGGAGCCGTGTCTCGGACAGGTGACTACGGTATCTTCCAGCTTCCCTTCACTTAGGTTCCCCCCGAAGTGGGGGCAGCGGTTGTCAGCGGCGAAGAACTGGTCATCGACCCTGGCCACGAATACTTCATGTCCTCCAACGGTGTAGGTCTTCATCTGGCCACTCTTCAGATCATCCTTCTTCAGCAGCTGTGTGAAATCAGCCACGTGTCTCCTCCTCTGTAGTCCTCATGCCACGCTAGCGCGCGAGGCTAATCGGGCATCTTCTTTGTGGGCCACTTCTTGAAGGTCTCGATTTCCTTCTGGAGGCTGTTGGCCAGCGGACGCCCATGCGAAGCTGCCAGTGCCCGGTACATTTCTATGGCAGTCTCCGCCAGCTTGTCCTGAGCTCGCAGGATGAACACCGGTTCCTCGGCGTCAATCCTGGCAATATTCAGTTTGCCGTACTTGCCTGATACTGCCATGATGACCTCCCTACATCGGATCTTCGTTGACATTCAGCTAGCCGTTGTCGCGTGCGGGAAGCGGAGCACGAACCAGGCAACTCTTTACGCTATTTGACCTTTATCTCCACCTTGGTCGGGACTGCTTCCTTGGCCTTTGGCACATGAATCTCCAGAACGCCGTTCTCGTAGCTGGCTTCAATCTTCTTGGCATCCACTGCCGCGGGCAAGGTGATGGTGCGTGAGAAAGAACCGTATTGAGAC
>Ga0209705_10002120_pt1 | contig 10628 bp, 9 predicted proteins | sample PPLLaktember2015_5_FD_187262 | JGI IMG/M metagenome (GOLD analysis project Ga0209705, IMG submission 187262) | Freshwater sediment microbial communities from Prairie Pothole Lake near Jamestown, North Dakota, USA - PPLs Lake P8 Core (1) Depth... | ecosystem: Environmental > Aquatic > Freshwater... | reverse complement strand
CCAGTACGTCCCCTCCTCCCAGTCGGTGATTTCGAAGGGTAGCCAGGGGCCAGGGGTGGTTTGAACGCGGCCGCGCATGCCGGCCGTGATGAAGCGCGCAGGCGCGTCGACCGCCCGCACGCTCGGTCCCCAGTGCGGCCAGGCGTGGGTGTCAGTGAGCAACGCCCAAGCGACGGTGGCTGGGGCGTCAATCGTTCCGGTAACTTGCAGCATCAATCGCGTGCCGGTCGAAAGAGACGGTTGCCTGCGACCTGCATCGCCGGCAACCGCCGCGTTTGAAGGAACCTCCGGCTGAGGGCCTGCTTGCTTACCGGTACTGCGGCAACAATACGCTGTCGACGACGTAGATCACGCCGTTGTCGGTCACGATCGGCCGGCCGATCACGCGCGAGTTGTTGATGAACAGCGTGTCGCGCTCGCGCTCGGCGAAGACCTCCTGGCCCTGTACCGTCTTGATATCGCGTGACAGGAAAGCGAAGCGCAGATCCTGGTTGCCAGCCGTGACGTGATAGAGCAGCACGCTGGTCAGCGCCGCGGGGTCCGACAACAGCAAATTGAGTACCGGAGCAGGCACTTTCGCGAAGGCGTCGTTGGTCGGTGCGAAGACCGTGAACGGCCCCGGTCCCTGCAATGTGCTGACGAGGTTGGCTGCGGTCAGCGCCGTGACCAGCGTACTGAAGGCCGGGTTGGACACGGCCACGTCCACGATCGTGCCGCTCACGCGTACGGGCTTCGCGATCTCCGGGATACGGGCATTGCTGAAATTGCCGCTGGCCATGGCCGGCCCGCCGATGAGTACCGAGGCGGCCACCAACGAGGCCACCGCCTGACGGGCCCACTGCACGGTCGTCTTGATGCGCAGAGAAATCATGTTCGAGTCTCCTGATGTTCCGAAGGTCTGATCCGATCGTCGAGCCAGGACCCTCCTCGGCAACGAAACCGAGATCCGGCTGCACTGCAATTGCTACCACTGCAATGAGCCTCGAGGGTCATCAATAGCGTGGTGGACGCGGCGTGAGGACCGCGTGAAGGAAACGTGTACGCGTCGTGAAGACGTGTCGGCCGGGAGCCGGGCCGCCTGCCTCCGCGACGGGCAAGGGCAAGCGGAATCGTCGGGTGGGGGCCAGCGCTCTGGGGAACAGAGGGCGACGGTGAAGTGGAACGGAGCACCGGATCGGTGGTCGTAGTCCAGTCGCCGGGGGAAAGTGACCGCCCACTGGCGCACCGGCACCCGCGGGAACACGTGCTCGACGAGGTGCGCGGCGGTCTCGGCCATGCGCCGGGTAGTGCAGGTTAGGATAGCCCCTGTCGGAAGCGCGGCCGCCTCAGGAAAAGCGGCTGATCACCCAGAAAAGGAAAGGCCCCTCGCGGGGCCTTTCTTCAGTCACCCCCACCCGGCGAGGGGACAGTCTCCGTCAGGGACACTCCCCAGCCGACCTCTCCCGCAAGCGGGAGAGGTGAGGAAGATCGTTACAGCAGCGGCACCAGCAGCAGCGCCACGATGTTGATGATCTTGATCAGCGGGTTGATGGCGGGCCCGGCGGTGTCCTTGTAGGGATCGCCGACGGTGTCGCCGGTGACGGCCGCCTTGTGCGTCTCGGAGCCCTTGCCGCCGAAGTTGCCTTCCTCGATGTACTTCTTGGCGTTGTCCCAGGCGCCGCCGCCCGTGCACATCGAGATGGCAACGAACAGGCCCGTGACAATCGTTCCGATCAGTACGCCGCCGAGGGCGCGCACGCCGGCCCCGGGGCCGAGCAGGAAGTTCATTCCGAAGCCGACGATCACCGGCACCAGGATCGGCAGCAGCGAGGGGACGATCATTTCCTTGATCGCCGCGCGCGTCAGCATGTCCACGGCCTTGGAATAGTCGGGCTTGGCCGTGCCTTCCATGATGCCCGGGATTTCCTTGAACTGGCGGCGCACTTCGACGACCACCGATGCCGCTGCGCGACCCACGGCTTCCATCGCCATGGCGCCGAAGAGATAGGGCACCAGTCCGCCGATGAACAGTCCGATGATCACGGCCGGATCGGACAGCGAGAACACCTGCAGCTTGCCGGCGATCTCGAGGTTGTTCGTGTAGTCCGCGAACAGCACCAGCGCGGCGAGACCGGCCGAGCCGATCGCGTAGCCCTTGGTGACGGCCTTCGTCGTATTACCGACGGCGTCGAGCGCGTCGGTGACCTTGCGCACTTCCTTCGGCAGGCCAGCCATCTCGGCGATGCCGCCACCGTTGTCCGTGATCGGGCCGTAGGCGTCGAGCGCCACGATGACGCCGGTCATCGACAGCATGGCGGTCGCGGCAATCGCGATGCCATACAGCCCGGCGAGCGAGTATGCGCCCCAGATCGCCGCGCAGATCGCCAGCACCGGCCAGGCGGTGGAGCGCATCGAGACCGCGAGGCCCGCGATCACGTTGGTGCCGTGGCCGGTCTGCGACGCGGCCGCCACGTAACGCACGGGACCGTATTCGGTCGCCGTGTAGTACTCGGTGATCAGGATCATCGCACCGGTCAGTGCGAGACCGATCAGCGCGCAGCCGAACAGGCCCATCGCCGCGTCACCCATCATCGCCGTGGTGACGAAATAGAACGCGACGGCGGCGATCAGCCCCGATACGATCAGGCCGCGATACAGCGCGTTCATGATCTTGCCGCCCTCGCGCGCCTTGACGAAGAACGTGCCGACGATCGAGGCGATGATCGACACGGAGCCGAGCACCAGCGGGTAGAGCACGGCATTGGGACCGAGCGCCTGCATGGTGAGGCCCGCGAGCAGCATGGTCGCAACCACGGTCACCGCGTAGGTCTCGAAGAGGTCCGCCGCCATGCCGGCGCAGTCGCCCACGTTGTCGCCCACGTTGTCGGCAATCACGGCGGGGTTGCGCGGGTCGTCCTCGGGGATGCCGGCTTCGACCTTGCCCACCAGGTCGGCACCCACGTCGGCGCCCTTCGTGAAGATGCCGCCGCCGAGTCGCGCGAAGATCGAGATCAGCGAGCCGCCGAAGGCGAGGCCGACCAGCGAATGCAGCGCCTTGTCGGCGTCGCCGGTCATGCTCAACATCAGGCCGTAGTAGGCCGCAACGCCGAGGAGCCCGAGGCCCACGACCAGCATGCCGGTGATGGCGCCGCCGCGGAACGCGACCTGCAGCGCCGGGTCGAGGCCCACGCTGGCGGCGTGTGCGGTGCGTACGTTGGCGCGGACCGAGACGTTCATGCCGATGTAGCCGGCCGCGCCAGAGAGGATCGCGCCGACCGCGAAGCCGCCGGCCGTGGCCCAATCGAGTGCGAAGCCGAGGATCACCATCAGCACGACGCCGACCATCGCGATGGTCGTGTACTGGCGGTTCAGGTAGGCGTTGGCACCCTGCTGGATGGCCGCAGCAATTTCCTGCATCCGGGCGTTGCCGGCCGGCTGGGCGATGATCCAGCGTGCGGCGAGCACGCCGTAGACGATCGCGATCAAGCCGGCGCCGATCGCCAGCCACAGCGCGAGATTAGTGGTCATTACGAACCTCCCAACGACGATTCCCTGGAAATTCACGGCCGGACGGGGCTCTGTGTCCCTTGTCCGGCCGTGCAAAAAGGCGCGGGACTATATCACAAAGGCGGTCTTGAGCTTCTTCCGGACCGGCTTGTTCTTCAGCACGACGTACTGCGGCAGCCCGTCCTTGTAGGGCGGGTAATCCTCGCCCTTGATCAGCGGGGCGAGGTAGCGGCGGCCCTTGGCCGTGATGTGGAAGCCGTCCGGCGTGATGTGGTCCCGGGGCAGCATCTTCTCGACGTTCGCCACCTGGTCGAGCGGGGCAACGCCGATTTTCCATCGGTAGGGCTTGTTCGAGGTGCGGACGATCGCGGGCATGACCGCATGGTGGCCCTTCAGCGCCAGCTCGACCGCAGCCTTGCCCACGGCGTAGGCCTGCTCGACGTCGACCTTCGAGGCGATGTGCCGCGCGGCGCGCTGCAGGTAGTCGGCGACCGCCCAGTGATACTTGTAGCCGAGCTTGTCCTTGACGAGCTGCGCCACGACCGGGCCCACGCCGCCCAGCTGCGCGTGGCCAAAGGCGTCCCGTGTGCCGGCATCGGCGAGGAATTTCCCCTCCGCGTTGCGTACCCCTTCGGACACGACGATCGCGCAGTAGCCGTACTTGTCCACGCACTCCTTGACGCGGGCGAGGAATTTCTCCTCGTCGAACGCGATCTCGGGGAACAGGATGATGTGCGGGGCGTCGCCGGCCTTCTGGGCCGCGAGTCCGCCGGCCGCGGCGATCCAGCCCGCGTGCCGGCCCATGACCTCCATGACGAACACCTTGGTTGAGGTGCGCGCCATCGAAGCCACGTCGAACCCGGCTTCACGAATCGAGACCGCCACGTACTTGGCGACCGAGCCGAAACCCGGACAGCAGTCGGTGATGGGCAGGTCATTGTCCACGGTCTTGGGCACGTGGATGGCGGTCAGCGGGTAGCCGAGCTTCTCGGCGAGCATCGATACCTTCAGGCAGGTGTCCGCGGAGTCGCCGCCGCCGTTGTAGAAGAAGTAGCCGATGTCGTGGGCCTTGAAGACCTCGATCAGGCGCTCGTATTGCGCCGGGTTGTCCTCGTATTTCTTCAGCTTGTAGCGTGCTGAGCCGAACGCGCCCGCCGGCGTGTGGCGCAGCGCGCGAATGTCTGCGGCGCTCTCGAGGCCGGTGTCGATCATGTCCTCGGTCAGCGCGCCGATGATTCCGTGACGCCCCGCGTACAGCTTGCCGATGCGGTGCTTGTGCTTGCGGGCGGTCTCGATGACGCCACAGGCCGAGGCGTTGATGACGGCGGTGACCCCGCCGGATTGTGCGTAGAAGGCATTGCGCGCCGGGGGCTTCTTTTTCATACGGGCTCCGGGAAAAAGTGTCCTGATATCGTGGACTTACATACCCTTAATAGCCGCATAGCATAGCGCATACCGTGCTGGCTTACCGCCGTGGAAAATAGGGGACATTCACCGAATTTCCGGGGTTCACGCCCGCGAATCCCGGAAATTCGGTGAATGTCCCCTATTTTCCACGGTTGGCGCGGCAGGTGGATTTCGGTAGGGTGCCCGCCTGCCGATTCGTCCCCGAGATCACCCGCCATGAGACTCGTACTGCTCGGAGCCCCCGGTTCAGGCAAGGGTACGCAGGCCCAGCGACTGCGCGACGAAAAGGGCATCCCCCAGATTTCGTCCGGCGACCTGCTGCGTGATGCGGTGGCCCGCGGCACCGAACTCGGCAAGCGCGCCAAGGCTGCGATGGACGCTGGCGAACTCGTTTCCGACGAGATCGTGCTCGGCCTGATCCGCGAGCGGGTCGGCCGGCCCGATGCTGCGCAGGGATTCATCCTCGACGGGTACCCGCGCAACGTGGCCCAGGCCGGTGCGCTCGACGAGCTGCTCGCCGAGCTCGGCCAGCCGATCGACGCCGTCGTGCTGATGGACGTCGATTCGAAGGCGCTGTTCCAGCGGCTGACGGGGCGGCGCTCGTGCCCGAAGTGCGGCAAGGTGTTCAATGTCTATAGCTCCAAGTCGAAGCTCGGCGACCGCTGCGACAACCACCCGGACGGCGAGGCGCCGCAATTGATCCAGCGTGCCGACGATCGCGAGGACGTGATCGAGAATCGGCTCAAGGTCTACGAGAGTCAGACCCGACCGCTGGTCGAGCACTACCAGGCACGCGGGCTGCTCAAGGTCGTCAATGCGGACCAGGCGGTCGAGCGGGTTTACGAGGAGTTTCTTCGCGCCGCTGGCGGCTGAAACGTCAAAGTCGCTGGCTCCGCCGCTCCACTCCGCTTCCGGGGCGCTCCGGCGGACGGCGTGAATCCGTCCATGGAGCCTCCGGGCCCGGCGTCCATGCCGGCACGTGGGCTACGCGAGCAACTGCAGTAATTGCTCGCCGATCACGCTGCGCCGCCAGCCCTTCAGAAGAGGAGACGACTCGCGCGAGCCGAGCGCGAGTGCCTCGATGTCGCGGCGCGTGGCCAGCACTTCGGGGCTGATGCCGAGCTCGGTTGCGACGTCGCGCACCTGTTGTTGCAGGCGACCGATCAAGCGCGTCTGCTCGGGCGTCAGGCGCTGGGGCGTCGGCACTGCGTTCGAGTGGTCGCTCGAGACGCGAGTCGACGCGATCAAGGCCAGAAGTTCTTCGCCACGGTTGCGGATCACGCCCGGTGGCAGAGCAGGGATCTTCTCGAGATCGGCCGTGGATGAGGGCGCGAGCGTGGCGAGCGCATACAGCGCATCGTCGGTCAGGATCCAGCCGCGCGGCTTGTCGGATGCGATCGCCCGCTGCTCGCGCCAGGCAGCGAGCGCCCGCGCGACGGCTTGCTCCTCCGGCCGCAGCCGACCGAGCCCTTTCAGCCGGCGCCAGGCATCGGCGGGCTCCGTCCGGTAGAGCGCGGGATCCTCGAGCGCGGCGCAGTCCTCGCGCAGCCACTCGATGCGACCCTGCGCGGTCAGCGCGGCGGTGAACTCCGTGTGCAGCTGCAGCAGGTGATGGACGTCGTCTGCGGCATAGGCGAGCTGCGCGGGCGTCAACGGACGGCGCGACCAGTCCGTGCGGGTCTGCGCCTTGTCGATCGAGTGCCCGAGTTGCCGCGCGACCAGTTCCGCGTAACCGGCCTGTGGCGGGAAGCCGAGCAACCCGGCTGCGACCTGCGTGTCGAAGTCGGGCGCCGGCACGCCGCCTCCGGTGAGCAGCAGCACCTCGAGGTCCTGTCGCGCCGCATGCAGGATCTTGAGCCTGGAGCGGTCGGCCAGCACCTGGTGCATCGGGCCGAGATCGAGGCCCGCGAGCGGGTCCACCAGGTAGCAGTCGCTCTCGGTCGCAATCTGCACCAGGCAGAGCTGCGGGTAATAGGTCCGCTCGCGCATGAACTCGGTGTCGATGGCGAGGCGCGACGCGCCCTGCAGGCGGAACACCGCCGCGTCGAGCTGCCCAGGGGTCGTTACCAGCATGGCGTCGCGCATGAGTCGGGGGCACCTGCGTGTAGAATCGCGGCACCGCAGGGCGCCACGTGGCCAAAGTGCAGAAGTTTCTCAGGATTTTCGTCGACATCGTACTCTGGCGCCGCGGCCCGCAGGACCTTCCCGCATCGGTTCTGCTGCTGGCGGTCACGGTGGCGGCCTATGTCGCGGTCTCGATCGTGCAGCTGGCGCTGCTCGACGAGCCGGCGTCGAGCTGGCTGTTCTTCCTGCTCGTCGACCCGTTGCTGCTCGGCGCCTGGGTCTGGCTGCTGCTCAAGCTGTATGGCAAGAGCGAGCGATTCCTGCAGGCCGCATCGGCCGTGTTCGGCACGGGTGCGCTGCTCGGGCTGGCGCTCTACCTGCCGTTGCAACTGCTCGTCACGGCGCTCGGCGAGGCGCCGACCTCCGGGGTCGCGCAGGTGTTCGCGTTGCTCGTGCTGGTGACGTTCGCGCTCGTCGCCGGCCGCATCTTCAAGCTCGCCACGGACTCGAACCTGTTCACGGGTATTGCCGTGGCGCTCACTTACTTCATGGTCATCAACCTGCTGGTGGGCCTGATGCGCGGATCGGGGTCCTGAACATGCACCTGCACATCCTTGGCGTCTGCGGCACGTTCATGGGCGGCATCGCGGCCCTGGCCCGCGCTGCGGGCCATCGCGTCACGGGTTCCGACCGCAACGTCTATCCGCCGATGAGCACGCAGCTCGCCGCGCTCGGCATCGACGTGATCGAGGGCTACGAGCCGGACCAGCTCGAGCTCCGGCCCGACGTGTTCGTGATCGGCAACGTGATGAGCCGCGGCAACGCGCTCGTCGAGGCGATCCTGGACAGCGGCCGGCCGTACGAGTCCGGGCCGGAGTGGCTGGCGCGCAACGTGCTCGCCGGGCGCTGGGTGCTCGGCGTCGCCGGCACGCACGGCAAGACGACCACGACCAGCCTGCTCACCTGGATCCTCGAGCACGCGGGTCTCGAGCCCGGATTCCTCGTGGGCGGCGTGCCGCTCGACTTCAACGTCAGCGCGCGACTCGGCTCGGGCCGCCACTTCGTGGTCGAGGCCGACGAGTACGACACGGCGTTCTTCGACAAGCGCGCCAAGTTCGTCCACTACCGTCCCCGCACGGCGATCCTGAACAACCTCGAGCACGACCACGCCGACATCTACCCGGACGTCGCGTCGATCCAGCGTCAGTTCCACCTCCTGCTGCGCACGGTGCCCGGCATCGGCCGGCTGGTCGTCAACGCCGCGGATCGTCACCTCGCCGAAGTTCTCGCGATGGGCTGCTGGACGCCCGTCGAGCGGTTCACGGCCGACGCGGCGGCACCCACGGACTGGCGCGTGGTGGCCGATCCGGCGTCCGGGTATGCGCGATTCGCGATCCTGCACGGCGAGCGGCACGTCGGCGACGTCGAATGGAACACGCTCGGCCGGCACAACGCAGAGAACGCGCTCGCAGCGTTCGTGGCGGCCTTGCACGCGGGCGTCGACGAGCAGGCGGCGCTCGAAGCGCTGCGCCGGTTCGGCGGCGTGCGGCGCCGGCTGGAGGTCCGCGGCACCGTGAACGGTATCGTTGTCTACGATGATTTTGCGCACCATCCGACGGCCATCACGACGACCCTCGAGGGCGTGCGCCGCAAGGCAGGCAAGGGCCGGGTCATCGCCGTGCTCGAGCCGCGCTCGAACACGATGAAGCTCGGCACCCACAAGGCCGCGCTGGCGGAGTCGCTGCGCGGCGCGGATCGCGTCTTCGTCTACCAGTCGCCCGAGGTTCGCTGGAACGTGGCCGACGCGATGCAGCCGCTCGGCGAGCTGGCCGTGGTGCACGACGACCTGGCACAGCTCACCGCGGCGCTCGTTGCCGCCGCTCGCCCGGGCGACCAGGTCGTGCTGATGAGCAACGGCTCGTTCGGCGGGCTGCACGATCGGCTGCTGGCCGCCCTCAAGGCGCGCGCGACGTCCTGAGGCGGCACAATCGGACGCATGTCTATGCGCATCGAGATTCCGCTGTTTCCGCTCGGTACTGTGTTGTTCCCGGGCGGACCGCTGCCGCTGCGGATCTTCGAGACCCGCTACATCGACCTGGTGGGTCGCTGCATGCGTGATTCCACGGGCTTCGGCGTGGTGCTGATTCGCGAAGGCTCCGAGGCGGGCGGTGCGGCGACGACGTACGACGTCGGCACGTATGCGCGCATCGTGGATTTCTCGCAGCAGCCCGACGGGCTGCTCGGCATCAGCGCACAAGGCGAGCGGCGCTTTCGGATCCTCGAGCGACGGCGCGCGCGGGACGGGCTCAATCTTGCCGACGTCGAATGGCTGCCGGCCGAGCAGTCGCAGCCGCTGCCCGACGACTTTGCGGAGCTCGGGCCCGCGATCGACGCCATCCTGGCCCAGGTCGGCGAGCCGTACGCTTCGCTCGAGCGTCACCTCGAGGACGCCGCCTGGGTTTCTGCGCGCCTGACCGAAGTGTTGCCGGTACCCGCGCAGCACAAGCAGCACTGCCTCGAGCTCGACGATCCCGTCGAGCGGCTGCGCTACCTGCGTCCGATGTTCGAGATCGGCTATCAGTGACGGCGTGCGGGACCCGCGGCCCGCAAATTGCTGCGAACCCGGGGCGAATGGAGGTCGCCTCGCAGGCGGCCGCGCACTGCAATGGGCCTCCGGGGCCGGCCATCGCTGGCTCATTCAACTGGAGCACGCAGCCATGGACGACATCAAGGCGGCCGAGATCATCAAGTCCCTTGCTTCGGGCATGAGTCCCGCCGGGGACGTGCCGTTGCCGGAGGTACCGGCGTTGCAGTCCCCCGACGTGGTGCGGGCGCTGTTCATGGCCGCGGACTCGCTCGAGGCCCGGGCCCGCCTCGCGCGACGCAGCGCGGGCTTGCCGCGCAACGCCGGCAAGACATGGTCCGCGGACGAGGACGAGAAACTGCTCGCCGGGTTCGACGGGGGCGCCACGGTTGCGGCACTCGCCGCGACTCACGAGCGCACCCCCGCCGGCATCGAGGCGCGCCTGGTCAAGCACGGGCGGCTCGATGCCGAGCAGGCCGGTGCCGCCCGCATTCGCTGAGCGACGGTCCGCCTCGCCGCGATAGAATCGCGGCATGCGGCCACGAGAGCAGGATGCACCCGGGGGCGAGGCTGGATCGACGGCTGACGCGCCCGCGCCGGAAGGTCGGTTGAGGATCCTGCAGGTGATCCTCTCGCGAGGTTTCGCGGGATCGGAGCGCGCCGCGGCGGAGGCCTGCAATGCGCTGGCGCAGCGCCACGACGTCGCGCTGGTGATCCGCAGCGATCACCGCGGTCGCGGCGATGCGAGCGTGCGCGACGCGCTCGACGCGGGCATCGAGGTGTTCGAGATTCCGGGTTGGTGGCATACGCGCCGTCGTCTGGAGGAGATCATCCGTGCGTGGCAGCCGGACGTCATACACACGCACCTCCGCCGCGGCACGCGGTACGTCGCCCAGCTCAAGCCCGCAGCGGTGCACGTGTGCACCGTTCACCTGTCGATCAATGGCCCGCACTACCTGCTCACCGACGGGATGTTCTGCATCTCCGAGTGGCAGCTGGCCACGGTGCCCGGCAGTTACCGCGGCAAGGCGTTCCTGTTGCCGAACTCGTTCGTGCCGCATCCGCGGCTCGACGTCGGCCGCGTGCG
>Ga0209705_10002117_pt1 | contig 10634 bp, 9 predicted proteins | sample PPLLaktember2015_5_FD_187262 | JGI IMG/M metagenome (GOLD analysis project Ga0209705, IMG submission 187262) | Freshwater sediment microbial communities from Prairie Pothole Lake near Jamestown, North Dakota, USA - PPLs Lake P8 Core (1) Depth... | ecosystem: Environmental > Aquatic > Freshwater... | reverse complement strand
GAAGGTGCACACCAGTAACTACGCCATCCATGGCTTTACTGCCAGCGTGCCGGAAAGCGAACTGGCGCAGCTCGCCCATGCGCATGAACTGCCCTTCGTGGTGGATCTGGGCAGCGGCACGCTCACCGATCTGGCGCGCTTCGGCCTGCCGCGCGAACCGACGCCGCAAGAGTCGCTGGCGACCGGCGCGGACCTCGTCAGCTTCAGCGGCGACAAGCTGCTGGGGGGGCCGCAGGCCGGGATTCTGGTGGGGCGCCGCGACCTGATACAGCGCATCCGCAAGAATCCGCTGAAGCGCGCACTGCGCGTCGGCAAGCTCACGCTGGCGGCGCTGGAGGCCGTGCTGCGCCTGTACCGTGATCCCGACCGCCTGGCCGAGCGGCTCACCACCCTGCAGCTGCTCACCCGGCCGCAGGCCGAGATTCACGCGCAGGCCGAGCGCCTGCTGCCCATCATGCAACAGGCGCTCGCCGCCTGGCCGGTTGAGGTGGCCGTCGAGCCGGCGCTGTCGCAGATCGGCAGCGGCTCGCTGCCGGTCGACCGGTTGCAAAGCTGGGCGCTGACGGTGCGGCCCACGACCCGAAAAACCGGCGTGCTGCATGACATCGAAGCCGCGCTGCGCGGCTTGCCGCTGCCGGTGATCGGCCGCATTTCGGAGGGCGCGCTCCGCCTGGACCTGCGTTGTCTGTCCGCGACCGATGAGGCGGATTTCCTGACCCAGCTCACGAAGCTGGCCGCATGAACACCTGAAAAAAGGAGTCTTCCATGCAACGACGTGAATTTTTGTGGACGTCCGCCGCCCTGGCCGCGGGCGCGATATGGCCCGCCAGCCAGACCATGGCGGCCTTCAACCCGTCGCCGGAAAACGGCTGGCGAAGCTTCGAGGTCACCCTGCGGGTGGAAGTGCTGAAGCCGGAGGGCGCCACCCGTGTCTGGCTGCCGCTGCCCTCGGTGCAGGAAAGGGACTGGATCCGGCCGATGGGCAGTCTGTGGCAAGGCAATGCCGCGACCGCGCAGTTGATGCGCAACCCGGACTACGGCGCCGACATGCTTTACGCGGAATGGGCGGCCGGCGAGAAGCCGGTGATCGAGGTGACCAGCCGCATCGCCGCGCGCGACCGCGCCGTCAATCTGAATCGCCCGGCGCACGCGGCGCCGCTGTCGCGTGCGTCGCGCCGACTCTATACCCGCGCCACGAAACTGCTGCCCACCGACGGCATCGTCAAAAAGACCGCGCTTGAAATCACCCGCGGCGCCAAAACCGACCAGGCCAAGGCACTGGCCATCTACGAGTGGGTGGTGGACAACACCTTCCGCAACCCCAAAACGCGCGGCTGCGGCCTCGGCGACATCCGCTTCATGCTGGAGTCCGGCGACCTGTCGGGCAAGTGCGCCGACCTCAACGCCCTGTATGTCGGCCTGGCGCGGGCGGCCGGCCTGCCGGCGCGCGACGTCTACGGCATCCGGGTGGCGGACTCGCGCTTCGGCTACAAGAGCCTGGGCAAGAGCGGCGACATCAGCAAGGCGCAGCACTGCCGCGCCGAGGTGTGGCTGGCGGGGCATGGCTGGGTGCCCGTCGACCCCGCCGACGTGCGCAAGGTGGTGCTGGAGGAGCAGCCCGGCGGCCTCAGCCTCGACAACGACAAGGTGGTCGATGTGCGCAAGCGCCTGTTCGGCGCCTGGGAGATGAACTGGCTGGCCTACAACACCGCGCACGACCTGCCGCTGCCTGGCTCGCGCAAGGTCACGGTGCCCTTCCTCATGTATCCCCAGGGCGAAACCGCAACCGGTCTGCTGGACAGCCTCGATCCCGGCACATTCAGCTACCACATCACCTCGCAGGAAATCGCGACGCAATCATGATCGTCGGCACCGCCGGACACATCGACCACGGCAAGACCACGCTGGTGCATGCGCTCACCGGCGTCGACACCGACCGCCTCGCCGCCGAAAAGCTGCGCGGCATTTCCATCGAGCTGGGCTACGCCTACCAGCCGCTGGCCGATGGCGGCGTGCTGGGTTTCGTCGACGTGCCTGGCCACGAGCGATTCATCCACACCATGCTCGCCGGCGCGGCAGGCATCGACTTCGCCCTGCTGGTGGTGGCGGCCGATGACGGCGTGATGCCGCAGACGCGCGAGCATCTGAACATCCTCAATCTGCTCGGCATCGAACGCGGCGCCGTGGCGCTGACCAAAATCGACCGCGTCGAGCCCGAACGCATTGCCGAAGTCGAGTGCGACCTGCAGCGGCTGCTGGCCGAAACCGCGCTCGCCGGCATGCCGGTGTTTGCAGTTACGGCAACGGGCGGGCAGGGCGTCGACGCCCTGCGCGCGCATCTGCACGAAGCGGCGCAGGCGATGCCCCGGGCAACGGGTGAGGGGGGCTTCCGCCTGGCAGTCGACCGCAGCTTTACGCTGAAAGGTGCGGGCACCATCGTCACCGGTACCGTGTTCGCCGGCCACGTCGAAGTGGGCGAAGCGCTGGTGGCGACGCCGTCCGGCAAGCCGGTTCGCCTGCGCAGTCTGCATGTGATGAACCGGCCGGCGCAGGTGGGGCAGGCCGGCCAACGCTGCGCGCTGAACCTGGCCGGCGTGGGCAAGGACGAGATCGCGCGCGGCGACTGGATCGTGGCGCCGCGCCTGCACGCGCCGACCGCGCGCTTCGACGTGCGGCTGACGCTGTCGCCGCAAGCGCCCGCAGACCTCACGCACTGGGCGCCGGTCCATCTGCACCTGGGCGCGGCGCACGTGATGGCGCGGGTGGCGCTGCTGGAAGGGGAGAGCCTGGCGCCGGGCGCAAGCACCCTGGCGCAGCTGGTCGCCGACCGTCCGCTCGGCGCGCTGCACGGCGACCGCTTCATCCTGCGCGACGCCGACGCGCGCCACACCCTCGGCGGCGGCGTGGTGCTTGATCCCGACGCGCCGGCGCGCAGGCGCAAGACGCCGCTGCGGCTGGCCGAGCTCGCAGCGCTGGACATCCCGGACAAGGCGCAGCGCTTGCGCCAGTTGCTTAACCTGCGCGGGCTCGACCTCGACCGGCTGGCCGTGCACTGGAACGACACGGGCCTCGCCGAGCACCTGCCGACCGACAGCACGCTGGTGCGCGCCGGCCACGAAACCTGGGCCTTTTCCGCCGCGCACTGGGCAAGCCTGCAGGACAAGCTGCGCGCCGACCTGGCGGGCTTCCACGAACGCTTTCCCGACGAATTGGGCCCCGATGCCGCACGTGCCCGGCGCATGTTCCTGCCCAGCCTGTCGGCGGCGGCCTTCGCCGCACTGACCGACACACAACTGGCGGCGGGTACGCTGCAGCGCAGCGGGCCGTGGCTGCATCTGCCGACGCACAGCGTCGCGCTTACCCGTGAGGAAGAAGCGCTCTACCAGCGCATCCGCCCCTGGCTTGCCGAATCGCCCTTTGATCCGCCCTGGGTGCGCGACCTGGCCAGAATGAGCGGCAAGGACGAAGCGTCGATGCGGCGCCTGCTGCAGAAACTGGCGCGCCAGGGCACGCTGTATCAGGTGGTGCGCGACCTGTTTTATCTGCCGGAAAGCGTCGCCCAACTGGCGGCGCTGGTGCAGGAACTGGAACACGCCGGGGGCGAAACGCGCGCCGCCGAATTCCGCGACCGCAGCGGCCTCAGCCGCAAGCGCGCGATCCAGGTGCTGGAATTTTTCGATCGGGTGGGCTACACGCGCCGCGTGCGCGAAGCCCACCGGCTGCGCAATCCGGACCTGTTCGGCAGGGCGGAACAAACCGCCTGAAGCGGTAAGCAGAGGAATCAAGGTTCAATTGGAAGGGAAGCGTGCCTGGTGGTGCGGCCGGACTTCAAATCCGGTTGGGGGTGTCAGTCGCTCCCGGGTGGGTTCGACTCCCACTCCCTTCCGCCACATTTTTTTGGCTTATTCGAGGTCAGGAGTCGACCCGTTGCGGTCATTCAGCACTAGATTTTGCCTTGCTTTGCAAATGTCTGATTGCCTCCTCGGCAGACTGTCCATAATCGACAATCCTCTTCCGTAAGGACGCTGGCTTAATATGAAACTCTCTAGCACAAGCCGAAATTGACGGGAATGCCATCCCAAATGCTTCTACAGGAACACCCTCAGTTCTAGCGGTTTCGCGTAAAGCCGATAGGCCTAATGCCCGCTCGAGTGTCCAACCCTTGGTTGTGAATCGATCATGAACGAGTTTGTAGTCGATCTTGAAATGTTCAGCTGCAGCCTTCAATGATGGAAAGCTGATGCAATTTACCTCGACTTTTCTGCGAGCATACTTTCCACGTGGCTCGATTTCTGCGGCTTGTTCAGGACTCCAGCCGAGGCGAGAAAGCCTTAAATTGAAAACTGAAGGATCAATAGCGAAATATTCCGCCGCCGATGCTCTGGATGGGAAAACTTGTGCCCCGACCTGTATTGGCTCAGGCGTACCTATCGCCCCTCCTGGGCTCACGTTGTAACCATTGGAGATGGTGTCTCTCTTAGATATTTCCTCGACTTCCTGATTCTGAAGTTCTGCGAATGATCGGGCATCGCTTCTGAGGAGTTCAATGGTGAAATTCTCTGCCCCATGAAATCTAATGGCGTTACTTGGATTTAGCGCCTTTTTTTGCTGAATTCTTGTGTCCATTAAATCGCATCCACAGAGGCGTGATGGTGATGCCAACGTATTCCTTACTGTTCATGAGATTCCTGATAACGTAAAGCTTGTACTCGCCAACGCCAGTGGCGGGATATGCCTTCTCGTCTACGATCTCAACTTCTTTCCACGATCTATCGCGTGCGCCACCAATCTGGTTCCTGAAGCGCGGGGGCGGTGCTTCAAGTTCCACAGCCTGTTCTGCGGTCCAACCTAATAGGAGTCGCTTCGCAACGAGCTTGCAGCCTTTTCCATGCGCTTTTGCCATAGTCCAGCTGTTTGGATAGGCGACTCCTTGGCACACGACCATCTTCGTAGCTCTGGGTTTCTTTTTATAGGCTTGTAGCCCAACAGCTTCGTCCGGTGACCACCCCCGTCCAAGTCGCCTATGCAAAGTCATTTCCTCGATACAGAAGTGTTCAGCGGCATCCCTGATGGACGGAAACGTGCCAGAAGATGTGATCAAAGCCTTGCCCCTTCCTGGGCGCTTCCTCGTCTTGAGGCCAAGTGCTTCCTCGACAGACCACCCACTGTTTAGCCTTCTGGCAACATTTTGATACCGCAGGCCGAAATGAATTGCCGCCGCTCGAACTGACGGGAAGCTATTGCCTTCGACAACTATGCTCTTTTTTGCCAATGGATTGAGGGCGCAGGAAGGTTCTTAGGTGTTGAGCATAACTGATGGATGACTGCTCCTGGCCGATTCCGGCCAATCGCGCCGAGCACCTGGCTCTGACCTGAACGAAGTTGAACCCAAACAATAACTTGCGGACTTGAGTTTATGCGCGGCGCCATCGAGTTCATTGCGCATGCGTATGCCCCCAGCCTTGAAAATCAATGCGCAACGCCGTGCATTTCAAGCAGGCTCTGCACACGCTTGCACAACTACGCGTCGATTCTGACGATGTCGGGCTGCTCGTCGGCGGCGAGCGGCTCTTCGGACTCGAGCTGATGCTGCAGCACGGCGAGGTCGGCTTCCGAGGCGTCGGTGCCTGCGCGCGATCGCTCGACGATGCGCTCGCGCAGGGTGGCGACGGGGACGGGGAAATCGAGGATGCGGAATGCGGCGTTGCGGGTGCGCGCCGTTTCGCGCAGCAGGTCGCGCTGCCCGCGCGCGGTGAAGGTGGCGTCGACGATCACCGGCCAGCCGGCGTCGAGGATTTCTCCCGCCAGCCTCGCGAGGTATTCATAGGTGCGGCGCGTGGCATCGGCCGCGTATAACTGCTCGCCAATTCCGGAGCCGCTTTTCGCCAGGGCGTCGAGTCCGGCCAGGCGCTTGCGCTCTATGTCGGAGCGCAGGCGAATGGCGCCCGGGGTCTGCATCAGGGTGCGGGTGACGGTGGTTTTGCCGGAGCCGGACAGGCCGTGGGTGATGTCTAGGCGGACGGGCAGGGTGCGCGTCAGCGTCGTGGCCAGTTCCAGCAAGGTTCGCACTTCGGCTCGCGCCGCATCGCGCTCGGGGCCGGCAGTCTGCGCGGAGCGAATGGCCGCCACCTTGGCGCGCACCAGCGCGCGGTAGACGGTGTAGTAGCGCAGCAGCGCCAGCCCTTCGTAATCGCCGGTGCGTTCGAGCCAGAGGTTGAGGAGGAGCCAGGCCCAGTCCGCATGGCCCCGTTGCAGCAGATCCATATAGCAGAACGCGACTTCGGACTGGATGTCGATCCAGCGCAGTTCGGGGTTGAATTCGATGCAGTCGAACACCAGCAACTGGTTGTCGACCCAGGCGAGGTTGCCGAGGTGGAGGTCGCCGTGGCATTCGCGCACGAAGCCGTCGCGCTTGCGCGCGGCCATCAGCGGGGTGAGCCGGGCGTGTTCGGCTTCGCTCCAGCGCTGCAGGGCGTCGAGCTGCGCGCTGTCGGCCGGGTCATCGAGGCGCGGCGCGATCTGCACGAAATTCTGCGCCACCGGCTGCCGGATTTTCTCCGGGCTGCCCCAGGGGCTGTCTGCCCCGGCGCGCGCGCAGCCTTCGAGATGGAAGCGGGCGAGGGTGGTGGCGATGGATTCGACGTGTTGCGCGGTCATTCCACCCTGCGCGTCGAGCCGGTCGAGCGTGGCATCCGGGGGGAACTGGCGCATTTTCACCGCGTATTCGAATGCCTCGCCGGTGCCGTTGACGCGCGGAGCGGCCGGGGTGCCGGTGATGGGGACGACATCGAGATAGATGGCAGGCGCGAGCCGCCGGTTGAGTTGCACTTCGTCGCGGCAGGCGTGCAGGCGCTTGTCGAGACTGCTGAAATCAAGGAAGCCGAGGTTGAGCGGCTTCTTGATCTTGTAGGCGAATTCGCCGGTGAGCAGAACCCAGGAGATGTGGGTTTCGATCACCCGGACCGGACCGGCCGCGTGGTCGTAGCAGGCCGGGGCCAGCAGGCTGCGGATCAGTTCGGGTGTATCGCTCATCGCTTCCGGAATCGCATCGCCTGCCTGGTCCGGCCATGGAACGTGCCCTTACAACTGGCGCGCGTAGTCTTCCAGTTGCCGCTTGGCGGCGTCGAAGGCGTCGCGCAGCGCGACGTAGACATCCTCGTTGGCCTGCTTGTCCACCACGATTTCCGAACCGGGCACGCCGAGGTCGATGTGGATATTGAACAGCTTGCCCTGCTGGTGATGCTTCGCGGGCTGTTCGACCACCACCCGGCAACTGATGATGTCGGCAAAGATCTGTTCGAGCTTATGCGCCTTCTCCCGGATGTGCGTGTCGAGGGCATCCGAATGGGGTATGTCGCGGAAGGTGATTTGAAGCGGGGTTTTCATGATGACTCCGTTGGGTTGGGATAAAAGCAGGACAGTCCTGCCTCCGCTTACATTTTCGGGTGGCCTTCCTGGGCGTAGTGCTTCTCGCGCTGCTCCTGGCACACGATGCAGCGCTTGGCGGTGGGATAGGCCTGCAGGCGGGGGAAGCCGACGTCGTCGCCGCAGTCGATACACGTGCCGTATTCGCCATTTTTGATGCGCTGCAATGCGGCTTCGATGTCCCGCATCCCGTCGATATGGCGATCCAGGATGGTCAGGTTGAAATCCGCCAGTGCGTTGGCCATCGATTCGTCGCCGCTGTCACCGGGTTCCTCGTTGAGCAGGTCGATGCGATGCTGGTTGCCCGAGTTTTCCAGTTCTTCGCGGACTTCGCGCAGCAATGTCTTGTAATCCTCGTTCAATTTTTTGGCGAGCTGATTAATCTGGGATTGGGTGAGTGCGGCCATCAAACCTCCTGCGATTGTTTAAAGATGAAAACCTGAATCCATTTTCAGGATAGCAAGCTCCTGTTTCAAACGTAAGCCAAATCGCGGCCTGCGTCTTCCGTGGCCATTCAAGACCGGCTTTCCGTCAATGCCTGGCGCAAGGCTTCGATCACCTGGCTGCGCAATGTGCGCCACGGACGCCCGCCATTCAGGACATGCCTGTGATTGATTTCCAGTTCGATGCCGACATACACGTCAGCCGGAAAACAGCGGCGCAGGTAGGCGGTCAGGCCATCCGACCGGCCTGTGTAGGGGTAATTGCGGCGCACTTTCCAATCAGGCGCCACGGTCTTGAGCCGGGCCTGCCAGCGGCGGCACAGGTCGGCTTCGCCGGGACGCGAGGGATCGTAGAGCAGGCCGATGTCGGCATTGCGGATTTCGCCGTCGAACACGGGGGTGAAGCTATGCGAGGAAATGTGGATGATCCGGCTGCCTTGTGCGATTTCGGAGGCGATATGCGCCTCGACCTGGCTGCGGTAGGGCAGGTAATGCTTTTCCAGGATCTCGCGGCGGATGTTCTCCGGGGCATTCCGGGTGGCTGCGGAGTACAGGGACGGATGGCCGACGGAGCGGTTGAGTTCGATCAGCAGGCGGCTGGTGGTGGAAAAAAACAGCGGCGCGGCCAGCGCCCTGGCCATTTCGCGCGCCAGGGCGAGCGCACCGGGATCGTAGCCGCGGTGGCTTTGCAGCGAAGCCTCGAAGCCCGCAAACAGGGGGCGATAGCGGGCCGGAATGCGGTTGCCGCCGTGCTCGCAGGTGATCAGGATGTGGTCGGATCGGGCCATGTCAACACTCTATGAACATTCGCCCTGCTTCGAGGCAGTCGCACAGTTCCTGATAGACCTCGTGCAGGCGGGGCTTGCTGGTCGCCGGGCCCAGCGCGCGCAGGATGCGGCGGGCGAGCGGCCCCTGTTCCTGTATCACACGCAACGGCTCGCGCCAGTTCACCGAATTTTTCAGCGAGGTGGTTTCGATCAGGTGATGCCACAGTTCGCCGGCCCGGCAGTGCCGCCCGGGAAAGCCCAGCAGCCGCAGGTAGCCCGCATCGTCGATCAACGCCCGCTCGGCATCGCGGATGCAGACGTGCAGGATGTTTGCCAGCGCATCCGTGGTGATGGCCTGCTGCTCGCAGAGGGTTGCGGAATCGACGTGGTAAAGCGACTGAATGACCGCGGTGGCAGCGGCTGCGATGGCAAGGTCGGCCTGCGGGCATTCCTGTATGTCGATCACCCGGATCTCGACGGCGTTGCGGTCGAAGCGCGGGATCGCGCCGCGCGCGTTGAGCCATTCGTGCTGCAGCACGCCCTCGGGATCGAATGGCGCAATGTCGCGGTACATCGGCGCCAGGATCCGGCCCTCGTATCCGGCGCGGCTGCTGGCCGGTTCCGGAATCACCTGGCCGATCACCGACGGGACGCGGCTGACGGCCGTGCGGTAGCCCTCCATGCGGGTGTCGAGAAAGCCGCTGGGCATGCCGTCGGCAATCGGCGAGCTCGCGGCCAGTGCCGGCAGGATGGGCAGCAGCAGTCGCACCGCGGCGTGCAGGCGGGCGAACTCGGCGTCGTCGGCGAAGGGCAGGTTGAGGTGCATGCTCTGCAGGTTGGCCTGGCCGTGCTTGCGACAGTCGAAAATGCGGTCGTAGGCCTGGTAGATGGGCGCGTTCTCGTGAGGCCACAAATGCGTTTCGGCAGCGGGGTCCATCCAGGGGTGCATGGCGCCGGGCATGAGCCGCGCACCCAGGGGGTGCAGCAGTTGGTTGATGGCGTTGACCTCAGCTTGGAAACCGGCGGCCAGGGGTTCGAGCGCGGGGTCGGGGCGGGCGTTCTTGATCTCGACCAGATGCAGCACGATCTCGTTGGACCAGCCGAACGGCCCGCGGTCGACATCCGATGTAATTTCACCCGCGGCGGTACGCAGCAGGCTGTCGGCAATCGGCATGACCGAGAGCGTTTGCCGGTCCACGATCATGTATTCCAGCTCGATGCCGTAGCCCGCAAAGGCAGGCAGCGCGGGGGCAGCGCTCATCATGGGTTCACCCGCTTGCGCGCCTCGATGCGGCGCACGAACGATCCCATGACCTCGCGGTAGAGGGCATCCTTCAGCACGCCGTCCTCGTTGCCGGCGTCGACGTTGGGGTTGTCGTTGACCTCGATGACGTAGCAGCGGTTGCCGATCTGCTTGATGTCCACGCCGTAGAGGCCGTCGCCGATGAGATTGGCTGCCTTGAGGGCGATCTTCACCACCTCTTCGGGCGCTTCGGCCACCGCCACGGCCTCGACCGGGCCTTCTTCGTATCCCGTGCGGCCGGCCTCGCGCTTGACGATCTGCCAGTGCCCTGCGGCCATGAAATACTTGCAGACGAACAGCGGCCGCCGGTCGAGGATGCCGACGCGCCAGTCGAACTCGGTGGGCAGCCATTCCTGCGCGACGATCAGCTCCGACTTTTGCAGCAACGCATTCACTTTCTCGAGCAACTCCGGCTCCGATTCCACCTTGACCACCCCGACCGAAAAGGAGCTGTCGGGTTGCTTCAGCACACAGGGCAACCCCAGGCTGGAAACAATCTGGTCCACGTTGTCGTGATGCACCATTAGCGTCCTCGGCGCGGAAATGTTGTGGCGGGTGAGCAGTTCGGCCAGATACACCTTGTTGTTGCACTTGAGGATGGACTCGGGATCGTCGATCACCACCAGGCCTTCCGCGGTCGCCCGCCTTGAAAAGCGGTAGGTGTAGTGATTGGCGAAGGTGGTGTCGCGGATGAAC
>Ga0209705_10002114_pt1 | contig 10645 bp, 10 predicted proteins | sample PPLLaktember2015_5_FD_187262 | JGI IMG/M metagenome (GOLD analysis project Ga0209705, IMG submission 187262) | Freshwater sediment microbial communities from Prairie Pothole Lake near Jamestown, North Dakota, USA - PPLs Lake P8 Core (1) Depth... | ecosystem: Environmental > Aquatic > Freshwater... | reverse complement strand
CGCATCCACCTGCAGGCAACGCGCCTGCTTTTGAAGCGCGTGCCTTTCTTTCGCAAACCCCCCGCTCCACTCGAAGAGGTCACCGAATGAGTACTGCCCGCCTGGAAAACCTGCTGGATACGGCAAAAGCCCCCTGGTATGCACGCCAGGTCATTGGCCTGCTGCAGGAAATCGAACATGGCTGTCTGCATCTGGAACTGCCGAACGGCATCGATATGACCATCGGCCACGGCCAGCCGGTCGCCTGGCTGAAGTTCCACAAATGGAGCGCGTTTCGCGACGTACTGACAAAGGGCGGCACCGGCTTTGCCGAGGGCTATCTCTCAGGCGCTTGGGACACACCCGACCTGACCGGCCTGTTGTGCCTGCTCGCCAACAACCGCGATTCCCTCGACCGGGTGATCTATGGCCGCTGGTGGGGCAAGCTCTACAACCGCCTGCGCCATCTGCTAAACGCCAACACCCGTTCCGGTTCGCGCCGCAACATCGCCTCGCATTACGACCTTGGCAACGATTTCTATTCGCTCTGGCTGGATCCCGGCATGACCTACTCGAGCGCCCGCTTCGACGGTGACAGCAGCCTGTCGCTGGAAGCCGCGCAAGCGCGAAAGTACCAGCGCATCCTCGACATGCTCGATCTGCCAGCGGGACAGTCGCTGCTCGAGGTCGGCTGCGGCTGGGGCGGCTTCGCCGAGCACGCTGCGCGCAGTGCGCAGCACCAGGTGCGCGGCATCACCCTGTCGCACCAGCAACTGGACTATGCCCGTGCCCGGATCCGCGATGCCGGCCTGGCCGGGCAGTGCAGCTTCGCTTTCCAGGATTACCGCGAGGAGGCTTCGCAGTACGACGGCATCGTCTCGATCGAAATGTTCGAAGCAGTCGGCGAAGCCTACTGGCCGGTCTACTTCAACACCCTCAAGAAAACGCTCAAGCCCGGCGGGCGCGCCGTGGTCCAGACCATCCTGATCGACGACAAGCTGTTCGAGCGCTACCGCGAAGGCAGCGACTTCATCCAGCGCTATGTCTTCCCGGGCGGCATGCTGCCCAGCACCTCGCGCTTCGTCGAAGAAGCAGGACACGCCGGCTTCGTCGTAAGCCGCGAGGAGCACTTCGGCCTCGATTACGCCGAGACGCTGGCGCGCTGGCGTCAGGCTTTCCTGCCGCGAACCAAGGCGGTCAAACAGCTGGGATTCGACGAGCGCTTCCTGCGCATCTGGCATTTCTATCTGGCTTACTGCGAGGCCGGCTTCCGTGCCGGTTCGATCGATGTGGCGCAGTTCCGCCTCGAACACGCGGCATAGGCTGGCGATTGCCGGACTGCTGGCAGCCCTCGCCCTGCCGGCCAGCGCCGGTCCGGCAGGCGTCCCGCTGCCATTCGAGACGGTCCAGATCGGCCAGGGCACGCTGCGACTTTTCGGCCTGCGCATCTACGACGCCACGTTGTGGGCTCCGGGCGGAAGATGGCGGCCCGACGCTCCCTATGCGCTGGAACTGACCTACGCCAGAAAGATCGACCGCTCGAAACTCGCCGCCAGCACGGTGAATGAGATACGCAAGCAGCGCAAGCTGCCGCAACCCCTCCTATCCGACTGGGAAAAGCAGCTCGTTTCGCTGTTCCCCGACGTCGAACCCGGCGACCGCATCGCCGCGATCCGCATTCCCGGACAGGGGGTGAGTTTCCACGCCGGCCCGCGACCGCTCGGCAGGATCGGGGACGAAGCCTTCGCCGAATCCTTCTTCGCCATCTGGCTCGACGCCAGCACCAGCGCCCCGGCCCTGCGCGACCGCCTGCTGGGCGGCTGAGGCATGTCGCCACTCGCCCGCTATCCCATCCTCGCCTACGCTGGCCTGGGCCTGCCGCTGGCTTTCGCCGCGTTGCCGCTCTACGTCCACCTCGCGCCTTTCTACAGCAGCCAACTGAGCCTGGCCCTGCTGGGTCTGATCCTGCTCGGGCTAAGAGCTTTCGACGCCGTGATCGATCCGCTGCTCGGCGCGTTGTTCGACCGGTTTCCCCATCCGCGCAGGCTGATCCTGGTCTCTCTTCCCATGCTCGGCCTGGGCTGGGTGGGGCTTTTCAACCCGCCGTCGCAGGGCGTCGTGCCCTGGCTGATCGCCACCCTGGCGCTGACCACCGTGGGCTACAGCCTCGCCAGCGTGGTGCACAACACCTGGGGGTCGCGCATCCACCCGGCCGCCCACGAACGCACCCGCCTGTTCGCCGCACGCGAGGGATTCGGACTGGTCGGCGTCGTGCTCGCCGCCGCGCTGCCGCTGCTGCTGAGTTCCGACCTGGCGAGCGGCCTGCAGGCGATGAGCTGGATCTTCCTCATGCTGCTGGCGGTATTCGCCGGGTGGACCCTGCTGGATGCGCCGGCGATGCGCGCTGGCCTTGTTGCCATGCCATTGCGAAACTTCCTTCGGCCTTTCGCCAATCCCTCGTTCGCCCGCTTCGTCCCCGGCTATCTGCTCAATGGCGTGGCCGCCGCGCTGCCGGCCACCCTGGTGATCTTCTTCATCGACGACGTGCTGCAGCTGAAAGCCTGGGGCGGGCTGTTCCTCGCCCTGTACTTCGTCAGCGGCGCGCTCGGGCTGCCGCTGTGGGTCGCGCTGGCGCGGCGCATCGGCAAGCTAGAAGCCTGGCTCGCGTCGATGCTGCTGGCGGTTGTCAGCTTCGCCGGTGCGTTCTGGCTCGGCAGCGGCGACCTCGTCGGCTTCGCGCTGGTTTGCGTCGCCTCGGGCCTGGCGCTCGGCGCCGACCTCGCGCTGCCACCAGCGCTGGTGGCCGACTACATCGACGCCGACGAACAGCCGCTGCCCGGCGCCTATTACGGCCTGCTGGGATTTTTCGCCAAGTTCACCCTGGCGCTGGCAGCCGGCCTGGCGCTGCCGCTGCTGGACGCATTCGGCTACCAGCCGGGCGGCAGCCAGACCGCCGCACTGTCCGCCACCTACGCCCTCCTCCCCTGCCTGCTCAAGATCGCCGCCTTCGGCTGGTTCTGGGCCTGGCGTCCACGTCTTAATTCCGGAGTCTGCCCATGCTGAAACCCCTCGCCATCCTCTGTGCCGCGTTCGGCCTGTCGGGCTGCGCCGCTGTCGCACCCGAAACCTACCGCGAGCAGACTCCGAAGCTCGAACTCGCCAGCTACTTCAATGGCCCGCTCACCGCCTGGGGTTACTTCGCCGACCGCTCGGGCGAGGTCAAGCGCCGCTTCACCGTGAAGATGGTGGGCGAGTGGCAGGGTGACCAGGGCACTCTTACCGAGGACTTCGCCTGGTCGGACGGCACCACTTCGCAGCGTATCTGGCGCATCACCCGGCTCGACGCGCACCGTTACGTCGGCCGCGCCGACGACGTCAAGGGCGAAGCCGCCGGCACCGCCTACGGCAATGCCCTGCAGTGGAAATACACCCTGCTGCTGCCGGTCGACGGCAAGGTCTACGAGGTGCAGTTCGACGACTGGATGTATCTGATGGACGACGAGGTGATGCTGAACAAGTCGGAGATGCGCAAGTTCGGCTTCAAGCTCGGCGAGGTCGTGATCGCCTTCAGGAAGGGATCATGAGTCTCAATCCGAAGCTAGACGACTGGCGCGGACTGCGGGTGTGGCTGATCGGCGCCAGCTCGGGCATCGGCGAGGCCACCGCGAAAGCCCTGATGCAGCGCGGCGCGCGGCTGGCGCTGAGCAGCCGCAATCGCGACGCGCTCACTGCGCTGGCTGACGGCAAGGCTCATATCGCGGCCGCCGACGTCACCGACCGCGCCAGTCTCGCGGCCGCCTTCGACGAAGTCCGCACCGCGCTCGGCGAAATCGATCTCGCCATCGTCAACGCCGGCACCCATCGCCCGGTACGCGCGTGGGAACTCGACGCCGAGGCCGCCGAGCAACTGGTGCAGGTCAACCTGGTCGGCGCGATCAATGCCAGTGCGCTGCTCGCGCCCTACTTCGCCGCGCGCAGCAGTGGCCGCCTGGCGATCACCGCCAGCGTCGCCGGCTACGGCGGCCTGCCGACCGGCCTGGTGTACGGCGCAACCAAGGCCGCGCTGATCAACTTCGCCGAAACCCTCTACCTCGATCTCGTGCCGAAGGGGGTCGCGGTGCACCTGATCAATCCCGGCTTCGTCAAAACCCCGCTCACCGACCTCAACGAATTCAGCATGCCGGCACTGATCAGCAGCGCGGAGGCCGCCGAGGAAATCCTTGCCGGCATCGAGCGCGGCGAATTCGAGATCCATTTCCCCAAGCGCTTTACTCGCAGCCTCAAACTGCTGAAACTGCTGCCCTATCGCTGGTACTTCCCGCTCGTCCACCGCATCACCGGACTATGAAGACACTCGATTCCCTGTGCGACTATTTCGACACGCTCGACGCCGGCAAGCTCGATCAGCTCGACCGGCACTACGCCGCCGACGCCTGGTTCAAGGACCCGTTTCACGAAGTCCGCGGCGTCGAGGCGATCCGCGCCATCCTGCGCCACAGCTTCGACAAGCTGCCCGGCGCACGCTTTCGCGTCACCCGGCGTTTCCCCGGCGAGGGGCGCCACGCCGTGATCCTGTGGGAAATGGATTTCGTCATGCCGCTGACGCACCAGCCAACCACCATCAGCGGCGCGACCCACCTCGAGTTCGATGCCGACGGGAAGGTGGTGCGACACCGCGACTACTGGGATGCAGCCGAGGAGCTGTACGGTCGCCTGCCGGTGCTCAAATGGATCATGCGTGCGCTGGCGCGCCAAGCGGCGGCACCGCGATAAGGGTCAGGACCGGCAACGCAGTCCGATTGCAGTGGGCGCCGCCCAAGTTGCGATAACATCACCGCCAGGAAGACACTGACCGGGCCGAAACAAAAGGCATCAGAATGATCTTTGTTCAACGATCCTCATCGCGAGCAGAACTGGCATGAAATTCGCCGACGGCAGGCACGGTCTTTTCCGCCGGGGAATCGCAGTCACCCTCTTGTCAGGCATTTTTCTCGTCGGCTGTGCCTCGACCCCGCCGCCGTCCGATTTCAATCCGGCGACGATCAACGAGGTCAGATTGCTCGACCGCGCGCAGTCCCTCCACGATGACGACGTCCGGGTCACGGCTGCGGTTCCCAGCGCAGAAGAAACCCTGGCGCTATTCGGCGCCGACCTTTACGAGAGGGAAATCCAGCCGATCTGGGTCAAGGTGGAAAACCACAGCGACAAGACCCATTACCTCATCATCAACAGCGCCGACCCGAACCATTTTTCGCCTGTCGAGGCGTCCTATCTGGTCAACGGCTCACTCGGCAAGCACGAGCAGGAGCAGCGGGAAAGACACTTCCGCTCGATGAACTTCAGAAATCCGATCCCGCCCAATACCGCCGTGTCGGGTTTCATCCATACCAACCTCGATGAAGGCGAAAAGATCGTGCAGGTCGACCTGCTCGCCCACGAGACCGCCAAGTCCTTCACCTTCTTCGTCGATGTTCCCGGCATTCAGGTCGACTACAGGCTGGTGGACCTCGAGCACTTGTATCCCGCCGAGGATGTCCGTGATCTGGACATCGATGATTTAAGGGCGGCGCTGGAAAAGCTGCCCTGCTGCACCATGGACAGGGCGGGCGCGAACGAGGGAGATCCCCTCAACCTCGTGGTCATCGGTGATTTCAAGGAGGTCGCTGCGGCCTTCGCACGCCGCGGCTGGCTGCCGGCGGAAGAGACCTATTCAACCGCCGTCTGGAAGACCGTCAAATCCTTCCTGTTCGGTACGCGCTATCGCTACTCACCCGTCAGTCCGCTCTATTTCTCGGGTCGGCAGCAGGACATGGCCCGCCAGAAGCCGCGCCACTCGATCCACGAACGCAACCACCTTCGACTCTGGCTCACGCCGCTGCGGTTCCAGGGCAAGCCGGTGTTCATCGGCCAGATCAGTCGCGATATCGGGGTACGCTTCACGACCAAGGTGTGGCCGCCCGTCACGCACCGGATCGACCCCGACATCGACGAGGCCAGGCAATCCGTGATCGAGGATCTGCTCTCCGCACACACGATTTCCAAATTCGGCTTTGTCAAAGGCGTGGGGGCGGCGACCCCGTCGAAGCCGAGGGCGAACCTGACCGGCGACCCCTATTTCACCGACGGCCTGCGCGCGGTTATCCTGCTCGAACCCGGCCCCATCTCTCCTGGACAGATCCAGTCCCTGGGCTGGGAATTCCCTGGCGTGCTGTGCATCGGATCAGGATGCGTCGACTGAGCCTGCCCGCTTTACCCGTCAAGGAGAACCGATGAATGCCATCAAAAGCACGCTCCTTCTTCCTGCAGCACTCGTGCTGTCAGGCGGGCTGCTGCTTGCGCTGATGTCGTCGCCGCTGCGCGGCGAGGAACGCTTCGTGACCATCGGTTCGGGCGACACGACGGGCGTCTACTATCCGGTGGGCGCCACGATCGCCGGCCTGGTCAACGCAAAGCGGGCAGAGCATGGCATCCGCGCGACGGTCGAGTCGACGCGGGGCTCGATCTTCAACCTCAATGCCATCACTGCCGGTTATCTGGAACTCGGGCTGGCACAGTCCGACAAGCAGTTCCAGGCGGTGATGGGGACGAACGAATGGTCAGGCAAAGGCCCGCAGGATGATCTGCGCTCGGTATTCAGCCTGCACCACGAGACGGTCAACCTGGTGGCCGCGGTGGATTCGGGCATCGAGAGCCTGGCCGACCTCAAGGGCAAACGCGTCAATGTCGGCAACCCGCGTTCCGGCCAGCACCAGAACGCCCTCGATGCCTTGCGCGCCGCGGGCCTCGTCCCGGGTTCGGACCTGGTGATCGAGACCAGCTTTGCCACCGAGGCCCCCCGCCTGCTGCAGGACGGCCGCATCGACGCCTTCTTCTGCACCCTTGGCCACCCAAGTGGGACGCTCAAGGAGGCGGTGACGGGAGCGCGCAAGGTCCGCTTCATTCCAATTACCGGACCGGGCATCGACCGGCTGGTCGCGAAGAATGCCTACTACATCCGCACCAAGGTGCCGGTTGCGCGCCACTACGCCGAAGCGGAGGGTGCCGAGGACATCGAGACCTTCGGTTTGGTCGCTACCCTGAATACCTCTGTCCGCGTCCCGGAAGAAGCGGTATACCAGCTGACCAAGGCGGTTTTCGACAACTTCGAGCGCTTTCGGGAGGGGCATCCGGCCCTGCAGGACCTGCGCAGCGACCAAATGCTGACGGGCCTCGCGGCGCCGATTCATCCCGGCGCGCTGAGGTATTTCAGGGAAGCCGGCCTCGAGCCCTGATCGACGTTTCCGGCCGGGAGTCGGCTCGTGAATCCAGTTGACGCTGATTGCGCAGGCATGAAACAAGCGCCGACCGGCGCTAGTACATGTCCGACGGGAAAAACTTGAAGAAGATGTCCTCAACCCGCTGCCATAGGTTGCGGGCCGGTTGTTCGGTTTCCTCGCCGGCGTCGCTTTGCCAGTGCAGGACGCCGTGCTCGTCCCGGGTGACGCGCCAGCTGTTGGCCCCGCCCAGGTCGCGCTCCATGCTGCCAGCGAGCGCCTCGGCCAGCGGCGGGCTATGAATGACGACACCCATTTCCGAGTTGAGGATTTCCGATCTCGGGTCGAGATTCATCGAGCCTATGAACAAGCGCTCCCGATCCACCAGCATCGCCTTGGTGTGCAGGCCAACGAATTCGGCCTGCAGCGGCGGCACGTCGACCATTTCGCTACGCACCGCTGCGTCCGCGCGCAACTCATGCAGTTGAGCGCCGCTATCGAGGATCGGCTGCCGCCATTCCTCATAGTGGCTGTTGACCGCCGGCACGTCGTGCGATGCCAGGGAATTGGTGAGGATGTTCACCGACACGCCACGCTCTGACAGTTCGCGCAGGTCGGCCATGAAATTCGCGTCGGGGATGATATAGGCGTTGGTGATGATGACCTCGCGCTGCGCCGAACGCAGCAAGTCGCGAAATGCGTCGGGCATGTGGTTGCGGGTGCTGCTCGCGCGCGAGGGCGAGTCGGTGTGTACCGTGCTGCTTCCGGGATGCAAGGCATCCGTCAAGGCGGCCAGTTCTGCCTCCCAGGAGCGCGGGCCGTCCAGCAACCCGCTCAGCACCGTACCTCGGATCGTCTCCGTGTCGGCCAGCGAAGGATGCTGTCCGACGGCGACAGGCTGCGATTGCCGCGGCACCTTGCGCACCCATTCGCTGTTCCAGTAGCGGTCGAAAACCTCGCTTGCCTGGCGGGCGACGGGCCCGACCCCGATCACATCGAGGTCGTGGAAATTGAAATCGGCATTGAGACCGAAATACTCGTCGGCGATGTTGCGCCCGCCGATGACCGCGACCCGGTTGTCGGCGATCATCTGCTTGTTGTGCATGCGGCGGTTCAGCCGCTCGAAATCGCCCACCGCCTCGAAGGCGCGACCCAGCAGGGTGCGCGAATGCCAGGCGTTGAAAAGGCGGATCTCGATATTGGGGTGGGCGTCGATCATCTGCATCGCGGCGTCGCGGATTTCCACCGTCGCCATGTCATGAAGCATGGTGTTGAGATCGTCGAACAGGATGCGGACCTTGACCCCGCGGTCCGCCGCGGCGATCACCCGCTTCATCATCAGATGGCCGACCTCGTCGCCGAACCAGACGTAGTACTGCAGGTCGAGCGAGTGACGGGCCGAATCGATCAATGCGATGCGCCATTTCAGAGCCTCGGCGTTGTTTTCCAGCAGGTGGAAGCCCGATATCTCGCTGCCGTGCTGCCTGGCGATGTGTGCCTCGATCGGGGCGAAAGCGCTGTCGGCGCGGGGCGCCAGGGCGTAGTCGGGGGGCGGCTTCTTCCACGGCGTCACCGCCGCACAACCGGCCAGGAGCAGCATGAGCAGCGCCGCAGACAATCCCGGAAAGGCGCGTCCGGGAAGGCTATTATTAGCGTTCATAAGTGCACCCTGTCGCTTAATGTCATCTTGGCGTCTCCGGGATCGCGGCCCACATCGAGCATCCCGGCATTCGGCCGGAGTCTGCGAGCCGCAGGGAAGGCTGTCAACAGTCCATCAGGCTCCGTGCATGGTCTCATCCTCTCCTCGACATTCACCGTGGGCGAGGCCAGCAACTCATCGCAGTCTTTCCAGCAGGGCCGGCATGATGGCCTTGGCGGCGAGATAGCCGGCGAGGATGCCCTCTTCCCGCTGATCGAAACTGAGGTTGCTTTCCGGTTCGAATGCCGGCCGGATCAGGAAGTCGGCTTCGGCGATTTCCTGCTCGCTCAACTTGCAGCTTTGCAGTCTCACCGTCCTCAGCAGGCTATCCAGGGCGTTGCCCTTGAGCACGGCCTGATTGCCGCAAATGATGTCGACGGCGAGGACCACGTCGGCGCCGAGCTGGCGGGCGAAGCGGACCGGGACCAGGGCGAGGACACCGCCGTCAACATAGGTCGCCCCATTGGCAAGCACCGGCATGACGGCACCCGGCACGCTCGCGGAAGCTTGCACCGCATGGCCGACATTGCCGTCGACGACGAGCAGCGCCTCCCCTTTGCCAAGGTCCGTGACCGTCACGCCGAGCCGAACCGGCAACGCCTTGATCGGACGGTGGCCGGTCATCTCGTTCAGCCAGGCAGCCAGCGCGCGGCCGCCAACGAAGCCCTGCGGGCTCAACACCAGATCGGCCAGTTCCAGTTCGCTGACCGAGCGCGCGGCCTCCTCCATCTGCCGGTAGGGCATGCCGGAGGCATACAGGGCCGCCGCAATGGCACCGGCCGAGCTCCCGGTGACGACGTCCGCGCGCAGGCCTGCTTCATCCAGCGCGCGCAATACCCCGAGATGCATGAAACCGCGGACCCCTCCCCCGCCGAACGCGATACCCAGCGTCGGTGGCGCGGCAAGCTCGGCAGCGACGACTTGCTGCGGTGCCCCGGCTTTGATCACCGCAAGGGTGTCATAACGATTGACGCTGGCACAGGCGCCGAGCAGGGTGACAACCATGGTCGCCATGAACAGCCTGGAGACCAAGCGACGGAACGCCGTGCTCAAGGCCGAAACGGAACCATCCGCCGCGGACCGGGTTTGCATGCGAATGCACGAGGCAAGGCAGTGATTCCCGAATCCCTCCGACAAGCGGTTCGTCCCTGCCTCAGCCACCCGTGATCAGCGCATCGACGATTTCAAGTCGTTCGTCCTTGCCAAACGACACCTCCGTGACGTCGCCACGACGCGAAGTGCTCATGGGTTCTGCGGAGTCTGAGGCGACGGGCTTGCCGCCGACGAACAGGATGCGGCGAAGGTAGGACTTGGTACCGCGCACCTCCACCGTGGCAGTGCCGTCGAAGCCGCGGCGGATGACCAAGGCCTCGCAGCGCTTCGTGTCGGGCTCGTAGGGCAGCGCACAGGAGATCGTCGCCGAGGCATGGTAGAGGGTGCCCGGGATGCGCGCATCCTTGTCGTCCGGCAAGGCTTGAAGCGGCTTGCCGGTCACGGCGACGTCGAGGGTGTAGTTACTGGTTTCGTTGCGCCGCGCGGCGGAACGCATCAGGTAGACGCGTAGCGTGTAGACCCCTTCCACCGGCAGCACGCCTTCGAAGGAGTTGGATCCGATCTGGCCGATGTACATCGCCACGTCCCCGGCGCCCGGGGAAATGATGTTGAAGTAGTTGGCGCCGTTGCTGCCGTGCATGCTCGCCTTGAGCGTCTGGCC
>Ga0209705_10002113_pt1 | contig 10646 bp, 6 predicted proteins | sample PPLLaktember2015_5_FD_187262 | JGI IMG/M metagenome (GOLD analysis project Ga0209705, IMG submission 187262) | Freshwater sediment microbial communities from Prairie Pothole Lake near Jamestown, North Dakota, USA - PPLs Lake P8 Core (1) Depth... | ecosystem: Environmental > Aquatic > Freshwater... | reverse complement strand
TGACGGTCGGACGCACTACACCTCCAATTCAGGCACCCAAGAACTGCGCCAGGCGGTCGCCGCGCATCTGCAGCAGTTGTACGGCGTGCCGTATGAGCCTCGCTCCGAGATCTTGATCACCGTCGGCGTGTCGGAGGCCTTGTATCTGACCCTGACGGCGGCGCTTGACCCGGGGGACGAGGTGATTGTGCCAACCCCCTGCTTCGTGGCCTATCAGCCGGAGATCCTGCTTGCCGGCGGTGTTCCCGTCGAGCTTCCCACCCGCCTGGAGGACGGCTTCCAGGTGATCCCCGCGGCGCTTGAGCAACTGGTCACGCCCCGCACCAAGGCCATCCTGCTCGGCTACCCCAACAACCCGACCGGTGCGGTGATGTCCCGCCAGAATCTGATGGGTTTGGCGGCGGTCGCCGAGCGGCACGATCTGCTGGTGATCTCCGACGAGATTTACGACCGCCTGGTGTACGGCGGCCACCAGCATGTCTGCTTCGCTTCGCTGCCCGGGATGCACCCGCGTACGGTGACGCTGGGCGGATTCTCGAAGGACTACGCCATGACCGGCTGGCGGATCGGTTATGCCGCCGCGCCGGCGGCCCTGCTGGCTGCGCTGCGCAAGGTCCATCAGTACACCATCATGTCCGCCCCCACCACGGCGCAGGACGCCGCTCTCGAAGCGCTGCTGCATGGTGAGCCGCACGTCGAACGCATGCGCGCCGAGTACGATCGCCGTCGCCGCCTGATCGTCGGCGGCCTGAATGAACTGGGGCTGCCGACCTTCGAGCCGTTGGGGGCGTTCTACGCCTTCCCCTCGATCGTCGCCACCGGGATGAGCGATGAGGCCTTTGCCGAGGCGCTGCTCGCCGAGGAGAGGGTCGCCGTAGTTCCGGGCAGCGCCTTCGGCGCCGACGGCGGCTTCGTGCGCTGCTCGTACGCCACAGCCTACGAGAAGATCGAGCAAGCCCTCGAACGATTGCGGCGCTTCATGCAGCACCACGGCTGAGACCCCCGCCGCACCCATGTTGTAGAATCGCCAACATGAGCGAGTTCCGACCGGCGATCGGGCTCGAGGTGCACGCCGAGCTTCAGACGCAGTCCAAGATGTTCTGCGCCTGCCCGGTGGTCGACTCCACCTCGGCCCAGCCCAACAGCGCTGTATGCGAGGTGTGCACCGGTATGCCCGGCGCGTTGCCGGTCATCAACCAGCGGGCGGTGGAGTTCGCCGTGCGCGTGGCGTTGGCGCTGGAGTGCACCCTCGCCCCGACCAGCCTGTTCGCCCGCAAGAACTACTTCTACCCCGATCTGCCCAAGGGCTACCAGATCTCGCAGTACGAGTTCCCGCTGGCGCAGGGCGGCCGGCTGGACGTGCCCTTGGACGGCGGGCACAAGACCGTGCGCATCCGCCGGGTGCACCTGGAGGAGGACACCGGCAAACTGGTACATCAGGAAGGCGCCTCGCTGATCGACTACAACCGATCGGGCGTGCCGCTGCTCGAGATCGTCAGCGAGCCCGACCTGGAGTCCGTCGAGCAGGTGCGCGAGTACGCTATCACCCTGCGCCGCTTGCTGCGCTACCTCGAGGTCAACTCCGGCGACATGGAGAAGGGTGTCATCCGCTTCGAGGCCAACGTCTCGGTTCGCCCGGTTGGCCGCGACGCCCTGGGCACGCGCACCGAGGTCAAGAACCTGAACTCCTTTCGCTCCATGCTGCGCGCCGTCACCTTCGAGATCGACCGTCAATCCTCGCTGCTGACGGCGGGCCAGCCGGTGCTGCAGCAGACCCTGGGTTGGGACGAGCGCAACAGCGTCACCCTGCCACAGCGCGGCAAGGAAGAGGCGCATGACTACCGCTACTTCCCCGAGCCGGACCTGCCGCCACTGGTGTTGGACCCAGCCTGGATCGAACAGGTGCGGCGCTCGTTGCCGGAGCTCCCGGCCGCCCGGCTGGGGCGCTTCCGGCAAGCCTACGGCCTGTCCCCTTCGCAGGCACGCCTGCTCACTGAGGAGCGGGCCTCGGCCGACTACTTCGAGGCGGCCTGTTCCGCCGCCCCCGACGTGCCCCCCTCCGAGGTCGCCAACTGGATCTCGGGCGAACTGTTCTCACTGCTCAATGAGGGCGGACTGCCGATCGAGGCCTGTCCACTTCCACCGCCGACGCTGGCGGCAGTGCTCGTCCTACATCAGGCGGGCAGGATCAATCTCCCCACGGCCAAGCAGCTGCTGGCCGAGGTCTTCCGCCAGGGCGGCGACCCGGCGCAACTGGTCGAGCAACGGGGCCTGGCCCAGCTCTCCGATCCCGAGGCAATCGACCGTCTGGTGATCGAGGTCGAGCTGGCTCACCCGGCGCAGGTGGCCCAATACATCGAAGGAAAGAAGGGCATCGAGCACTGGTTGTTCGGCCAGGTCATGCGGGCGGCTTCGGGGAAGGCTGACCCCCATCTTGTGCAGCAGCGCCTGCAGCACAGACTTGCCGAGCTTGAGAAGAATCGCCCTCCTTCATGAAGGTCGTCACTTGACCGGCTGCGGGGGCTGGTCTACCGTTCACTCAGACAGCGATTGACGGCAGCTGGCGCGCCGGCCAACCCCGAGGTGCGCACCGCCGTTTCTTCCTGTCCATCCCCCTGCGGGGGAGACTGTTGACTCAACGAGGGCAGACAACGTGAATGCATTTGAAATGGCACAGGCTCAGTTCGACGCTGTGGCCACCAATCTCAAGCTGGATCCCGCCATCGCAGAGTACCTTCGCTGGCCGATGCGCGAGTTCCGCTTCACCATCCCGGTGCGCATGGACGACGGCAGCTTGAGGGTCTTCACCGGTTTCCGCGTGCAGCACAACGACGCCCGCGGCCCCAACAAGGGGGGGATTCGCTTCCACGCCAGCGAAACCATTGACACCGTGCGGGCCCTGGCCATGTGGATGACCTGGAAGTGCGCCGTGGCCGATATCCCGCTTGGCGGCGGCAAGGGTGGCATCATCGTCGACCCGTCCACCCTGAGCGTGTCGGAGAAGGAGCGTCTGTGCCGCGGTTGGATCCAGCAGATGTGGAAGAACCTCGGCCCTCGCCAGGATATCCCGGCGCCGGACGTCGGCACCACGCCGCAGATGATGGCCTGGATGATGGACGAGTACAGCAAGCTCGCCGGTCAATACACCCCTGGCATGATCACCGGCAAGCCGCTCGGTGGCGGTGGGTCGCTCGGCCGCACCGAGGCCACCGGCTACGGCGTCACCTTCTGTATCCGCGAGGGAATGAAACACTTGAAGATGGATCCCAAAGCCTGCACTGCTGCCATCCAGGGCTTCGGCAATGTCTCGCAGTACGCCACCATCGGCTTCACCGAGATCCTGGCCGGCAAGGTCGTGTGCGTCTCGTGCTGGGACAACAAGGACAAGAAGTCGTACTCCTTCAGCAAGAAGGACGGCATCGACGGCCGGTTCCTGATCACCATCACCGACCAGTACGGCACGATCGACAAGGAAGCGGCCAAGAAGGCCGGCTACGAGGTCGAGGATGGCGATGCCTGGCTGAGCAAAGAAGTCGATGTCTTGATCCCGGCTGCGCTGGAAGGGCAGATCACCGGCGAGAACGTCGGCAAGATCAGCAAGAAGGTCAAGATCGTCGCTGAGGGAGCCAATGGACCGGTCACGATCGAGGCCGACAAGGAGATCCAGAAGCGGGGCATCCTCGACATCCCCGATTTCCTGTGCAATGCCGGCGGCGTGACCACATCCTACTTCGAGGGCGTCCAGAACGACATGAATTTCTACTGGTCGACCGAGGAGGTGCTCAAGCGGCTGGATGACAAGATGAGCGTCGCCTTCGCCGGGGTGCTCAAGATGTCGCAGGACCACAGCGTATACACGCGCGATGCGGCCTACATGGTTGCCATCGATCGCGTCGTCAAGGCGATGCAGCTGCGCGGCTGGGTGTAACCCCCTTCCTCCTTTCAAGCAGTGTGCGGAGAGCACCCTCTTTGGGGGTGCTCTCCTTGTTCTCTTGATACCTGTCAGTCAGGATAGATAGGAATCGCAGTCGTAGTAGGGGCTGGGGAACACGGGGACAACCGCGCGGTCAGAGCAGATTATCCGTAGATAGGGTGGTAGGAGTCGGGCAGAGACTACCCAAGGGGGGAGGCGGGGACACTCTTCCCCACAACCCCGTTGCGGAGGCAGAGTGGACAAACGCCGCCTTTTCGGCGGGAGATGGCGGGGGGTCCCTTCTGTGGGGTATCTAGACCTCCGGACCCCAAATATGGCGGCCAGCCAGCCACAGGAGTGGAGAGGAGAGCGGGCGGTTGTCCCCAGCGGGGGGTGGTTATCCACAGATCCCGTCCGGTTGTCCACAGGGATCAGCCCCGGTAAGCCGGTTTACAATCAGCCGGGAACCGCAAGGTAAGGGCCGGCAGGTAAAGACGTGCTTTGCCGACGGAGCAAATCCCGCCGGCGAACACTCGGAGCAGGGAGGAGACCGTCTTGCGCGCGCCGAAGGATGGATGTGGAAGAGAGGAGCCAGGGGCGTGAAGAGCGTCTCAGATTCGATCTTGCCGAGCAACGTTCAGGGTTGGCGGGGGCTGATGGACGAAGCCGGCCGGCATCTGCAGGCCGCGCTGGGAGACAAGCACCGAGTGGCAATCGTCGGCCCGGCAAACACCGGCAAGTCGACGCTGTACAACCGGTTGATTCGGTCGCGCTCCGACCGGCAGGATGTCAGTCCGCTGCCGGGTACGACCACCCAGTCCAGGCTGGCGGACTCCGGCCTGTTTGCCCTGGTCGATACGCCCGGCCTGGATGTGGCGGGAGTGTCGGGAGAGGCGCAGCGCCGGCTGGCGCTGGTAGCCGCGCAGCAGGCAGACTACATCATCCTGCTATTCGACGGGAGCCGGCCGATCGGACCCGGGGAGCGGGCGACATACCAGGAGTTGCTCACACTGCGCAAGCCAATGGCCGTGGTCTTGAACAAGATCGACCTGATGGTCAAGGAGCGCCAGCAGGTCGCCGAGCGGGCCGCGCGGGCGCTCGACCTCTCGCCGGAAGCCATCCTGCTGATCAGCGCTCGGGGCGGCATTGGGCTGGAGCGTCTGCTGGTGACCATTGTCAGTGATGAGCCGGGGCTGGTGGCTGCGCTGGGGCAGGCAATGCCGGAGTACCGCTGGAAGCTGGCGCAGACGGTGATCTCGCGCTCGGCGACCGCCGCGGCCGCCATTGCCCTTACGCCACTGCCGATCATCTCCTTCGTGCCTCTGGTAGGAATCCAATCGCTGATGGCGCTGTCGATCGCCCGCATCTATGGCAAGCGGTTGACGCTGGCCCGGGCGCGCGAGTTGATCTTCGCCTTCGGCATGGGCGTGCTGGGGCGCACGTTGTTCATCGAGCTGACCAAGCTGGGCGGGCCGCCGGGTTGGGTGGTTTCTGTCGGTGTGGCGGCAGGCATGACCGTGTCGATGGGCTATGCTGTAGCCACCTGGTTCGAACGCGGCGAGCGGCTGCCTTCGGCAGCCATGTTGCGGGTCGCACGGGCGGTCGCCCAGAATCTGACCGGACGGCTTCGCAGGGGCAACCGCATGTCCATGCGCAGGCAGGTCGGCGAGGCCTTGCAGTCCCTGCCGCCGCGCGAACTGGCGGCAGATCCGGGACCCGCGCCGACCGAGGACGGCTCGTAGACGGTGGTTTGCGCCCGACCGCCGAAGGAAGGGGCCCCGATGTCGGAAAGTGCGCGCGATCTGCTCGTGCGAGGCGTGGCGGCGGGCAAGGCCGGCGAAGCGAAGGAAGCCCGTTTCTTCCTCGAATGGGTGCTGCGATCCGACCCGTCCGCTGATCAGCGCACGGAAGCCTGCCTTTGGCTGAGCGATCTGAGTGAGAGCGCCGCCGAGAAGCGCAGTTGGCTGGAAGAGGTGCTGGCCTATCAGCCGTCGGAGGCGCGGGCGCGCCGCAAGCTCGCCTTGCTCAGCGGCGGGCTGCGATCGGACGAGGTGGTCAATCCCGATGCACTGCCGCCGGCTCCGCTGCCGGCTCCGCTGCCGGCCAGCGATCGGCCGGTGCTGCAGGTCGATTGCCCGAGCTGCGGTGCGGTTCTGCTGGCGCTGGTCGGCGTGCCGCGCCTGGGATGCGCCTACTGTGGAGCGGTTATCAACGTGGAAGCTGCGGGCAAGCGCCTGCGGTCAACCAAGCCGTCCAGGCTGAGGCGGCGAGGCTCGGGCAAGCAGCCTGAACCTGGGGGTGCGGCGACAGGCTTGGCGGTCGAGCTGGCTCGGTTGCGCGGGCATCGGCCGCCGGCGGCCACCTTGAGCATCGCCTGCCGGGGGTGCGGGGCGGTGTTCATTGTGCCGCCGGATCGTCCCTCCCTGCACTGCCCGTACTGCCATGCGGTGCATGTGGTTGACACTTCCGATACGGCCAGCCAGATGGCGCCAGACTACCTGCTGCCGGCGCAGATCGATCGGGATGCGGCGCTGGCTGAGCTTAGCCGTTGGGGGAAGGAAGACCGGATCGACACCACTCAGGTAGAGCTGGATGGCTTCTACCTGCCGTTCTGGGCGTTTGAGATTGGGGGTGAGATCACCGCGCGGGAGATCCGCGAAGACCCTGACCGTGAGGGATCGCTCATTGCGCAAGTGGATCGCCTGCCGCTGCGGCTGAGCCTGTGTGTTCCGGCAACATCGCGCCACCCAGAACTTCTGGCGGAGATCGCCCAAGCCACGCCGGCAGATTCGGCCGTCCCTTTCGAGCCGCTGCTGCTCGCGGGGTGGCTGGCCGAGACCTATCAGATCCCGCTCAGTCAGGCGGCAATTCACGCCCGGGGCGAGGCGATCGGGCAGATGCGCAGCCTATCCAGCGGGTGGTTCCGCGGCCGCCCGTCGTATGACACCTCGGGCGTGGTCATCGAGGACTTCCGCTTGCTGCTGATCCCGCTTTGGCTTGGGCAGCTGGGGGCGGAATCCGGCGGCGGGCCCGTGTGCGTGCACGGGATCACCGGCCGGGTCTACACCGAATAGCCCTGCCCGAGGGCCTGTCCCGTCCCCGCGAAGGCTACAGCTCTGCGAGAACGAGTGAAGTATCGGATGCGGGCGAGGGGTGTTGAGGCTCGTGGCGCGCCGGCTCAGGCTTGCGGTTTGCCCTCCCGAGCATTGCGGAAAATGAAGCGAAAGGGGGATCTGATTCCGCCCGCTGGCCGGGCTGGCCTCAGGGATGTGTTGGGCGGGCAGAGCCCCGGCTATACTCCTGGATCTCCACGGCCCGCCCAATGCTGCCTCCAGCGCGAATCGTATCCCGAGGCGCTCCGCCCTATCCCCCATCTCAGTAACGTGGACTGCAGTGCGAATTGCCGCAGCGAGATGGGAGACGCGAAGCCGGCGTCGAGGAATTTGCTGTGGGCACCCCCCAGTTCGCATACGCGTTGCGCCCAGAAGGGCCGGTCTCCGATACAGGGGGTCTGGACAGCCAGGACACCGGTGCGCAACCCGGCGGCCGTCGTGACGTCCCCGCTAGGATGCGCAGCCAGGCGGCGAAGGTCGCCGATCTGGGCAGGCGGAGAGCGGCCTATTCCACGTCGGCAGGAAACAACACCGCCTGGCGCAGTGCGTCCCGGATCTCCGCATTCGGGGCGATGATCCACAGCACCTGGTCCGAGGCGCGTTCGGCGAGCATCGCTTCGTCGGCTGCCTCCCAGCGGAACTGCCGGGTGTCTCCCTCGCGGCGGCCGAGGCGTTGGTCGCCATATGCGCGCAGTGCCAGCAGGAACTCCTCGGCATCTGCCATTCGGTCCCAGGACGAGGCCAGAACCAGCGCCGACTCGCCCGTCGAGTCGTTGTGATAAGCCCGGTAGGTATCGCCACCCCAACCCTCGGCGGCGGCCGCGGCGGTCGCCTCGGGCAGCTCTTCCATCAGCGTCAGGCGCAGATACCATTCACCGAGATTGTTGAGATCGATCTCCCGCCATCCCTCGCCAAGCGCTTCGCCCACATCGGGCAGCGCCACTCGACGCGGCTTGTCGTCCGGATAGCGCTCGGGATGCAGGATCTGCTCGGTCGACAGCGGCAGGTCCTGGTAGGCGGCGTCGACGCCGGCCCAGCGGCCCTCGAGATAGAGCGAGCGCACGAACTCTGACCCCTGGACATAGGGGAAGAGGAAGTCCTGCTTCATGTACTCCGGTGCGCGGTCAAAGACGGGCGACTCGTAGTTGTTATAGAAGTCGACGATCTCGTTGATGTCCTGTTCGGTGGCGTACGTCCGAGCCCACTGTTCTTCGAGCAGAGAGGCATCGCCCTCCACCAGGCTCTGGATGCCTGCACAGCGCTCGGTGTCGGCTTCGCAGTCCTCGTCGGTGAACTTCAGCCCTCCCTGGAAATCGTAGGTCTGGTCTTGCAGCGCGTGGACGAACTCGTGGGCGTAGGTCAGGCGCTCCGGCCCGCCGAAGTCGCCTCCGCCGACGACGAACATACGCTTGACCTCGTCATCATAGTAGCCAGCCACCTGCTCGCTGTACAGCTCAAGGTAGAACTCGATCAGATCGAAGCCTGGTTCGAGCAGACCGAGCAGGGCCAGCACATGGGCATCGTCCTGCGCTTCCTCGGGTGTGTAGTCGCCTAGGAAATCGTCGATCACGCGCTGGCGCAGGTGGTCTGGGCTGAGCAACGTGCGATCGGAGGGCCGATTCGGGTACAGGCCGCGCAGCGTGATGACCTGCTGCTCGATCTCCTCCATCTTGGCCAGAGATTCGGGGCCGAGGGGGAGCTCGGTCTCGGAGCCGGACGAGGGGGTGGCCGCAGCCTGGGCTGGTGTGCCGCTGGGAATCGGCGTGGGGAGCAGGATCGCCGCCCCTGCGGTCCCGGCAGGCGGCGTGGGTTGTGACGACCAGGGGACCAGGCGGGTGATGGTATTGCAGGCGAGACCGGTGGTCAGGAAAGCGATAGCCAGGATGCTGGATAAGGGCTTGTGCATGCGGCCTCCCGAGAGGCCGAGATTGTAACATCTGGGTATCGCCGATCCGGTAGGCATGCCGGCACGAGGCAGGCGGGCAACAGCCCTTGCGGGACGGATCAACTCTGGAGAAAGGCGATTTCGGTCTGAGGCGTGCTTAGCCACTCCAGCCCGGTATCGGTCACCCGGACATCTTCTTCGATATAGACCGGGCCGTGCCCCTCGAGCTGAACGCCCAGTTCGATGGCAAAGATATTCTCGGTCTCGATTGGGCCGAACGGCGTGCGTCCGTAGCGCTCCCAGCGCGGGCCGAGCACCGTCGAGCCATCGTGTGCGACTCGCCCCAGGTGATGCCCGAAGGCGTGCAGGTACTCGGGGTAGCCGCTTGCCGTGAGCGAATTGCGGGCGGCATGGTCGACCTGCCAGCCGAGCGCGCCCGGCCGCAGGGTCTCCGCCCCGGCCAGCAGCGCCCGGCGCACGGACTGCCATGCCTGACCAACCGGGGGCGGCAGCTGTGTCTCGCCTTCCGCAGGCAGATACCACATGCGCTGCAGGTCGGCACAGAAGCCATCCTGCTTGACGCCGAAGTCGATGTGAACGAGTTGGCCTGGCTGCAGCTTCCGGTCGGACGGCAAGCTGTGGCCGACCTCGGCCTCGGGCCCGAAGTTGACGATCGGGTCGCCCTCCCAATCCCAGGCCGAGCCCAGACCATGCAGCCGCATGGCTTGGTGCAGACGATCGGCCGTCTGCCGCTCGGTGATTCCGGGCCGCAGCTGCGGGGCCAGTTCGCCCAGCAGGCGCTGCGTGGTGGCGATGGCCTGGCGGATGCGCCGCACCTCTTCCTTGGTCTTCTGACCGCGCAGGCTGCCCAGGAATTCCGAAGCCGAGACGATCCGCCCGGCATCCAGGCCGGCTTCCGCCAGGATCTGGTCCAGATGCAGCTTCAGTCCATGTGTCAGCCCGTCGGAGGCCGGATCATCGAGGGAGTAATTGACGGCGATCTTGCGCGGGGCGAGCCTGAGCAGCGCCTGCACCAGCGCCGGGCGAACGGAACGGTCGTAGGGGATCACGCGTGTGAAGGCTTGCAGGTCGCGCGCCGTGCCGGCATCGTAGCGGCCGAGGATGGCAAGGCTCTCGCCGCTGCGATGGATGAGAAAGGCCGACTGCCAGGTGAGCCCAAAGGGGAAGATCAGATCGAGCGCCGGATCGCGCGTCAGGCTGGTCTCCTGCGCAAAGGTCAGCCACAGATCCAGGTCGTAGCGCTGAAGCAGACGCGTGGCCTGCTCCAATTTGGGACGCACGAGTTCGGCAGCGGAGCCAGTCATCGCGGGAACCAGGTCGGAGTGTATCACGCTGCAACCGGCCTCACAGCCCGCGGATCAGCCCTCCGGGCTGACAGGTGCGGCAGAAGTTGGTGACCCGCTGGTTGGCGGTGATGGCGGAGATGCTGCCGCCGCAGCGCGGGCAGCGCTCCCCCTCCCGCATGTGCACGGCGAAGAAGCCGCGCGGCTTGAGATGGATCTCGTCCCCCATCTCCTGGCGCACCTGCTGGATAGCGCCCCGCAGCACCTGCTGCATCGCCTGATAGAGCGAGTCGATCTCGTCGGACGAGAGCGTGGTTCGCTTGCGGTAGGGGTGCAGGCGCGCCTGCCACAGGATCTCGTCGGCGTAGGCGTTGCCGATGCCAGCGACGAAATTGGCCCGCGTCAGAATGCCCTTGATCTCCCCGCGCAAA
>Ga0209705_10002108_pt1 | contig 10661 bp, 9 predicted proteins | sample PPLLaktember2015_5_FD_187262 | JGI IMG/M metagenome (GOLD analysis project Ga0209705, IMG submission 187262) | Freshwater sediment microbial communities from Prairie Pothole Lake near Jamestown, North Dakota, USA - PPLs Lake P8 Core (1) Depth... | ecosystem: Environmental > Aquatic > Freshwater... | reverse complement strand
CGACTGGCGGTCACTGTTGGTTGCGGCGGAGCCGGCGTCGCGAAGGGCCATCGGAACCATGGACCGCGGGCTCGGCGACGAGACCCGGGAAACCTTGCGGAGCGAGTCGTACGAGGAAGACTCGACCTTTTCCCGGCTGGGTGAGGCCTCCTCTGCGTGCTGGCAAGGCGGATCGCGTCGCGGTGGGCGGTGGGCCCGCGACCGAGGTAAAGCGGAGCCGGCGCTGGATGCGCGAGAGAAGCAGGGCGTGCGCGCCGGCGAGCCACGAGGGCGCGGGCCCACCGCCCGCCGCGACGTCCCGGCCCCGCTTCAGATCCGACCGCGCCGGGGGCTAGCCGTCCGCCGCTCCGGGCCCCGGGCCCGCGCTGCCGCGCCAGCCCTCGTAGAGCTCGATGATGCGCGCGGCGTTCTCCTCGACGGCGCGGTTGGTGATGTCGACGACGCGCCAGCCGCGCTCGCGGAAGATGCGGCGGGCGCGCTGGAGCTCGGCTTGCACGGCCTCGGGGTCGGCGTAGTTCATCCAGGGCGGCGCCTGGAGGGCGCGCATGCGGGAGCGGCGGACCTCGACCAGGGTGCCGGGCGACGCCACCAGGCCGAACACCTTGCGGGGGTCGAGGTCGAGGATCTCCTTGGCGGGATCCATGCCGGGGACCAGCGGCACGTTGCCCGTCTTGTAGCCGCGGTGGGCCAGGTACATCGCCAGGGGCGTCTTCGAGGTGCGCGAGACGCCGAGCAGCACCAGGTCGGCCTGGAAGAGCGTGTGGAGGTTGGCGCCGTCGTCGTGGCGCACGGCGAACTCGACCGCCTCCACGCGGCGCAGCGCCTCGGCGCCGAACCCGTGCAGCACGCCGGCCCGCAGCTGCGGCTCGAGGCCGCTGTGACCCGCCACCGCCCAGATCAGCGGGCCGAGCAGGTCCACGGTGGGGACGCCGCGCCGCTCGCCGGCCTCGCGCAGCGCGCGCGCCAGGTCCTCGGCCACCAGGGTGAAGACCACCAGCGCGCCCGACTCGATGGCGAGGTCGAGGACGCGCTCGAGCTGCGCCGGCGAGCGGGTGTCGGCGAAGGTGCGCAGCCGCCAGCGCGTCGAGAACTGGCTCATCGCCGCGCGCACCGCGGCCACCGCCGTCTCGCCGGTGCCGTCGGAGACGACGAAGATCTCGGGGCGCGTCTCCCGCGCCTCGGCGTTCCCCATGGCGGGAGGCTACCCGCGACGCGCGGCGTTGACGACCGGGGCCGGCGTGGGCACAGTCGGGTCCCATGCCGTACGAGCCCGCTTCGATCGAGCCGCGCTGGCGGCGCTACTGGGCGGAGCAGGCCACCTTCCGCGCCGAGCTCGACCCGTCCCGCCCGAAGTTCTACGTGCTCGACATGTTCCCCTACCCCTCCGGCGCGGGCCTCCACGTCGGGCACCCGAAGGGCTACATCAACACCGACGCCATCGCGCGCTACAAGCGCATGCGCGGCGTGAACGTGCTGCACCCGATGGGCTGGGACGCCTTCGGCCTCCCCGCCGAGCAGCACGCCATCGAGACCGGCACCCACCCGCGCGAGACCACGCGCCGCAACATCGACGTCTACCGGCGCCAGCTCCAGTCCCTGGGCCTCTCCTACGACTGGAGCCGCGAGATCGACACCACCGACCCCGGCTACGTGCGCTGGACCCAGTGGATCTTCGAGAAGCTGTTCGAGCGCGGCCTCGCCTACGAGGCCGAGGTGCCGGTCAACTGGTGCCCGGCCCTCGGCACGGTGCTCGCCAACGAGGAAGTGATCGACGGCAAGAGCGAGCGCGGCGGCCACCCCGTGACGCGCGTGCCGATGCGCCAGTGGATGCTGCGCATCACCGCGTACGCGGACCGGCTGATCGAGGACCTCGAGGAGGTCGACTGGCCCGAGCACATCAAGAAGATGCAGCGCGACTGGATCGGCCGCTCCGAGGGCGCGCGCGTGCGCTTCCCGGTGGAGGGCCACCCGGACGACGCGATCGAGGTCTTCACCACGCGCCCGGACACCCTGTTCGGCGCCACCTACATGGTGCTGGCGCCCGAGCACCCGCTCGTCGAGCGCATCGCCACCCCCGACCGGCGAGACGCCGTGCAGCGCTACGCCCTGGAGTCGGCGCGCAAGAGCGAGCGCACGCGCGCGGCGGACGTCGACCGCAAGACCGGCGCCTTCACCGGCGCCCACGCGCTGAATCCGGCGAACGGCGCGCGCATCCCCATCTGGATCGCCGACTACGTGCTCGCCGGCTACGGCACGGGCGCGATCATGGCGGTGCCGGGCCACGACGAGCGCGACCACGCCTTCGCCCGGGCCTTCGACCTCCCGATCGTCGAGGTCGTGCGCGGCGGCGACGTGACGCGCGAGGCGCACGTCGGCGACGGCGAAGCCGTGAACTCCGGCTTCCTCGACGGCCTGCCGACGCCGCGCGCGAAGGCGGCCATGATCGAGTGGCTGGAGCGCGAGGGCCGGGGCGAGCGCACGGTCAGCTACAAGCTCCGCGACTGGCTGTTCAGTCGCCAGCGCTACTGGGGAGAGCCCTTCCCGGTGATCCACGGCGAGGACGGCGTGAAGCTGGTGCCCGAGGCCGAGCTGCCGGTGCTGCTGCCCGAGCTCGACGACTTCCGCCCCGCCAGCGATTTCAGCACGCCGCTCTCCCGCGCGCGCGATTGGATCGAGACGCGCGACCCGGCGACCGGGCGCCCGGCGCGCCGCGACCCGAACACCATGCCCCAGTGGGCCGGGAGCTGCTGGTACTACCTGCGCTTCTGCGACCCGCGCAATGCCGACGCCGCCTGGTCGCCCGAAGCCGAGCGCTACTGGATGCCCGTCGACCTCTACGTCGGCGGCGCGGAGCACGCCGTGCTCCACCTGCTCTACTCGCGCTTCTGGCACAAGGTGCTCTACGACCTCGGCCTGGTGCATACGAAGGAGCCGTTCCAGAAGCTGCTGAACCCGGGGATGATCCTGGGCGTCAGCTACCGCTACTACGACGACAACCTGACCGACGACCCGGCCCGGACCCCGCGGCGCTACCCGAGCTCCGCGGTGCGTCTCGAAGGCGAGCGCGCGCTCGCGGCCGCGACCGGCGCCGAGCTGAAGGAGCGCTGGCTCCCGGCGGAGCGCGTGCGGCGCGGCGAGGACGGCGTCGCGGTCCACCCCGACGACCCCGATCTGGTGCTCGAAGAGGTCTTCGAGAAGATGTCGAAGAGCCGGGGCAACGTGGTGAACCCGGACGACGTGGTGGCGCAGTACGGGGCCGACGCGCTGCGCCTCTACGAGCTCTTCATGGGCCCGCTCGAGAAGGGCGCGCCGTGGTCGACCGAGGGCATCCCGGGCTGCTTCCGCTTCCTGCAGCGCATCTGGCGCCTGTTCGTGGACGAGGACGCCCCCGGCGAGCCGCCGGTGGTCCTGGCCGAAGGCGACGGCACCCGCGAGCAGGCTCGGCTCACCGCGCGCACGGTGGCCGGCGTGAGCGAGGACCTCGAGCAGCTCGGGCTCAACACCGCGATCTCGAAGCTGATGGTCTGGGCGCGCGACATCGGCAAGGACCACCCGGTGCCGCGCGCCGGCGCGGAGGCCTTCCTCAAGCTGCTGGCCCCCTTCGCGCCGCACCTCGCCGAGGAGCTCTGGATGCGCATCGGCTGCGCGAGCCCGGTCTCGCTGGCGCCGTGGCCGGTGGCGGACCCGGCGCTGCTCTCCGTGGAGACCCTCCGCATCGTGGTGCAGGTGAACGGCAGGAAGCGCGACGACGTCGAGGTGCCCGCGGGCGCCGACGAGGCCGCCCAGCGCGCCGCCGCGCTGGCCTCCGAGCGCGTGCAGGCGCTCCTCGAGGGCCGCGAGCCCCGCAAGGTGGTGGTCGTCCCCGGGCGCCTCGTGAACGTGGTGATCTAGCCGTGCTGGTGGTGCTGTTCCGCTCGCGCCTCGCGCCCGAAGCCGGAGCGGACTACGACGCGATGGCCGAGGAGATGCTGGCGCGGGCGGGCGCCATGCCCGGCTTCGTCGACTTCACCCACTACGCGGCCCCGGACGGTGAGCGGCTGGCCGTCGTGCGCTGGCGCGACGCAGCTACGATGGCCGCCTGGCGCAGCGACGAGCGCCATCGCCTGGCCCAGCGCCTCGGCCGCGAGCGCTGGTACACCTGGTTCTCCCTGGAGGTCGCCGAGGTCGTGCGCGCCTACGACTTCGAGCGCTCCGGGTGACTGCGCTGGCGCTCCGCGCTCGCTGCGCGCCGCGTCCGCGGCGCGGCTTGCCCTGAGCCCCCTCGACCTGACCCTGGTGCTGGGCTCGGCGCTGCTCCACGCGATCTGGAGCGCCGCGATCAAGGACAGCCGCGACCCGCTCTCCTTCAACCTGCTCCAGAAGTGCTTCTTCGGCGTCGGCTTCGCCGTCTCGCTGCTCGGCTTCCGCTGGTCGGAGGTGCCGCTCGAAGTGTGGCGCCTGGTGGCCGTGACGGGCGTGGCCCACGGCCTCTACTTCTACTGGATGAGCCGCTCCTTCGAGGGCGCCGACCTCTCCCTCGTCTACCCGATCGTGCGCTCCACCCCCGCCTTGCTGCCGTTCATCGCGGTCGGCTTCCTGGGGGAGTCGGTGTCGCCGGCCGGGGCGCTCGGCATCGCGATCGTGGTCGCCGGCATGTGGCTGGTGCACACCCAGGGCGACCTGCGCCTCTCCGCGCTGCTCCGGCCGGGCCTCGGCTTCGCCTACCTGACCCTGCTCGCGACGGTGGTCTACTCGCTGACGGACAAGGCGGCGATGGCGCGTTTCTCCGCCGCCCCCTGGACGGGGCCGCTGCCGCGCTCGATCGTCTACTTCTGGCTGATCACCGCCGCGAATGCGGCGCTCTTCGTGCCGCTGGCGCTGCGCCGGGTGAGCGGCCCGCTGTTCCGCGAGGTGGCGCGCGCCGAGTGGCCGCGCGCGGCGGGCGCGGTGCTGATCAGCCTGGCGAGCTACACCCTCATTCTCGAGGCCTTCCAGCGCGCGCCCGCGAGCTACGTGGTCGCGGTGCGCCAGGTGAGCGTGCTGTTCGCGGTGGCGATCGGCGCCTTCGCGCTGCGCGAGCAGCCCGGGCGCCCGCGCGTGATCGGCGCCCTGGCCACCGTGCTGGGCGTCGCCCTGATCGCGCTCTTTCCGTAGCTTCCTCCGACCGTGAGACTGCCTCGGGACTCCCGCCGCTACCGCGCCTGGATCGCCTTCGTCGGCTTCGCCGGCGCGCTCTTCATCCGCGCGCTGGGCAGCACCTGGCGGATCACCAGCGAAGGGGCCGACCCCTTCACCGAGCGGGGGACGGTCGTCGGCGCCGTCTGGCACCAGGGGTTGCTGGTGGCGGCCTACCGCTTCCGCGGGCGGGGCGTGGCGGTCCCGGTGTCCCAGAGCCGGGACGGCGAGCTGATCGACTCGGTGCTGCGGCGCCTCGGCTTTGCGCCGAGCCCCCGAGGCTCGAGCTCGCGCGGCGGCAGCGCGCTGCTGCGCTCGCTGATCCGCCTCACCCGGCAGGGCACGGTGGTGGCGGTGCTCCCCGACGGCCCGCGCGGGCCGGCGCGCCAGGCGAAGCCCGGGGTCGTCGCGCTGACGGCCGCCACGGGGGCGGAGCTGATCCCGGTCGGCATCGCCGCCCGCCCCGCCTTCCGCTTCGGGAGCTGGGACCGGGCGCTGCTTCCGCTGCCCTTCGCCCGCGTCCACTGCCGCTACGGCGCCCCGCTGCGCGTGCCGAAGAAGAGCGACGACCTCGAGGCCCACTGCCGGGCCCTGGAGGCGGCCCTCGACCGCGAGACCGGGATCGCCGAGCGCGCGCTCGGGGTCCAAGCCGCGACCGCCTTCGGAGACCCTCACGCGTGAAGCTCCGCCTGATGACCGCGAACCTCTGGCACCGCCGGACGGACCCGGACGCCCTCGCGGAGCTGCTGCAGGACGTCGCGCCGGACGTCCTGGCGGTGCAGGAGCTCGGTCCCGAGCAGGCGGAGTCGATCGCCTCGGTGCTCCCCTACGGCCGGCTCGAGCCGCGCCAGGACTACGACGGGATGGGCATCGCGCTGCGCCGTCCCGGCCTCGTCGACAACCTTTCGCTCCCCCACCGCGACGCGCGGATCGCGCGGCTCGCGCCGGGGAGCTGGCCCGGCCTCTCCGCGCCGCTCGAGATCGTGAACCTCCACGTGATCGCGCCCCACGCGCCGCCGCCCTGGCGCACCTTCGCGACGCGCTTCGGCCAGGTGCGCGGCCTCGCGCGCTGGCTCGACGCCAACCCCCACGGCGCGCGCGTCGTGTGCGGCGACCTCAACGCCACGCCCGCCTGGCCCGCCTACCGCCGCCTCGCCGAGCGCCTGCGCGACGTCGCTCACGAGCACGCCGCCGCGGCCGGCGGCCGCCCCCAGCGCACCTGGGGCCCCTGGCACGGCGCCCCGCGCCTGCTGCGCATCGACCACGTGTTCGCGAGCGGCGGCCTTGTGCTCGACCTGCGCGTGGTCGCCGTGCTCGGCAGCGACCACAGCGCGGTGGTGGTGGACTTCGAGTTCTAGTTGTCTGGGCTGGGTACGAACAGGCGCTGGCGGATCAGCGGCTCTTCGACAACTCGTGCGTGGGATCCCGAGGCGACTAGCGATCGCCGAAAAGCGGGGATTCCCACCCAGCACGGCCGCGCACGCACGACGTGGCCTCGGCCAGGGGGGATAGCCGAACCGCGCCACCCGCCCTCTTCATAGGTCGCGCCGTAGACGACGCCCTCTGGCCCGGCGACGTGCCGGCCTGCGGCCTCTGTGGATCCCCCGAGCGTGACCGTCGGCGGCCTTCCTCGCCCGGCACCGACCTGGCTGCCCGTGGGGGCACCTACCCTCTGCGCCGCGGACTCTTTCGCGAGAACGGCACGCGTTCCTAAAAAGTTCGGAACTTGATCCCACATTCGCGTGCAAAATCACCTCGGGGATGGACCAAGCGAACCCAGCTCTCTCTCAGGAGGTGCTGAACCGCATGCGGAGGAGCCTCTTCGCTACCCTAGGCGTGGTGAGCGTCGTGCTCGTCGCTGCTACCTGTGACCCGAACAATGCGCCCCCCAACGCGCCCAACTTCCGGATCGCCGAGTACGACTCGACCACCATCACCGCTGTCTTCGACAACCAGTGCCGAGACGACGGGAAGCCTGACGGAAAATGCCAGCAGTGGCTGATCATCACCGGCGGCGATCAGCAGGCCCGTAGCTACAAGGCGACCAATGGGGTGGTCCTGATCGAGAACCGCAAGCCGGCCACCCCCTACAACCTCTTTCCCTACCACACGGACACCGAGAAACAAACCAACGGAGATACGATCTACGACTTCAAGACTGCGGGCGTCACGGGACCCAAGATCCTGAGCATTACGCCTCCCGAGATCGTGGTGCCTGGAGAAGTCATCATCAACGGCATCGCGCTCAACAGCGGTCTTGTTCCAAAGCTGATCGATCCCATCACCAACGCACAGCAAACACTCACCGTGAACAGCTTTGCGCCCAATCGAGTGACGGCGAGCGTGCCCAAGCCTTCTGGCCTCACCACACGCAAGCCATACTTTCTGGTGCTGGGCAACAACAACAAAGCGGACCGCTATTCCGATCGTGTCTATCTCAATCCGAATGAGACGACGCGCCCAGTCGGACAGGACATCCAACTTTCATTCATTCGCTGGCTACCGAGCGGCTACTGCAACAACGGCCTTTGCGGGGGTGATTGCAAGTTGATCGACGGCTGGGATCCCACAATCAGAGCCATCTTTGCGAGCTTGCTCTTTGGCAACAACCCGGGCCCCACCGCCGATGTCGACGATTGGTGGCCCGATACCTGGGACGACAATTTCTGGATGAAGTGGAAGAGTCAGGTCGAAGACACAAGCGATGAGTGGTCTTCGATCTGCTCTCCGGCTTGGAACGCGGGCTCTGCGTACGTTCGTGGCGCGGCTGAAGCGGGCTGGGGGCGAATCACGTTGCCCTCGGGTCGGTTGTATTGGATCTCTCTCGACTACGATTCGCACGATGTCGAACACCTCAACAAGCGGTTGGCTTTCAACTCAAAGGCTGAGCATCGCGACTTCTGCAAAGAGGATCCGCATACCAGCGAACTCCTGCCGAGGACCATCCCCGACGACTGCGTGAAGTGGCAAGTCGGCGCTGGGACCAACCGTATCAACGTGCACCTCGTGGGGGGGTTCGTCCTCGGCGGCGAGCGAGTGGACCCGAGTGACATGAGGGGTGTCACCAATCCGCCCAACAATTACGGTGATACGACCAATCTCGTGATCCTGAGCGATAACCCGAGCAGGTCTGCGCGGGTCGAATTCAAGAACGCACCAATCGCGGCGGGCGAGAGAGGATGCTACCCGCAACACGTTGGCACTCCATCGATCTGGCATTGGTATCTCAGTGGCACCGACCCGATCGGGGCAACCTATTGGTGGGGGCCCGACGCAGGACGCGACGCTGAGCCGACCCCCAATTTGCTTTCGCATGAGTTGGTGCACGCCTTGACTGGCTACGTCCACGATCCGGGCGGCGACATTCCTGACGTGTGTTTCACCCCTGCAGTCGGCGTGTCGAGATCCGAGTGTCCGCGCGGATTCGACCTCGCAGCCGCCTGGGAGGACAGCACCTCGAATGCCAGCCGGTGCTCCGGTGTACTCGCTCGCGAACCCGTGCAATAGGGGAGTGTCCAGATGATTCGATCGATCTTCGTACTGGCCTTCACTCTCGCTACCGCCGCCGGGGCGGGGGAGGTGGGGCCCGCGCCGGATCTGTTCGAACCGGATGACGCGCGCAACCGGGTGGTGCTGGAGCAGGCTGCCGATGCGGTCGGCATGGATTTGGTTGGTGTGCAGCCCGAAGGCCAGGGCGTCTCCCTCCAGCCGCTCGACGACTCCGATTCCGAGATGAAAGAGCTGATCCAGCGCTACTACCAGCTAGTGCCTTGCCGAGACGAATACACAGTAGTCGTCTGTCAGAAGGCGATCGACACCCTGGCCTCCGGAGGCGATCGGCTGGCTCGCTACCTGATACCGCACATCGAGGCCAATGATCGAGGTGGCTTCCCCAATAAGGATACCTACGTCTTGCTTCTGGGCCGTAGTCAAAGTCCGATCGCGTACGACTATCTGCGCAAACGGATGCTCGATGCCGCTTCAAAGGCCGAACGTGACGAGGATGCACGATTGCGAATGCATACGGCGCTTCAAGCAGTCGGGTTCACGCGAGAATTGCCGGCGATCGATGACGCGATTTCGTTGATGGCACGGTTTCCGGAGGACGTGGAAGTCACGAATCTCGCCGTCAACGTGATCGATCGCGTGCAGGCAAAGCACGGGCCGCAGCCGCGAGGCGAGCAGGCATTGCGGCAGGTGCGAGAGCGATTCGCCGACGCGGGTCCCGACCTCGATGGGGACGGCCGGAGCCCGGGTGGGATCCGCGACCGCGTAGAGCGCATGCTGGCCACGCCGGGGCGGACCCGGTAGCAGGGACCGGATCCCGTCATGGAACTCGGACCAGGCGCGAACGCCGCCGCCCCTAGCGTCGGCCGCGGCCCAGCTTGACGACCAGCGCCTTCAGCAGCCGGCCGAGCGGGACGCGCGCGGCGAGCTCGCTCGCGGGGGCGGCGTCGAGGCGCACGTACTCGCGCGTCTCGACGGCGGCGGAGCGGCGGCGCGCGCCGGCGCGCGCGCGCTTCGCGTCGCGGCGGTAGTCCGCGAGCCAGCGCTCGGAGGTGTCGTCGGCGAGGCGCGCGCGCTCGGGCGGGCCGGGCTTCCAGTCGGCGGGCAGCTCGATCTCGAGGGCGGCGAGCAGCTCGCGCACGCCGGCGCCGGGGTCGCGCACCAGGTCCTCGTAGACGATCGTGGCCGGTCGCACGCCCGCGGCGGCGAAGAAGTCCTCCCAGTGGGCGTCCCAGGCCACGAGGTCGCCGAGGCGGTCGTCGAGGGCGCCGAGGTCGAGCGGCGCGGGCTCCTCGGGTCGCGCTCCGGCGGCCTGCGTCGACTGCCACACCCCCGACCCCTGGGCGCGCTGCAGCGAGATCGCCTGTCGCACGCGGTCGCGGCGCGTCAGCCACACGTAGCGCACGCCCGGAAAGGCCGCGGCGAGCAGCTCGTGGGCGGGGCGCTCCGGGCCGGCGAGGCCCGGGAGCTCGCGCAGGCGCGCGAGGTAGCCGGCGAAGGCGTCGGGCGCGCCCATCAGCTTCGCCGCGAAGACACCGTTCGGCGTCACCTCGCGGGTGAGCAGCGCCTCGAAGTACGCCGGGAAGTCGACGGCACCCTGGCGCTCGTAGAGCACCGGCAGCGCGGCCTCCAGCAGGTACTCCTGGGGCGCGCCCGCGCGGCCGGTGGCGGCCAGGTAACGGCACAGCAGCGTGCTGCCGGAGCGCGGCGTGGTGCAGATCAGGACCGAGCGCGTCGCCCGCATCGCGTCAGCGGGCCGCCGCGCCGTCCGCGCCGTTCATCACCCCCGCGAGCCAGCCCCCGATGTCGGGGTGCTCGAGCAGGCCGCTCTCCCGGAGCCGCCGGGTGGCGATCGCGTGCACCTCCGCGGCGCTGCCGGCCTCCAGCGCCTCGCGCGCGTCCTTCTCGGCCTCCTGGGCATCGAGGGCGCGCACGATCTCCTTCACCACCGGCACCGCGCTGGCGGTCCCCGAGAGCTCCTCGATGCCGAGCCCGACCAG
>Ga0209705_10002106_pt1 | contig 10667 bp, 11 predicted proteins | sample PPLLaktember2015_5_FD_187262 | JGI IMG/M metagenome (GOLD analysis project Ga0209705, IMG submission 187262) | Freshwater sediment microbial communities from Prairie Pothole Lake near Jamestown, North Dakota, USA - PPLs Lake P8 Core (1) Depth... | ecosystem: Environmental > Aquatic > Freshwater... | reverse complement strand
GCCCTTGTTGGCGGCCAGCTGGCGGACGTATTTTTGTGCATCCTGGAATAGCGGCAGCGACTTTTCCAGGTTGACGATATGGATCTTGTTGCGATGGCCGAAAATGTACGGGGCCATCTTGGGGTTCCAGAAGCGGGTCTGGTGACCGAAGTGGACACCGGCTTCCAGCATTTGACGCATGGTGACAGACATGAAAATCTCCTAAAGGGTTAAGCCTCCACCCGTCAGCAGCAGCATCCCGGATAGTACGGAAACGCCGCCACCCTTTAATGACAGGTGTGCGAATTTGCCCGAACCATTTCGGACAGCCGGTGATTCTAATTCGTCAGGGGGCTTTTTTCAAGGAGTAAACAGGATTCAGCGCTCGCGTCCCGCCTGCTGGAAGGCGCGGCTGACGGGTGAGACGAGGTATTCCATGACGCTGCGGCGGCCGAGGATGATCTCGGCGGTAACCTGCATGCCGGGCGAGAGCCGGTGGCGCTTTTCTTCAGATATCAGATGCGGCTCCAGCAGCGTTACCCGGGTTTTGTAGAAAAGCTGCCCCGCCTGAGCGGGTTTCTGTTGGGCCGTCTCCTCAGCCGCATCGGCACTGACCTGGGCGATGCGTCCGTCCACCATGCCGTATTTCTGGAAGGGGAAGGCGGCAAGCTTTACCCTGACCGGCTGCCCGGGAACGACAAAACCAATATCGTCGTTGCGCACCCAGACCTCGGCCAGCAGGTTTTCACTGACCGGCACCAGGGTCATGAGAACCGATCCCTGCGACACCACCGACCCCACGGTATGGGTGGCGAGATTCTTGATGATGCCATCCTGCGGTGCCCTGAGCTCGAGCATTGCCGCCCGGTGGGCCAGCTTGGCTCGCTCCTGGCTCAGCTGCCGCAGGCGGCTGCCGACCTGCAAGCGCTCTGCCTGCAGGCGCTGCTGGTAGTCGGCCTGCAGCTGGGCCATACGCTTGCGGGCCTGATCGAGCGTTGCCTGCGCCGCGAGAATCTGGGTCTCCTGCGCCCGCAGATCCTGTTCCTTTTCGATCCGTTCACGCGCCTTGTCGGCCGCCAGAATTTTGCCGCTGAAACCCTGCTCGGCGAGCTCGGCAAAAGCTTTCTCCTGTGACTGATAATGCGGCAGCGTCTGCGCCAGTTTTGACTGGATCTGCCGTGCGGCCGCCATTTCGTGGTGCACCCTTCTCATCTGGCTGACAGCCTCTGAAATGGCTGCTGCGAGGGCAAACCGGTTGGCCTTGTATTGGGCCGACACGTGCGAATAGACCAGTTCGGGATCATCGGGCAGTCGCTGCAAGGAGGCGCCGGACAGTTCTGCCTCGATCCGTCGCAGGCTCAGGCGGTGCGCCTGGTATTCCGATTCGACCGAGAGGCTGTCAGCCTCACTCAACACCGCGTCCATACGGATCAGAACCTCATCTTTCCTGACCGCATCTCCCTCGCTGACCAGGATGGCCTTGATGACCCCCGCCTCGGCGGGCTGTACGATCTTGACCTGGGTCGCCGGGACCAGTTTTCCCTGCGCCGAAGCCACAATATCGAGTTGCCCCCAGAAAGCCCACGCCAGCAGTGTCGTCACCAGAGCCAGCAGCAGGTACAGGGTCCAGCGCGCCATCCCGAGAGGCGCCCGCAGTGGGTCGTGCTGCATCATCATCAAGGCAGCGAAACCGAACCGCCGGTGCTGCCAGGGTGGCTTTTGACCAGCTGCGGCGACCTACCAATAACGGAGGCACCGAGCACATCCCGGACCCGCGTGTGGTTCGTCCCTTCGAGTACCCCATCACGGTAAGGATCATAGGCCAGATCGCCACCCAAGGTATCAGCATCACTGCCGCCGAGGCGGGATCCAGCCAGGGCATGTCTCAGCGGCCATGCAGTCAGGCTCGAGTCCGTCGAGCGTGCGGTGTCGAACTCATCGACCATGCCAACGAAATCGAAGCGTTCCAGCTTGTGGTCGAGCAGCGGGCCGGCGGAATCCGGGTCGAAGTCTGCAGAGGCTTCCTGGATCATCTGTAGGGTGGCGATACTCCGATAGTCTGCCCTCTTGGCATACCCGTTCTTGAACTTGATCTGATCGCCCCGACAGACCCCAAGGATCAAGGCGCCAGCGACTTTCATTTCGTCCCGCTTTTCGAAGTCAACTGGTTCTGCTGGAAACCCGGTATTCATTCCTGTCCCGCCCTCGCAGCCTCAACTGCCGATGACGTCTCTCCCATCCTGATCACGCCATCCAGCTGCAAATTTCTCGGCAACTGATGGGCGATGAAAATCATCGTCACCTGGCCCTTGAGCTGGTTGATGGTCTGGGCGAACGCTTCGGCAGTGGCCGGATCGAGGTTGCTGGTGGCCTCGTCGAAGATCAGCACCTTGGCGCGCTTGAGCAGGGCCCTCGCAATGGCGATGCGTTGCTTCTGCCCGCCGGACAAGCCCGCGCCCTTTTCGCCGATTTCGGTTTGATAACCCTGCGGCAGACCCTGGATGTGCTCGTGGATTTCGGCCATTCGGCACGCGGTTTCGACATCCTGGAAGCTGGCCTGATGGGCCGCGGCGATCAGGTTGTCGTACACCGTGCCGGAGAACAGCACGGTTTCCTGCGGGACCACCCCATATGCCTGGCGCAGCTCGTTGGCGGCGAGGAATCGGGTGTCGATGCCGTCCACCTTGATCGACCCTTCTCCGGGCATGACGAATCCGAGCAGCAGCTTGGCCAGTGTGCTTTTGCCACAGCCCGAAGAACCGGTGATGGCAATGGTTTTTCCCGATGGGATGGCGAGATCGAGTTCGCGGAACAGCCACGGCTGGGTATCGGCATAGCGGAATCCCAGGCCGGCCACATCGATGCGGCCTTCGGCCTGGTTGCACCGCGACGGGATCAGGGTATGCGGCTCGGGTGGACAATCCATCAGGTCGGCAAGACGCTTGACCGCGATGCTCGCCTGCTGGAATTCCTGGTACAGGCCGGTGAGCCGCAGCACGGGTTGCGACAAGCGGGACGCAAACATCTGGAACGCCACCAGCATGCCGATGGTGAAGCCGTCGCTGTTCATCACCAGCAAGGCGCCGACGATAAGGATGCCCAGCGTCTGGACCTGCTCCAGCGTGTGGGACAGCGTCTGGTAGGTATTGGCCAGGCTTCGGGTCCGGTAGGTGGCGTCCAGATAGCTCCCGAGATAATCGCCGTAGCGATTTTCCAGCTGCGGCTCCATCTGCAGTGCCTTGACGGTTTCCATCCCTGCCACATGCTCGGTAAGAAACGACTGGTTGCGCGCCCCCAGCAGAAACTGCCTGCTCAACCGCGCTCTCAAGAGCGGCGTGATGGCGAAACTAAGTCCCGATAGCAGCGCAATCAGGGCGACGGCGATCAGCGTGAGCTGCCAGCTGTAAAAGAACATCACCGCCAGGAACACCAGCATGAAGGGCAGGTCGAGGATGAGCGAAACCGCTGCGCCGGTGATGAAGTCACGGATGGTTTCGATGCCGTGCAGGCGGGCGATGAGCGTGCCGGTCGGGCGATGATGAAAATAGAGATGCGGCAGGCGCAGCAAATGCCGAAACACGGCCGAGCCCAGCACCGCATCGACCCGGTTCCCGGTATGCAGGATCAGCTGCTGGCGTATCCATCCCATGCCGGCGGAAAACAGCATGAAAATCGCCATGCCCGTGCCGACGACCTGAAGCGTCGACAAGGTCTGATGCACCACCACCTTGTCGATCACCACCTGCGTGAACAAGGGCAACCCCAGACCCAGCAACTGCATGGCGAGAGACGCCAGCAGCACTTCGTGCCAGATCGACCGATGCCTCAGCAATTCGGGAACGAACCACCCGAAGCCGAACGGCTGCGGCTTGCGTCCTGCCACCAGGCCGGCATCCGTCTCGGCGGGTTCCGGCAGGATACGCTCGATGGTGAGGATTTCCGGCTCGAAACGGGCAAGGAATTCAGTCACCGGGAGCGTTTGCGGCGTGTCGCTTCCGGACGGAAAGAACAGCACCCGCTCGCCGTCGCTTTCGATGATCAGGACCAGCGTCACCAGCGCCGGGTGTGTTTCGGACAAGGCTCCGCCCGACGAAACATCCGCCTTCTCGAAGGCAATGAAAGGCAGGGAAAAGCGCTTGAACGAACCGCCCCCGAGGCGCGCAACCCGGGTCTTCAATCCCAGCCCATCCATCGTTTTGAGCAGTTGCGCCATGTCGTGCGGCGGCGGACATTGCCGGCACAGAAGTTCCGCGTCCAGAGGAATATGGTGAAGCTGGCACAAACTCGCCAGAAGCCACTGGACATCGGCCGCGCCAATATTGCTGGCGGGTAGGCTGGCCCGTCCCATCATCTCCCCCTCGCGGCCTGATGGCCTTATTCGAGGTTTCAGCTTATGCCGCTGATGGGGGACCGTATATACGACAAAAGAGATAGGTACCGGCTTGGTCAGCGCCAGGCAGACACGACGGCAACGCACGCCGCCTGCCTATACTGCGAACTGGAACGAAAGCCGCGGGTGCGTTGAGATGTGCGGACGATTTGCGCTGAAGAATCCACGGGCGATCAAGGTCGCCTTTGGTCTGGAGGAGATGCCCGACCTGCCGCCGCGCTACAACATCGCGCCGTCGCAGGACATCGCCATCGTCCGCTTCTCGCCTGCCGGGAGGCATCTGTCTCTGGCTCACTGGGGCCTGATCCCGTCGTGGGCGAAGGAATCCGACAAGAGCTATTCGACCATCAACGCCCGCGCCGAAACGGTCGACAGCAAGCCCAGCTTCCGCGTGCCATTCCGCGACCACCGTTGCCTGATCCCGGCCGACGGCTTCTACGAATGGCACGAGGAAGGCGGCGTCAAGCAGCCCTACCACATCGGCCGCCGGGACCGCGCGCCGTTCGCCCTCGCCGGGCTGTGGGATCTTTGGAGAGGCCCGCATGGCGACGTACTGAGCTGCAGCGTCATCGTCACCGGCGCCAACAATTTCATGCGCCCCCTGCACGAGCGCATGCCGGTGATCCTCGATCCCGCCGACTACGAGCGCTGGCTCGATCCCGACAACCACGACACCGCCGCGCTGAAACAATTGCTGGCGCCGCCGCCGGACGACTGGCTGACCGCCTGGCGGGTGAGCCGGCAGCTCAACAATCCGCGCCACGAGGGCAAGGTCTGCGACGAGCCGGTCGACCCGAGCGACGAAGCTTGACCGTGAGCCACGGCTGTAAGCAAGATCACGGCCAGGCAGGTCCTGCCGCGAGCAGTCCTGTTACGCATTCATTCCCCCGCCTGTTTTCACCCTGCAACTGGAGTGCGGAATAATTTTGCTTGCAAGCGCAGAGTTAAAAGCGCATAGTCGCGTCCAGCGATATTCAAGTAGTCCTGTTTTGTCTGGTGTACTACCTACTTCCTGTAGGGTTCCCTTCATCACCACTGCCTTGACCATCGTCCCAAACGGGGGCTATCCCCTTATTTAATTTTTTTCAGGATATACAAGACATGGCAACAGGTACTGTGAAGTGGTTCAACGATTCCAAGGGCTTTGGCTTCATCACCCCCGAAGGCGGTGGCGATGATCTCTTCGCTCATTTCTCCGCAATCCAGAGTTCGGGTTTCAAGACCCTGACCGAAGGGCAGCGCGTCAACTTCGACATCACCACCGGCCCCAAGGGTCAGCAGGCGTCGAACATTCGCCCGGCCGAGTAATCGGTCAGGCAGACATGGCTTCCCGGCCATGTCGCCCGCTCTACATGGGGTCGTTGATTCGGGTGCGAACCCGATCAGCATCCCTACCGGAAAGCCCGGCATCTGCCGGGCTTTTTCTTTTGCATTCTCCCCGGAGGCATAGTCATGGCCAAAGAAGAACTCCTCGAAATGAATGGCGTAGTAGACGAAGTGCTGCCCGATTCGCGTTTCCGCGTCACCCTCGACAACGGCCACCATCTCGTGGCCTATAGCGCGGGCAAAATGCGCAAGAATCATATTCGCATCATCGCCGGCGACAAGGTTTCACTTGAGCTTTCGCCCTACGATCTGAGCAAGGGCCGCATCACTTTCCGCCACATCGAAGGTCGCGGTACGTTCACCCCGCAACAGCGCCGCAAGCACTGATCCACTTCCCCGACACTGAGCCATGCCAGGCTAAGAAGTGAAGTTCCAGCGGGTCGCCGTTTGCGGCGGCGCCGACCTGGAGATCCGCTCCCTGCTCGACCGGCAGCAATTCGTCGACCCCTTGGGCGATGCCGCCGAGGCCGGAAGATCTCCTGCCACCTGGCCGCTGTCTGGCCAAGGCTGGCCATCGGCACAAAAGCTCGCCGACCTGGTGCAGGTGTGGGAACTGGATTCGAGCCGCGTGCTCGAGATCGGCTGCGGCCTGGGACTGGCGAGCATGGTGATCCACCGCCGACACGGCGACGCCACCGCCAGCGACTGCCACCCCCTGACCGAAGCCATCCTGCAAGCCAACCTGCTGCTGAACCAGCTGCCCGCGATGAAATACGTCACCGGCAACTGGTCGCGCACTCAATTCTGAGCTGGGTACTTTCGACCTTATCATCGGCAGCGACGTCCTCTACGAGCGCCGCCAGCCCGAGCAAATCGCCGACTTCATCCAGCTGCACGCCGCCCCACGCGCCGAAGTCCAGATAATCGACCCGAATCGCAGCAACCGCAACGCGTTCAACCGCTGCATGGCCTTGCTCGGTCTTGATCTGAGTGACTCGCTGATCGAGGGTCCGCTGCATGACGGCAGTCCCTACAAGGGGCGCCTGCTGCGCCATCAGCGAGCGTTTTCGACACGGCAGTAGGCTATCGGCGAAGCCGCGACCAGGCGGTCTCCAACCCCTGGAGACATGGAATCGCCGGGGAAATCAATTAAGGAAAATGAAAACCCGCTCGCGCCATCGCCGCGAACGGGTTGAATAGTCGCGTCGCGGCAGGGCGCCGCGACGCTAAAGGCCTGCCCGCTAGATGCAGACCGGCTCGAGTCGTATCGGCAGCACGTTCAACTCGTTGACATTGCCGATCACGGTGAACATGAAGTTCTCGAAAGCGAGGATGGGCGGAAAGCCGTTGGTCATCCGCTCGATCTGGATGCAAGGGGTGGAAAACGCCACCGTCGGCCGTTCGCCCGGCTGGGTATAGATTTCCACCGGCAGGGGCGCGAGGCTGTATTTCGAGCCGGGGAAAGTCTGGGGACTCTGGGCTGCCGCTCTAGCCTCTTGGGCCTGCACCACGCCTGGGATACCCGACAGGCCACCCGCAACAGCCAGGACCGAAATGATTCGTCTTGCGTTCATGCTCGTCTCCACCGTGATGTTTGTTTTTGAGCCCTCTGCGGGACATTCGTTCACTTACGTTTACTTACGTTCACTTATAGCGGAGTTCATGGGCTTTTGAAGCGACTTCGCGGCACCCGAGACTAAATAAATCCTACTATTCATCGCCGGGCCGAAGCCGTGCTAGGCATTCCAGCCTGGGCTGGCCCCTATACGCCGCTTCGAAATCAAGTCCGTTTTGCGCAAATAACCTGTAGCGAGGAATGAACCTCAAGTGACCGATGCTTTCTATAGAATGCATCGATCGGCCTGTTGGCAAACAATCGCCCTGAATGATCGGCGTGCGGTTCATTTCAATTCGGGAGGCACCATCATGCTGCAGCATTTCAAATTGTTTGGCTTGGCCGGACTGGCGGCAATCACGCTCGCCGGCTGCGGCGGCCACGTCGCGCTGAAGATCGATCACACCCCGCCGTCGGCCCCTACTGGCGCCCTGGCCTCGATTTCACCGACTGCGATCAAGGTTCTGGACTTCGTTGATCAGCGGCCCGGCATGGAACCGCTGCTCCTGGGCAAGCGCTACGACTCGAAACAGATTCCAAAGGGCGATGTGACGGTGCAGCGCCCGGTGTCCGAAATCGTCACGCAGGCGGTTCGCGCCGAGCTTGCTGCCGCAGGCCACCGGCTCGTCGCGGATGGCGAGGAGGTGATGGTGAGCGGCGTCATCAAGGACTTTTCGGTGAACACTCCAAGCGTCTCCACGCTCGCCTGGGATGTCGTCGCGGAAGTCGGCCTGGTGGTGGAAATCAGGTCCGCGGCGACCGGAGACACCCTGGTCACTGGTACCTACGTAACCAAGGCCACGGCGCGCAGCTATATCAATCCCGATGACAAGCTGATCAAGTCGACCTTCGAGCGCGCGCTGGGCGAGGCGATGAAGATGATTCGATCCGACGACGCGATCGCCCGGCACCTTTCATCGCGAAGCTGACCCCGACCCCCTGGTCGGAGTCCTGCCTCACTGCCGCAGCACGCACTTCTGATACAGATCGCGCGCCCGGCCCTGCGGGTCGTACTTGCTTTTCAGCGCGCGGTAGGCCTCGCCGTCGTAGATGCGCCAGAACTCCTCCGGCTCGTAATACGAATCGGAATACAGCGACTTGATGCCGCCGAGCGCGGCGACCTTGGCCTCGACCAGGCGGTTGTGGTGGCCGGGCGCAAAAGCCTGGCGACACCGCACCACGTCCCAGAAGCCGAAGTTGAGGTAGAGCGTGTCGGGATCCATCGGGAACAGGGTGAAGCGCGCATCCTTGCGGTACGGCCGGATCGGGCAGATCCAGATCGGCAGGATGCCGATCTCGCGCTGGAAGAAGTCGAGAAAGGCCGGCGCATTGCGCAGCGGAATGTCGACGTCCTGGATCACCGATTCGCGGTGCCGGCCGAGCAGTCGGTCGAGGTGGCGGGTCAGCCCCCACTTGCTGTTCCAGCGCATCATCTTCGTGTAGAAGACCGAGTTTAGCCGCTCGCGCCCGAGCAGACGACGGATCAGCCGGTTCTGCGCACCGAGGTTCTTCGAGCACCAGAACCAGTCGGTGTCCCAGCGCCAGATGTAGTCGCTCGTTGTCAGGTAGTCGCTGTCGCGCTGGCGCAGGCTGCGGTAGTAAATGTTCTGGTAGGTGTAGTCGCTGGTCCAGGGCGCTTCGTCGACGAAGCGCGCCTCGCTCAGCACCAGTTCGTTCGGCCCGAACACCACGCCGTCGACGAAGTCGGCATCACCGCCGCACCCTGCCTCGATCGCGGCGAAGAAGGCCTCGGGGTCTTCGAAATGCGTGTGGCGCACTGCGACGAAGGGCTTGACCGGCACCGCCAATGCCCGGAGCTTCAACGCATAGCCCAGCGTGCCGTAGGAATTGGGAAAGCCGTAGAACAGGTCGCGGTAATCGTTGTCGGGCGTGACCAACACCACCCGGCCGTCGGGCAGCAGGATTTCCAGTTCCTGCAGGGTCTCGTGCACCAGTCCGTACCTGAACGAGGTCGCCTCGATCCCCACCCCCGCCGCCGCGCCACCGATGGTGATGGATTTCAACTGCGGCACCACTGCCGGCATCAGGCCCTGCGCCAGCATTGCCTCGACCAGCTTGACGTAGGGCGTCATGCCCTCCACCTCGACCCAGCGCTCCTCGCGGTTGATCGACAGCACTTCGTTGAACTGGCGCACGTCGAGCTTCTGCCTCGGCGCCTGCTTGCGGTCGCGGAACAGGTTGGAGGTGTCCTTGGCCAGGCCGATCGGGGCAGAGCCGGCGCTGGTCTGGATTTGTTCGCGGAGACGCTGCAGTTTCTCGGCGTGGCTCATTGGTAAAGGAAGCGCCGGCTCATCGGATAGTTTTCACTATCGATGTTGCCCTTGCTGAAGACGATCTGGAACAGGTGGGTGCGGCCGCGCACCGAGCGGAACATCTCGGCGCACGACCACAGGTAGGTGCGCCACTTGCGTCGGAAGGTCTCGTCGAACTTCTGCGGATTCAGTGCGTGGATCTGCGCCCAACGCTCATCGAAGCGGGTCGCCCACTCGTCCAGGGTAGGTGCGTAATGGCGCCGCAGATTCTCGATGTCGACGACCTCCAGACCACACTGCTCCATCGCGTCGATGGTCTGCGCCAGGCTGGGGATCCAGCCACCGGGGAAGATGTGCTTGCGGATGTAGAACTCGGTGTCGCGCACCCCGACGTGGCCGATGAAGTGCAGCATGCCGAGGCCCCCCGGCTTCAAAGCGTCGGCATGCGCCCGCACCACATCGAGCAGCTGGTCGCGCCCGGCGTGCTCGATCACGCCGATCGACACCACCTTGTCGTATTGCCCGGGAATTTCGCGGAAGTCGGCCTCGATCACCTCGAGCCGGTCGGTCAGGCCGCGCTCTGCGATCTGCCCCTGCAGCCAGCTCACCTGTTCGGTGGTGGTGTTGATTCCGGTGCCGAGCGCACCATAATGCTCGATCGCGTGAAACATGAAGCCGCCAAAGCCGCAGCCGATGTCGACGAAGCGCTCGCCCGGTTGCAGGCGGATTTTCTTCGCCACATGGTCCATCTTGTTGCGCTGCGCTTCCTCGACCGTCTGCGTGCCCTCCTTCCAGTAGCCGCAGGTGTACATCATCGCCGGCTGGTCGAGCCACAGACCGTAGAAGTCCGCGCCGAGGCCGTAATGGAAACGCGCGTTGAACTTGGCCTGTGCATGATCGCCATTGCCGAAGCGCCACTCGTGCCAGGCATTGCGCAGCTTGAGCAGCCCGCCCGGCGGCTTGTCGATGCCCATCTCCATGCCGCTGCGGAAGGCCAGCTGCAGGCTGCCCTCGACGTCGAGATCACCGCAGAAATACGACTCGATCAGACCGACGTGACCGAACAGCAGGATGCGGCGTTCGG
>Ga0209705_10002102_pt1 | contig 10679 bp, 8 predicted proteins | sample PPLLaktember2015_5_FD_187262 | JGI IMG/M metagenome (GOLD analysis project Ga0209705, IMG submission 187262) | Freshwater sediment microbial communities from Prairie Pothole Lake near Jamestown, North Dakota, USA - PPLs Lake P8 Core (1) Depth... | ecosystem: Environmental > Aquatic > Freshwater... | reverse complement strand
AAGAAGAAGCTGGGGAGGGACTTCGGCGTAATAACGAAAGGCAACTTCCGGGGCAAGTCCGCCGAGTGGATCGATTGGTATGGGAACCTCGAAGTGAGCCCGCCGGTAAAGGCGAAGGGCCGGGATCTCGAGAACGGCCGCTTCTACGCGGGAACCCAGGCCGAGCGGGCGATGCATCCCGAGGTCATTAAATTCCTCGAGGCTCAGGGCGCCCAGGGCCCCGTGCTCTGGCTCGACACGTCCTGGCTGGTTATCGGGCATGTCGACGAGACCGTCTCCTGGATACCGTCCAAGGTCGGCGCCCGGTTCCGTATGATGGTCCCGTCGCCGCGCCTGGCCGTCGAGATATTGAAGCGCGCGGAGCAGGAAGCTCCCGGGGGGACCTTGAACCGGGGCACGGAACGCGAGGGCGACAGGCCCGGTGAGTTCGAACGGCCCGTCGCCGAAGCCTTGCGGGATAAAGGTCTGATGGCGGCGCAGGAGCTCGTCCAGGGAAAGATCGACGCTGTCCGCCGGACGCTTCAGGATGAACTCGGAGTGGCCGACGCGGATATCATCGAGATCCCCGTCCTGTTCAATTCGGATAGCCGCTGGTTCCCGGGCCGCTATTTCGCCGAAACGGTCAATATGGTCAACGGCCTGCTCCTCGGGAACGACTATATCGTCCCCGATCCGCGAGGTCCGCTGGTCGATGGCAGGGACGTCCTGCTCCAGGCCGTCAAGGACCGGCTCGAACCGCTCGGGTGCCGGGTTGTCCCCCTCGACTGCTTTTACCCGTATCACCGTGGGGGCGGCGAGATCCACTGCGGCACGAACGCCACGCGGCTGGCCCGAGCGAAGGGCCGCTGATCGCCGGTTCGGGGCAGCACCGCAGATGAGCACGATTTTGAGCACACTTTCTGGCAGTGCTATCTCAAATAGTTAATATTCTATCAGTTAGGAAGCCAGCCCAGCTGCCTTCTCGGCAGCGGGTCGGAGGTTCGAGTCCCTCCAGGCGCGCTCCCTGTTTCCCCGGAAAGTGAGGGCGCCGTTTCTTGACACGTTCTTGACACTTCCCTAACAACTCGCCGCCTCGCAGCCGCTAAATTGACACTGTCGGAAGTATCGTGCGGAGGGCGGCATGGGCGATCAAAAGACCGTCGTCATCATCAACCCGGCGTCCTCCGCTGGGCGGACGGGCCGCCGCCAATGCGAAATTCTGGCCGCTATCGAAAGCCACTTCGGCCGGGGATTCTCGCTCTTCGTGACGAAGCGGCCCAAAGACGCGATTTCTTCCGCCCGGGAGGCGTCCCTCTCGGGGATCGGGCTCGTCATCGCCGTGGGTGGCGACGGGACCATCCAGGAGGTCGTCAATGGCCTGATGGAAGCGGCGCAGGCGACGGATCGGCGCCCGCAGCTGGGCATCATCAATGCGGGAACGGGCCACGGATTCGCTCAAAGCCTGGGCTTGCCGGCCGGCCTCGCCGCCCAATGCGCCGGGATCGCAAGCGGGAGCGTCCGCCGGATCGATATCGGTCGGGCCGCGTTCTCGGATGGCGCCGGCCGGCCTGTGGAGCGCTACTTCATCAACGAATGCCAGGCCGGGATCGGCGGCCTGGTCGTCGAGAAGGTCCAGGCCGGACATAAAAAGCTCGGCGGCTTCCTAGGGTTCGGGCTGGCCACGCTCACGACCGCCCTGAGCTATCCCAACCGCTCCATCCGGTTCTCGCTCGACGACGGCCCGGAACGATCCGGGACTTTCATCGGCATCGTGGCGGCCAACGGCCACGCCATGGCCGGAGGCATGAGGCTGGCGCCCCGGGCATCGGTCGAGGACGGCGATCTCGATATCGTCTTTATGTACGGCCAGACTCTCACCGAGCGGCTGCGAAACTTTCCCAAGATCTATTCGGGCACGCATCTGGATTCGCCGAAATTCGGCTTTCTCCGCGGACGGAGCCTTTCCCTGGCGTCGGAGGACCGGGTCTCCTTCGAAGCCGACGGCGAGCCGTTCGGGCAGCTGCCTTGCCGCATCGAGGTCGTTCCCGCGGCTCTCGAGGTGAGGGCTGCTCAGCCGGTGACGGTGTAAGCCATGGCCGACCTGCCGACGACGATCCGGAAATTCGAGTTCGAGTTCCGCATCTTCATTTCCTTTAGCCTGGTCATTCTCGTCAGCTCCCTGTCGTTCACGGTATTCGCCGATCGGCCTCTCACTGCCGTCGCCGTCGGCGGCCTCCTCGGGATACCCGCGCCCCTCGCCCGCGCCTTGGGCTACCTGGCCGCCGCGATTTTCTCGGCCGCAGCTTCGTTCCTCCGGATCTGGTCGGGGAGCGTCCTGACGTCGAGGCGGATGATGTCCTTCGCTGTCAAGACGGACGCGCTCCTTTCCACGGGGCCCTACGAGCTCGTCCGGAACCCGATCTATCTCGCCGACCTGGTGGCCTTCACCGGCTTCGCCCTGTGCCTTCCGCCGATAGGCCTCCTGCTTCCGGTCCTCTTGTACCTGCATTACACCCAGCTTATCGGTTACGAAGAGATCTCTCTCCGGCGGGAATTCGGGCCGGACTACGCGGTCTATCGGAGCCGCGTGCCCCGCCTGCTTCCGGGTTGGGGCTGGCGAAGGCGCCTGGGGGCCGCCTTCAAGGACCTCAGGATCACACGCGACGGGATCCGGCATAACGCCCTCTATCTCCTCTTCATCCCCGGCTTCGTCCTGGCGGCCATCACGGGCCGGCTCATCTGGGCCGTGGCCATCGGCCTGCCGGCCGTGGTGGACTGGGCGATCGTCCACACGAAGATCGGCGTGGTCAAGGACGGGGCGAAGCCCGCCGTCAAGGGCAGGATATTCCGCGATGTCCTTTACGCCAATTGCTGGGAAGATCCGCAGCTCGACCGGGCCGCCTTCGGGATCGGCCAGGACGACGTCGTCTTTTCGATCACGTCCGGCGGCTGCAACGTCCTGACCTTCCTTCTCGACGATCCCCGCAAGGTCATCGCCGTCGACGCCAATCCTCATCAGGGTTATCTGCTCGAGCTCAAAATGGCCGCCTTCCGGGCGCTCTCGCACGAGGAAATGCTCGAGTTCTTCGGGGTCCGGCCCTGTGCCGCGCGCCCGCGGCTCTATCGTGAGAGGCTTCGATCGGGCCTGTCGAATGACGCGGCCCGGTTCTGGGATGGTCAGCCCAAGAAGATCGCCCGGGGGATCATCCACGCCGGACGCTACGAGCGATACATGCGCCTGCTTCGCCATACAGTTGTCGCAGGATTCGGCAAGAGACGGCTCATCAAACGCCTGTTCGAGGCCGACGGTCCGGCGGCGAGGGAACACCTTTACCGCGAGAAGTGGCAAGGCCTCTGGTGGAAGCTCCTGACGGGCGTCATGCTCAGCCGCCAGCTCAACAAGCTGCTCTTCGACCGGGCCTTCTTCGCTTATCTCGACCGCGACTTTTCTTTCGGACGCCATTTCGCCGCCAAGGCCGAGCGGGCCCTGGTCCGGCTGCCGATGAAGGAGAACTACTTCCTCTCCTATATCCTCCTCGGCCGGTTCTACGGCGAGCCTTTTCTGCCGGTCTACCTGCGCCGCGAAAATTACCAGCCCATCCGGGACCGTCTGGACCGCGTGGAGATCGTCGCGGCGAGCTGCGAGGGCTATTTCGCCGGCCTCGAAGATGCGTCGATCTCGAAATTCAATTTCTCCAATATCTTCGAGTGGATGTCGCCGGCGGCCTTCGAGGCCCTCCTCCGGCAGACCGTCCGGGTCGCCCGGGACAAGGCCGTCCTGACGTACCGCAACCTCCTGGTGTTCCGGGAGCGGCCGGCCTCTCTGGGCGGGACCATCACGCCCTTTCGGGACCTGGCCAAGGCGCTTCACGAGACCGACCTCTCTTTCATCTACGACAACTACGTCGTCGAGCAGGTCGAGAAGGGATAGGCCATGTCCTACTCCGTCGTTTCGGTTTTGGATAAGAGGCGGCTCGGCGAGTTCCTTCGACTGCCGTTCGATCTTTATCGCGGCGATCCCCTTTGGGTGCCGCCGCTCGTGGCCGATGTCCGAAGGACGCTCGACCCGGAGCGGAATCCCTTTTTCGCTGAGGCCGCGCTCCGTCTGTTCGTCTGCTATCGGGACAGCCGGCCCGTCGCCCGGCTGGCGGTCGTGATCAGCGGCGCCCATCGGGAAGCGTTCGGGGTCCGGGCGGCTTTTTTCGGCTTTTTCGAATCGACGAACGACGAGCAAGCCGTGGAGCACCTCTTCGCCGAGGCCGAGACTTTCTGCCGGACCCGAAACGCCGAGGTCCTCGAAGGGCCGTTCAACCCGCATCACTATTCCGAGATCGGCCTGCAGATCGACCGGTTCGGCACGGCGCCGAGCTTCTTCCAGCCCTATAACCCGCCCTATTACGCCGAGCTCCTGGAGAAGGCCGGGTACCGGATCTCCGCCCGTCTCGAGACGATGGCGAACGACGACGCCGGCAACGATCTCGCCCGCCGCTTCGGCGACCTGCCGGCCATGGCGTGCCGGGACGGATATACGGTCCGATCTTTTTCTCTCGCGAATAAGGCCCGCGACCTGGCCTTCATGAGGGAAGTCAACAACGACGCCTTCGCCGGGAACTGGCACTTCCTTCCCTTGAGCCCGGAGGAATACATGTTCTCGGCCAAGTTCATGAGTTTCGTGACCCGGCCGGATCTCGTCAAGTTCGTCGAGCATGATGGCCGGCCGGTGGCCGTCCTGCACTGCGTCCTGGACGTCAACCCGCTTCTCCGGATGTGGAACGGCGCGGCCGGACCTGTCAAGCTCCTCCGGTTCCTTCGCGGCCGGAGAGCCGTCAAGACCATCATTCTCTTCACGGTGGCCATCAAGAAGGAGCACCGGCGCTCGTATGTCTCCCGGCTGCTCCTGGCCGAGTTCTGCCGGATGGCCCGGACGTTCGAGAGGGCCGAAACGACCTGGATGTCGGCCGACAACAGGTCCGCCCTAAAGTCGGCCGCGAGCTTGGGCATGCGGCCGGACAAACATTTCGCGGTCTTTGCCAAGGAGCTCGGCCGATGACCGGGATTCTCGAACCGCAGAACTGGGGCATGGAGACGGCCGCCGACGGCCGGCTCACGATCGGAAGCGTGAGCGCCGTCGATATCGCCCGCACCTTCGGCACGCCCCTCCACGTTCTCCACGAGGAGCGGCTCGAGACGACGGCCGCCGGGTTCCGGCGGAGCATGGAAACGGCCTACCCGGGCCGGTCCTCCGTCCATTATGCTTTCAAGTGCAATTCCCTCCCGGCCGTCATCGAAGCCGTGCGCCGGGCCGGCCTCAAGGCGGAGGTCATGAGCCCGCTCGAGCTCGAGCTCGCCCTTCACCTGGGGTACGGGGGCGGGGATATCGTGGTCAACGGGCCGGGAAAGACCGCGGCGTTCCTCAAGGCCGCCGTCGAGAACGCCGTTCGCCTGATCAACGTCGATTCGCTTCACGAGATCGCCCTTCTCAACGAGATCGCCAGCGCCGCCCGCAAACGCGTCGACATCCTTCTCCGGATAAATCCCGATCTCGTTCCCAAGGGCATGAACGCCGGCTCGGCCACGGGAAGCCGGAAGGGATGTGCCTTCGGCCTCGACCTCAGGGGCGGCGAGGTCCGGGAGGCCTTGGTCCTGCTCCGTGACCTGCCCGGGATCCGCTTCCGGGGATTTCATTTTCACATCGGAACGGGGATCCGCGACGCCCGGGCCTATTCCCGGGTCCTCGATCGCCTGGCACCGCTTTTCCGTGAGACGCGCGCCGCCGGCTTCGGGGTGGACGTCGTCGACGTCGGGGGCGGTTTCGCCTCCCGGACGACGCGGGAAATGTCCTCCCGGGAGCTTCTGATCTACCAGGGGTTCGGGCGGTTGCCGGCCGGGGCCGCCCGCGCCGCATGCAGCACGTTCGAGGACTTCTCGGGGGAGATCGGCCGGGCGCTCCGCCGGATCTTCCCGGCGGACGAGCTTCCGGAGCTCATCACCGAGCCGGGCCGTTCGGTCGTCAGCCCGAACCAGTTCCTTCTCCTGACGGTGTCCCAGGTCAAGACCCGGCCCAGGGTCCGGAAATGGCTTATCACCGACGGCGGCCTGGGGACCGTGACTCTGCCGACGTTCTATGAGTGCCACGAGGTCCTTCTCGCCGACGATGTCCGCCGCCCCCGCACGGAGCACGTGACCATCGTCGGCCCGGTCTGCTTCGCTTCCGACGTCGTTTACCGGAACATCCGGATGCCCGAGGTCCGGGCCGGCGAGGTCGTCGCCATCATGGACAGCGGCGCCTATTTCCTCGCCCTCGAATCCTCCTTCGGCTTTCCGCGGCCCGCCGTTGCCGCGGTGAAGGGGGACGCCTGCCGCCTCGTCCGCCGGAGAGAGACCTTCGCGGACCTCACGGGCCGCGATATCTTTTCAACCCCGAACGCCCATTCAGGAGGACGATCATGAAATTCGCCGTGATCAAGAACGACTCTGATCCGGGACGGGACCGGATCGCCGCGGCCATCGAACGGACCTGCCTCGCGCATGGCCACGAACTGGGCTCTCCGGAGGACGGGGTCCGGTTCGTCCTCAATCTGACCGGTCCGGACTCGCCCCGGAGCTTCAGGCGCAGGGCCCAATCCGTCTTCGTCTTTTCGCTCGTGACCCTCGCCCGTCCCCCGGAGTCGCTGCAAGCCCTGCGCTCGCTGTGCTACGCGACCCTGGTCCGCACCCTTTCGAATATCCTGCTCTGCGCCGTTCCCAAGGACGGCCCGGCTGCGAATGGGGGAGAGCCGGCCTACGAAATGTACTTCACGACTCCCGAAGCCGGCTTCTATCACGTCGCGTTCGATCCAGAAAAGGTCTACGAGCGGATCATTCCGATCGCCGGGGCCCGCTTCGCCATCGCCAACCGGTTCTCCGAGGACCTGCCCGAGCGCTTCTGGCAAACGTCGCCCGTCGTCGAGCGCATCAAGAGGGGAGGGAACGAGCTCGACGAGCTCGGCGTCCTGCCCGCGCCCTTCGACCTCCACACCGTGCTGCCCGAGAGATCCATCCGGCACATCTACAAGCTGTTCGAGATGCGAAGCCTGAGCTACGGGAACCTGAGCGCGCGGGAGCGCGTTCCGGAGCTCGGGGAAACGACGTTCTGGATGACGGCTCGGGGAGTGGACAAGGCCCATCTGTCGAAGATCGGCTGGGACATTCTCCTGGTCAAAGGCTTCGATCGCGAGGCGGTCCAGGCGCTGGTCAGTGTCCCCCCCGACCACGACCCGAAGGTCCGGGTCTCCGTGGACGCCGTGGAGCACGAGCTCATCTACCGGACGTTCCCGCGGGTCGGGGCCATCGTCCATGTGCACGCCTGGATGGACGGCGTCCTCTGCACGGGCCAGAATTATCCCTGCGGGACGATCGAGCTGGCCGAGGACGTGGTCCGGCTTCTCGCCCGGACCGAACGGCCCGAGCGGACGGTCGTCGGTCTCCGGAACCATGGCCTGACGATCACGGGGCCGGACCTCGACGAGATCTTCGGCCGCATCCGGGGGCAATTGCGAACCGAAGTCGAGATGATGGCCTAGGCGCAGGGACTTCCCCGTGGACATGTACGCCGTACGGACGCTCCGCAGCCAGCCTCTCCGCCTGATCCTGACGATCGGAGGCATCGCGTTGTGCATCGTCTTGATGTTCTTCCTGCTGGCCGTCTACCGGGGGGTCGCCGACGGCTCGGTGGAATACATCCGGCAGAACCGGGCCGATCTCTGGGTCATCCAGGACAACGCCACGAACATCCTGAGAGGCTCGTCGCTCCTCTCGATGGACCAGATCGGCGCCATCGCCCGAACGCCCGGCGTCCGGACGGCCGCGCCCGTCCTGTTCCTTCTCTCGACGATCCGGAACGGCGATCGGCTCGGTACGGTCTTCCTGACCGGATTCGAGCCCGAGATGGGGCTCGGCGGGCCGCCGCTGCTCGCCTGGGGGCGGCGCCCGCGCGCGGACGACGAGATCGTCCTCGACAGGTCGTTCGCCCTGAAATTCGGGTTCGAGGCCGGGGAGGAGGTCGATCTGCAGGGAAACCGCCTGAAGATCGTCGGGATCAGCCGCGGGACGAACGCGTTCGTCATCCAATACGCGTTCGTAACTCTCCGTTTCGCCCGAAAGCTCATCGGCGTCCCCGGATTGGCCACCTGCGTCCTGGTGAACGCCGAGCCGGGGGCCGAGATCGGACCCATCCGGGAGGAGATATGCGACGTCTTGGCCGGCCTGAAGGCCTACGATCACGAGACTTTCCTGGCCAATAACGTCCGCGAAATGCGGTCGGGTTTCCTGCCCCTGCTCTATACGGTCGCCGTGATCGGGGCCGTCGTTCTCACGGCCATTCTCAGCCTGCTTCTGTCGGTCAACATCCTGGAGCGCCGGAAGGACTTCGCCATTCTCAAGACTTTGGGATCGCCCATGCCGTTCCTTTGGGGCATGGTCGTCAAGCAGGCCCTGCTGATAGCTTCGGTCTCGTGCGCCGTCGCCCTGATCCTCTTTTTCCCGCTCGTCCGGATCGTCGAAAGGATCTCGCCCGAAGTCACCACGAAATCGACCGTCGGCCAGATCGGCGGCGTCGTGGCCGCAGTGCTTCTCATGAGTCTGGCGAGCTCGTTCGTCGCGATCCGCCGGCTCCGTCGCATCTATTTCCTGGAGGCCTTTTCATGAACGCCGTCGCCATGACCGGGCCGGTCGTCCGCCTCGAGAAGGTCACGAAGATATTCGACGGCTCCGGCCCACCGATGACCGCGGTGCGGAACGTCTCCCTCGAGGCGAGGCGCGGCGAGATGGTCCTCCTCTTGGGGCCGAGCGGCAGCGGAAAAACGACGCTCCTGACCATCATCGCTGGCCTGGCGAAGCCGACATCCGGGAGTGTCAGCCTATTCGGCAAAAGCGTGGCGGAGTACTCCGCGGCCGAGCTTCAATCACTCCGGGCCGAAAAGGTCGGCTTCATCTTTCAGACTTTCCTGCTCATAGATTCCCTGACGGCCGGCGAGAACATCGAGATCGTGCTCCGGTTCTGCCGGAAACGGAGACCGGAGCGGGCCCGGAAAACGCGGGCCCTCCTCGGGGAGCTCGGCATAGAACACCTAGCCGGCCGTTTCCCCCGGGTCATGAGCCAGGGCGAGAAGCAACGCGTCGCGATCGCCCGGGCCATCGCCAACGACGCCCAACTCCTCATCGCCGACGAGCCGACCGGAAGCCTCGAGACCAGACAGGCGGTCGGCATCATCGGGCTGCTTCACGCCCAGGCCAAGACGCGGGGCACGACCGTGATCGTCGCCAGCCACGATCTCCGCCTCAAGGAATATGCCGACCGGACCCTGCACCTTCAGGACGGGGAGATCGGCTGAGCGCGAACCGGTGTGATCTATTGCCCCTTTTTCTTATCCGGAGCCTCGGGCTCGACGGGCTCGGGGGCTTTGCCCTGGCCTGAGCTCCCTTCGATACCCTTGTCTGCAGGCCCGGGCTTCTTCATTTCCAGGCGTTTCTTTGTGGCCAGCTTCGCGGTCTTCTGCCACTTTGCCTCTCTCGCGATCTCCGCCTTCCCACGCGCCACCCTGTATGTCGAGGCCCTTAAGCCCATTTTCGCCATGATACGGATACCTCCTGACTGTAGATCATAATGCCCTTGCCCCCTATTCGCAAGGCAAGATTGGTATAATGGCTGCCGTGAAGAAGGACGTGATCATCCTCGGCGCGGGCGCGGCGGGCCTGATGTGCGCCGTCGAATGCGGTAAGCGGGGACGGTCGGTCGTCCTGCTCGAACACACCGGGGCCGTCGGGAACAAGATCCGGATCTCGGGGGGCGGCGCCTGCAACTTCACGAACCGTTCCATGAACGAGACCCATTTTTTCTCGTCCAACCCGCACTTCGCGAAATCCGCGCTATCCCGTTTCACGCCGCAGGACATGACGGCGCTCCTCGAGCGCCACAAGATCCGGATCGTCGAAAGGAAATGGGGCCAGCTCTTCACCCGGGATGGGGCGGCGGGGATCGTGCAGATGTTCCAGGACGAATGCGTTCGGGCGAAAATCTCGATCCAGCTCGATTGCCGGATCGCGGAGGTCTCGAAAAGAGAGCTGTTCGAAGTCGAATCCAGCCGGGGCCGTTTTGAATCGGGATCGCTCGTGGTCGCGACCGGAGGCCTCGCCATGCCAAAGATCGGGGCCAGCCCCCTGGGTTACCGGATCGCCCGGCAATTCGGGCTAAAGGTCATCGAGCCCGTTCCCGCCCTGGTCCCGCTCTTGTGGAGCGAAGACGATCTCCGTAGTTTCAAGGACCTGTCGGGGCTTGCTTTCGACGCGATCGTGACATGCGGGCGCCATCGATACCGGGAAAATATCCTTTTTACGCACCGGGGATTGAGCGGGCCCGCCGTCCTGCAGATCTCTTCGCATTGGAAGGAAGGCCAGGCGATCTCGATCGACCTGTTTCCCGACAGGGATATTCTCCGGGAATTCATGGTCCATCGGAATGAAAGAACGGAGATGAGCACATGGCTCTCATCGTTCTTGCCGAAACGGTTCGTTAAAAAATGGTGCGGGCTCTATTTCCCGTCCAAGCCCATGAGCCGGACCTCCGAAAAAGAATTCAGAGCGGCGGCGGAACGATTGCACGATTGGCAGGTGACGCCCCGTAAAAAGGACGGTTACGGCGCAGCCGAAGTGACGGGCGGGGG
>Ga0209705_10002100_pt1 | contig 10684 bp, 9 predicted proteins | sample PPLLaktember2015_5_FD_187262 | JGI IMG/M metagenome (GOLD analysis project Ga0209705, IMG submission 187262) | Freshwater sediment microbial communities from Prairie Pothole Lake near Jamestown, North Dakota, USA - PPLs Lake P8 Core (1) Depth... | ecosystem: Environmental > Aquatic > Freshwater... | reverse complement strand
CGCGGTGGGTCTTCACGCTGCCCGAGGCCACGCCGTAGACGATGCCCGGGATCAGGAACGTGATGAAGATGATGGGCACGATCGACTGCATCAGCGGCGCCGCCGACACCAGCAACTCGCGGCGTCCGTCCTCACCGGGCGGCGCCGCCCAGGGCGTGTCCGGCGGCAGCACCGTCAACAGGAACGCGACGATCGCCAGCGCGCCCGCGAACCCGCCCCACCGCAGCCCGCGGCGCTCGTGCGGCGCGAGCGGCTCCTGCGTCGGCAGCTCCGCGGGATCCGCGTCCACCTGCGTCGCGCGCAGGCGCGGCTCGATCACGAGGTCAGTCAGCACCCAGCCCACGACGATGATCAGCGCGGAAGATACCGTCGTGAACACGAAATTGTTGAGCGGGTTCACGACCACCGACGGGTCCACGAGCTGCGCCGCAGTCTGCGTGAGGCCCGCAAGCAGCGGGTCGAGACTCGAGGGCACGCCGAGCGTAGCGCTGAACCCACCCGACACGCCCGCGAACGCCGCCGCGATGCCGGCGAGCGGATGGCGGCCCGCAGCGTAGAAGATCACCGCCCCGAGCGGGATCACCAGCACGTAGCCGGCGTCCACCGCGACATGGCTCAGGATGCCCACGGCGATCAGCACCGGGGTCAGCAGTACGCGTGGCGTGACCGACATCGCGGCGCGCAGCACGGCACTGATGAAGCCCGTGTGCTCGGCCACGCCGAGGCCGAGCATCGCCACCAGCACCACGCCGAGCGGCGGGAAGCTCGTAAACGTGCCGACCATCTTCGACATGAAGGCCGTGAGCGACTCGCCTGCGAGCTGGTTCTTGATTTGCACAGGCTGCCCGGTGCGCGGGTCGATCTCGGTGAAGCTCACGCCCGACAGCCACCAGCTCACGAGCCAGGCCGCGACCATCAGCAGCAGGAACAGCACGACGGGGTCGGGGAGCCTGTTGCCGACGCGCTCGACGACGTCGAGCGAGCGGGCGATCCAGCCACGGGGGGCGACGGCGGAGCCTGTCTGGGTCATGCGTGCGTCCTGTGCGAATAATCGGGCACGGCGACCCGCCAGGGCCGCAGCGGGCCGATCCTAGCAGCTTGCCCGCAGACCTCCCCTGCTATCCTTGGCGTCGTCCCGAAGGCATCGAGTGCTCATGAACTTCGACTACCTGCTGATCGGCATCGTCGTGGCCTACCTCGCCTGGCGCGTCCTCGGCGCGGTCCGCGTGCGGCGCCGGCTCCCGGAGCTGAAGCGCGAAGGCGCGCAACTGGTGGACGTGCGCAGCGTGGGTGAATATGCCGGCGGCCATGTGCCCGGCACGCTGAACATCCCGCTCCAGGAGCTCGACGCTCGCGCCACGGAACTCGACCCGTCGCGGTGGGTGATCGTGGCCTGTGCATCCGGGACGCGCAGCGCGTTTGCGGCGCGCAAACTCAAGGCGAAGGGTTTCCGGAAGGTGATGAACGCGGGAACGTGGCGCAATTTCGGCTGAGCGAAGCCACGATATCCGTGACCCGCCGCGGCCCCCTAGGCCTGCGCCGGCAGGAGACCGCGCAGTTCCACGAGCGAATCGATCACGGCGTCCGGATGGGCCGTGCGGACGTCGACACCGTGGTTGTAGCCGTAGCTCACGCAGACGATCTGGAACCCTGCGGCCCTCGCGGCCCGAACGTCTGACACCGAGTCCCCGACCATCAGCGATTCGCCGGCGGCGACGCCGAAATGCCGCACAGCATGGAGCAGAGGCGCGGGGCTGGGCTTCTTCACCGGCAGGGTGTCGCCGGACACGACGAGCTCGAAGTCGTCGCGGACACCGAGATCAGTGAGCAGCGGAAGAGTAAACCGGGCCGCCTTGTTGGTGACACAGCCGAGCCGGTAGCCCTGGGACTTCAGCCAGTCGATACCTTCGCGGACGCCAGGATAGAGCCGCGAACGGATGGAGGTGTTGACGGCGTACAGCTCGACGAAGATCGGGTAGGCCCGGGCGAAGTCCTCCTCCGGCGGCTCGCCGTCGAGCTGGCCGACGAGGGCGCGGCGCACGAGCCGTTCGACGCCGTTGCCCACCCAATTGCGAACCCGCGCCTCGCCGTGCGCCGGCCGGTCGAGTGCCTTCATCAGCTCGTCGACGCAGTACGCGAGGTCGGGGACGCTGTCGACCATGGTGCCGTCGACGTCGATCAGGATCATGCGTGGAGAGCGAAGAGCTGGCATCGAGGCCGTCTCTACTGATCAATCGTCTCTTGCCACCGCAGCCGCTACTCCACCGTGACGCTCTTCGCCAGGTTCCTGGGCTGGTCGACGTCCGTGCCTTTCAGGATCGCGCAGTGATACGCGAGCAGCTGCAACGGGATCGTGTACACGGCCGGGGCCTGGAAATAGGTCACGTGCCGCGGCATCTCGATCACGTGCACGCCGTCGGAGGGTTCGAAACCCGACTCCGGGTCGGCGAACACGTAGAGCTCACCGCCGCGCGCGCGCACTTCCTGCAGGTTCGACTTGAGCTTCTCGAGCAGGTCGTTGTTCGGCGCGATCGTGATGACCGGCATGTCCTCGTCGACCAGCGCGAGCGGCCCATGCTTCAGCTCGCCGGCCGGGTAGGCCTCGGCGTGGATGTACGAGATTTCCTTGAGCTTCAGCGCGCCTTCCATCGCGATCGGATACATCGCGCCGCGGCCGAGGAACAGCGCGTGCTGCTTGTTCGCGAAGCGTTTTGCCAGCTCGCGGATCGTGCCGTCGAGCGCGAGCGTGCTCTCGATCAGTGACGGTATGCCGAGCAAGCGCTGCACGAGTCCTCGCTCGCGTTCCGCGTCGGCACTGTGGAACTTGGCGAGAGCCACGACCAGCATGTCGAGCGCGGCGAGCTGGGTCGTGAACGCCTTGGTCGAGGCGACGCCGATCTCGGGACCAGCACGCGTCAGCATGACGAGCTCGGACTCGCGCACCAACGAGCTTTCGGGCGCATTGCAGATCGCGAGCTGCGACAGATACCCGCCCTGCTTTGCGAGCCGCAGCGCCGCGAGCGTGTCGGCCGTCTCTCCCGACTGCGAGACGCTGACGAACAGCGTGTTCTTCGGCACGACCGGGTTGCGATAGCGGTACTCACTCGCGATCTCGACCCAGCACGGCAGCCGGCAGATCTGCTCGATGAAATACTTTGCGACCAGCGCTGCGTGGTAACTCGTGCCGCACGCGACGATGCGCACGGATTCGGTCTTCGCGAACACGGCCTGCGCGGCGGGCCCGAACGCGGCCTCGAGCAGCTTGCCGCCGGCAACGCGCTCGTCGAGCGTCTGCGCCACGGCGCGCGGCTGCTCGTGGATTTCCTTGAGCATGTAGTGGGCGAACTCGCCCTTCTCGGCGGCGTCGGCCGACAGCTCGCTCAACTTGGCGGGACGCTGCACGGTGTTGCCTTCGCGGTCGAGTATCCGCACGCTGTTGCGGCGGATCTCGCCGACGTCGCCTTCCTCGAGGAAGATGAAGTTGCGCGTCACCGGCAGCAGTGCCGCGACGTCGGAGGCGACGAAGTTCTCGTGCTCGCCGAGCCCGATCACCACCGGGCAGCCCTGGCGGGCGATCACGATGCGGTCGGGCTCGTCCTGCGAGATCACCGCGAGCGCATAGGCACCCTCGAGTTCGGCCACCGTGGCGCGCACGGCCTTGAACAGGTCGCCCGTCACTTTCAGGTGATGGTGGATCCGGTGGGCGATGACCTCGGTGTCGGTTTCCGAGGAAAACTCGTAGCCCTCGCGCTGCGCTTCTTCGCGCAGCTCTTCGTGATTCTCGATGATGCCGTTGTGGACGATCGCGACGCCGTCCTTGGAGATGTGCGGGTGCGCATTCCGCTCGCTCGGCACGCCGTGCGTGGCCCAGCGGGTGTGCGCGATCCCGAGACCGCTGTGGGTCGGGTCTGCATCGAGTGCATCCTGCAGCTTGCGGACCTTGCCCACCGTGCGCAGGCGCTTGATGTGGTTCGCGCCGTTCAGCACGGCGACGCCGGCCGAGTCGTACCCGCGATACTCGAGGCGTCGCAAGCCCTCGATCAGGACGGGGACGATGTCACGGTCGGCGACGGCTCCAACGATTCCGCACATGCGGTATTCCTTGCGGTGAGGGGCGGCGAGGCTAACAGAATTATCAGTCGGATCAAAGACCTAGCGTACGCCGACGAGGTGTGCCGGTCGGTTTGGCAGTCAATTCTAATACGCGCGAGGTGGCGGAGACCGCGGCCTGCCTCACATTGGCAGCTGGGCCGCTCCGCAAAGGGCCGGCTCCGGTAGACTTCGGGGCTGCGGTCCGCTGGCTTGCCGCGGACCGCGCTCCCCAACCGTTCGAGAGCGATTCGTTACGATGCGTCACCTTGCCCTGCGCGGCTGCACGCCGCTCATCCTCGCCCTGTCGCTGGCGGTTGGCCCCGCGGTTGCCGCAGAGTCGCCGCCGCGTCCAATCACGCACGAGGACGTCTGGCTGATGAAACGGCCCGGCGCCGTCGCGGTCAGCCCGGACGGCCGCTGGATCGTGGCTGCGCTGGCCGAGCCGGCTTACGACGAGGAGCAGAAGCGCAGCGACCTGTGGATCGTGCCGAGCGACGGCAGCGCCGCGCCCCGGCGCCTCACCGCGGGCAAAGGGTCCGAAGGCAGCCCAGCATTCAGCCCGGACTCGACTCGCCTGGCGTTCTCCGCCAAGCGCGAGGGCGATGACGCAGCCCAGATCTACGTGCTCGAGCTGGTCGGTGGAGAGGCACAGCGGGTCACGAACTGGGTGACCGGCGCGCGCGCGCCGCGCTTCAGTCCCGACGGTCGTTCGGTCCTGTTCGTCGGCCTGGCCCATCCGGGGGCCGGCAACGACGCGGAGAACCGCAAGGCCGCCGACGAGCGGAAGGCGCGCAAGTACAACGTCCGCGCCTACGACAGCTTCCCGATCCGGCACTGGGATCGCTGGCTCGACGACCTGAGGCCGACGCTGGTGGTGCAGCCGCTCGACGGCGCGAGCCCCGCCCGTGACCTGCTGGCCGGCAGCGCACTGCGCCGTGAACGCGGCTACGGTGGGCGCCTCGGCAACGAGGGCGAGACTCTCGACGCTGCGTGGACGCCCGATGGCGGCGGCGTGGTCTTCGCCGCCACGACCAACCGGCACGAGGCGGCTCGCGCCGAGGTCGACCTGTCGCTCTGGCTGGTCAGTCTCGCTGGTGGCGAACCGCGCCGCCTGACGAACCACGAAGGCGATTACGCGTCGCCGGACTTCACACCCGACGGCTCGACCTTGCTGGCGAAGGTGCAGCCCGCTTCGAAGAAATACGTGTACACGGCCAGTCGGCTCGTGCGTTGGACCTGGCCTTCGCTTGCAGATCGGCGCATGTTGACCGCCGACATCGACGTTTCGGTCGGCGACTATTCCGCTGCGCCTGACAACCGCCGGGTGTTCTTCCTCGCCGAACGCGACGGGCACGAACGACTGTTCGAGGTGCCTCTCGCAGGGGGTACCGCGACCGAGGTGGGCGCACTCACGTCCGGCACGTACTCACAGCTGCAGGTCGGCGGTTCGCCGGAGTCGCCGGTCGTCGCCGCATTCTGGGCCAGCGCAGCCACGCCGCACGAAATTGGCCGCGTCGACCTCGCCTCCGGTCTTTGGTCAGGGCTTTCGACGTTCAACACCGAGCGCGCGGCGGCCATTGATCTGCCGCCGGCCGAGGAATTCTGGTTCACCTCGCGCCGCGGCAAGCGGATCCACAACTTCGTCGTGCGGCCGCCCGGATTCGATCCGGCGAAGAGATATCCGCTGTTCGTGCTGATCCACGGCGGGCCGCACAACATGTGGAAGGACGAGTTCATCGTACGCTGGAACTACCACCTGCTCGCGCAGCCGGGCTACGTCGTGCTGCTGACCAATTACAGCGGTTCCACCGGCTTCGGCGAATCGTTCGCGCGCGGCATCCAGGGCGATCCGCTCGAAGGCCCCGCGAACGAGATCAACCAGGCGGCCGACGAGGCGATCAAGCGCTATTCGTTCATCGATGGATCACGGCAGGCGGCGGGCGGCGCAAGCTACGGCGGCCACCTGTCGAACTGGCTCGCGGTGACCACCGACCGCTACAAGGCGCTCGTGAGCCACGCGGGTCTCTACGACCTGCGCAGCCAGTGGACGACCAGCGACGTGGTCTTCAGCCGCGAGAAGAACATCGGCGGGCCGGCTTGGAAGTCGCTGCCTCTGTGGCGCGACCAGAGCCCGTTCTACCGCTCGGAGAAATTACGCACGCCGATCCTGCTGACCTACGGCGAGAAGGACTACCGCGTGCCGCTCAACAACGCGCTGGAGTTCTGGACCGTGCTGCAGCGGCAGGACGTGCCGAGCCGGCTCGTCGTGTTCCCCGACGAGAACCACTGGGTGCTGAAGGGCGAGAACAGCCGCTACTTCTACCAGGAAGTGCAGGGCTGGCTGGCGAAATACCTGTGACGAAGCGGCTGCCCGTTCAGAGCCAGTTGCGGCGGCGGAAGATCACGAACAGCAGCGCGCAAAGGACGCCGCACACCAGCATGATCGCACCGAAGGCGAGCGCGTTGCCCGCGCCGGGCAGGATGACGTTCATGCCGTACAGGCTCGCGACCAGCGTCGGAATCGCGAGCAGGATGGTGACGGAGGTGAGTACCTTCATCACCGAGTTGAGGTTGTTCGAAACGATCGAGGCGAAGGCGTCCATCATCTGGCTCAGGATGTTGTCCGAGATTCCGACCATCTCGATCGCCTGGCGGACTTCGACCCGCACGTCGTCGAGCAGTTCCTGGTCGTGCTCGCCAAGCCGCAGCGCCGGCGATCGCTGCAGCCTCTCCAACACCAGTTCGTTCGCCCCCATGCCGGTCGCGAAGTAGGTCAGGCTCTTCTGGTAGTCGAGGAGGCCGAGCACCTCCTCATTGCGCAGCGACCGCTTGAGCCGTTCCTCGAGGCGATCGACCGCCGCATTGATCTCGCGCACCGCGGCCAGGTAGGCATCGGCGAGCTGCCAGAAGATGCGCAGGACGAACTCCGTCGTGCGCGTGGTGGACAGGCCGGCAATCGTTCCGTCGAGCAGTGGTTCCAGGAACGCGACCGGCCGTGGCGAGACCGTCACGACGCCGTGCGGCAGGAGAAACACGCTGAGCGGCGAGGTGACAAACGGCGCGCCCGAGGCCTCGCCGCGGCGCAACGGGCAATGCAGAACCACCAGCGCCACGTCGTCGAGGTGTTCGGCACGAGGACGCTCATCGGCGTCGTCCACGTGGGACAGCAGTGCGGATGGGACGCCGAACCGGCGGAGCGCGGCGAGATCCTCGTCCGACGGTGCTACGACGTGCATCCAGCAGCCCGGCTCCGGCGCGTCGAGCCGCTGCATGCCACCCTCCGTTCCTCGCCGGACGCTCAACATTTCTTTTCGGGCCGCTTCCAGGTCTCGACAGTGACCTGCTTGCTGCGCTCGAGCGTCAGCTTGTCCTCGGGTGTGTCGCGGGTGATCGTCGAGCCGGCACCGATCGTCGCGCGCGCGCCGACCTTGACGGGCGCGACGAGCATCGTGCCCGACCCGATGAACGCGCCGGCGCCGATCTCGGTGCGCCACTTGTTCACGCCGTCGTAGTTGCAGGTGATCGTGCCCGCGCCCACATTGACCTTCTCGCCGACGGTCGCGTCGCCGAGGTAGGTGAGGTGATTGGCCTTGGCGCCTGCGCCCAGGATGCTGTTCTTCACCTCGACGAAATTGCCGACGTGCACGCCGGTGGCCAGGCTGGAGCTCGGCCGGAAACGCGCGAACGGGCCGATGTTGCAGCTGGGCCCGATGCTGGCGCGGTCGATGACGCAGTTGGGAAAGACGACGGTGTCGTCACCGATCTCGCTGTCGCGGATCACGACGTTCGGGCCGATCCGCACGCGATTCCCGAGCTTGACGACGCCCTCGAACACCACGTTGACGTCGATCAGCACGTCGCGCCCGACCGTGACCGGGCCGCGCGCGTCGAAACGCAGCGGATCGACGAGCGTGACGCCCTCGAGCATCAGCTCGGTGGCCCGTTGTTTACGATAAGCCGCCTCGAGCTCGGCGAGCTGCAGCTTGTCGTTGACGCCGAGGACCTCGGTGACCGTCGGCGCCACGACCGCGTGCACCTTGAGGCCCGCCTTGACCGCCATGACGATGATGTCGGTCAGGTAGTACTCGCCCTGCGCGTTGTCGTTCTTCAGCGCTGCGAGCCAACGCTTGAGATGACCGGCCGGGACACACATGAGCCCGGTGTTCGACTCGTGGATCGCGCGTTCCTTGGTGTTCGCGTCCTTGTGCTCGACGATGCGCACGACGTTACCGGCGCCGTCACGCACGATGCGGCCATAACCGGTCGGATCAGGCAGCATCACGCTCAGCAGGCTGACCGCATCCGGGCCGGCCGCGGCGACCAGCCGCGCCAGCGTGTCGAGCTGCACCATCGGCACGTCGCCGTAGAGCACGAGCACCTGGTGGTCGTCGGGGATCAGCGGCATCGCCTGTGCAACCGCGTGCCCGGTGCCGTGCTGCTCAGCCTGCAGCACCCATTGCACTGCGCGGCTTTCGAAAGCGGCCTGCACCCGCTCACCGCCGTGCCCGTAGACGACGTAGGTCGCGGCAGCCTCCAGCCCGAGCGACGTATCGAGCACGTGGCCGAGCAGCGGGCGACCGGCCAGCGGCTGCAACACCTTGGGCAGGTCGGACTTCATGCGCTTGCCCTGGCCGGCAGCCAGGATCACGACGGAAAGGGGCATGGCGGCATCCACTTCGGGGCGTTGGCGGCATTCTACCGAACCGGACCCCCGCGCCCGGCGCGTAATGCAGTGCGGCATGACCCCGGGGTGGGTGCGGCGTAGAGTCGGCGCCCACGGGGCATTCGCCCCGCAATAACAGCGCGGACGGATACGCGCACACAACGCAAGGGGTATCAGATATGCAGTTGAAGGCACGTGCGCTTGGCGCACTGGTTGGCTTTGCGGCACTCATTGCAGCGACCGGAGCAGCCGTCGCGGCTGATCGGCCTTACTCGGAAGGCGTCGTCGTGAACGTTTCGTCGGTGCGGACCGAGCCCGGGATGTTCGAGGAGTACATGAAGTATCTCGCCGGGCCCTACAAGCAATTGATGGAAGAGCAGAAGAAGGCTGGCATCATCGTCGACTACGCCGTCTACCAGGTCACGCCGCGGGGCCCGAATGATCCGGATCTCTTCCTGACCACGACGTTCAAGAACATGGCGGCACTGGACGGACTCAATGAGCGTTCCGACGCGATCACCGAGAAGTTTTTCGGCAACCTGCAGCAGCAGAGTTCCTCGGACATCGCGCGCGGCAAGATGCGCACCCTGCTCGGCGACGAGCTGATCCGCGAAATGGACCTCAAGTAGGGCCAAGGGAGAACGCCACATGAACATCCACACGCGTCTGCTCGGCACCCTGCTCACCGGGCTGTCCATGTTCGCCGTCGCAGGATTCGCCTCGGCGGCCGACCGACCCTACACTGAGGGCGCCGTCGTCAATGTCGGCTCGCTCCGGACCGAGCCCGGCCAGTTCGAGGCCTACATGGCCTATCTCGCCGGGCCCTACAAGAAGATGATGGAGGAGCAGAAGGCCGCCGGGATCATCCTGGACTACAGCGTCTACGTCACGACGCCGCGCAGTCCGGGCGACCCGGACATCTACCTGCTGACTGTCTACAAGAACATGGCCGCCCTCGACGGCCTCAACGAGCGGACGGATCCGATCCAGCAGAAGATGTTCGGCGACCTCGCCCAGCGCGGCGCGGCAACGGCCGAGCGCGGCAAGATGCGCACCGTCGTCGGCGGCCTGCAGATGCGGAAGCTCGAGCTGAAGTAGCCGGCGAAACCGGCGCAGACGAGAAGGGCCCGCAGTGTGCGGGCCCTTCTTTTTCGTGCACAGGGAGCGATCGATGACCGAAGAAAGGGACAGTCCCCGTTGGGGACAGTCCCTCAGCGCCGCGTCTTGCGCAGCTTCTGGATCGCCTGCAGCTGAGCGCTGATCGCCGCAAGCTCGGCTTCGGCTGTCGCGATTTCCTGCTTCTCGGTCCGCGCGCGGATCGCTTCCTCGGCCTGCTTCTTCGCCTCGAGAACCTTGGCCTCGTCGAGGTCCGCGGCACGGATCGCGGTATCGGAGAGCACGTTGACGTGGTCGGGCTGCACTTCGAGGAAGCCGCCCTGCACGTACACCATCTCCTCTTCTTCCTTGCCCGGCACCTTGATGCGCACCGTGCCGGCCTTGATCTGGGTGATCAGCGGAGCGTGGCGCGGATAGATGCCGAGCTCGCCCATGATGCCCGGAAGCACCACGAACTCCGCGTCGCCGGAGTAGATGGACTCCTCCGCGCTGACGACGTCGATTCGCATGGTGGCCATAGTGGTTCCTTACTGCAGCGTCTTCGCCTTCTCCACCGCCTCTTCGATCGCACCGATCATGTAGAACGCCTGCTCGGGCAGGTGGTCGTACTCGCCGGCCACGATCGCCTTGAAGCCGCGGATCGTGTCCTTGAGCGACACGAACTTGCCGGGGCTGCCGGTGAACACTTCGGCGACGTGGAACGGCTGCGACAGGAAGCGCTGGATCTTGCGGGCGCGGGCCACGATCAGCTTGTCCTCGGGCGACAGCTCGTCCATGCCGAGGATCGCGATGATGTCGCGCAGTTCCTTGTAG
>Ga0209705_10002097_pt1 | contig 10694 bp, 7 predicted proteins | sample PPLLaktember2015_5_FD_187262 | JGI IMG/M metagenome (GOLD analysis project Ga0209705, IMG submission 187262) | Freshwater sediment microbial communities from Prairie Pothole Lake near Jamestown, North Dakota, USA - PPLs Lake P8 Core (1) Depth... | ecosystem: Environmental > Aquatic > Freshwater... | reverse complement strand
GTCCCGGAGCTCGAGGTTGATGTTTTCGAGCACGACCTGGTCGCCGTACTCCTTGTACAGCCGCTTGATCGATAGCGTGGTCATGCGTTTTTGCCCGAGTACCAGGGGAACAGCCGCCGGTTCACGCGCCGGAACGACCAGTCGAGCGCGAAGGCGAGCACCGTGATCCAGGCCACGTACGGCAGGATCACGTCCATCGCCATGTAACGGCGCACCAGGAAAATCCGGTAGCCCAGGCCTTCGTCGGCGGCGATGGCCTCGGCGGCGATGAGGAACAGCCACGCCGAGCCGAGCGACAGGCGCAGGCTGTCGAGCAGCCGCGGCAGCAGCTGCGGCAGTATCACGCGCGTGATCAGCGTCCAGCTCGAGGCGCCGAGCGTCTGGGACTTGATGATCTGCTCGGACGGGATTTCGCCCACGCGCATCGACAGGTCGCGCATCAGGAACGGCGCGATGCCGAACAGGATCAGCGCCACCTTGGAGACCTCGCCCATGCCGAACACGATGAACAGGATCGGCAGGATGGACAGCGGCGGTATCAGGGACAGCGTCGCGATGAATGGCGAAAACCCGGCGCGCACGTACGGCAGCGCGCCGGTGGCGATGCCGAACACCAGCCCGAGCGCCGCGCCCAGCAGCAGGCTCAGGCCCAGGCGCGTGAGGCTCGCCTGCGTGTCGAGCCACAGCAACACCTGTCCGGAACGCTGGTCGGGCTCGGTCGCGTACTGGCGGATGGCGTCGGCGAAGCTCGACAGCGCCGGCAGCATCTTGTCGCTCGGGTTCTCGCTGAGCCGCAGGTCCGAAGCGATCAGATAGACCAGCAGCAGCGCGAAGAAGGGGAGCGCGCCCAGCACGAGCGCGCCCCCTCTCCCGGGCCGCAGATTGACCAGACGGCGCATGATGGCGCGTTACAGCTTGCCCTCGGCGGCCATGGCCATGTAGCTGGCGTCGTAGCGCAGCTTCACGTTCTTGGCGTCGCCCAGCGTCTTGCCGCCGGGAAAACTGATGCCGACCGCGTCCACGCTCTTGGCGCCCTCGCCGAGCAGACCGTGGCTGAACGAGAACTTGCGCACGTAGTCCATGGTCTTCGGCAGGTCGGCACTCTTGGCGAACGCCAGCGCTTCAGACGCCTTGTAGAACATCTTGGTGGTCTTGAGTTGGCCCTCGAAACCGGCGAGATCGGTGCCCGAAGCCTTGGCCATGAACTCGTGCATGCCCTTGCCCGCGGCATCGTTCTTGGCCATGAGACTCATGGTCTCGTACCAGGCGCCGGCCAGCGCCTTGCCGAGCGCCGGGTTCTCGCCCAGCGTCTTGGTGTTGACCATCATCATGTCGATGATTTCGCCCGGGATCTGGCTGGAGTCGTACACCAGCGTGCTGTTGGGGCTGGTCTTGAGCGTGGTCAGCTGCGGGTTCCAGGTGACCACGGCGGTGACCGCCGGCGTGGCGTAGGCCGCGACGATGTCGGCGTCCGAGGTGTTCGTGACCTTGATGTCCTTCTCGGCGAGCTTGACCGATTCGAGCCCGCGCGCCAGCAGATAGTGCGACACCGACAGCTCCACCAGGTTGACCTTCTGGCCCTTGATGTCGGCGAGTTTCTTGCCGCCGCCCTTGAGCACGATGCCGTCGTTGCCGTTGGAGAAGTCACCGATGATGAGCGCGGTGGTGTCCACGCCGCCGGCGGCCGGGATGGTGAGCGCGTCCATGTTGGTCATGGCGCAGGCGTCGAACTTGCCGGCGGTGTACTGGTTGATGGACTCGATGTAATCGTTCACCTGGGTAAGCTCGATCTTGATGCCGTACTTGTCGGCCCACTTCTTGAGGATGCCGTTCTTGGCCATGTAGTCCCACGGCATCCAGCCGACGTAGATGCTCCACGCGACCTTGAACTCCTTTTTCGGCGCCGCGACCGAGACGCCGGGCAGAACCATGGTGGCCGTGACGGCGAACAGCGCGATGACACCGACCAGTTTCTTTACAAGACTTCGCATGACGCACCTCGTATGTATGTGTTGACCGTTGCTGATATCGGGGAAGGTCGGTGCACGAGGCGTGCGCGGGTGGCGCCGCGGACGTGAAGCCGAATCCTCCGCTGGGTCTCCCGGGCTTTTGTCCCGCCGTGTATCCAGCCACCGGCTGGACTGCATCTCTTGGACCGGGCGCTCCGCGCACAGGCGCGGAGCCGGAACCCTAGATGCACATTCAATCGGGGTTTTAGCAATTTACGTGCCTGCGCCGATCAGCGACTGTTTGAAGCCAGCCGAGTCGGGTGTCGCATTCAACAATGCCTCATGCCGGCGCGTCTTTTTTCATGATTGCGACGCGCGCGCCGCGCGTCGAACCGGCATGACGCGATCGCGTCCGCTGTGGAAAAGCGCACCACAAGGGTGCAGTATCACCCGGACATGTTCCGCCATGGAGCAGAAATTTCATCACGCACCAGGCGGAATGCGTGCAAGCGCGCGTCGTGCCCGCGGCGCGCGGGTGGTATGGGTCTTGCTAATGCGTGCGCAAGCGCACAAGCGCGATTTCGATTTTCAGAGCGAAGACATGACTTCAACGACATCCCTTGCCGCCGAACGCGTGCTCTGGGAAGAGACCGTCCACGGCGGCGGCCACTGGTCCGGCGTGCTCAGGCGCGGCACGGCGCTGCGACTCGTCGATGTGGACGGCGGCGTCAACGTCGCCGCGTTGTTCTACAACCAGGAAGAGAAGCTCGAACGCTACAACATGGCCGATACCCTCAAGGCCCAGCACACGGCGCACCTTACGCGCGGCTTCGTGTGTTACTCGGACATGGGCCGGGTATTGTGCTCGATCATCGCCGACACGGTCGGGTGGCACGATCCGATCGGCGGCGTCGCCGGCAACGAGGATATCGCCGTCAAATACGGCGAACGCCGGTTTCAGGAATACCGCAACGACATGACCCGCAGCGGCCGCGAGGGCTTGTTGATCGAACTGGGCAAATGGGGCCTGGGCGCGCGCGATCTGGTCGCGAACCTCAATTTCTTCAGCAAGGTGATCGCGGGCGGGACCGGCGCGCTGCGTTTTGAGCCCGGTCATTCCAGGGCCGGCGATTACGTCGACCTGCGCTTCGAGATGAATACCCTGGTGGTGCTGTCCACCGCCCCGCACCCGCTCGACCCCAAGCCGCAATACGCGCCCGGCGGCCTGCGGCTCATCGCCTGGCGCGCCGATCCGCCCGGCGCAGACGATTACTGCCGCAACTTCCGCCCCGAGAACCGGCGCGGCTTCCACAACACCGAAATCCTGTTCCGCTGACCATGGGCGCGATCCATATCCGGCAAAGTCGCCTCGACCCTGGACGGGCCGCGTATGATTTCACGCTGCCGGCGGGCGAGCCCTGGATGCACGAGATCAAACGGGGACAGACGTTCCGCATCCTCGACCTCGAGGGCAACCAGGCGGTGGATACGCTGTTCTTCAGCGCGCAGGATCCGGCGGAACGCTACAGCGCGCAGGATACCATCCGCCGCCAGGGCAACATCTACCTCACCACCGGTTCGGCGCTGATGTCGAACACGGGCAGGGTGATGCTGAGCATCGTTGCCGACACTTGCGGGCGGCACGACACGCTCGGCGGCGCCTGCGCCGCCGAAAGCAACACCGTGCGCTATGCGCTCGACAGGAAATACATGCACAGTTGCCGTGATAATTTCATGATCGCGCTGGCGCGCTGGGGCCACCGCTATGGCCTGACCAAGCGCGACATCCCGAGCAACATCAATTTCTTCATGAACGTGCCGGTCACCGAGTCAGGCGGACTCACGTTCGAAGACGGGGTATCGGCGCCCGGCAAGTACGTCGAGATGCGCGCCGAGATGGACGTCGTCGCGCTCGTCTCGAACTGTCCGCAACTCAACAACCCGTGCAACGCCTACAATCCGACGCCGGTGCGGCTCCTGATCTGGGATCCGGTGTAGGCGCGGTGCGGCCTGCGGGACGACCCGCAGCGCTCCCGAACACGCCGGGACGGCCCGGCCGAAGTCAAGGCGAGGAGCGATGTTCAAGAAGGTTTTGGTTGCCAACCGCGGCGAGATCGCGTGCCGCGTGATTCGCACATTGAAGAAAATGGGTATCGACTCGGTGGCGGTGTATTCCGAGGCCGACGCCGCGTCCCTGCACGTGCGCCTGGCCGACGAGGCGGTGCTGATCGGCCCGCCGCCGGCCGCGCAGAGCTACCTGGCGGTCGACAAGATTCTCGAGGTCGCAAGACAAACCGGCGCCGAGGCGATCCATCCAGGCTACGGCTTCCTGTCCGAGAACGCCGAGTTCGCGGAACGGTGCGCGCGCGCCGGCATCGTCTTCATCGGGCCGACGCCCGCACAGATGCGCGCCTTCGGACTCAAGCACAGCGCGCGCGAGCTGGCGCAGGCGAACCAGGTGCCGCTGCTGCCGGGCAGCGGACTGCTCGCCGACAGCGGACACGCGCTCGCCGAAGCGGCACGCATCGGTTACCCGGTGATGCTCAAGAGCACCGCCGGCGGCGGCGGCATCGGCATGCGCCTGTGCTGGAGCGATGATGAGCTGAGAGAGGCGTTCGCCTCGGTGCAGCGGCTCGCCACCGCCAACTTCAAGGACGCCGGCATCTATCTCGAGAAATACGTCGAACAGGCGCGCCACATCGAGGTGCAGATCTTCGGGGACGGACGCGGGAACGTGATCGCGCTCGGTGAACGCGATTGCTCGGTGCAGCGCCGCAACCAGAAGGTGATCGAAGAGACCCCAGCGCCGGGCCTCACCGACGCGCAGCGCTCGCGCCTGCATGCGACCGCGGTGCGGCTGGCGCAGGCGGTGAATTACCAGTCGGCCGGCACCGTCGAGTTCGTGTATGACGCATCCAATGGCGAGTTCTATTTTCTCGAGGTCAACACGCGCCTGCAGGTCGAGCACGGCATAACCGAAACGGTCACCGGCATCGACCTGGTCGAGTGGATGGTGCAGCAGGCGGCCGGCAAACTGTCGCTCGCGGGCACCAACATCGCTTCGCGCGGCGCCTCGATCCAGGTGCGCCTGTATGCCGAAGACCCGGCCCGCAACTTCCAGCCGTGCGCCGGCGTGCTGACCGAGGCGCAGTTCCCGGACGACGTGCGCGTCGACACCTGGGTGGAACGCGGCACCGAGGTGCCGCCGTTCTACGATCCGCTGATCGCCAAGCTGATCGTGCACGGCGATTCGCGCGCGGAGGCGATCGCCGCCATGCAGCAGGCGCTGGCGGCGACACGCGTCGCCGGCATCGAGACCAACCGCGCCTACCTGCGCCAGATCCTGGCCGACGGTGTGTTCCGCGACGGTGGCCAGACCACGCGCTATCTCGGCGCGCTGCATTACCAGCCGCGCACCATCGAGGTGATCGAGCCGGGCGTGCAGACCAGCGTGCAGGACTACCCCGGCCGGCTCGGCTATTGGCAGGTGGGCGTGCCGCCGTCCGGGCCGATGGATGCGCTCGCATTCCGGCTCGCCAACCGCCTGCTCGGCAATCCGCCCGCGGCCGCCGGTCTCGAGCTCACGGTCTCCGGCCCGACGCTCAGGTTCCATTGCGATACCGCGATCGCGCTCGCCGGTGCCGATATGCAGGCAGTACTCGACGGCGTACCGCTCGCCAACGGCGGCGCGCACACCGTGAAGGCCGGGGCCGTGCTAAGTTTCCGGGGCGTGCGCGGCCACGGCCTGCGCGCGTATCTTGCGCTTGCCGGCGGCCTCGATGTACCCGCTTATCTCGGCAGCCGCGCCACCTTCACGCTCGGCCGGTTCGGTGGCCACGCCGGGCGCACGCTGCGGGTCGGCGACATGTTGCCGCTCGCCGAACACGCGCCCACGACATTGACCGTATCGAGTTTGTCGCCGGAGTCTGTCCCGAAGTACAGCGGGCACTGGGACATCGGCGTGCTGTACGGCCCGCACGGCGCGTCGGACTTCTTCACCGACGATGACATCGACACCTTATTCGCCACCGACTGGGAGGTGCACTACAACTCGAGTCGCACCGGCGTGCGCCTGATCGGCCCGAAGCCGAAGTGGGCGCGCGCCGACGGCGGCGAGGCCGGACTGCATCCGTCCAATATCCACGACAACGCCTACGCGATCGGCGCCATCGACTTCACCGGCGACATGCCGGTAATCCTCGGACCCGATGGCCCGAGCCTCGGCGGCTTCGTGTGCCCGGCGGTGGTGGTGAAAGCCGAACTGTGGAAACTCGGCCAGCTCAAGCCCGGCAACACGCTGCGCTTCAAGCCGCTCACCCGCGCCGAGGCGCAGGCGCTGGAAGAAACGCAGGAACGCCTGATCGAGTCCCTCGACGCGCCGCCGCTTTCGCTCGCCGCGCGCAGCACGCCACCGGAGCCGGCGATCCTGCAGCGCATCGAACCGCGCGCCGACCAGATCGAAGTCGTCTACCGCCCGGCCGGTGACAAATATCTGCTGATCGAATACGGCCCGCCGGCGCTCGATCTCAACCTGCGCTTCCGCGTGCACGCGCTGCAGGCCTGGCTCGAAGCGCAGCGCTTGCCGGGTATCGTCGACCTCACGCCCGGCATCCGCTCGCTGCAGGTGCATTTCGACAGCCGCCGCCTGCCGCTGAAGACCCTGCTCGACCTCGTCGCTGCCGCCGAGCGCGAGCTGCCGGCGATCGAGGACATGCAGCTGCCGACCCGCATCGTGCACCTGCCGCTCGCCTGGAACGACTCGCAGACCCGGCTCGCGATCGAGAAGTACACGCAGTCGGTGCGCCCGGATGCGCCATGGTGCCCGAGCAACCTCGAGTTCATCCGCCGCATCAACGGCCTCGACGCGGTCGACGACGTGAAGCGCATCGTGTTCGACGCAGCATACCTGGTGCTGGGCCTCGGCGACGTGTATCTCGGCGCGCCGGTCGCCACACCCGTGGATCCGCGTCACCGGCTGGTCACCACCAAGTACAACCCAGCGCGTACCTGGACGCCGGAGAACGCGGTCGGCATCGGCGGCGCCTACCTGTGCGTGTACGGCATGGAAGGACCGGGCGGTTACCAGTTCGTCGGCCGCACGCTGCAGATGTGGAACCGTTGGCGCGTCACGTCGGAGTTTGGCCAGCCGTGGCTGCTGCGCTTCTTCGACCAGATCCGGTTTTTCGAGGTGAGCGAGGACGAGCTGCTCCGGATCCGCACCGACTTTCCGCTCGGCCGATATCGCCTCAAGATCGAGGAGCAGACGTTCAGCCTCAGGGCGTACAACGCTTTTCTCAACACCGAGCGCGATTCGATCGCGGCCTTCAAGACGCGCCAGCAGGCGGCGTTCGAGGACGAGCGTAACCGCTGGGCCGCGGCCGGCCAGAACGTGTACGCCAGCGACGCGATGGTGGCCGAGGCCAGCCCCGAGGCCGAGCTCGACCTGCCGCCGAACGGGCGCGCGATCGCGGCGCATGTCGCCGGCAACCTGTGGAAGCTCGACGCGCGCGAGGGCGCGCGCGTCGCGGCCGGCGAGGTACTGGCGATCATCGAGTCGATGAAGATGGAGATCAGCGTCACCGCGCCCTGCGCCGGGCGCGTGCACAAGCTGTTCTGTCGCGAGGGCAACCCGGTCGCGGCCGGTCAGGATCTGCTGGTGCTGGTGGAGGAGTGAGCCATGCATGACATGAGTCTGGATATCTCCAGCCTGCGCCGGCTCTACCGCGAGCGCGCACTGACGCCGACCACGCTCGTCGAGCAGTTGTACGCGCGCCTGGCCGGTGACGATCCGTACCGCATCTGGATCACGCGCCTGACGCTCGAGCAGCTGCTCGGCTACGCGCGCGCCCTCGAGGGACGCGATCCCGCGAGCCTGCCGCTCTACGGCGTGCCGTTCGCGATCAAGGACAACATCGATCTGGCCGGCGCGCCGACCACGGCCGGGTGCCCCGAATACGCCTACACGCCGGCGCAGTCCGCGACCGTGGTGCAGCGGCTGATCGACGCCGGCGCCATCCCGGTCGGCAAGACCAACCTCGACCAGTTCGCCACCGGCCTCAACGGCACGCGTTCGCCCTACGGCTCGTGCCGCAACGCTTTTGATCCGGACTACATCGCCGGCGGCTCCAGTTCCGGCTCGGCGGTCGCGACCGCGCTCGGTTTGACGGGCTTCGCGCTCGGCACTGACACCGCCGGTTCCGGGCGCGTGCCGGCGGCGTTCAACAACCTGGTCGGCCTCAAGCCGACGCGCGGGCTGGTCTCGACCGCCGGCGTGGTGCCGGCCTGCCGCACGCTCGATTGCGTGTCGGTGTTCGCGCTCACCGCCGCCGACGCGCAGGCGGTGCTGGACGTGGCCGCTGGTTTCGATCCGCGCGATCCGTACTCGCGGCCCGCGCCCCCGGCCCGCGTGCTGCCCGCGCCACGCTTCCGCTTCGGCGTGCCGCCGGCCGCGCAGCTCGAATTCTTCGGCAACCGCGAGTACGCGGTGCTGTTCGACGCGGCCGTGGAGCGGATGCAGGCGCTGGGCGGCGAGCGCGTGGAAATCGATTTCACGCCGTTCCTGGAAGCGGCGCGGCTGCTGTACGAGGGGCCGTGGCTGGCCGAGCGTTATGTCGCGATCCGCGGTTTCATCGAGTCGCATCCTGGGGCACTGCACCCGGTGACGCGCGCGATCATCGAGAAGGGCCGTGCCCCCTCCGCGGCGGATGCCTTCACGGCCATGTACCGGCTGGCGGATCTGCGCCGCGCGGTCGAACCGATTCTCGACAGCGTGGATGTCATCGTCACCCCGACCGCGGGCACGATATATCGGCGTGCCGAACTCGAGGCCGACCCGCTGCGGCCCAACAGCCATCTCGGCTACTACACCAATTTCATGAACCTGCTCGATCTCTCCGCGATCGCGTTGCCGGCGGGGTTCACCGCCGCCGGGCTGCCGTTCGGCATCACGCTGTTTGCCGATGCGTTCCGCGAACCTGCATTGCTCGCTCTCGGTACGCGCTTCGGACAGGCGCTGCGGCTGCCGCTCGGCGCGACCGGCCGGCCGCATCCACCGGCGGGGCCCGCGCCCGCGCTGCCGCCAGGCTACGTGGCCGTCGCGGTATGCGGGGCGCACATGCGCGGTTTGCCGCTCAATTTCCAGCTCACCGAGCGCGGCGGCTTCCTGCTCGAAGCGACGCACACCGCGCCGCAGTACCGCTTCTACGCGCTACCCGGCGGACCGCCGCAACGGCCCGGGTTGGTGCGCGTGGACCGGGACGGCGCATCGATCGAAGTCGAAGTGTGGGCGTTGCCGATCGAGTGCTACGGTTCTTTCGTCGCCAGCATCCCGGCGCCGCTCGGCATCGGCAGCGTTATGCTTGCCGGAGGGCAGACCACGCAGGGATTCATCTGCGAAGCGTATGCGGCGGCCGGCGCCGAAGACATCACCGCCCTCGGCGGCTGGCGCCGTTATCTGGCGTCGTTGAAATGAAGACGCGGAAGTTTTTTATTGCGGCGGACAACGGCGCAAGAAATTTTCCGGCGCGTGGATCATGATCCGGTTGAAGGCGACAGTCATAAATGTTTGCCCTGCCGATACGCAGCGGGTAGAGTTTATCGCGTCGTGCATCCCGCGCTTGCGTGCGTTGTTCGTACAACACAGGAGAAAATGTCGATGGTCCATTTGCATTTGCATCTGATTCCGGCCGGCTTGCTGGGTTTCGCGTCGCTGGCGCAGGCCCATCCCGGCCACACGGAGCATGCGGCGGGACTTCCGGTCGGCTGGCATGCCTTCTATCACGGCATGGAGCTGACGACGGCGATGGTCGGCCCGGTCCTGGGAACGGGAATGATGGTGGCGGGCCTGTTGCTCTACGCCACCGCTTACGCGCTCGGCAGGGTCTGGCGACCCCAGGCCGGACGCATTGCCCGGTTCACGGGCCTCGCCCTCGGCGGCGGTGGACTGTGGCTCCTGCTCGGCTGAGTCGGGTAGAGCCGGCGCCATCGCCGCGCCATGGCGCGGCCGGCGGCTGGGCGGCGAGCCTGTCCCTCGGTTTCAGCGCGCGCGGCGCGCGCACGGTGCTGACGCGACGCAGCCACCAGGGGCCCTTGCAGGTGCAGCGTCCGTTTTATCCGCCCGGCGAGCGCGCCTGTCACGTGTACATCCTGCACCCGCCGGGCGGCGTGGTGGGCGGCGATTCGCTCGCCCTCCGCGCGCAGGTCGAGCCCGGCGCGCACGCGCTGCTCACCACGCCGGCGGCCGGCAAGCTGTATCGCAGCGACGGCGCAAGCGCACAGCTGTCGCAGGAACTGAGCGTCGCCGGCGGCGCGTGGCTGGAATGGCTGCCGCAGGAGACCCTCGCCTTCGACGGCGCGCATGCCGCGAGCAGCACGCGCGTGGAGTTGTCGGGAAACGCCGGATTCATCGGCTGGGAGATCCTGTGCCTCGGACGGCCGGCGGCCGGCGAGACTTATACGCGCGGCGCGTTCACGCAGCGCTTCGAGCTCTGGCGCGATGGCATGCCGCTGTGGTGGGAACGCAATGCGCTCACCGGCGGGGCGCCGGCGCTGCATGCCCCTTGGGGCCTGGCCGGCAGGAGCGTGGTGGCGACGCTGGTGGCGGTCGGCCGCGCGCCGCCGGCGCTCGCCGGGTTGCGCGAGCTGCTCAATGCCGGTCGCGCCGGCGGCGAGTTCGCCGTGAGCCAGTTGCGCGAGGTACTGGTTTGCCGGTATCTCGGCGACTCGGCGGAGCAGGCGCGCGCCGGC
>Ga0209705_10002092_pt1 | contig 10707 bp, 9 predicted proteins | sample PPLLaktember2015_5_FD_187262 | JGI IMG/M metagenome (GOLD analysis project Ga0209705, IMG submission 187262) | Freshwater sediment microbial communities from Prairie Pothole Lake near Jamestown, North Dakota, USA - PPLs Lake P8 Core (1) Depth... | ecosystem: Environmental > Aquatic > Freshwater... | reverse complement strand
TGGGCTCGATCTCACGGAAAGTTACCGCAGCCGGCTTTCCCGGTTTCGCTACGGCCCCGGCGTGTGCAAGGTGGACTGGGCCCTGAGCGCACCCATCCCGTGGAAGGCCGAAGTGTGCAGGAAGGCCGGCACGGTGCACCTGGGAGGCTCCTTCGAGGAGATCGAAGCCTCGATCCGGGATGCGCATGCCGGGAGGAAATGTGTCTCGCCCTATGTCGTTCTCACCCAGCCAAGCCTCTTCGACCCCACCCGCGCTCCACAGGGCGGGCACACCGCCTGGGCCTACTGCCATGCCCCACACGGCTCTGGAGAGGATGTGGCGGATCTCATCGAAGGGAGGATCGAGCAGTACGCGCCCGGTTTCCGGGGGCTCATCCTGGCAAAGAGCAGCCTGTCGCCTGCGGCCATGGAGCGCTACAACCCGAACTACGTCGGGGGGGACATCAACGGCGGCCTGCAGGATTTATTTCAGCTCTACAGCCGTCCGGTCCTCTCGCTGTTCCCCTACCGCACCTCGAAGAAAAACATCTACATCTGCTCCTCCTCGACACCTCCCGGCGGCGGCGTCCACGGGCTTTGCGGCTATTACGCGGCCCGGGGCCTCTGATCGCGCGGTCCCACCCCGCCGCGCATCCCGCCCACTTTGCCGTTGACACCCCCAAGGCGCCTTTCTATACTCATCATTCGATGACCTCCGCACGGTTTGTTCGTTCCCGGTCCACGATCCGCAGGCAGGGAGGGCCCTGAATGTACCGCATCGCCTTGAAAATGCTCATGGGGGACCGCGGCAAGTACCTGGGCCTCATCATGGGGCTGACATTCGCGGCCCTGCTCATCACACAGCAGTCCTCCATCTTCACCGGCCTCATGACACGCACCTACAGCTTCATCAACGACCTCTCCCAGCCTGACATCTGGGTCATGGACCCCAAGGTCCAGTTCATCGACGACATAAAACCGCTGCAGGACACCGAGCTGATCCGGGTGCGCGGCATCACCGGCGTCGAGTGGGCCGTGCCCCTGTACAAGGGTCTCCTCAAGGCCCGTCTCGCGGACGGCAACTTCCAGATCGTCAACGTGCTGGGCCTCGATGACGCGACCCTTATCGGGGGGCCGCCCGTCATGATCGAGGGTAGCCTCTACGACCTGCGCAGGCAGGACGCGATCATCGTCAACGACGTGGGGGCGGCGACCCGGCTGGCGAAAAAACCGACGGAGCCCGGAGGGAAACCGACCCCGCTTGCGGTGGGCGACGTCCTGGAGATCAACGACCGGCGCGCCGTGGTGGTGGGCATCTGCCGCGTTTCGCGCACCTTCCAGTCCCAGCCCGTGATCTACACGACCTACAACCGGGCCACGACCTTCGCCCCGAGGGAGCGGAAGCTCCTCTCGTTTGTGCTCGTCAAGGCGGCCGACGGGGTCGACCCGAAGGGGCTGGCCGGGCGGATCGCCCAGGGCACGGGGCTTGCGGCCTATACGGCGCAGGAGTTCAAGGACCTGACGTTCAACTACTACATGAAGAGCACGGGGATCCCCATCAATTTCGGGATCGCCGTCATGCTGGGCTTTCTGATCGGCACGGCCATCGCGGGCCAGACCTTTTACAACTTCACCCTCGAGAACCTGCGCTACTTCGGCACCCTCAAGGCCATGGGGACGACCAACACGGTTCTTTTGCGGATGATCGTGCTGCAGGCCCTCGTCGTCGGCGCCCTGGGATACGGACTCGGGGTGGGCGCCGCCGCCCTCTTCGGGTATCTCATGAGGGGCACGGAGCTCTCCTTCCGGCTCGTCCCGGAGATCCTCGTCCTCGCGGGGGGCGCCATCGCCGTCATCGTCATCCTTTCGGCCCTGTTGAGCATCCGCAAGGTCATGAAACTCGAGCCGGCCATCGTCTTCAAGATGTAGGGGGGGTATGTCGCAAAACGGAACGGCCGTTTCCCTGCGGGGCGTCACCAAGGCCTACGGTGCGGGCGCTTCACGGGTGCAGGCCCTGCGGGGCGTCGACCTGGACGTGCGCCTCGGGGAGCTGCTCATGCTCGTGGGCCCCTCGGGTTGTGGAAAGACGACCCTCATCTCCGTCGTGGCCGCCATCCTCGACCACGACGAAGGCGAGATCATCGTCTTCGACCGTGACCTCAAGTCCATGAGCCCGGGCGAGAAGACCCGTTTCCGGGGGGCCAACATCGGCTTCGTGTTCCAGGCCTACAACCTGATTCCTACCATAACCGTCACGGAGAACGTCGCCATCCCCCTGTTGATCCTCGGCAGCCGCAGGGCCGACGCCCTGGGGAGAGCCGGGGAGGTCCTGGGGGCCGTGGGGCTCGGGGACAAGCTGGAGGCCCTTCCCGCGGCGCTCTCGGGCGGACAGCAGCAGCGGGTGGCCATCGCCCGGGCCCTTGTCAACAACCCGCGGCTCATCGTCTGCGACGAGCCGACGAGCGCCCTCGATCACGACACGGGCAGGCTGGTGATGGAGGTCCTCCGGAAAAACGCCCTCTCTGCGGACCGGGCCCTGATCATCGTGACCCACGACAACCGGATCTTCAACTTCGCGGACCGCATCGCCCGGATGGACGACGGCAGGATCATCCTCGTCGAACCCCAGGTGGCGACCTCCTAGGAGGCCTTATGGTCAGAAAGTACATGATTCCCGTTCTCGCCCTCGTCGGCATCCTCTTCGCGCTGTGGATGGTGAGGCAGGGCTCGAAACCCGTCATCCACGCGGAGCCGGTGGCCGATCCCCCGCACGTGGAATTCGCCAACCGGATTTCCGGCACCGGCATCGTGGAGGCCAGCTCCCGGAATATCTCCATCGGGGCCCACCTTCCGGGCATCGTCGCGAGGGTTCACGTCAAGGTGGGCGAGCGCGTCAGGGCCGGAAGCCCCCTGTTCTCGATCGACGACCGGGCGCGGCTTGCGGACCTCGCGGTGCGCGAGGCGCGGGTGCGGGAGGCCGAGGCCAACCTCCAGGACCTCCGGGCCCAGCTCGAGATTGCCCAGAAGGTCAAGGACCCCCGGGCGATCAGCACGGACGACCTCAACAAGCGCCGCTTTGCAACCCAGGCGGCCGAGGCCCGCCTGGCCAACGCCGCCGCGGAGGTCAAAGCGGCGAGGGTGGACATTGACCTGCTGACGGTGCGGGCGCCCATCGAGGGCGACGTCCTCCAGGTCAACATCCGGCCCGGCGAGTATGCCCCCAGCGGTGTGACGGCCCAGCCGCTCATTCTCCTCGGAAGCCTCGACAGGCTGCACGTCCGCGTGGACATCGACGAAAACGATGCCTGGCGGTTCCGGCAGCAGGCGCCGGCGGTCGCCTTCGTCCGGGGCAACCCCTCGTTCAAGACGAACCTCCGGTTCGAATACGTGGAGAAATATGTCATCCCCAAGCGCTCGCTGACCGGCGAGAGCACGGAGCGAGTCGATACACGGGTCATGCAGGTCGTGTACAGTTTCAACCGCTCGGATCTGTCGGTGTATCCGGGGCAGCTGATGGATGTCTACATCGAGGACCGTTCGGCGGCGCCGGCCGCTCCGAAAGGGTCCGCCGGAGGGGCGAAGAAGCCGTGAAGAAGAAGCTGCTGCTGCCGATTCTTGCCGTTGTCCTTGCCGTATCGGGCTGTTTTGCGGTGGGACCCGATTACCGGAAGGAGGAGCCCCCCGTGCCGGTCCGTTTCTCTGCCCTGGAGGAGGGCAGCGGCCGCAGTGACCCCTCGCCGGCGGCCTATCTCGACACGTGGTGGCGTGTCTTCGACGATTCGCTTCTCGACTCCCTCATGGGACTGCTCGTGTCGCGCAACCTCGATCTGCGCATCGCGGCGGCGCGTCTGATGCAGGCGAGGGCACAGGCGGGGGTGGCCTCGTCGGCCTTTCTGCCCGAGGGGGGCGTCACGGGGGAGTATAAGCGGGTTCGCCGCGACGAGGCATCCGTGCTGGGCGCGGCGGCCGCCGCCGCGAATGGCAGAGAGCAGGATTTCTATCTTGCGGGGTTCGACGCCTCGTGGGAGATCGACGTCTTCGGCGGCGTTCGCCGGCAGGTGGAGGCGGCCGACGCGGACCTCGCCGCCTCCGGGGAGGCGCTGCGCGACACCCTCGTTTCCTTGCGGGGGGAGCTGGCGCGCAATTACTTCGAGCTCAGGGGGCTGCAGCTGCGGATCGACATCGCCCGCCAGGAAGTCCGGATCCGGCGGGACAACGTGGAAATCACCGGGGCGCGCTCAAAGGCGGGGCTTGCGAGCGAACTCGACTATGCCAGGGCCTCGGGGGAGCTGGCCAGCGCCGAAGCGCGAGTCCCCGCGCTGGAGCGCTCCCTGAAGGCCGCCGTCTTCCGGATCGGCGTTCTTTTGGGGCAGGAGCCCTCCGGCCTGGAGGCGCAGCTTCATGTGGCGGGCACCCTCTCTGCCGCGCCGCCGGATCTGCCGGTGGGGCTGCCGTCGGATCTGCTGCGCCGCCGTCCCGACGTCCGGAGGGCCGAGCGGGAACTCGCGGCGGCCACGGCGCGCATCGGGGTGTCGACGGCCGATCTCTTCCCCCGGTTTTCCCTCACGGGGACCTTCGGCTACCAGGCAAGCGAAGGCAGGATGATGTTCCGGGACGAGAGCAACTTCTGGGCGATCGGCCCGACCCTGCGGTGGCCGATTCTAAATTTCCGCCGCATCCTTTCCCAGATCGACGTGAGCAAGGCGGTCCGCGAGGAGGCGCTGGCCCGTTACGAGCAGTCGGTCCTGCTCGCCCTCGAGGAGGTCGAGAACGCCCTGGTGGCCCTGTCGCGGGAGAAGAACCGCAGCGAGTCCCTGGTGGAAGCCGTCCGGGCGAACGACCTGGCCGTAAAGCTCGCCATGGATCGATACATCGCGGGAGTGCAGAGCTACCTGGCCGTCACGGATGCCCAGGCCGCCCTCTACGCGGCGGAGGACCAGTTGGCCCAGAGCCGGCAGGCACAATCCCTAGCGCTGGTCTCACTCTACAAGGCCCTGGGAGGGGGCTGGCCGGAAGAGACGTCATCATCCGCGGGGACTACCCGAAATGAGTGAGCGGGCGGGCGGAGCCGCCGGGGCAGGCAACATCATTAACGGATCAAACGAGCGAAGGGAAATCGGTCAATGAACAGAATCCCCTGCGTGGGCGAAGTCGCCCCGGACTTCAAGGCCATGGCGTTTCATGGAGGAAGGCAGGTCGAGATCAGTCTCTCAGGGCACCGGGGGAAGTGGGTCGTCCTGATCTTCTACCCGGGTGATTTCACCTGCGTGTGCCCGACGGAGATCGCCGCTGCGGCCGTCAAGTACCCCGCCTTCCGCGAACTCGGCGCAGAGCTGCTGGCGGTGAGCACCGACACGGCGGAGGACCACCGGGACTTCCAGGAAAGGGAGCTCTCCCGCGTCGTGAGCGGAGGCGCCCGGTTTCCACTCGTCTCGGACCCCTCGGGAGCCGTCGGCTCCCTGTACGGCCTTTACGATGCCGGGCAAAAGACGGAGCTGCGCGGCCACTTCCTCATCGACCCGGACGGTGTCATCCAGTCTCTCGAAGTCGTGGCGGCCCCGCTGGGCAGAAGCCTGACGGAGATTCTTCGCCAGCTGAGGGCCCTGAAGGAGCACCGGGAAACGGGACGCATGATGCCCTGTGGCTGGGAGCCCGGCAAGCCGACGCTGACCGCCGTGGACGAATCCGGCAGCAGGATTTCGCCCTTGGACTCGTGGAAGCCCCGCGAGGCGTTCTGAAAAAAAGGGGCCGGCGACGATCGCCGGCCCCTTCTCATTGTGCCGATTCATGACGTGCGGTCAGGGGATCGATCACGGACCGCTTCCCTTACATCCCCATGTAAGCCTTTCGGATCTCCTCGGAGTCCAGCAGCTCTTGCGCGCTGCCCGTATGCACGACACGCCCGGTCTGGAGCACGTAGCCGCGGTGGGCGATCTCCAGGGCCTTCTGGACCATCTGCTCGACCAGCAGCACGGTGACCCCGCTGCGGATGATGGCGACGATGGTCTCCATCATCCTTGCGTGCCTCGGTTTAAGAGAGATAGCAGTGCCTCGGCTTCGCGCATTATGGATGTAACACCGCCTTCTACAGGGCACGGAGTGGCTGACGGATTGAATACCCCGGAGCGCAGTTCATGTATTGCTCTACTTCGTGCGTGCAGGCCCACCGGGCAACGTTTTCGTCGCCGGCGTTGCAACGTTCTTGCCTGTCGACTTCTGTACATTCTCGACCCGTCTCGTGAAACCGGAAGGCCCGGCGGTGCGCTGCTCGCCAGCCATGACGGTTGGCGACGAACCCTTCGCGGGTACCGCGGCAGCCTGTTTCGTCGTGGTTTCCGGTCTGTAGACATTGGGCCCTCTCCTGTCCTCATCATGCAGGAGCGTGATGGGGATCGTATCGAGGAAGGTGATGGTCTTGCACCCAACTTTGCCGAAATCCCTCTTTTTCGCGTAGGATAGACACTCGGCGGACTTGATGATGCCGGTTCCAGTGTAGAGATGCCATTTGAGGTCGCCTTTGCCGGTCGTTGCACTGAGGCTGCCGGAAGGTGCAGTCCGGCTGTCCATGTAGCAACCCGGGAAGAGGTCGTCCATCCTGTAGATCAGGGTCCTGGGTTGCTCTTCCCGAAAGCAGGTCCCGTTTTTCCGGCTTTCCCTCATTTCGACCTTCGTGTGCTGATCGACCCGTTTCCCGTCCGGCGACGGGACGAGACGCGACGCGATGGTGATCGCACACATGGCCCCCTGCATGTCCATGTCACCGCCGCAATGCTTCCCCAGAGGATGCATGCTGATGCTGACTGGCAGCTTTTTCTCCAAAAGGTTGAGAGTCTGGGTCCCGCAGACCCCTGCGTATCGTGGCGGCAGGTCGGCCCTGACGAGAGCGGGATCCCTCAGGCCTTTTGGCTCCGTACAGGTTTTGATGTCCTGGCGGCAGGCCGCGAGCGCCTGATCCAGGCCCTCCTGTGCGGTCTTGGCCTCGTTCTTCAACTGGGCGATGCGCGGCGTCCAGGATTGCCTGTCCATGTAGAACTGCTCCGGGTTCTTCTCGATGAATTCGATCTCCCTGCGGATGGAGGCGTAGGCCCAGCGTGCCAAGGCCATCCTCGAGATCTTCGGGTCCGTTGCGGTGGAGAGCCGGGGATACTCCTCGAGAACCACCTGGGTCAGTGTTCCACCGGAGCTGAGAACCTCGTTCGGGAATTTCGTGACACGCGATTGCATGGCGTTGATATCGAGGGGAATGCCCGCACCGCCGCTGCCGGTGGAGTATCCCTTGATGGTTGCGCGGCGCTGGGCCAGAGTATTCAAGGTCTCTTGACTCACTTTCGCGCTGGCGGCGAAGGGGCCATACCCGCCCCCGACCTTCACGGCGACTTTGTCGCGATCGAGCCGGCTGGTGGTGGACATCGTGATCAGGTTGTAAAAGGACCCGCCGTGAAGTACGCCGGAGACGTAATAGTTGCCGCACTGCTCGATAAACTGATCCGGCCTCTCCATCATCATCTTCTGAAACTCCGGCTTCAGCTGCACCTGGGTGGCGTAGTCCCAGCGCAGCTCGACCTCGACAAGCGACAGGACGTTGACGTCGTAGCTCGAAAGCTGGTTTTCCATCAGCAGGGATGTCTCGACGGAGGCGCGCGCCAGTCCGCGGGACACCGAGGCGCCGGCGTTGACGCCCGTCATCTCCATGATGCTCGCATTGGACTCCGCCATATCCCAGTACCAGTTTGTGCTCCTGATGGCTCCGGGAGGGTTGGATGATGTCGCCTGGAACGCGACGCAGGACTGCTTGTTTTCCGACGAGGTGAGGTCGACGCCGTTCCCGAGCGCCATGCCGTGCATGTAGGGCTGCAGGACCGGCTCGGCAACGGCGATGCCGGTACACAGCAGCAGGGCCATCAAACTCAGAGCCGAAGACCGGACCGCACGTGCTCTTTTATCGGCGATCATCATTTCCTCCTTGATTGTCTTTCGCTCGGGATCACTCGCCGACTCGTTTTCCGAGGGTCTCTGCCTGAACGGCAAGACAGGCCGGGGTGAAAAGGGCAGGATTTGGAAACGGCTGCGTGCTCAGCGCTTCAATCCGTCTGGAAGGAATTTGAGATTCATGGCGCCTCCGTGATACCGGGAGATCAGGCTATGGTTTCCAACAGTAAAGGACCACGATGATACAGGGGAAGACATTGCATGTATGGAACTTGTAATGGATCCTGCGTCACGATGCAACGTATTACTTTTGACATACAGGTGGAATACGGGGGAACTTGTCTTTTCACCCATTGCGGTGCAAGTCGAGCAGTCCGGGGAGGTGCGCCTGAGCGGAATTCCTTCTCCGGGGTGATAATCCGGGCCTCCATGCACGGGCGGGAAATACGGACCCCGGAGTCTGCAGATGGCGTCGTCGCAGCGTCTGGAGCTTCCCCTACATCCCCATGTAAGCCTTGCGGATCTCCTCGGAGTCCAGCAGCTCCTTCGCGGCGCCCGATTGAACAATGCGCCCGGTCTGGAGCACGTAACCGCGATGGGCGATCTCCAGGGCTTCCTGGACCATCTGCTCGACCAGCAGCACGGTGACCCCGCTGCGGTTGATGGCGACGATAGTCTCCATCATCTTCTCCACGAGCGTCGGCATCAGGCCCAGCGACATCTCGTCGAGCATCAGCAGCTTGGGCCGCGACATCAATCCCCGGGCTATGGCGAGCATCTGCTGCTCTCCGCCGCTCAAGGTCTCCGCGGTCTGGCGCGCCCGATCCCGCAGGATCGGGAAAAGCTCGAGCATTTCATCGAGGCGCCGCTTGATCTCGGCATCCGATTTTTCGTTATAGGCGCCCAGCGAGAGGTTTTCCTCGACGGAGAGCTTGGCGAACAGCCGCCGCCCCTCGGGCACGTAGCTGATGCCGAGAGCCAGGGTCTGATGGGGGCGCAGCCGCGAGATATCCCGCCCCTGGAAGCGGATGGCGCCCTGCAGCGGTTTGTTGAGGCCCGCAATGGCGCGCATGGTGGTCGACTTGCCGGCCCCGTTGGCCCCGACGACGGCCACCAGTTCGCCCGGCATGACCTCCAGGGATACGCCGAACACAACCGGGACCCCGTCGTAGCCGGCGTGGACGTCGGTGAGGCTCAGGATCGGATCAGGCATTGCTGCGTTCCTCCCTCTTGGCCTGCAGGCGCCGGCTGAATTTTGCGCCCAGGTAGGCGGAGATCACGCGCTCGTCGTCGATAATCTGATCGGGGGGGCCCTCGGCGATCTTGATGCCGCCGTCGAGCACCACCACCTTGTCGGCGATGGGCATGATGGCCTCCATGACGTGCTCGACGATCAGCAGCGTGACGCCCTCCTTGCGGATATTGCGGATCAGTTCCAGTGCGGCCTTGACCTCGGTGGAGGTGAGCCCCGCCATGACTTCGTCGAGCATCAGCAACCTGGGCCGTGTCGCCAGGGCCCGGGCGAGCTCCAGGCGCTTCTTGCCGCCGATCGGCAGGTCGCCAGCGGGTTTGTCGGTATATTCGGTCAGGTTGCACATCCGGATGCAGGCCTCGGCCGTCTCACGGGCCTGCGCGCCGCCGGCGCCGCGCAGAAACGCGCCCACCAGCACATTGTCAAACACCGTCATGTCCTTGAGCGGCCGCACCACCTGAAAGGTGCGCACCGCTCCCATGCGGGCGATCCGGTAGGACGGAAGCCCCGTGACCTCGGCGCCGTCGAAACAGATCCGGCCGGCGGTAACCGGGTACAGGCCGGAGACGCAGTTGAACAGAGTGGTCTTGCCGGCGCCGTTGGGCCCGATCAGGCCGACGATCGTCCCGGTTTCAACCGTGAAGCTCACGCGGTCATTGGCGACGAGCTCCCCGAATTTCTTGGTCACGTCGCGGACTTCAAGCAGTGCCAACGGAAGCCCCTCCTTTTGCGGCACCCGGCCGGCGGTCGAAGCGCTTGACGATGTCGCGGATGATCCCACTGATGCCCGCCGGCTGTTTGACGACAATGACGATGATCAGCGCCCCGAAGACGATGAGATCCACCCCGCCGCCCAGACCGCCCCACAGCGCGCGGGTGTACTCCTGCAGTGGGATCAGCACCGCGGCCCCGAGCAGCGGCCCGACTAGGGTCCCCGCCCCGCCCAGGATCGTGACGAGGACGAACTTCATCGACATGTCGAGCGACATGACCATTCCCGGGTCGACGCGCAGGTTGTACTGTACGAAAAAGGCGCCGCACAGGCCGGCCAGCGCCGCCGACAGGGCCATGGCCGTGAGCTTGACGGCCGTGCTGTTGACCCCGAGCGACTCGGCCGTCTCCTGGCCCTCGCGCACGGCCCGCAGGTAGTAGCCGAATCGGTGCCCTTCGAGAAACCGTACGATGCCGAAGATCAGCACGAACAGCACCAGTGCGCAGTAGTAATAGCCGGTCTTGGTGTCGTACCACATCAGGTTCTTGAGCCCTTCCTCGACCATCGGGTAGTCCAGCCCCAGCGCCCCGCCCACCCAGTACCAGACCAGAAACATCCGGTTGAAGATCTCCACGATGGCGAAGGTGGCGATGGCAAAATAGTGCCCGCTCAACTTGAAGCAGGGGTAGCTGATGAGCACGGCCACCACGGCGGCTGCCAGCATGCCGACCCCGATCCCGGGCCAGGGGCTCAATCCGTACGTGACCACGGCCATGCCCGCACCGTAGGCGCCGATGCCGAAGAACACCGAGTGGCCGAAGGAAGTTTGTCCGCC
>Ga0209705_10002089_pt1 | contig 10710 bp, 10 predicted proteins | sample PPLLaktember2015_5_FD_187262 | JGI IMG/M metagenome (GOLD analysis project Ga0209705, IMG submission 187262) | Freshwater sediment microbial communities from Prairie Pothole Lake near Jamestown, North Dakota, USA - PPLs Lake P8 Core (1) Depth... | ecosystem: Environmental > Aquatic > Freshwater... | reverse complement strand
GGCTGAAGAGCATGGCCAGGGACGGCGTCCTCCGGTATCCCATCATCGCCGTCAACGACGCCCAGACCAAGCATCTCTTCGACAACCGCTACGGCACCGGCCAGAGCACTCTCGACGGCATCCTCCGGGCCACGAACGTCCTCCTGGCGGGGCTGCGCTTCGTCGTGGCCGGCTACGGCATGTGCGGCAAAGGCGTGGCGATGAGGGCCCGCGGCGCCGGCTCCCACGTCATTGTCACCGAGATCGATCCCATCCGGGCCATAGAGGCGGTCATGGACGGCTATGAGGTCATGCCCATGGCTGCGGCCGCCCCGATCGGGGACATCTTCCTGACGGTCACCGGGAACAAGTCCGTCATCCGCAAGGAGCATTTCCGGCGCATGAAGGACGGGGCCATCGTGGCCAACGCCGGGCACTTCAACGTCGAGATCGACATCCCGGCCCTCGAAGCGCTGGCCGGCTCGAAGAGGCGGGTCCGCGAGTTCGTGGACGAATACACGCTGCAGGACGGGAGGCGCGTCCATCTCCTCGGCGAGGGGCGGCTCATCAACCTGGCCGCGGCCGAGGGGCATCCGGCCATGGTCATGGACATGAGCTTCGCCAATCAAGCCTTGAGCCTGCGCTGGCTCCTCGGACGGGCCAAGGGGCTGGCCAAGTCGGTCTTCCCCGTGCCCCGCGAGATCGACGAGGAGATCGCGGCGCTGAAGCTCGCTTCGATGGGGACCTCGATCGACAGGCTGACGCCGGCCCAGAAGAAATACCTGAACGACTGGCGGGAAGGCACCTGACCTGACTTATTCACAAAACGCCGTTCTTTTCAGGGAGATCTAAGAACCCAAGGCCGGCGTTTTGCCCTCCGGGCGAGCCGATCCGGCCCCGTCGGCGTCAGCCCCGGTCGCCGATCATCTTCAGATAACGGGCGATCGTGTCCTTCGTCTCCGCGTCCGTCACCTTGCCCTGGATCTTGGTGAAGATCTCCTTGGCCCGGGCGTAGTCCTCGTTCTTGAAATAGGCGACGGCCAGGTTGTAATTGAAGAGCACGTCTTCGGGGACGATCTTGACGGCTTCCTGATAGGAGGAGATGGCCTCGCTGATGTTGTCGCGCTTCTCGAAGATCAGGCCCCGGAGGTTGTGGGCCATGGCCAGGCGGGGCTTGATCTGGATGGCGTTCTGGACGCTGACGAGCGCTTCGTCGAGCCGGTTCTGGAGGACGTAGAGCCGGGCCAGATTGAAATAGGGGAGCTCCCGGTTCTGATAGGTCAAGTCGGCCAGGGCCTTGCGGAACTCTTCCTCGGCCTTGTCGAGCTGGTTCATCTCCTGGTAGACCGTGCCCAGGTTGTTGTGGGCCTCGGTGAACTGGGGATTGACCTCCAGGCACTTCAGGTAGGATTTGGCGGACTCCTCCAGCCGTCCCCGCATGGAATGGGCCAGCCCGAGGGCATTCCAGGCGAGATGGTAGCGCGTATCGAGGGCCAGGGACTTGAGGAAGTACTTGGTCGCGTTCTCGACATCGCTCTGGTTCAGATAGAACAGGCCGAGGTTGTACTGGTACTTCGGGTCCTTCTCTCGCGCCCTCTGCATCTTGGCCTGCGACGAGGCGCAAAAGGCGAGGCTGGCGCAGATCATCAGGACGGCGAGGACTTTGGTTCGCATCCGTCTCCTCCTTCGATGTGGTCGCCCCGGGCGTCACTCCGCTTTGAGGGCCCGGGACATGAGGTCTTCCACGGCCTTCTTGGGCGACTTGCCCCGGTAGAGGACCTGATAGATCTCTTCGGAAATGGGCATCTCCACCCCGAGGGCCCGGGCGATCCGGCGCGCGGCCACGGTCGTGTGGACGCCTTCGGCGACCATCCGCATCCCGGCCAGGATCTCGCGGAGCGTCCGGCCCTTGCCGAGCTCGTGGCCGACGCGGTGGTTGCGGCTCAGCTCGCCGGTGCAGGTCAGGACGAGGTCGCCGATGCCGGCCAGTCCCGAAAAGGTCTCTTTCCGGGCGCCGAGCGCCAGCCCGAGGTTGGTGATCTCGACGAGTCCGCGGGAGATCAGGGCGGCCCGCGTGTTCAAGCCGAACTTCAAGGCGTCCGCGATGCCGGCCGCGATGGCGACGACGTTCTTCAGCGCCCCGGCTACCTCGACGCCCGTCACGTCGCTCGAGGTGTACGCGCGGAGCGTCAGGCTGGAGATGAGCTGCTGGATTTCTTTGGCCGCTCCGGGCTCCCGGGACGCGATGACCAGGGCCGTGGGGTATCCCGCGGCGACTTCCTTGGCGAAGCTGGGCCCGGAGAGGACCGCCAGCCGGGGCCGGACTTGGGGCCGAAAGACCTCTTCCATGACCTGGCTCATGCGCATCAGGGTCAGCTTGTCGAACCCCTTGGTCAGGCTGACGACGATCTGCTCGCGCCGCAGGACAGGGGCGATGCGGGTGTAGACGGCCCGGCAGAACTGGGACGGGACGGCGATGAAGACGATCTCGCCCGAGGCCGCCGACTCGCGCAGGTCGTCTGTGAAGCTCACGGTCTCCGGGAAGCGGTACCCGGGCAGGAAGGCCGTGTTCTCGCGCGTGGCCGCGACCTCGCGGAGGATGTCCTCTTCGCGGATCCACAGCCGGGTCTCGAGGCCGATCGACCCGAGATATCTGGCGAAGGCCGAGCCCCAGCTCCCGCCGCCGATGACCGATGTGTTCATGGCGCTTTCTCTCCGAACTTGTGTTCCGTACCGGCAAGGAGCCGCCTGATGTTCGATCTGTGGCGGACGACGATCAGGGCGGCGATGGCCAGGGCCACCGCGGCCACGACCGGGGGGCCGCCGGCCGCGAAGTGGATCACGGGAAAGGCAAGGGAGCCCACGATCGAGCCGAGCGAAACGTAGCGGGTCAGCCCGATCATGATGAGGAACAGGCCCAGGCTTCCCAGGCACGGGGCCCAGGCGATCGCCGCGAAGGCCCCGAGCGAGGTGGCCACGCCTTTACCGCCCCTGAAGCCGATCGAGAAGGGGAAGCAGTGACCGACGACCGCGAGCAGGCCGCAGAACGCCGCGAAGACCGGGTCGGCGAACCACTTCGCGGCCAGGAAGACGGGCAGGAAGCCCTTGAGGATGTCGAAAACGGCGACCGGCAGGGCCACCCTCCAGCCCTTGAGCCTCAGGACGTTGGTGGCTCCGGTGCTGCCGCTCCCGTATTCGCGGACGTCCTTCCGGCCGGAAAGCCGGACCAGCAGGTAGCCCGTCGGTATGGAACCGGCGAGATAGGAGGCGAGGGCGACGATGATCTTCATGCCAGGCCAGCCTCGAAAATGGCCCTGTATTGCGCACCCTCCGGGTGGAGAATGCTCTCGAACAGCGTGACCTTGCGGACGGTCATGGCCCCGAACGAGGCCTCCCGGTGCCGCCCGAGCGCGGTCATCGCCAGCGGGATCCGGTCCGGCCCTTTGACCCGGCCAAGGGTCAGATGGGGCGTGAAGCCCCGCTTCTCCCGCTCGAAACATTCGGCCTCGAGGGCGCGATCGATCTCCTCCTGCAGGGCGAGGAGCTCCGGGGCGGCGTCGAAGCCGACCCAGAGGACGCGAGGCCTCTTCTCGTCGGGAAAGGCCCCCGTCCGCTCGAGGCGGAGGGGGAAGGGGGCGTAGCGCCGGGCGATCTCGGACAGGGTCTCCTTGATCCGGAGCGCTTGGCCGTCGTCGATCTCGCCGAGGAACTTGAGCGTCAGGTGCATCCCTCCGGCGTTCACCCAGCGGATGTCGGCCCGCGAGGCCTTGAGCTCCCCGACGAGGACTTGGAGCTGATCTTTGATCCCGGGGTCGAGCTCGATGGCGATGAAGGCTCTCACGATGTCCTCGCCCCCTATTATAGGACCTTTCTCGACCTCGGGCTAAGGCTTTTTCTCACCAGGTCGAGGGCTTTCTGCGAGGACTGAAACTTGACCTGGGCCCGGCCGCCGAAAAAGAGGTTTCGGACGACCGCGGTGCCGCGGGCGCCGGCGAGGGCGACATAGACGAGCCCGACAGGTTTGCGCGCGGTCGCCCCGCCCGGGCCGGCGATGCCGGTGACGGCGACGCCGATATCGGCCCCGGACTTCCTGCGGATGCCCAGGGCCATGGCTTTCGCGACGGGCGCGCTGACCGCGCCGTGCCGGGCGACGAGCGAGGCCGGGACGCCCAGCCGCCGCGTCTTGGACCGGTCGCTGTAGACGACGGCCGATTCCAGGAAGTACCCGGAGCTGCCCGGGACGTCGGTCAGCCTGTGCCCGATGAGTCCGCCCGTGCAGGATTCGGCGCAGGCGATCGTCCGGCCGCGGGCCCGGAGGAGCGCGCCGACGACCTCTTCGAGGCTTTCGCCCTGCCGCGAATAGATCCACGGCCCCAGTGCCCTGTCGATCTCCCGCTCGAGCCGGTCGAGCACGGCGCCCGCCGTCGATCCGGGGCCCGGGCCGGAGTAGGTCAGGCGGATCGACAATTCGCCGGGCGAGGCCAGGGTCGTCACCGTCACCGAGCGGGGGACCAACGCGTAAAAGCGTTTCAGGCGCGTCTCCATTGCCGACTCGCCGAGGCCGGTCAGCCGGATGACCCGGCGGTCCGAAACGCCCGACCCGAGGCCGGCCAGCCGCGGCAGGATGTCTCTCTCGAACATCGGCAGGATCTCGTGCGGAGGTCCGGGCAGCAGCGCGATCCGCGAGCGCTTCGTCTCCAGCCATTGGCCGGGCGCCGTGCCGTTGGGATTGTCGAGGACCTCGGCGCCTTCGATGACATAACACTGCTTGAGGTTCGAGGCGGACATGGTCAGGCCCCGGCGCCTGAAGCGCTCCTCGATGCGGGCCCGGATCTCCTTGCGGAAGACGAGCTTCCGCCGGAGCACCTTGGCCAGGGTCTCGCGGGTACGGTCGTCCTCGGTCGGGCCGAGGCCGCCCATGCACAGGACGAGGCGGGAGCGGCCGAGAGCCGTGCGCAGGACCCGGATGAGGTCGCGTTCGTCGTCCCCGACGATGGTCCTGTATGAGACGGGAAGGCCCAGGGCGTTCAGTCCGGCCGTCAGGCGGAGGGAATTCGTGTCCTGGAAATCGGGCGTCAGGAGCTCCGTGCCGACGGCGACGATCTCGACCTTCATGGTCCTCCGGGACTCAGACGATGAGCAGGGCCAGGCGCGCGAGCAGGGCCGCGGCGAGCCCGGCGCCGACATCGTCGGCCATGATGCCCCAGCCGCCGGGGAGCTTCTCGAGCTTCCGGATCGGCCAGGGCTTGATGATATCAAAAAAGCGGAAGAGGGCGAAGGAGAGGCCCACGGGGAGCCACCCGGCGGGCAGGAAGGCGAGGGCGACGAGCTGGCCGCAGACCTCGTCGATGACGATGCGCCCGGGATCCGGGCGGCCGAGGTCGGCGGCGTGGCGGGCCGAAACCGCGGCCCCCCCGGCGAAAAGAAGCGCGACCAGAAGGACGAAAAGCGGCCAGGCGAGCTCGTGGAGGGCGAGCTTGTAGGCGAGCGCGGCGACCGCGCTGGCGGCGGTGCCCGGCGCGACGGGCACGAGACCGACGCCGAAAAAAGTGGCCAGGACCGCGGAAGATCTCTTCACGGGCCGAGCCTCCCGGAGAGGTCGTAGGCGTCGGCCAAATCGACGGTGATCCGGACGATCGGCGACGGCGGCTCGGCCATTTCCGGCGGAAGGGTGAAGCGGACCACCCCGTCGACCTCGGGGGCCTGGAACCGGCCGCGGCCGGTCCAGCCGCCGGGCGAGTCCGGGTCCGGGCCCTCGACCAGGACCTCGATCGTTTGGCCCAGGCGGCTTTCGTTATGGGCGAGCGAGATCGAGGCTTGGAGGGTCATGATCTCGGCGCGCCGAGCCTCTTTCTCCTCGGCGGAGATCGTATCCGGCAGGGCACAGGCGGGCGTCCCCCTCTCCGGGGAATAGGCGAAGACGCCGGCGTGATCGAAGCGCGCCTCCTCGACGAAACGGCGCAGGGAGGCGAATTCTCGCTTCCCCTCGCCGGGGAAGCCGACGATGAGCGAAGTCCTTATGACCGCCCCCGGAAGACGCGTCCGGATGCGGTCGATCAGACGGAGGGCCCGGCCCGCGTCGAGGCCCCTGCGCATGGCCTTGAGGATGGCCGGGTGGGCGTGCTGGAAAGGGATGTCGAAGTAGCGGCAGATCTTCGGCCCGGCCATGGCCTCGATCAGGGGCTCCGAGATCTCCTCCGGATAACCATAGAGGAAGCGGACCCACTCGAGGCCCCGGACGCGGGCGAGGAGCCGGAGCAGGCCGGCCAATCCGTGGCGGATCCCCCGGTCGCGGCCGAACCACGTCGTGTCGTGCGAAATGAGATCGATCTCCTTGACGCCCCGGTCGGCGAGCGCCCCGGCCTCACGGACGACCGAAGCGGCGCTTCGGGAGACGTAGGGCCCCTTGATCAGGGGGATGGCGCAAAAGCCGCAGCGGTGCGAACAGCCTTCCGAGATCTTGACGTACGCCCAGGTTCCCGGGGTGGAGACGAGCCGCGGCGAGGCGTCGGAATAGAGAAAGGTCCTATCGGGAACGGAGACCGTACGGCCCGATACGATCGCGGCGATCTCATCGAAGCTCCGGACTCCGGTCCAGGCGTCGACCTGGGGGAATTTCGCTTCGAGGCCGGCCCGGTCCCTTTCCACATAGCAGCCGGCGGCGACGACCGTCTTCCGGGGGTCCTTCCGCTTGAGGCGCAGGACCTCGCCGAGCGCTTCCTCGGCCTCCTCGCGGGCCGGCCCGATGAAGCCGCAGGTGTTGACGATGATGATGTCGGCGTCCTCCGGCCGGGACACGAAGCCGAAGCCGGACCTCTTCAGCGCCCCGAGCATGACCTCGCTGTCGACGAGGTTCTTGGCGCAGCCGAGGCTGATCAGAGCGACTTGTCTTTTGGCCCGCCGGACGCCCGGGGCGCCGCGCGTCGGCCGCATCAGGGATAGATCCTGTAAAGGAGCCGGGGGAAGGGGATGGTCTCGCGGATGTGCTTGATGCCGCAGATCCAGGAGACCATGCGCTCGATGCCCATGCCGAAGCCGGAATGAGGCACGCTGCCGTACTTGCGGAGGTCGAGGTACCACTCGTAGGCCTCGCGCGGCAGCTTGTGCTCTTCGAGCCGCTTCTCGAGCAGGGCCAGGTCGTGGATGCGCTGGCCGCCGCCGATGACTTCGCCGTAACCCTCCGAGGCCAGGAAATCGACGCCGAGAACGACGTCGGGGTTCTCCGGGGCCGGCTGCATGTAGAAGGCCTTGATGGCCGTCGGGAAGTGGGTGACGCAGACCGGCGACGTGTAGAGCTCGGAGATGATCGTCTCCTCGGGGGCGCCGAAGTCGCCGCCCCACTCGATCGCCGAGCCTTTCTCGCGCAGGACCGGCACGGCCTCGTCGTACGTCAGGCGGGGGAAGGGCTTCGTGATCGCCTCGAGCGGCTTGGGATCGCGTTCGAGCGTTTCGAGCTCGAGCCGCCGCTTGGTGAGGACCCGCTCCATGATGAACAGGATGAGGTCCTCGCCGAGCCCGATGATGTCCTGGAGAGTGGCGAAGGCGACCTCGGGCTCGACCATCCAGAACTCGATGAGGTGGCGGCGGGTCTTCGATTTCTCGGCCCGGAACGTCGGGCCGAAGCAGTAGACCTTGCCGAAGGCCATGGCCGTCGCCTCGTTGTAGAGCTGGCCGCTCTGGCTGAGGTAGGCCTTCTGGTCGAAGTATTCCGTTTCGAAGAGCGTCGTCGTTCCCTCGCAGGCGCTCGGCGTCAGGATCGGCGTGTCCATCAGCCGGAAGCCCCGGTCGTCGAAGAAATCGCGGATGGCCTTGATGACCTCGGCCCGGACCCGCAGCGTGGCGTGCTGCTTGGAGGACCGGAGCCAGAGGTGGCGGTGCTCCATCAGGAACGGCGTGCTGTGCTCCTTGGGGGTGATCGGGTAGTCCTCGGCGACCTGGACGATCTCGAGCTCGGTCATGGCCAGCTCGTAGCCGCCCGGCGCGCGCTTGTCGGCCCGGACCCGGCCGCGGACGACCAGGGAGGTCTCCTGGGTCAGCCGGTCGAACTGCTGGAACAGGAGCGAATCCTTGTCGGCGCTGAACGCGGTGGCCTGGATGACGCCGGTGCCGTCGCGGACGAGGAGGAAGCGGACCTTGCCCGACGAGCGCTTGTGGTAGACCCAGCCGCGGATCTCGACGTCCTGACCGTCGTGCGCGGCGATGTCCTCGATGTAGACCCACTGCATAATGCGCTCATTATAGGCATATTGCCTCAATAGTGCAATCTGAGCCGGCATGCGCTTCGTCGGTCGTTCGCCGGCTCGGAGTTCGGTCTCTCCCTTATGGGAAAAGTTTCAAAAACGCCGGCCGGTGCGGCGGACTCGGCGCCAAAACAACTCGCTCGGCTTGCGCTAAGCCTCGCTCAAACACGTTTTGGCGGTTTCCATGGAAACTGCCCTCGCCCGCCACGCCGACCGGCTGAACTTTTCCAAGTCGGGCTCAACCGACCTCCTCGCCGCCTCAACGCTTCCTCCTCGATTCGGCTATCGGGTCCGGCCTGCTCGAGCGCGATCAGGGTAGGCCAGGCAGACAAAGGCGAGCATGAACCACCAAGCCGTGATTTGGCATATAATAACCGCCGGACAATGGCCCAGCCGCATGATTTCGCGCCGGTCAAGCTGATCTGCGGAGTGATCTATAAAGAGGAAGGGCTTTACGGCGAGGTCAGGGAGCGGCTGGCGGGGGAGTGGGGGAGGGTCGACAGCGAGAGTCCGGCCTTTCCGTTCGACCTGACCGACTATTACGAGGCCGAGATGGGCCCTCGGCTCGATCGGCGGTTCATGAGCTTCGAAGGCCTCGTCGCTCCCGAATCGCTGCCCGAGAGGAAGCTCCGGGCGATCGAGATCGAGGAGTCGATCAGGCGGGAACAGGGGCGGCCCGGACGGCCCGTCAACATCGACCCCGGCTACCTCAGCGCTTCGGCGCTCATCATGGCCACGGCCAAGGACTTCGCCCATCGCATCCCTCTCGGCCGGGGCATCTACGCCCATCTCGAGTTCCTGTTCACGAGGCCGGGCGTCCGGACGCTTGATTGGACCTATCCCGATCTCCGGCGGGAGACTCCCCAAATATATTTCCGCGGGGTAAGAGAGATCTACCTGCGGCAGCTCCACGAACGACAGGGTTGAGTCCGGGCTCAGCCTTCGGGGTGGAAGGCGGATATCGATTTGAGCTTGGCGACGACCTCCGGGAGCTCCCGCAGGACGACGACGATATCGTCGTCCGTGTTCGAGCGGCCGAGGGACATGCGGATCGACGACCGGGCGATCTCCGGCCGGAGCCCGATCGCCCGGAGGACGTGGGAGACCTCCTCCGATTCCTCGCTGCAGGCCGACCCGGTCGAGACATAGATCTCCTTGGTCGCCAGGGCCAGGAGGATGGCTTCGGCCTCGAGCCCCGGGAAGGCGAAATTGAGGGTGCTCTTGACCCGGTTCTCGGGGTGACCGTTGAACTTTGCACCCGGGATCTTCTGCTCGATGCCCCGCTTGAGGGCCTCGGCCAGCTTCTCGACCCGGGCCCGCTCCTTCCGTCCTTTCTCCTCGAGGACGCGGACGGCTTCGCCGAACCCGATGATGCCGGCCGTGTTCTCCGTCCCGGCCCGCAGCCCCCGCTCCTGGCGGCCGCCACGGACGAACGAACAGATCGTCGAGCCGCGGCGGATGTAAAGGGCCCCGATCCCTTTGGGGCCGTAGATCTTGTGGGCGGAGACGGTCAGGAGATCGACGCCGAGCTTGCGGGCGTCGACGTCGATCTTCCCGAAGCTCTGGACGGCGTCGGTGTGGACGGGGATGTCCCGCTCATGGGCGATCCGCACGATCTCGGCGACGGGCTGGATGGTGCCGATCTCGTTGTTGGCGTGCATGACCGAGACGAGACCCGTCTTCGGGGTCAGGGCCGAGCGCAGATGGTCCAGGCTGACCGTGCCGTACTCGTCGACGGGGAGATAGGTGACCTTGAAGCCCCGTTTCTCCAGGGCCTTGCCCGCCTCGATCACGGCCGGGTGCTCGATCGCCGAGGTGACGAACTCGTTCCGGTCCGGGGCCGCTTCGAAGGTCCCGAAGATGGCGAAATTATCGGATTCGGTCCCCGATCCGGTGAAATAGAGCTCGCCGCGATCGACGCCGAGGGCCCCGGCCACGCGCTCGCGGGCCTCGTTCATGAGCTCTTTGACCCTGCGGCCGATGGGGTAGAGGGACGAGGGGTTGCCGAAATGCTCCCTCAGGAACCAGGCCATCTTCTCGGCGACGGCCGGGTCGACGGGCGTCGTGGCGTTGTGATCGAGGTAGATCATGAGCGTATTCTAACAGAACCGGGCCATAAGAAAAGAGGGGCAGCCCCCGTTACAGGATGGCCCGCACGGGGACAGCCCCTCCCTTGAGATCAGGCGAGCTTCTCTTTGAGGATGCGGACGACTTCGAGGCCGGCCCTCTGCTGCCCCTCCGCGGCGGCGGCGCCGAGATGGGGGATGGGAATGACGTTCGGATGGTCGACCAGCGAGAAGTCCTCGGGCGGCTCCTTGTCGAAGACGTCGAGGGCCGCCGCCCGGACCTTGCCGGAATTGAGGGCCTCGAGCAGGGCCTTCTCTTCGACGACGCCGCCGCGGGCGACGTTGACGAGGATGACGCCGGTTTTCATCTTGGCGAACTCGGGCCCGCCTAGGATGGGCTTGGCCTGCTTGGGAACGTGGAGGGT
>Ga0209705_10002086_pt1 | contig 10714 bp, 6 predicted proteins | sample PPLLaktember2015_5_FD_187262 | JGI IMG/M metagenome (GOLD analysis project Ga0209705, IMG submission 187262) | Freshwater sediment microbial communities from Prairie Pothole Lake near Jamestown, North Dakota, USA - PPLs Lake P8 Core (1) Depth... | ecosystem: Environmental > Aquatic > Freshwater... | reverse complement strand
AAAGTCAATGGCTTCCAGCCGGCTGGGGGGCCATTTCCAATCTCTTCCGCGGAAAACTTCCCCACCCCAATGACGTCCCCCGGTTGAGCGTTGACCTCGGGGAGAAGGGAAAGCGGGAAAATGATCAAGATGAGAATAGCTAATAGGCGAATCAAGCAAAACATCCGTCAACTATGTAACGATGGGTGATGCATTTGGATCAAAAGGGTTCATTCTCGCTGCCAGAGAGAAGAGATAGGGATAATTGGTTTTTAGATGCTTCATGTAGGCTAACCATTCAGCGATGAGGAGAATGTATGCTCTCTTTATATCTGCTGAAAGATGTTGGCAATCCGTATCCGGTAGCTGCTTTAAATCCATCCTACAGGCTAGTTCTTCCGTCAAGTGAAACACCGCCCAAAGAAGCTCGGTAAAGGATTCATGTTCAAGCAAATTAGGGTTTTCCAGCAGGGCTAGCAAGAATCCCCTTTTCTCCAAAAGAAGATTTCTTAAGTTCTCCAAATTGGCCCTCTGGCTCTCGATGCCATAATCGTACTGCTTGACACGCTTGCTCATATAAGAAAATGCTTTGTTGGACCAGTCATTGGTTTCAACCAGATCCTTTCTGATCTGGTCATTTTGTGGTGAAAACTCAGAGAACGATTTAAGCAGATCTGCTCCAACTTCGCTGAAGAAGGCTCCGATCACCATATTCAACTTTTTCAGGAGCGAGCGTTTTTCCCTTTCGTTCAGTAACCGATCGATGATAAAGGTGACCAGCAGAACCTGAATGGGGAGAAAGGCAATATCCCCGATCAGATAAAGCAAGATGTGATGGCTGTCCCTGAAAATGGAGTAATGGAGGAGATAGAAAAGGGTAGAGAGTACGATTAAGGACAAGCCAAAAATAATCTGCCAATTGAACCGCTTCATCGACAGAATCTTAACATACCCGTAAAAATCAAAACAATGAAAACTTTTCTCCGACAGGGTCCTCAGAAATGGATTGAAAAAAAAGGTGTTTCTTGATAATCTAATTTCCTAGAAATGAGAGGAGGGTGGGACGGAGGTAAAAGGGAGATGACGAAGTTTTTGTTGGGAGTGCTGGTGGGTCTCCTCATCTGCTTTTTCTTTGTCTGGTTTGGTGGGGGGAGGACCGTGAAGAAGCTGGGAGAAAGTCTATATGAAACTGGTAAAAGAATGGAAGTAATGGAGGAGAAGGTCAAGAAAGAAAAAGAGGACGTATGGGGTGAGATGAAGAGCGGGGTGAAGAAAAAAATTCTGAAAGACGAGAAGGAGACCCAGAAAAAAAGTCAGTAGCTAATCGAAAAGTCTTCAAACTCGCCGGTGTAATTCTCCCAAGTGATATGGACATTCATAACTCTGGCTTCGGACGGACCCCGATGGCACCACTGAATGATCTGATCGACATTTTTCTTATCCCCTTCAAAGAGAGCCTCCACCGAACCGTCCCTGCGGTTTCTCACCCAGCCTTTCACACCTAGTTTACAAGCCATCTCCTGAGTATGAGAGCGAAAGAAGACGCCCTGGACCCTTCCCTCAACGATCACCCGTGCCCTCACCTTTTCCATGGCTGATGGACCCATAATAAGAATACCCCTCACCCCCGCTCTCTCCCCTTGGGGGAGAGAGAAAGCGTGCCTGCCCTGAGCCAGTGCGGTTCGGTGCCTGCCGGCCGGCAGAGGTGTGGGGTAAAATTATCATAGGCTCCTTTTTAAATCAATGGTGGAATCGACTTGAGCAGAAAGCGAATTTAAACTTGAAAAATGAGGATCGAATCGATTAGAATTTTTGTGTTTCTTCGCGAGGGATATGGTTGATGGGGAGTGAGACACTCTATCTGGGTATCGATGTCGGTTCCGTTAGCGCCAACACCGTCATCATGAATGATCGTCAGGAGGTGTTGGAGGAACATTACACCAGGCTCAAAGGACAACCTCTTCAAGCCGTATTAAAAATATTGGAAGAGATCCTTCTGCGGATTTCGCCCGGACAGTTTCGCACTCTTTCTTTTACAGGAATCGGAGGGAAGCTTCTTTCTGAGCTGCTGGGGGGGAATTTCATCAACGAGATCATCGCCCAGGCTAAGGCTGTTCAACATTTTTATCCACAGGTCAGGACGATCATCGATATCGGCGGAGAAGATTCCAAGCTGATTCTTGTTGAGGAAGAGGAAGGTCATCATAAGATCGGCGATTTCTCGATGAACACGCTCTGTGCTGCAGGCACAGGGTCCTTCTTGGATCAGCAAGCCAGCCGGTTAGGTCTCACCATTGAAGCGTTTGGTCAATTGGCTTTGAAATCGACGAATCCACCTCGCATTGCAGGGCGATGCAGTGTCTTTGCCAAATCAGACATGATCCATCTCCAACAAATTGCCACACCCGATTATGACATCGTCGCTGGCCTCTGTTATGCCTTGGCAAGAAATTTCAAGAGCAACATCGGTAAAGGGAAAATCTTTGCTAAACCTGTCTCCTTCCAGGGAGGGGTGGCGGCCAACGTGGGAATGCGGAGGGCCTTTCTGGATGTGTTGGAACTCTCTGACGGAGAGTTGATCATCCCAAACTTTTTTGCATCGATGGGGGCTATCGGTGCTGTTCTGGTCACTCAGGAAAGCAAAGAGGTTAGAGAAGGTTGGAAAGGCCTCAGCCGCCTCTACCAATACGTTCAGGAACATCAAGAAGCACAGACCCCGTTAAAGCCTCTCTGTCTCGCTTCTCATCATCTCTCACCCCAACCCTCTCCCCTGCCTACTGGCAGGCAGGCATCAAAGAGGGAGGGGGAAAGATCTGAGAAGATTGAGGCCTATCTCGGTCTGGATGTCGGTTCTATCAGCACCAATCTGGTGGTCATCGACCAGGAAAAAAGGGTTCTTGCGAAGCGGTATCTGATGACCGCGGGTCGGCCCATCGAAGCGGTCCGCACGGGTCTTCAGGAAATTGGAGAGGAGATCGGGGAAAGGGTGGAGATCAAGGGAGTGGGGACGACCGGGTCCGGCCGTTACTTGACTGCTGATTTCGTCGGAGCTGATCTGGTGCGTAATGAGATCACGGCTCAGGCCACAGCAGCCATCCATATCGATTCCACCGTGGATACGATTTTTGAGATCGGAGGACAGGACTCTAAATATATCAGCATTGATAATGGAGTGGTGATTGACTTTGAGATGAACAAGGTCTGTGCAGCAGGAACCGGGTCTTTCTTGGAAGAGCAGGCCGAAAAATTGGACATTTCGATCAAAGGGGAATTTGGCGCTCTTGCCCTCTCTGCCCAAGAGCCGGCGAGAATGGGGGAACGGTGCACGGTATTCATCGAATCCGACCTGGTTCATCACCAGCAGAGAGGTGCCAAAAAGGATGATCTCGTTGCCGGACTCAGCTACTCCATTGTGCAGAACTACCTGAATCGGGTGGTTGGGGATCGCCGCATCGGTAATCGAATCTTCTTCCAGGGAGGGACAGCCTTCAACCAAGGCGTGGTGGCAGCTTTTGAAAACGTCCTCGATAAGAAGATCACTGTTCCTGAGAATCATGATGTGACCGGAGCGATCGGTGTGGCCATTCTGGCCATGGAGGAACGGATCTGGGAGCGTTCGACCTTTAAAGGATTCGATCTGAGCCAGCGCCGTTATGAGCATTCCTCCTTTGAATGTAAAGGCTGTCCCAATCTGTGCCTCATTCGAAAAGTGAGTGTGGAGGGTGAGAAACCCCTTTTCTACGGAAGCCGATGTGAGAAGTATGATGTCATTAAGCGAACGAAGGGATCCGATCTCCCCGACCTCTTCGAAGAGAGGGAAAAATTGCTCTTCACACCCTATGAAGGGGAGGAGCATCTTGCACCCCATGCTCCAGAGATTGGAATACCGCGGATCCTCTTTCTACATGAGTTGTTTCCATTCTGGAAGGCGTTCTTCACAGAACTGGGTTATCGGGTTGTCCTTTCCGATCCTACGAACAAGGAGCTGATTCGAAAAGGCGTGGAGAACGTGGTGGCGGAAACCTGCTTCCCGATCAAGGTGAGCCACGGCCATGTTCTTAACCTTCTGGAGAAGGGGGTGACGAAAGTATTTCTGCCAAGCATCGTTAACCTCAAGGCCTCCCATCCTGATATCCCAAACAACACCGCTTGCCCTTATGCCCAAGCCTTCCCTTATGCGGTCCACTCCTCCGTCGATTTCGGAAAACGACAGGTGAATGTCCTTCAACCCATCCTTCACTTCGGTTTTGGTCGGGATCATCTGGAAAAGGAATTAGTCGATTTTGGGGAGACGCTCCATCGGGGACCGACGCAGGTGAAGAAGGCGCTTGAGAGAGCGGAGAGATTCCAGGCCCGCTTCTACCAATCTCTGCTCCATCGGGGAAAGGAAATTCTGGATCGGGTTGAACCGAATGAAAAAGTCATGGTCATCGTGGGCCGTCCTTATAACTCCTGTGATTCTGCAGTCAACCTTGATATCCCAAAGAAACTGAGAGAACTGGGAGTGCTCTCCATTCCCATGGATTTCCTTCCATTAGATTCTGTGAAACCTTCCGAAGAGATTCGCGAAATGTATTGGCGTTACGGACAGAGGATATTGGCAGCGGGGAAGATCATCAATGAGGATCCCAGGCTTTATGCGGTCTATATCAGTAACTTTGGGTGTGGCCCCGATTCGTTCATCAGTCATTTCTTCAGGGATTTATCCAAAGTGAAACCCTACCTTCAATTAGAGATTGATGAACACAGTGCGGATGCAGGAGCGATCACAAGGCTGGAGGCCTTTTTGGATAGTCTGAAGAATGTGAAGGCTAAAAAGGGTTTTCTTCCAAAGAAGGAGAAGGCGAAGACCGATCGGACGAAAAAGATCTATATCCCCCAGATGTGCGATCACTCCTATGCAGTGGCCGCTGCTTTCGAAGCCTGTGGGGTGGAGGCCGAAGTCTTCCCTGAATCGGATGAGGAGACCCTCTATTGGGGAAGAAAACTCACCTCCGGCAAAGAGTGCTATCCCTGTATCGTCACCACAGGCGATATGGTGAAGTTGCTCAAGGACCCCCATTTCGATCATCAAAGAGCCGCCTTTTTCATGCCTTCCGGGGACGGTCCCTGTCGGTTTGGGCAGTATCATCGTTTCCATCGCCTTGTCCTGGATGATCTGGGTTTCCAACACGTTCCCATCTATTCTCCCAACCAGGATGAGACCCTCTATAGTGAACTGGGAATCATGGGTTCTCAATTCACCCGTCTGGGGTGGCAAGGGATTGTAGCTGTCGACCTATTAATGAAAAAACTTTTGGAGACCCGTCCCTATGAGAAAGAGAAAGGGAGTACCGATCAGGTCTATCAAGACGCTCTCAAAAGAATATGTGAGACGATCCGGCAGAAGGGCAATTTAGAGGAGGCTCTTCAGAAGGGCCTTGAGGATTTCAATCGAATCGCAGTCAATGGACCCGGGACAAAACCCATGATTGGAATTGTAGGAGAGATCTTTGTCCGCCTCAACCGATTCAGCAACGAGGATGCGATTCGAAAAATTGAGCAGTTCGGGGGAGAGGCATGGATCGCCCCCCTCACGGAATGGATTCTTTATGTGAATACCATTGCCAAGAGGAAAAGCTTGAAGAAAAAATCCTTTTCCAACCTTTTAAAGGTTTTTCTAACAGACTATTATCAGAAAAAGGATGAACACCATTTGGAGAAGCTATTTAAAGGATCTCTCAGAAACTTTGGGGAACCCAAAACAAGATCCCTTTTTAGAAAGGCTAAGCCTTATCTCGACTCCTCCTTCGAAGGAGAAGCTATCCTCTCGATCGCGAAGACCATCGATTTTGCGAAAAGGGGGGTGAGTGGCGTTGTCAATATCATGCCCTTCACCTGTATGCCCGGGACGATAGTTAGCACCCTTCTGAAGCGATATCGGGAGGAGAATAATAACATACCCATCCTCAACATGGCTTATGATGGCCAGGAACAAACCAACACGTTAACCCGCCTTGAAGCCTTTATGCACCAGGCGAAGGAATTTCAGAAAAGAAACAGTAAAACGAATAACAAAAGTAATAGCAAAGGAATCTAACTCCTTCAGCCCGAGGGTGCTCCTTCAATGATTCTAACTTATTGAAAATCATAGGATAATTTTTAAGCCGGGACCTTGTTAAAAAAATCACTTTTTTATTGAAATTCCTTTTTCAGGGTGATATAAAGAACAGGGTTTAAGGTTTGAGGTGTTAGGAACATTAAGAGTCGGAGGTATTGAAATATGGACAATTGGACCTTTGGAGTTACGATGGTCGTTGTGGGGATGGGAGGCACGATTTTGACTCTTTGGATTTTGAGCCTCCTCATGAGTATCCTAAGTAAGGCCTTCCCGTATAGAAAAGAGGAAGAGGGTAAGTAGGCTTAAAAAGGGGGAAAGTAAAAATGTTAGATGCCATTGGAAGCGGATTGAATGGACTCATTGCGGGATTTGCGAACCTCCATTGGTCTAATCCTATCATGATTGTGGTCGGGTGTGTTCTCCTCTATCTGGGGATCAAGAAAGACTTCGAACCCTTACTCCTTGTGCCCATTGGATTTGGGTGCATCCTGGTCAATATCCCTTTGACGGGAATGATGGAGGAAGAGGGTTTTCTTAAAATCATTTATGATGCGGGTATTATGACGGAGTTATTTCCTCTCCTCATCTTTGTGGGGATTGGTGCCATGACCGATTTTGGTCCTCTTCTGGAAAATCCGAAGATATTCATGCTCGGCGCCGCGGGACAGTTTGGAATTTTCTTAACCTTGGCACTGGCGCTCGTTTTAGGTTTTCCCCAGAAAGATGCCGTCGCCATCGGCATTATAGGTGCCTGTGATGGCCCAACAGCAATCTATGTCACCTCTAAGTATGCTCCTCATCTTTTGGGTGCCGTCTCGGTAGCGGCGTATTCCTACATGTCACTGGTTCCTGTCATCCAGCCTCCGATCATGAAATTTCTTACCACCGAAGAGGAGAGAAAAATCAATATGGGGATGGTAAAGAAGTCGGTTTCAAAGACGACCAAAATCCTCTTTCCTCTGGTGGTAACGGTCATCGGAGGCCTCATCGCACCGAGGGGTTTGCCACTCCTGGGAACGATCATGCTGGGAAACCTGATGAAGGAGAGCGGAGCAGTGAGCCGGCTCACCAAGGCATCGGAGAACGAGATTGCCAACATCGTCACCCTCCTACTGGGGATCTCCATCGGGGCCACCATGGATGGCAGGGTCTTCTTAAAGCCCGAAACCCTGATCGTCCTGGCCCTCGGATTTCTGGCCATCTGCCTCGATACTGCCTGCGGCGTTTTGTTCGGAAAGTTGATGAAGGTTATGACAGGTGGAAAGGTCAATCCTCTCATCGGAGCTGCCGGTATCTCCGCCTATCCCATGTCAGCAAGAGTGGTTCAAAGGGAAGGGCAGAAATATAATCCCAAGAATTACCTGCTGATGCATGCCATGGGAGCCAACACGGGAGGGCAGGTGGGTTCTGTGATGGCGGCAGCCGTCATGCTTTCTGTTCTGAAAGGAATGGGAATTATTTGATACTTCGACGGCGCCGAACCCCGGCGTTCAGGACGGGGTAGAAAGCGCCGCTCAGTATCAACCCTGAGCAAACCCCGGGCTTTAGACCGGGGATAGTCGAAGGGTTGATTTAAAACGAAGTGACGCTCTAAAGTCAGATTTGTCGAAATAGCCCCGGGCTTGATCGTGCTCGGGGCTTTTTCGTATTGACAAATTCTCAAGGTCAGAAATAGAATATGAATCGAGCATCACGAAATGATTGAGATTCCTGGAGAAGGGTGGGTTGAAAAATGTCAAACGGGCAGATAAAAGCATCTTGGCATTCGATGGAGTCAGCACTGGTTTTAAAGGATCTCAATACCGATCTGCATACAGGGTTAAGTGAGGATGAGGTTAAAAGTCGGCTTGAAAAATATGGCTATAATGAATTGAAAAAGGAAGAGAAGATTTCACCCCTTATCCTCTTCTTCAACCAGTTCAAAAACATCCTCATCATCATCCTCTTGATCGCCATCGTTCTTTCAGCGTTAGTTGGAGAAACAGTCGATGCTGTGATCATCGCCGTTATCGTCGTCTTCTGTGCGGTTCTTGGATTTATTCAAGAGTATCGTGCAGAGAGAGCCCTCGAGGCATTAAAGAAGATGCTCTCCCCAACCATAACCGCCTTGAGAGGAGGAAGGGAAGAGGAGATTCCATCGAAGGAACTTGTTCCTGGGGATATTTTACTCCTTGAAGCAGGGGATAAGATTCCTGCTGATGCGAGGTTGATTGAGAATCACTCCTTGCGATGCGATGAAGCTCCTCTTACAGGGGAATCCGTTCCGGTAGGAAAAGATATAAAGCCATTGTTAGAGGAAGTGCGCGTCAGCGACAGAAGGAATATGGTCTTTACAGGCACAATCGTGACCTATGGTAGGGGTAAGGCAGCTGTCACATCCACAGGGATGAGGACAGAGTTTGGCAAGATCGCCGAAGAAGTAACAGCCGTGGAGACCGAGAAGACACCTCTTGAAAAGAGGACAGAAGAAATAGGCAAATGGCTCGGGATCATCTCTCTCATCATATGTTTCCTCGTTGCAGGGATAAGTGTCGTCAGAGAAATTTTTACGGGAAAGATTGATTTCCCATTCATCGTCACCATGGTGATGTTTGCCGTCGCCCTTGCCGTGGCAGCCGTTCCTGAGGCATTAGCAGCCATTGTTACAGGTGCCCTTGCCATTGGTATGCATCAGATGGCGAAAAGCAATGCCCTGGTCAGAAAGATGCCTGCTGTGGAGACCTTAGGATGTACCACCGTCATCTGTTCAGATAAAACAGGGACACTGACGAAAGGGGAAATGACCGTAAGAAAAATATTTACAAGTGGTAAGGCGATAGAGGTTACGGGTGCTGGCTACGAACCAAAAGGAGAGTTTAAAGGTTCTGAGATTGACATTAAGAATAGTAAATCCCTCCAGTTGCTTCTTCAGGGAGGACTCCTCTGCAGTGATGCTGTTTTAGAAGAGAAAGATGGTAAGTGGTTTGTTAAAGGCGACCCTACGGAAGGTGCTTTGGTTGTCGCTGCAGTGAAGGTAGGCCTACATGAAACTGAGATGAGGCTTGAAAATCCGAGAATAGAGGAGATTCCTTTCAGTTCCGAAAGAAAACGCATGACGACTATCCATCAAATGGCAGACGGTAAAAGAATGGCGTTTACCAAAGGGGCTCCAGAGGTGGTCTTACAGAGATGTTCTCATATCTTAAATGATGGTGGTATGAGGGAACTTAAAGAGACAGAGAGAGGTCAGATTTTAAAGGCAAATGAGGAGATGGCACAGGCAGCATTGAGGGTTCTTGGATTTGCCTATAGAGATTGTCCTGATTCCATTTCATGCACCGAAGAACACCTAGAACATGATCTGGTCTTCCTTGGTCTTGCAGGGATGATGGACCCACCCAGAGAGGAAGCCATTGAAGCAACGAAGGTTTGTAAACAGGTTGGTATCAAACCTATTATGATCACTGGGGACCATAAATTGACAGCCGTGGCCATCGCAAAAGAGATTGGTATTTATAAAGATGGCGATCGAGTTTTAACAGGAGAAGAATTAGAGAAGACGTCTGATAAGGAGTTTGAGAAGATTGTTGATAAAGTTACTGTCTATGCCAGGGTATCGCCCATGGACAAGTTAAAGATCGTCAAGGCGTGGAAAGCAAGGGGCGAGGTGGTTGCCATGACCGGAGACGGCGTCAATGACGCCCCTGCCTTGAAACAAGCCGATATTGGAGTAGCCATGGGTATTTCCGGAACGGAGGTCGCAAAAGAGGCAGCGGATATGGTTTTGAATGATGATAACTTTGCCACTATTGTGAAGGCGATCGAGCGTGGCCGATGGATCTATGATAATATTAAGAAGTACCTCACCTATCTCCTCAGGTGCAACATTACAGAAGTGGTGGTCATCGGGGGCGTGGTTTTGGTTTCAGGTCCTGAATATCTCCCCCTTCTGCCAGCTGCCATATTGTATATGAACCTGGCGACGGATGGACTCCCTGCCCTCGCATTAGGTGTCGCTCCTCCAGATCCCGATCTCATGATGAGACCACCGAGGGATCCAAATGAGAGTGTGTTTTCATGGGATGTGAGGGCGTTTATTCTACTGGCACTTTTTATCGAGATCCCCTTCTTCTTCTTTCTTTTCTACCATGAGCTCTATGACATCACCCATGCAAGGACAGAAACATTCTTCCTTTTTGTCATCATTGAGCTTATTATTGCTCTCAACTTCCGTTCGATGAGATACAGTATTTTCAAGGCCCCTCCTCATAAATGGCTTCTTTTGGCCCTCTTATGGGAATTCGCACTGATTGCCTTTTTGATCCAGTTGCCCACCGTACGGGATGCCTTCGGAATAATTAAACCCACGGCGACCGACATAGGGATCATTGTAGGCTTTGGCGTGGTTGTATTTATCTCGATGGAGGTTGTCAAAGCTGTGTTGAGGAAGAAGATGGCTAAGTTGGCCGCAACGAGAAGGATAACTGCCTAAACCATCTTTTTGGAAGTCAAGAATAACTATCGCATCTTAAATTATGCCCTCTCTATTCCATATCGAGAGGGCTTTTTATTCTCTTGAGAATTTCACCTTAATTTTTTAAGATTATGAAAAGATCAACCCTAAAGGGTTGAGTTACAAAACTATATCACACTGTA
>Ga0209705_10002084_pt1 | contig 10714 bp, 12 predicted proteins | sample PPLLaktember2015_5_FD_187262 | JGI IMG/M metagenome (GOLD analysis project Ga0209705, IMG submission 187262) | Freshwater sediment microbial communities from Prairie Pothole Lake near Jamestown, North Dakota, USA - PPLs Lake P8 Core (1) Depth... | ecosystem: Environmental > Aquatic > Freshwater... | reverse complement strand
AATGCGATAAATCCAAGGGTTGCTTCCGAATGTCGCGACAAATGACGTATCTCCTTCCAGGTCAATAGGATACAGCAGTTCTTAGCCTCGTGTTCTGTACAGATTCTTATGAGGAACCAAACATTTACGTGGTCGATTATTCAACAATTCAACGGCCTTGTCAAGTGCAGACTGCTCGATGGATCTGAAATCCATGCCTTTGCAGAAGAACTGACGCAACAGGCCGTTGGTGTTCTCATTGGTGCCGCGTTCCCAGCTATGGTACGCTCTGGCAAAATAACTCCGCATATCCAATCCACGCTCCAATTCCTTAAAACCCGCAAACGCCGTCAAAATGTTCTTTCCCGTCTTACTGCCCTTAAGTCTCATGAAGCACCTCTCATTCTTGAAAGAATTATTAGCCTAAAAATCTCGGAATTCCACATTGACAAACTTTTTTTACAAATATTCTATCTATATGTTCCAAAGCACTAACCGAGTGCTACATCAAGTGTCATCATGATGGCAAAACCCAGCATAGCGCCGATCGTGGCAAAATCAGTACTGCTGTGACGTTGTGACTCGGGGATAAGTTCTTCCACTACAACGAATATCATCGCACCGGCGGCAAATGCCAGGGTATAAGGAAGCAGCGGCTCCATAGAGATGACAAGCCAGGCGCCAAGTACGCCTGCCACAGGTTCGACTACACCGGACGCTTGTCCGTACACAAAGGCCTTGAACCGCCCCATACCTTCCCTCCTGAGCGGCATAGAAACTGCCAGCCCTTCGGGGAAATTCTGTAATCCAATACCAATAGCCAAGGCAATAGCACCTAATAACATTTGTTGGCCCGCCGCTGCATCAGTTATATGAGCCACCGCACCAAAGGCAACGCCAACAGCCAACCCTTCGGGGATATTGTGCAATGTGATCGCCATAATCAACAAGATGCTGCGCTGCCAGGAAGTCTTGATTCCTTCCGCTTCGCTGATATCCAGCCCAGCGTGCAAATGCGGGAGTATTTTATCGATGAGGTACAGAAAGCCGCCGCCGGCGAGGAAACCAATCACTGCTGCTTTCCAGTCGCCATCTGACATTTCAATGGCAGGCGCCAACAGCGACCAGAAACTTGCTGCGATCATCACCCCGGCTGCTAACCCAAGCATTCCATCCATAAAGTTCTGATTGACTCGTTTGACAAAAAACACCAGTGCCGCCCCCATAGCGGTAACGAACCATGTGAACAACGTAGCAATCAAAGCCTGTGTGACAGGATTGTATTGCCGGAAAAAGTTAAGCAAATAATTTTCCATTATACCTTATTCCACGTTGACATTTTTACCGTATATCCCAATCCCTCCACAGCAGCCATGAGTCGCTCGTGATCGAGATTATCGCCCATTACAATAGCTCTTCCGCGTTTCAAATTCACCTCTGCCGACCGCACACCTGAACATTCAGCAATCGCGCGTCCGACGCTTTCTGCACAGTGACTACACGTCATGCCTGTAATCAGCAGTTCCAAACGCTGATAATGAGGTGAAATATCGGTGTTGCACTTGTCTTTTTCTGTCTTTTCATGGCTACCGGGTCGGGCCATTAAGTAGGTCATGGCGAGCACCGACACTAACGCAATGGCCCACACGTGGGACAACCAACCGCTCTCCAAATGCGAGTGGGTACTGCTGTCAGGCATTGGCAGCGTTTCTTTCAACATCGGAACCAACCAGTCCAGCAACAATCCGCAGCCAAAGGCACTTACCGCAACGGTTGTAATATACAGTATCGCTGTTCGCCTGCCAAGTAACTTCCATACTGTGGTAAATGTCGCCGCATTAGTGGCAGGGCCTGCGATCAAAAATGCCAGGGCCGCACCAGGCGAAGCGCCAATATGCATAAAACCAGCCGCGATCGGTACCGACGCGGTTGCACACACATATACCGGCACACCTGCCGCCATCAACAGCAGAATTGACAGTACCCCGCCACCGGTGTACGCTGCTAAATGATCCTGCGGTACAATCGCTGCCATCGCTCCTGCAATAAAAATCCCAACCAGCAACGCCAGGCCGATATCCCGCGGGAGAATCACAAACCCATAGCGAAGCACGCGCAACAGAACACTTCGTCCTGTTTTTCCCGCACAACATGATTCGCTACAGGGCGATGGCTTCGACTCATCGCCAACATCTATTCCATTTGGCTCGCCGAAAAATTGCACAATACCACCGCCGATTAAACCGGTGAGCAAAGCGACAATTGGCCGAAAGATTGCGAAGATCGGCCCGAGTAATGCGTAAGTCACCGCGATGCTATCCACACCAGTTTGGGGCGTGGAGAGCAAAAATGCCGTCGTGGCCGCCCGACTTGCGCCATGCCGATAAATCGAGGCCGACACCGGGATCACTCCGCATGAACAAAGTGGCAGCGGCACGCCAAATAACGACGCCTTCAGCACAGGTCCAAAACCACGCCCGCCAAGATGACGTTCAACCCACACCGGCGAAATGCACACCGATAGAAAACCCGCCACCAGAAAACCAAACAGCAGATAAGGCGCCATCTGACCTAGTACACCCCAGCTTCCTGTAATTATGTTTATTATGATATCGTACATTTGTTAACTTTCGCACTATTTTTATTCGAACTCAATCACGGCCTTGATTTCATTTGGAGCTTTTTTATCGAAAGCTTCCTGCCAATTGTTCAGCGTATATCTACCAGTGATAATTCCAGATGCTGTTTCAGGGAATTTACCCTTGAACATGCGCAGATAATTAAGACCCATCTGGAAATTTTCACGGGAAGCATTAACTGTTCCCGTGACGGTCTGGTTATATCGCACCAGATTGGCCATGAAACTGTTACCATCAAAGCACATTTCTTGTGGACCACGTGGCACACCGGTAAGTATCAAAATTCCATTTCGACTGAGCAACTCCGGCAGACGAAACATCAACTCCCCCCGACCGACTGCCTCGATAATCAGAAAAAACCCGCCTTCCTTGTCAACAAATTTCCTGTCTTCGTCTCCGGCAATATTCAAATACCGCGAGCCAAAAAACTCGATAAATTCTCGCTGAAAATCACCTTTTTCGCGGCGGCCCAGAACACTCACATCATAACCCTCAACTACAAACAGCAGTGCGGCAAGTATTCCAATTGGTCCATGTCCTGCCACAAGGGCTTTTTCCTTTCTTCCACGAAGCGAACACGCTCCATCGAAACATACACGACCCATAAGCCGTGTTATTACTTCGTAGGCCTTAGTCGAAATGCTCATCGGTTCAGCGAGCACTCCCAGGTCTTCTAAATCATTCGGCACAGAAATGAGGTGCTTCGGCTTATCAACAAAATACTCTGTAAAAAAACCATGGACCTTATGAATACCACGTTCTGTGTATCTGCCTGTATAGCAATAATCGACGTGATCCCCAATACATGCATTACATTGATTGCAACCACGACGAACCTGAACTGCCACAAGGTCGCCCACCTTGAGGTCGGTTTCAGTTTCCGCGCCCATAGACTCCACTCGACCCAGACACTCATGTCCCAAAATCAGAAAGTCTTCTCCCGGTGGGACATCAGGGATCCCCCGGCGAATAATCTCACGATCGGTTCCGCACAATCCGCAACGAATCGTCTTGACCAGAACTTCATCGGCTTTTGGCCTCGGCCTGGGAATATCAATCAATTCCACTGTCGTCGAATTCTTTCGTAAGGCAATCGCTTTCATAGCTCAATTCTCCCATTGTATTTGGTTCAGACAAAAATTTCAGAGTAGTATTGATTTTCACCAAATTATAGACTAAGATTACCGGACAAGCTAAGGCATTCTAACAAAATGGCCAGAAACAGCGATATCGGCACTGAAAAATGCGTTTTCAGGGCCAGGTTTTGATAGAGTTTCTAAACAAAAAAATATTTTACTAAGGAAACAATTATGGCTACTGACAACTTTAACCAGGATCAACCTCAATCTTCCGGCAATGTCCAAAATCCTCAGTGTCCCGTTTGTTCCTGCTTTTCACGCCGTTGGTATTGGTTCGCCATCGTAGCCCTTGGCGTGATCGCAGTCATAATATTTACCAATCAATCCTCTCCCCCGAACGTACCTGACACACCCGCGATCATCTGGGGCCATGACTATCAGGCCGCTCTGGAACAGCAAAAAACACAAAACAAACCCATCTTACTGGCCTTTCATGCCTCGTGGTGCCCTCCATGTCGCGAAATGAAAAAAACTACATATCACAACCCTGAAGTACTTGAAATTTCCAAATCTTTCATTTGCGTAATGATAGATTACGACACACAGAAAAGCCTTGTAGATCAATACAGTATTCGAGCTATTCCCGCTTATGTAATGCTCCGCCCTGATGGCACAACCATTGAATCTTTTGTAGGTTATCATCCTCCAACAGATTTCCTTGCAAAGCTCAAAACAGTCATCCAATAAACAACCACATGTTATAAGCTAAACGCTTATTGTCTCTGTTTTGATAATATTACCCTGTAAATCAATGGTAATATCCTCGAATGTAAGACTCATACCGCTTCGGATTATTGCTTCTTTGGCAATGTGGGTCAAACCAAAACAACAGGGCACCTCTATATGCGCCACCGTCAGGCTATTGGGCAAACCAACCTTGATTATTTCTGACAGTTTCTCGATGTAAGACTGCGAATCATCCAGCTTCGGACAACCAACCGCTATTGACCGTCCAGACAATAAGCGACTGTGGAAATCGCCCATTGCGAAAGGCACGCAATCCGCTGCCAGCAGCAAATCAGCATTCTTAAAATATGACGCATGTGGCGAAACCAGCTTCAACTGTACCGGCCAATGACTCAACTGTGATGGTATTTCAGCATCGATAGTTGAGGTTGTTTTAGACTGCCGATCGAATACTTTAGCCATAGAACCCGGGCATTTGAACCCTTCGTGCGAGTGTTCGTGCTCGTGCGCGAAGGCATCTTGTGACAGACCATCTTGAGCACTGTTGCTCTTGGCTGCCAGGTGTGTTTTTGTGGCTTCTTCATCGAATGCTTCCGCCTGGCGCTGCTCGATGGTAATCGCCCCTTGTGGACACTCGCCAAGACACGCACCCAATCCATCGCAATAAATCTCACTGACCAGCTTAGCCTTGCCATCAATAATCTCGATAGCGCCTTCAGCACAGGCATTAACACATTGCCCACAACCATCACATTTATCTTCATCAATTTTTACTATATTTCGCAGAGCCATGTCTTTCTTACCTCGCTTTCTTTTTGTCGGCAACCCCTTCTCGTATGCTATCGTTTGTTCGCTCGACAGGACCACCCAGGCATTGCTCGGCATATTGATACCATTTCGCACAGCCTGAATCAATTTTCGGATTGGTTACCATCTGCCCGCATCCGCGACATCGCAGTCTTGGCTCATCCTTGAAAAATTCTACAGCACAGCCAAAATCCCTGCACTCAACTTCAAAAATATCACCAGGTTTCCAATATCGCTGATCCTGTCCGGGGCATCTGAACATAAAACACCTGCTTTGCGATAAAAGACGCTATAACAAATCCTGCAATTTTACATCCGCCAAAAAATCTTCCACACGCCCCTGCAACTGACACAATTTGCCACTTACTCCACATTTCGATTGTCGTGGACAATTATCACTACCTTTAGTACACCGATTGATTGCTATATCGCCCTGCATCGCTCTGATCACATCCAGCATAGTTATCTGCCTTGGCTCCCGAGATAATCGATACCCACCGGTTGGTCCCATCGCACTTTCCACCAAACCGGCGCCCTGTAGCTTTTGCACTATCTTGCAGGCAAACTGATACGACACATCTTCTTCCTTGGCTAACATCCGGACCGAAATCGTCCCGCGCCCATAGTTGCCTGCCAGATTCCCCATTATTCGCAATGCGTAATCCGTATTCTTACGAAGAACATCCATCCGATCTTATTCCACTTACCAGCTAAAAAACAACAATAATCTATATAGGATAATAATAGTCCTATACACCTCCTATGTCAATAGTTAAAAAAGATTTTTTTGAAAAACTTCCGCCCGTCGCATCGCCTGATACATATCTATATATAGCACAGATAGTTACCGTAGTTTGACTTTCCTATACGTTCCGGTTATACGCTCAATAAACATAATTTCTTCGCACGACGTGGCGTCAATAACCTTACGTTTTTGAGCGTTTTTGGTAATAACCGCCGGGTAACTGTTTTACCAGACCTTTTAGTTGTAATGATGTTAAGGTGGCGTAGATTTGGGCAGGGGTCAGGCGGCTGGCGGAAATGAGATGTTCTGTGTGGATTGGCTGGTGGTTGAAGTGCTCGAAAATGGCAGATTCGGTTTTGGTAAGGTGTAACTGGTCAATGTCAAAAAGGGTCGGCTCGACGGTTTGTTGGGCTTTTTCGGCAGCGTCGGCGGCATGGTCAGTGAGAGTCTGTCCAATCTGACCGAGTGCCTCGAGGATATCGTCAATTCCCCGAACGAGGACGGCTCCGTCTTTGATGAGTTTGTGGGGGCCAAAACTGCCAGGTGCGTCCACTCGGCCGGGTACGGCCATGACCTCGCGGTTTTGCTCCATTGCAAGGCGTGCGGTGATCAGTGCGCCGCTATTTGGGCGAGCTTCGACAATAATGGAAGCTAAAGATAATCCTGAAATGATGCGATTGCGTGAAGGAAAAGTACCAGGCAACGGCTCAAAACCAAGCGGTAACTCACTGATGACGGCGCCGTTGTAGATAATACGCTCGGCGAGATCGGCGTTTTCCGGTGGATAAGTCTGCGAAAGTCCGCAACCCTGTACGGCAATAGTCCGGCCTTGAGCAGCTAAGGCGCCGCGATGGGCGGCCGAATCGATTCCGCGAGCTAGGCCCGAGACAATGGTAAATCCGGCTGCAGCCAACAAGTGGCTCAGACGCGATGCCTGCTCGTGTCCGTACTGACCGCAACTACGCGAGCCAACCATCGCTACGGCTAAGTTGTCGGCGGAAGTCAATTGGCCCTTTACGTACAAAACAGGAGGAGGATCGTATATCTTCCGCAACAGGAGTGGATAGTCGTCAGACTGTAAGGTCAGGATTTTTATGCCGAGCTTCTCAGCCATATCCAACTGGGCGTCGATATCAATTTTGTCGCGGCTGGCGACAATACGCTGAGCGTTTTTAGGTTTGATGCCTATCGAGGTAAGCTGATCGATGCCGGCGGCCAGGGCCTGATCGATGTCGTTGTTAAAGTGGTTCAACAACTTGGCAAACGTTATCGGGCCAACCTGGTCGGTCAGATGCAATCGAAGCCATTTGGCGATATGTTCGCGGTCGTGTTTCTCGTTGGGCATTTTATGTTCCGCTTCGAGATTTTCCGGTGCAGGGACAGCAGGATCGCCGGCATTACTGTTGCGATGCGACCGCGGCCAGGGTCGATCATGATGGCGACGATATAGGTAAAAATCTCGCCGGTCTAAACCGTTCTGGTTTCGGTCCTGTCAAAACGTACTCAATTGGGTATTACTTCGCCTTTTCCTTGATGGCGTTTAGCTGCCTGGCGAGCTGTGATTTCTTGCGCGATGCCGTGTTTTTGTGGATGACGCCTTTGGCGGCCAACTGATCGATTCGTTTTTGCGTCAGGCGCAGCTCAACTTCTATATTCTCCGGGTCTTTGGTTTGTTTGGCTACATGGAGATATTTTTTGATCTGGGTTTTGACGGCGCTGTTGCGAGCACGGTTTCTCATCCGTCGTTTTTCGTTTTGTCTGATTCTTTTTTTCGCTGATAGCGAATGTGCCACTTGAAACTCCTTTATTGCTTAACAGGTTAAATATTGTTCACTTTTAAGTGATTTTGTTACTATTGGCGCTGGCGCCACTATTTTGTCCGATTTTTCAGTCCTCCGATTTTTTCTGTGGAGATTGCTGTTGACGCAGGGCATCAACACGGTCTTTGGCATCGCGGTAGTTGAAATCGACCTGAGCTACTCTGCGGTAATAGTTCAGTGCGTCTTCGACACTGTTGTTTTCCTCGTGGCTGCGCCCGAGGTTGTAAAGTAGTTCTTTGGCGATATCGCTTTCCTTGTTTTCGACCAGTTCCAGGGCCTGCTCGAATGTTTCCACTGCGTCGGTGTACCACTGTTTATGGAAAAAGCATCTGCCGATGTAGTTCAATGCGGCTATCCGGTGGCGTGGATCGCCACGGGCCTCCTGAAAGAGTGGAATCGCCTCGTCGTATTTTTTGGTCCGGACCAATTGTTTGCCGTATTCGTATTTCAGACGCATGTCCGTCGGGAAGTTCTCGACGCACTGCTTGTAGTGAGCCAACTCCGTCTGCAAAAGTTTTTGGGTGACTTCGGTCAATTTGGCGGCCAATTCTTTATTGCTCGGGTCCTTCTGGAGTTGCTGCTGTAATTTGCGGACTGTGCGGGTAAGTAGTTTGATTCGGATTTCACCGCTACGCTGTTTATAGTGGAATTGTCCGAGCTGTGCGTGTGCCTTTTCGAGGATGGCGATGGCCTCTTTTTCTTTTTCCTCGTTGTCCGTATCGCACAGGGCTGTTACCAATTTGCTGATTTTGCCTGGTACGCTCGGTTCGGCTTCATACTCTTTTCGTGCCTGAGTGATGGCGTCTCTCACCACATCTTCCGTACGGACCACCTGGTCCTGTGACTGTAATTTTTCCTGTTTTTCGCGATCTTTTATGCTGTCGCGGAAGTCACCCTCGTCGTCATATCGGCCCTGTTGCATTGTCGATTGGGCGGAAAGGTCACGCATGGCGTCCTGTAAGGCTGGGTCTTTGGGCTTGAGCTTAATCGCCAATTGACAGGCGTGCAATGCTCTGGTGTAAACCTCGGCTTTGACGTAACTGTCACGGAGAAAAACATAAGTGCTGGCCGAGGGTTTGTCCTGATGCAGTGCGGAATCGAATAAGATATCGGCCATCCAGATGATGACTTGTTTGTAGTCGCACTTGATCGCCGCTTTGATCATATCCATCATGTGGGCCTGATTGCTCGGATCCTTGCTCAGTAGATATTCAGCTTTGAGCATGGCGTCCCTGGGGACTTTTCCCGAGGTTTTCTTGTATTTCGAGTTGTCACTAAAGCTGGATTTCTTGCCTCCGGCCACCTGGCGGCGCATCGCTATATCTCGCAAAGGCTTATGGCCTTCCTCGATAGTATTGGGCCAAAATGACAGGCCGTCCAGGTACAATTCTATCGCATAGTCGTAGTTGAGCGTGTAAGCTACATCTGAAGCCTTTTTAAAAAACTCGCGTGCCCTGGCTTTGAGTTCTTCTGGGTAGTTCTGTTCATCAGTATTGTCCGGTTCGGGTAAATCGGAATTTGTGCCATTTTGTTGCATAATTTTCGTCGTAACCTATTGTAATTTCTTGGTTTACCAAAGTTTCTACAGGGTCGCCGCTATCGGAGCCACCACTGTTCGGGACATAACAGATTACCAGAAAACAGATTCCTGTCAACAAAAAATGGTATGGCCCAAAAAAGTGGGGTGTGGTGGGGTGGTTGGACGGTGGGGGGATCGTGGATTTGGTTGACAGGGGGGTGGATTGGTTAGGATGGGGGAAACCAAGGTCGAATGGCCTTGGGGTGTGGAATTCGAGGGATTAAGCCGGTGGGAGAAGGGTGATCTGTCATAGATTAAACGGACCAAAAAGCGTTTAAGTCGTTATATTTAAGGGAGTTAGGTTAAAAAGCTAAGGATATTTGTTGTGAAAAAAAATGCGGCGCATAATATGCCACAGTTGATCTGTGTGGTATGTATTCTAATTTGGAGTTGCTTTTCCTTGTTAACGGCATATTCGTGGGCCGATAGTTTGCGTTGGGCCGATCCATCGGAGATACCACCTCCACCGAAAGATTCTCCAGGATTTCCCTTCCGCAGCCAAGAACTTGATGTATTGCCCGGTTTCCAGAATCCGCCGCCAGGTTACGGCCAAGTCCCGTTCTGGTGGTGGACAGGTGATCCGCTGGACAAAGATCGCCTGTTGTGGCAGATCGAGGAGCTACATCGTCAGGGCGTCTCCGGCATGCAGGTCAACTATGCTCATGAAGATACCACTGGCTGGCCGACCTATGCGGTCGAACCTGAAATATTTTCCGATCCCTGGTGGGAGGTTTGGAAGTTCGTTGCCGAGGAATGCGGCAAACGCGATATGGGCATCGGCTTAAGCGGCTATACTATCGACTGGCCCAATGGAATGAGCCTGGTAAGCCGTACCATCTATTCTGATCCTGAAATACAGGGCCGTGAAATTAAAGTTGTTGACAAGATAAGAGTCAAAGCGGGTGAGTCTGTTTCAAAACAACTTCCCCTGGAAATTATTGGAGTCCATGCTTACAGGATAAAAGATCAGATGATAGAGCCAGGCGGCATTGACTTGTCCGTATTTGTAAAAGACAGACAACTCGACTGGACTCCATCCGAGGGTCAATGGGAAGTGTGGATATTTACAACCAATCGCAAATCCGGGACGCTGAATCCGATGCACCCGCAATCAGGTGAACGCGTCATCGAAAAATTTTTCCAGCGGTTCCAGGACCACGCTGCGAACCAGTCCGCCTCTGGACTTAATTATGGTTCCTCATAAGAATCTGTACAGAACACGAGGCTAAGAACTGCTGTATCCTATTGACCTGCAAGGAGATACGTCATTTGTCGCGACATTCGGAAGCAACCCTTGGATTTATCGCATTGGTGTCAAT
>Ga0209705_10002082_pt1 | contig 10716 bp, 6 predicted proteins | sample PPLLaktember2015_5_FD_187262 | JGI IMG/M metagenome (GOLD analysis project Ga0209705, IMG submission 187262) | Freshwater sediment microbial communities from Prairie Pothole Lake near Jamestown, North Dakota, USA - PPLs Lake P8 Core (1) Depth... | ecosystem: Environmental > Aquatic > Freshwater... | reverse complement strand
CATTGGCGCGCTGCTCGGCGCGGCGTTCCTGGCGGTGCTGCCGCATGCGCTCGCCGCACCTGGCGTGCGCGATATGCACGCCATCACTGGTACGGTCCTGCTCGGCCTGCTGGGCTTCTTCCTGCTGGAGAAGCTGGTGCTGTGGCGCCACTGCCATGTGCATGAATGCGAAGCACACGGAAGTGCGAGTGTCGTAATAGGCACGAGCGCAAGGATGCGCGAGGTAGAGCAACGCAGGGAGCAGTTGCCGAGGACGCCGGGAGCGACCGAGGCGCATGGAGCCACACTGGAAGTAACCGAAACGCGCGGTTTGCAAACCGCACACAGCCACGCCTCCGCATCCGGCTATCTGATCCTGTTCGGCGACGGCGTGCACAACTTCGTGGATGGGGTGTTGATTGCTGCTGCCTTCCTGACTGACGTACATCTCGGCGTGGTCACCGCGCTAGCGGTGGCGGCTCACGAGATTCCACAGGAAGTCGGCGACTTCGCTATCCTGCTGCACAGCGGTTTTACACGTGGCAAGGCGCTGTTCTACAACGTGCTGGCGAGCCTGACCACGGTGATGGGAGGGGTGCTTGCGTACTTTTCGCTCGGCGTCGCGCAGGCAGCGCTGCCGTATGTGCTGGCGGTGGCGGCATCGAGCTTCATCTATATTGCCGTCGCTGACTTGATTCCAGGACTGCACAAGCGTCTCGAACCGCGCGCCACGCTCGAACAGGTGCTGTTGATCGGCGCTGGCGTGCTCACGATCCATTTTGCACACGCCGCCTTGCATTGAGTGGAAGGGTTCAGAATGGCCGAACCGATGTACGCAATAAATTCCCGCACATGCATTACTACTGCATCGCGACTGATGGCTAAGAACTTGGCACTGACTTCTCAGTGGTGTATGGGAATGTAGTCGGTGGGATTGATGCCGAATGTTCCGGACGGAAGCATATTCTTGATCTCGATCGGCTTTCCGTTCGCGTCGTGTGTCACGGTCATGAGGTCGAGGATGTTGGCCGGCACGTATGGTTTCTTCTCCGGTGACAGGATCAGCGCCACGCGCGGCCGCAAACGGCGTGCGCGATTGGCGGTGATCACGACACCGATGCTGCCGGTGCTCAGCTCCACAATGCTACCAATCGGAAAAATACCCATGCACTGGATGAACTGTTCAGTCAACCACGGGTGGTAGGCCTTCTGGCGGCCCTCGTAGATGATCTTGAGGGCGTCGGCGGCGGAAAGACTCAGGTGATAGGAGCGGTCGCTGGTGATGGCATCGTAAGTATCGGCGATGGCGCTGATCAGCCCGAATTCACCGATGTCGTCGCCGCGCAGACCGAAGGCGTAGCCGTTGCCGTTGTAACGCTCGTGATGCCGGCCGACCACCTCAAGCGCGGCCGGCGGAATCCCTGTTGCGTTTTCCAGTATCTTGAGGCCGTTCGGTACGTGCAGCTTCATGATCTCGAATTCCTCGCGTGTGAGCGCCTCCGGCTTGTCGAGAATTTCGAGCGGCACATGCAGCTTGCCGATGTCGTGCAACAACGCACCGAGGCCGAGGATGTTGAGTTTATCCGGTTCGTAGCCGAGATGCCGGCCGAGGGCGAGCGCCAACACGCACACGCGCAGGCTGTGCAGTGCGGTGTACTCGTGCTTTTTCTTGAGATGCGTGAGCCAGACGAGTGCATCGGGATTGCGAATGATGCTTTCGGTCATCTGGCCGACCACCTTCTTGGCACGCGGGGTATCGACACTGCGGCCGAGGCGCGCATCGTCAAGGATGGTGTAAATGGTTTCGCGCGCACTGCGTTCAACCTCCACCGCCTGCTGCAGCTCCTCTTCAACCGGCGTCTGGTCGGTGTATCGGCTGGGCGGCATGCCGCTGTGCGGTATTACCCGGCTTGAGGTTTCGGTGACGGCGAACTCTGTAGTCTTTTTTGTGATGATGCGCGCCGCCGGAGGCGCGGTGGCCACGGGTTTCGTACGGCGTATGGCTGGGGACGCGAGCTCGTCGCCACTCAGCACATAGACGTACTGGCAGAGTGCGCGCAGCTGCGCCAACTCCTCGTCGGTTTGAATCTCGAAACCCTGGAACATAAAGGGTGTCCCGATCCAGGGGCGATCCAGCTCGGAAACGAACATTCCCTTGCGGAGGTCATGAACAGCGACTTTTGTTTTCATGCATCTCAAAAGGGGCCGGCAAGGGTGTGGCCCTGAATGTGTTTGTACTTAAAATAAGCCTAGCTGTTTTGGGTGCCAGGTACAACACAACGCCAGAAAAAGCGTGACGGGTGGCTGGGTTTTCGGGGTCAGCCGGATATGTCCAGCTAGTGGCGGTCAGTGGGGCAGGAAACGCAGTGACAGGTCGATGGCGCGCAGGTGTTTGGTCAGGCTGCCGACCGAGATGAAATCCACCCCGGTTTCGGCGATGGCACGAATGTTGTCGAGCGAGATCCCGCCCGAGGCCTCGAGTGTGGCCCCACCGGCGGCTTCGCGGACTGCGGTCGTAAGATTTTCGAGACTGAAGTTGTCGAGCAGAATGCGGTTTGCACCGGCGCTCAATGCCTCGCGCAGCTGATCGAGAGTCTCCACCTCGATCTCAACCAGAATACCCACTGCCACGGCGGCGCGTGCCTGAGCGAGCGCGGCGGCCACCGAACCGGCAGCGAGAATGTGATTCTCCTTGATGAGCACGGCGTCATACAGGCCGAGACGGTGATTGTGTCCGCCACCGCAGGTGACGGCGTATTTCTGTGCACGCCGCAAACCGGGAATCGTCTTGCGCGTATCCAGCACCTTGGCACGGGTACCGTGCACTGTGTCGGCATAACGCGCCGCGAGTGTCGCGGTGCCGGACAGCGTCTGCAGGAAGTTGAGCGCGCAGCGCTCGCCGGAGAGCAGGGCGCGAGCCGGTCCGTCGAGGCGGCAGAGTACCGCGTTGGCCATGAGGCGATCGCCATCGTGTTTGAGCCAGGTAATGTGCACGCGTGCATCCAGCTGGCGGAATACCTCGTCGAACCAGGCCGTGCCGCATAGCACCGCGTCCTCGCGCGTCAACAGCTCGGCGTGCGCTTGCGCATCCGGCACCAGTTGCGCGGTGAGATCACCGGACCCGATGTCCTCGGCAAGCGCGCGCCGCACATCGTCTTCGATCAATGCACGTGGTGGCAGAATGGGTGCATTGTCCATCAGGTCTTGCTCCGGCGGCGTGTGAAGTGCGTGCTGTATCGGCCATAGAACCATTTCATCACGAACGGCGGCAACAGGGTGGTGAAGGCGATCACCAGCACCATGGCCGCATACACCTCATTGGTGAAAACTTCCGAGGCGCGTCCGAGCTCAGCGAAGATCAGTCCGACCTCGCCGCGCGGCACCATGGCCAGGCCAATGGCGATACGTGTGTGCAGGGTTTCGCGGATCAGGAACGCGGACAGCATCTTGCCGGCGACCGCCAGCACGAACAGCACCAGCGAAAATGACCAGATGAACGGCGACGACCAGTCAATGGCGCGCATATTGAGTGACAGACCGACCATGACAAAGAAGATTGGTGTGAACAGGTGGATGATCGGCCTCATCTCCACTTCCATACGGTGCGCGAACTTCGGGTCGGTGGAAATTGCAAGTCCCATGGGAAAGAAGAAACGCCGCGACAACGCGAGCCCCGCGGCGAAACCGCCAAGCAACTCTGGTGCGCCTACGGCGTGTGCCAGCCAGGCGAAGAACAACACCAGCGCCACCACCGTGGTCGGTATCAGCCCCGGGATCTGGCTGACGCGCTCAAAGCGTTTGATGATCTCGGCCATGAGTTTGGCGGCGAGCGGCGCGAGAATCATGAAGAGCGCCACAAACAACAGGACTTTCCCGGTTCCAATGACTTGCACACCGCCGCTCACCGAGAACTCGTACAGGAAGGCAAGCAGTACCACACCCATGACGTCGTCCAGCACCGCCGCGCCCAGCACGATTTGTGCCTCGGGGCTGCCCTGGCGTTTGAGATCGGTGAGCACGCGCACGGTGATGCCGATGCTGGTGGCGGTGAGTGTGCCACCGACGAACAGCGACACCAGCATGTCCTGGTCGAACAGGTAGTGGCTCACGCCATAACCGAACAGGAACGGCAGCAGGAAGCCGGCCATCGCCACGATTACCGGTTTAGCGCCAGTCTTCACCAGGCGCATGACATCGGTCTCCAGACCGACCTCGAACAGCAGCAGGATGATGCCGATCTCGGCGAGCAGCTTGATGACGGTCGTGGGTTCGATCCAGCCGAGCAGGCTCGGGCCGAGCAGGATACCGGCCAGCAACTCGCCAATCACCGGCGGCGCCTGCAGACGCGCGGCCAGTTCGCCGAGGATGCGCGCTGCCAGCAGGATCGTGAGCAGGATCAGAAAGAACGTATGGACTTCCATGCGGCTCCCGGGATGATGTTCCGGAGTGTAGCGAAAATCAGCAGGCACGCGAAGGCGCCGGGAATTTCCTGCTTCAGAGAATCTCGGACCAGCGCGGCGAAGCCGCGAACGCGGCATGGATCAGGCCGACGTGCGAGTAGGCCTGCGGGAAGTTTCCCCACAGGCGGCGCGATACGGTCTCGCAGTCCTCCGAGAGCAGGCCGAGCGGCGAACAGGCATTGCGAATGTGCACCATGACGTCGCGTGCCTCGGTTGTGTGCCCGATCGCCGCGAGCGCCTCCACCAGCCAGAAGCTGCAAATCATGAAGGCCACGGTCGGGCGGCCGAAGCCGTCATCGAGACGGTAGCGCAGTAGCCAGCCGTCCTGCGACAGCCCGTCGCGGATCGCCTGGATCGTGGCATGCAGGTGCGGGTCATCGGGCGGCAAAAAGCGCAGGTTCGCCATCTCGAGCAGCGAGGCATCCAGATCCTCGCCGCCGTAGGTGGCGGTGAATGCGTTCAGCCGGGGATTCCATGCCTGGGTGATGATCTGGTTGCGTATCGTCTCTGCCGCCATGTGCCATTCGGCTGTCCGCGCCGGTGTGTGACGCGCAGCGAGGGCGGCCATGCGATCGGCCGCGGCCCAGGACATGAGGCTCGAAAAGGTTTGCGGTTTGGCGTCGGTGCGATATTCCCAGATGCCGGCGTCCGGCGTGCCGGCCAGCGTGATCGCCTTGCGCGTGAGCCGTTCGAGCAGCGCCAGCGACGCCGGCGTGCGCTCGGCGCTGAAACGGTCGTCAAAGAAGACCGGCGCCAGCGCCAGCACCATTTCACCGAAGATGTCGTGCTGGATCTGGGCGGCGGCGGCGTTGCCGACGCGCACTGGCCCGTCGCCATTGAAGCCCGGCCAATGCGCCAGAATGCGCTCGTCCAGATCGCGGGTGCCGTCCACGCGGTATAGCGGTGCGAGCGCCAGTTCGGGGTGATCGCCGGCGACGTTGAGCAGGAACACGGTGAATTTTTCGCGCTCCTCGAAATGGCCGAGCAGCCGGAACGCCTCGAGGGCGTAGTAGGCATCGCGCAACCAGCAGTAGCGGTAGTCCCAGGTGCGCCCGCTGCCCGCCGCCTCCGGGATCGAGGTGGTCATGGCGGCGACGATGGCGCCGGTGTCCTCGAAACAATGCAGCTTGAGTGCCAGCGCCGAGCGGATGACCTCCTGCTGGAACATCGGCGGGATATTGCAGTGCTTGACCCAGCGACGCCAGTACTGCGTCGTGTCGTGGAGAAAGCGCTCGCTCAGGCCGGCGAGTGGTTCCTCGATCGGCGCGCCCCAGGTGAGCGCCAGATGCCGACGCTCGGTGAGGGCGAATGGCTGGCCACCGAGGTAGGACGGCGGGATGTCGGTGGTGAGTCGCAGCGGGCTGGCAAAACCGTCGAACTGGATGTGATTCGAGCCCTGCAACGCCTGCGGCGTTGCCTTCGACCAGCCGAGGCGCGGATCGCACAACACCCGGATGCGCGGTGCACCGTCGATCGGCTCCACGATGCGGAACAACTGCGTCGGCCGGAACATGCGTTCGTGCTGCGGGAAGCGCGGTGCGAAATCGAGCACACGGAACGCCCCGTCCGCAGTGCGAAACATGGTTTCAAGCACATTGGTGTTGTCGAGGTAGCGCTGAACGCCGTGGCTGCCGTCGGCGGGACCGACGAGAAAACGGCCGCCATCCCGCTCGTCGAGCAGCGTCGAAAACACCGGCTCGGCGTCGAAGCGTGGCAGGCAACACCACACGACCGCACCCGTGTTTTCAATCAACGCGGAGAACTGGCAGTTGCCGATCAGACCGAGATCTTCGAGCCGCATGCACGCAGCCTAGCAAATTCAGGCTTGCGATTGAAAGCAATCCCGCATTACCCTACAAGGCTATGAGGCCGCCCGTACGATTTGTGCTGGCACTTCTCGCTGGCCTCGCGCTGCTCACCTGGGGCGCATCGGTCATCATCGAGAAGACCACCCGCGACTGGTTCGAGCGCGACCTGCGGTTGCGCGCGGAGCTGGCGGTGAGCGGCGCGCGCGAGATGTTGATCAGCAACTGGCGGGCGACGCGCTCTGCCGAGCTGCGCAAGATTCTGATCGACTTCACCCACGACGAACGCATCCTGTCGGCGGCGGCCTGCAACGCCGATCTCGGCACGCTCACCAGTACGCCCGATTTCCCTTCCGAGTTTTCCTGCCGCAAGGTCGGCACGCACGTCCATCAAGCCGACCCGCGCGCGGTCTGGCCGGTGTGGCACACGGTCGCGCCATTGCCGGCGGGCAGCGTGCTGGTGAGTGCCATCCCACTGGTCGCACATGACAAGACGCAGGGATTCGTCGTGCTGGTGCACGACATGAGCCACATCGAGCGGCGCAGCGACGAAGGCCGGTACTTCCTCATGCTGGCGTTCGGCGTACTGGCTCTGATCGCCGCAGTGGTTACGATCGTGGCGGCGCGCCTTTACTGGCGAGGCTGGAGCAACGAGTTGCGCCGTTTGTTGCGCGGCGAGGTGGCGGAGCGCCCCGAGTTCCGACCGATCCTGCGCGACATGCGCGAGCTGTATGACCGCATCCTCGAACAGGAGGGTGGTTCCTGGACGCCACAACGCCTGCGCGACACCTTGCGACGCCATCTGCACGGCGAGCGGATCGTGATCGTCGCCAACCGCGAGCCCTACATCCACATACGCCAGCCGGACGGCCACATCGTGGTACGGCACCCGGCGAGCGGACTGGTCACCGCGCTGGAACCGGTGATGCGCGCCTGTTCCGGCGTATGGGTGGCGCACGGCAGCGGCTCGGCCGACCGCGATGTGGTTGACGAATTCAGTCGCGTGGGCGTTCCGCCCGGAGAAGACGCCTACACGTTACGGCGCGTCTGGCTCACACGCGAGGAGGAGCGCGGTTACTATTATGGTTTCGCGAACGAGGGGCTGTGGCCGTTGTGTCACCTGGCGCACGCGCGTCCGATCTTCCGCAGCGACGACTGGAATCACTACAAGACCGTCAATGCCCGTTTTGCCGACGTGGTGTGCGAAGAGGTCGACACCGACGACCCGATCATCCTGGTGCAGGACTATCACTTCGCGCTCGCCCCGCGCCTGATACGCGAGCGGTTGCCGCGCGCGACCGTCATCACCTTCTGGCACATCCCCTGGCCGAATGTGGAGCATTTCGGTATTTGCCCATGGCGCAACGAGATCCTCGACGGCATGCTCGGCAGCAGCATTCTCGGATTTCACACCCAGTTTCACTGCAACAACTTCATCGACTCGGTCGACCGCTATCTCGAATCGCGTATCGATCGCGAGCAACACGCGATCATTCAGCATGGTCGCAGCACACTGGTGCGCCCGTATCCGATCTCGGTCGAGTGGCCGGTGCACTGGTTGAAGGACCTGCCGGACCCCGCGGGTTGTCGCGCCAGCGTGCGCGCGGAACTCAAGCTGCCGTCGGATGCGCTGCTCGGAGTCGGGGTCGATCGTCTCGATTACACCAAGGGCATCGAGGAACGTTTTCTCGCCGTGGAGCGCCTGCTGGAGGTGCATCCGGAACTCAAGCTGCCGTCGGATGCGCTGCTCGGAGTCGGGGTCGATCGTCTCGATTACACCAAGGGCATCGAGGAACGTTTTCTCGCCGTGGAGCGCCTGCTGGAGGTGCATCCGGAATTCCAGGGACGCTTCAGCTTCGTGCAGCTGGCGGCGCCGAGCCGCGTTGAAATCGACCGCTACGGCCAGCTCGGCGAGGCGGTCGTCAGGTTGGTGGACCGGATCAACGACCGCTTCGCGAAGGGTTCGTACCGGCCGATTATTCTGTTGCGTGCGCATCACGAGCCGCCGACGGTATACCGTTATTACCGGGCCGCCGACCTGTGCTATGTGAGCAGCCTGCACGACGGCATGAATCTCGTCGCCAAGGAATTCGTGGCGGCGCGCGACGACGAGCGCGGTGTGCTGGTACTGAGCCAGTTCACCGGCGCGGCGCGCGAGCTGGCCGAGGCGCTGGTGGTCAATCCGTACGATCTCGACCAGGCGAGTGCGGCGCTGGCTACTGCACTCGGCATGGCGCCGGACGAGCAACGCGAACGCATGCGTGCGATGCGCGCATTCCTGGCCGAGTTCAACGTCTACCGCTGGGCTGGCCGGATGCTCCTGGACGCCGCGCGACTGCGCCAGCGCGACCGGCTGACCGGGCGACTGCTGGAGCGCGAAACTCGTGAACCCTGATGCAGACATTGCAGCCTGCGCTTGATTTGGACGTGTTCTTTGCGCGCGTGCACGCGGCGTCGTCGCGCGTGCTCATGCTCGACTACGACGGCACTCTGGCGCCGTTTCATGAGGACCCGGCGCAGGCCAGGCCTTATCCCGAAATACCCGCGTTGCTCGATGCCATCATCCAGACGGGTCAGACACGGCTGGTTATCGTGAGCGGCCGCTGGATCAAGAACCTGGTTCCGTTGCTGGGCCTCAAGGCAATGCCGGAGATTTGGGGATCGTACGGGTGGGAACGGTCTTCGCCAAACGGCGATTATTCAAGCGCACCCGTTCAGGTCTCGGCCTTCGAGGCGCTGGCGACCGCCGAACAATGGGTGGCCGACATCGAGCGTCTGGGCGCGCGCTGCGAACGCAAGCCGACCGCGCTCGCCTTTCACTGGCGCGGACTGGCGAATGAGCGAGTGGTGGAGATTCACAGCCGGATCCTGGAGAAGTGGACGACGCTCGCGGCGCAGCAGGCGCTCGGCTGGCACGACTTCGACGGCGGCATCGAATTCCGTGCGCGCGGTTGGGACAAGGGCGAGGCGGTCAAGGAGATCGTGGCGGAAAGTGGCCCGCAGGCCGCCTGCGCGTATCTCGGCGATGACCTGGACGATGAACGTGCATTCAAGGCGCTGCCGGACAGCGGCCTGTCGGTTTTGGTGCGCGGGCAATTTCGTCCGACCCTGGCCGATCTCTGGATTCAGCCGCCGCAGGAGGTCCGCGAATTCCTCACCCGCTGGCAGCAGGCCAGCACGCGGTAGTCGTTCCGCGACGCTGTCATCGATTGACAGCCGGGGTCGTTTCGTTAAGCTCGTCCGCCAACATGTCCAATGAATACTCTCCGGGTTTGAGTGCGCCCGCCACGCGCCGCGAGATCTTCGCCTGGGCGATGTTCGACTTCGCCAACTCCGGCTACACCACGGTGGTGCTCACGGCGATTTTCAATGCCTATTTCGTCGGCGTGGTCGCGGGCAGCGGACCGGATCAAGACGGCAGCGCCACGCTTTTGTGGACGCTCGCCACTGGCATCGCCAACGTGCTGGTGCTGCTGAGCGCGCCGGTGGTGGGCGCCATCGCCGATCACGGCGGCAAGAAAAAGGCATTTCTGCTGGTCAGTACCGCCGGCTGTGTGCTGTTCACCGCGTTGCTCGCACAGGTCGGGCCGGGTGAGGTGGCACTCGGTATGCTGCTGCTGGTGCTGTCGGCGTTCATGTTTCACACCGGTGAGGATCTGATTGCCGGTTTCCTGCCGGAGATCGCGGATGCGCGCGACATGGGGCGCGTTTCCGGCTATGGCTGGTCGCTCGGCTATTTCGGCGGCATGCTGGTGCTCGGTCTGTGCCTCGTCTATGTCATGGCGGCGCAGGCACGCGGCGAGGGTGCCGCCCAGTACGTGCCGGTGACCATGCTCATCACCGCCGTGGCGTTTGCGCTCGCCGCGTTGCCGACCTTCCTGTGGCTGCACGAGCGCGCCGTGCCGCGGCCGCTGCCGTCCGTGGTCGCAGCAGTACGCGCCGGCTTCGCACGCGTGCGCAACACGCTCGCTCATGCACACCACTACCGCGACCTGTTCCGCTTTCTGATAACGCTCTCGGTCTATTACTGCGGCATTTATACCGTGATCGTGCTTGCCGCCGTGTATGCCCAGCAGGTCATGGGATTCAGCACCCAGGACACGATCGTGATGATCTTGGTGGTGAATGCGACGGCCGCGCTCGGGGCATTCGGCTTCGGCCGCCTGCAGGACCGGATCGGTTCGGTGCCGACGCTGGCGATCACCCTGCTGGTGTGGATTGCTGCGCTGGTGCTCGCCTACTTCATCGAGACGCGCAGCGGTTTCTGGGTGGTGGCGAACCTGGTAGGCATTGCGCTCGGTTCCAGCCAGTCGGCCGGGCGTGCGCTCATCGGCCTGTTCTCACCCGTGGCACGCAGTGCCGAGTTCTTCGGTCTGTGGGGGCTGGCCGGCAAGCTCGCTTCCGTGATCGGACCGCTGTGTTATGGCCTGGTTACCTACTTCAGCCGCGGTAACCATCGTTTGGCGCTTCTC
>Ga0209705_10002081_pt1 | contig 10717 bp, 12 predicted proteins | sample PPLLaktember2015_5_FD_187262 | JGI IMG/M metagenome (GOLD analysis project Ga0209705, IMG submission 187262) | Freshwater sediment microbial communities from Prairie Pothole Lake near Jamestown, North Dakota, USA - PPLs Lake P8 Core (1) Depth... | ecosystem: Environmental > Aquatic > Freshwater... | reverse complement strand
TCCGGGAGGCCGCAACCAATGCAACTGGCGCGGCCTCCTTGGAGCGGGTGAGCCGCTTAGCGAGCGGCGACCTTCCGCGGGGCGCTTACAGAAGCTTCCGTGGTGTAGCTGATGTCGTCGGCGCCGGCGCTCTCGAAGATCTCTTTCGCCCGGTCGATTTCCTCACTGCTCTCCGCGTGGACCGAGAGCAGGATATTGCCGCCCTTCACCTTGCCTTCATAGCGCTTGGCTTCGAGTTCGGGGATACCGAGACCGATCAGCGTTCCGGTAAGGCCACCGACCATCGCTCCCGCCGCAGCGCCACTGAGCGCGGCCATGATGGGACCCGCCGCGATCAACGGCCCTACGCCCGGAATTGCCAGTGCACCGATCCCGGCCAGCCAGCCGAGCCCACCGCCCACTGCGCCGCCGACGCTGGCACCGGTTGCGGCACCTTCGGGCGCTTTGGTGTTCTGTTCGTGCGCGAAATCTTTCGTACCGCTCTTATCCGGGAACAACGCCGAGATGCTATCGGCAGAAAATCCTGCTGCTTTGAACGCATCAGTTGCCTGTATTGCGGAGGCCTCGGTCGGCAGGATGCCGAAGACAGCTTTGGTTTTGGACATGTTCGTTTCCTCTGGGGAATGGTTGGTGTATGAATCGATTCAGCGCTTGATCACTTGGAGTTCGTTCAGAACGCGATCAGGGCCGGCAGCCTCGTTCGCGATGGCCACGATGCGCGCCTGCTCGGCAGCGTTCGCCACTGGGCCGCGCAGCGTGACCATGCCATCGACGGTGATCACTTTGACGTTCTGCGCATTCGTACCGAGGGTGTCGTCATCGACCAGCATCTTGCGAATGGAGCGCGTCAGCTCGACATCCGATTCGGCGTGGGATTGGTCGAGCGGCGTCACCTTGTCCCCGGCGGCGTCACGCGCATTGTGAGTGCTGTTATCCGCAGGCTTATTCTCATTGACTGCGGCGAGATCAGCGGCATAAATCGGGCTGGATAGCACGAGTGCAATGGCCGCGGCGAGTACTGTTCGACTCAGACTGACTGGTGTAGCGCCTTTAATTGTCATGCGAGATTGTCCGTGTTGAATTGAAACCGGACTTCAGTGTCTACGCATCTCAGACCCTGGTCCGTGCGCTGGCGCACTTGGTCGGGGCAACGACCCATCAAGCGTCGCGCGGTGCTATTGCGTGCGAAAGCGCACAGACGTTGTCGTCATGCGGTAGCACGAACGCCGGGTCAGCGCGCCATTCGCGGTGACTAGGCGCCCGTGACCTCGTTCATCGATGCGGCGGACGCTTCAGGGCGCCATCTGCGCCATGACGAACAGGCCCAGGACGAGCAGCGGGACGAACACCGCAAGGAAAACAGCGAGACGCATCCCCAGCAAGTCCGGCAGCATGATGCCGCCGCGGTTGCCAATTCTCTGAATCGTCGAACCGACGTAGGCCGATGTTTCGGCATAGAAATAGCCGCCCGCAATCACGCGATCGGCGCGCCGCGCATGTGCACTCGTTGCCGGATTCGCCATTCGTCACTATAGGAAGCGAGAAGGGGTAGACCGCGTTTCAGATGCTAGAAATTGTTGAGCGACACGTCTGTGCGTCGCCGCGCACGACGGCGCCTAAACCGTGGGAGGGGCGGTCCTCGGCGGCACCGGAGGCAGCAGGCGATCCTCTTCCTTCTTGACGACCGAATAGCACTCGCACGAGAGCCGTTCCAGTTGCGGCCGATCCAGGACGGTGATCTGCCCGCGGCTGTAGCGGATAGCCCCGAGTCTCCGCAGCTTGCCGGCGACCTCGGTGACGCCCTCGCGGCGTACCCCCAGCATGTTGGCGATCAGTTGCTGGGTCATTTCGAGTTTGTTCGTGGGCAGCCGGTCGAGCGACAGCAGCAGCCAGCGGCAAAACTGTTGATCGAGGGTATGGTGGCGATTGCAGACGGCGGTCTGCGCCATCTGCGTAATCAGTGCTTGCGTATAGCGCAGGAACAGCTCTTGGATCTTGCCATGGCGGTCGAACTCGTCCTTGAGGCGCCGGCCGATCAGGCGATAGGCGTGCCCGGCGCTCTGCACGACGGCCCGGTTCGTGGTGGTCTCGCCGCCCATGAAGAGCGATATCCCAATGAGGCCTTCGTTGCCCGCCACCGAGATTTCCGCGGATGCGCCGTCAATCGTCACGTAGAGCAGCGAAACGATGCAGTCGGTCGGAAAATACACGTGGCTCAACGTGTCACCGGGCTCATACAGAACTTCCCCGAGCCGCAGGTCGACGGACTCTAGATGCGGGAAGATCCGTTCTCGTTGGTCGGGCCCGAGAGCGGCAAACAGGTGATTTTCAGTCGGATCGTGCTTTGCTGGCATGGCTTCATGATCAGCAGATGTACCCTTGGCGGGGTCGCCAGAGTTAGATGACGCGTTGAGGCTCATCGCGGGGGCGTGCGTCAGAGCTGGGACGACAGTAGCGCCGACGCGTGGTCGAGGAGGCGTTCCTGCCACGGCCGGATCGACTGCCCAGTCAGGTCGTCCGGGACGAAATAGCAAGCCGACAATTCAATCGTGTGCACGGCGGCCGTGATGGAAAGCAGGTACATGAGCAGCATGCTGTCACCCCCGCCATTCGGGGAACTGGTGAACACCTGCGCGCGAGCGTCACCGACGCGATCATGCGTCCAGGGCTCCACGCCGTCAGGTTGACGGCCACATGCGAGCGGGCGGCGGCACTACGCCGCCGCCCGGTGTCAGGATTCCCGCATTGCAGTCAAGACGAATGCAACGCTGGCGATGATCGCGTTCGAGCTACTTTCCGTCGCGATCCGAATCGCCGGGAATGACGCGTTCGACGGCATCGCTCATGCGCTGCCACGCGTCGCGGCTTGCGTCCTTGGCTCTCTCCCAGGACAAACTGGAATTGCCCCTGACCCGCTCCCAATCACGCTTGAGCTCCGGTTCGGCGTCGTCGAATGAGCGTCCTTTCGATCGCCCGTACGCTTCGGCACCGTGACGGTAGGCCGGGCTGTAATCGTCGAATTTCGAGTCGCCCTTCACATACGGCCGGCTGGAGAAATTCTTGCGCCAATATGCTTCCTCGGCGGTCGGATCGATCGCTTCCGCGATCCCCTTGCCTGCGAGGCCGCCGGCCACCGCACCGACTGCCGCGCCCACGACGGTGCCGACAGGACCTGCGACCGATCCGGCCAATGCGCCAGCCGCGACGCCGCCGGCCGCAGCGCCCACTCCGGTGCCAACCGGGTGCGCACCAGGCGCGCCCGAAATTGGATCTCGATTGGCGTCAGTCTTGGGCGTTTCCTTCCGGATGGGTGTGTTCATCTTTCGTCTCCAATTGAGGTGTCGTTAGTCGTACGGCGTCGCTCGCAGTGATGGGAGGCGGTGCCGTCTGCGCAATATGTCAAACAACGGCCCGAATCTCTGTACGTTGCCGCTCATTGCGATTAGTCAGGCCGGCAGCAATGCGGCCTCTCGCTCCGTGTGTCGATGCTTGCCCACGGCGGCAATGAAGGCGGCTGAAGCATCCTCGGCGTCGCGTGCCAGCAGGATGCCGGGATCGCTCTCGCCCGAGGGCAGAGTGGTCGCGACCCCGGCACTGACGAGCAGGTGCTTCGACGCACCCAGTGCCAGGATCGTCTTGCCGTGGCGGTACTGGTTCCTGATGAAGTCCATCGTCTGGTGGTGCCGAGCCAGATCCGTCACTCCTTCGACGCCGTCGGGTAGCACGAGTGCGTCGAACAGCACCGGTGGCGAATTCTCGAGAGTGCCCGACGCCTCCAGCGGCTTGCGGTCCGCGGTCTTCACCCGACCGAGTCGCGGCGCGATCACGACGGGTACTGCACCCGCTCGGGCGAGTGAAGAGACCATGGCTATGATCGACGCGCCTTCCACCGCGTCCGCGGCCAGGATTGCCACCTTGCGGGTCCGAATGCCACCGTCGCCCGGTAGTGCCGTCAGCGAGAGTGCCGCGGACATCACTACTTCGGGAGACACGGGCCTGGCCAGCGCCTTGGGCAGCGCCTTGGGTAACGCCATGCCGAGTCCGGCTGCGACTGCTGCAGCCAGGTCCGCAGATACGTTCACCAGCGATGCAACCATTCGTTCGCGAATCGCGGGCACCGAGACTTTGCTGAGTTCGAATCGGAAGCCGCCGGCGATGTGCGCTTTCTCCACCTCGGTCTGACTTTCGTAGAACAGGCTGGCCTGGGTGTAATGATCGGCGAACTTCTCGGGCTTGCCGCGCAGCTTTTCGCCCTCGATCGGTTGCGGGAACGACACGAATCCCGCCGCGCCAGCCTGGAACGGGCAGCCGCCCCCCAAGGAGTTCGGCTCGTAGGCGACTCGCCCGCGCGGGATGGCCTGCCGATGCAAGCCGTCGCGCTGGTTGTTGTGCACTGGCGCCAGCGACGCGTTGATCGGGATCTCGTGGAAATTCACGCCTCCGAGCCTGGTGATCTGCGTGTCGATATAGGAATGGATACGGCCGGCCAGCAGCGGATCGTTGCTGAAGTCGATACCGGGGACCACATGCGCGGTGCAGAAGGCGACCTGTTCGGTTTCGGCGAAGAAATTGTCCGGGTTGCGATTCAGCACCATGCGGCCCACCGGCGTCACCGGCACCAGTTCCTCGGGGATCAGCTTGGTGGCGTCGAGCACGTCGAAGCTGAAGGCCTCGGCCTGCGCCTCGGTGAAGATCTGCAGACCGAGCTCCCACTCCGGGTATTCGCCGGCCTCGATTGCATCCCACAGGTCGCGACGATGGAAGTCGGAGTCGGCTCCAGAGATCTTGACGGCTTCGTCCCACACCAGCGAATGCGTGCCGAGCCTGGGCTTCCAATGAAACTTGACGAACTGCGACACGCCCTTCGCGTTGACGAGCCGGAATGTGTGCACGCCGAATCCCTGCATCATGCGCAGGCTGCGTGGAATGCCACGATCGGACATGACCCACATCAACGTGTGCGTCGTTTCGGGCATCAACGAAGCAAAGTCCCAGAAGGTGTCATGGGCCGATGCAGCCTGCGGCATGCCGTTGTGCGGCTCGGGCTTCACGGCATGGATCAGGTCGGGAAACTTGATCGCATCCTGGATGAAGAACACCGGGATGTTGTTGCCTACCAGGTCCCAGTTGCCTTCGTCCGTGTAGAACTTGACGGCGAAGCCGCGGACATCGCGCGCCGTGTCGGTCGAACCGCGTTCGCCGGCCACGGTCGAGAAGCGTACGAATACGGGCGTGATCTTGCCCGCCGCCTGGAACGGTGCTGCGCGGGTCAAGTCCGTCAGGGGCTTGTAGGCCTCGAAGTACCCGTGAGCAGCCGAGCCTCGCGCATGCACGACGCGCTCGGGAATGCGCTCGTGGTCGAAGTGCGTGATCTTCTCGCGCAAGACGAAGTCTTCGAGCAGGGTCGGTCCCCGCAGCCCGGCCTTCAGCGAGTTCTGGTTGTCGCTGACGGACACACCCTGGTTTGTCGTCAGCGCGTGGCCGCCGTCGTCGACGCGCACGCGGTCGAGCGAACCGGCGCCGGGCGCGAGATCGCCGGCCGGTTTGCTGCCCGTCTTGGCGGAACGGTTGGCTTCGCTGACGGTGCTGGCGGATACCAGTTCGGACGAGGGCTCGATTGCCTGACCTGCCGAAGGTGCGACGGCATTGTCACGCCCGAATTCCTTGCGCTTGCTGGTGTTGTGCGGCATCGCCGCGGCGAGTGACTGCACGGCCGCCGCCTGGATCTCCACTGCGGCGCACTTCTCTGCAGGCGTGGACTTGGAACGGCTCTTCTTCATATGCGGTTTCTCGCTGACGAGTGACGGAAACGGACCAGTCAATCGGGCGCCGGATCAGCCTCTCATCGTCAGAAGCTTCGCCTTGCGGGCGGCCATCCGTGAGCCGAGTTCGAGGAGATCCAGCGAAGACGCCTTTACCTCCGGGAACATCTCGCTCTGCTCTTCCTTGACATGATGTTTCACGTACTCGGAAAGCACCTTCACCTTTGCGTCGTACATCTCGCCGTCGGGCTCGACCGCCTCAATCTGCGCGATCAGCTCTTTGACGCTGGCATGTTCGACCGTGGCTTCCGGTACCAACATGTGGTCCTTAAGAGCCGCTTTGACCCCCGGGTAGAAAATCTCTTCCTCGATCTGTGCATGCACGCTCAGCTCCGTGCAGATATCGGCGACCAGCGCCTTCTTCTTGGCGACGGACCGCGTCTTCTCGTACGTGGCAAACAGGCCACTGACCTTCGCGTGGTCGGCCTTTAACTGCTTGATCGCGTCCTCGGCGGCAGGTGTCTTCGGCGCAACGCGGGCTTTGGTGGTGGTGCTCATGGCAAATCCTCTGGTGCGGTGGATGCCCTTGGGGCGCGGGGAAGGATCGCAACCTAGAGCCTCCTGCAGTTCATGTCTGTGCGCTGGCGCACCTCGTACCGGGTGGAGATCATCATGCGCGCGAGGTCGCAACGGTGAAGGTCGTCGGCTTGCTCGCGCCGAAGCGGGGTCTCCGTCGTCCAAAGGTCCGCGCCGGGCACGCTGCAATGCATCCCCGGCGCGGGTTGATCGTCAGCGACTCCGCTCGCTGGCCTGCTGCGCCCGCGCCGCGCCGATCGCAGTCTTCACGTGCTTGCGCTCCTCCGGCGGCGGCAGCACCGCCTTCATCCCAAGGGACTGGATCCAGAGCTCCCGGCACCATCCCTGCGAATGGTAGAGATGCTCGTCCTCCTGCTCCTCGACTCGTTCATGTGCTTCTGTGACCGCCCGCGCCGCATCCCCGCGCAGCTTCTTCGCGCACTTGCCGATCAGCTCCCAGTTGAGATGGTCCTTCGTCTCCGCGATCACGACGCACTCGCACGCGACCAGTTCGGCAGCTTCCGGCGTGCCCGACGCAAGGGCCAGGTCCATCGCGTCCACCAGCGCTTCGCCCAGGTGACGCACGACGCTCCGACCGGGGGTTTCCTCCGATGCATCGATCTCCAGGCTCCTGCAGACCGTCGTCAGTGTCTCGACGTGGGATCGGGTTTCCTCGAGGTACTTCTCCCATTCTTCCCTGAGTTCGTCGTTGACGACGCACTTGAGCGCCGTCTCGTAAACCTGCAGGCCGCCCAATTCGTGCTCGAGCGACTGCAGGATCAGCTCAGCAAACTGCTTGGTATCCATGTCAACGTTCTCCGTCGTGAGCGCACCGCGCGCTCGCCACAGAATGCGCGCGCGCTCTGCTTGTTCATGTCGGCAAGCACCGCTCCCTGCTGTGGGATCCGCCTGAGGGTCGGAGCGATCGTCCTACAGAGTGACGGGGTCGGGTCCGATAGGACAGTCTCGGGACACTCGCCAGAATTCAGACGGTCCCGAAACCCAACTGACTCCAGGAGGAAATCATGGGAACGACTCAACGTACGCACGACCGCTCAGTGACCCGCGATCCGAGCACCGGCGTAGACGATGCCGATCTGTCTGGCACGACCGCCGACAGGGACTTCAATCCGAGCGTGCACGATATCTACTGGCGGGAACAGCACACCCGCGAGCCGTACTACCGGAAGGACTTCACCTACGACGATTACGCGCCGGCCTATCGCACGGGCTACGAGACCGCGGGGCGGTACCTGGGCCAGGGCCGCAGGTTCGACGATCTTGAGTCGGAACTGCATTCGAACTACGAGCGCACCAAGGGCAAGTCCCGGCTGGCGTGGCAGGACGCCAAGGAAGCCGCCCGGGCGGCGTGGCATCGCGTCGAGCGAATCCTGCCGGGCGACGCCGACGGCGACGGCCGCTGACTCGCCAGGAGAGCACACCGTGAACCTGATCATCTGGTTGGTCGTCGGTGGCGTCATCGGCTGGCTCGCAAGTCTGGTCATGAAGACGGACGCGCAGCAAGGGATGATCCTGAACGTCGTGTTGGGCGTCGCCGGCGCCTTGCTCGGCGGCTGGCTGCTGTCGCCGCTGTTGGGCGCGGGAACCGTCAACCAGGGCGACTTCAGCCTCTTAGGGTTGCTGGTCTCGTTCGGCGGCGCGATCATCCTGCTGTTCGTCGTGAACCTGGTGCGCCGCGGGGCGGCGCGCTAAGCGTACTTTCGGGTAAGCTGCCACCGGGCGGCGGCGTATTGCCGCCGCCCGTCTTGCATGCGATTCGCATCGTCGCTCCGCCGAGGGAACGTTAACGGGGGCCGTCGCATGGTATGGAGCCGTAAACGCATGGTCGTGGCGGGGCTGGTGGGCGCACTGATCGCGGTGGTCGTCACCGTAATCGCGCTCAATTTCGTCGCTGGCGAAAAGCAGATCGAACGCAAGCTCGAGCATCGCTACACGATCGACGACCCGCAGTTCCGTCGTGAGCTCGGCGTCCTGCTCGGGCCGCCGATCGTCGACGGCAATCGGCTCACGAACCTGGAAAATGGCGTCGAGATTTTTCCGGTGATGCTCGAAGCTGTGAAGAGTGCGCGCCACAACATCAACTTCGAGACGTACATCTACTGGTCAGGCGAGATTGGCCGCGCGTTTGCGGAAGCATTGTCCGAGCGCGCCCGCGCCGGTGTCGAAGTGCAGGTGCTGATCGACTGGGTCGGCAGCCAGAGGATGGAGCAGGAACTGGTCAACATGATGACCGAGGCGGGAGTGCACGTGGAGCGCTATCACCCGCTGCACTGGTATCACCTGGCACGGATGAACAATCGCACCCACCGCAAGCTGCTGATCGTCGACGGGGAGGTGGGCTTCACCGGCGGCGTCGGCATCGCGGACAACTGGGATGGCGACGCGAGCGCGCCGGATCACTGGCGCGATTCGCACTATCGCCTGCAGGGGCCGGCAGTGGCGCAGATGCAGGCGGCGTTCATGGATAACTGGATCAAGACCACCGGCACGGTACTGCAGGGGAAGGAGTATTTCCCGCCGCTGCCTGCCGTTGGTGAGGCGCGGGCGCAGGTATTCACGAGCTCACCGAGTGGCGGTGGCGACAGCATGCTGCTGATGTACCTGCTGGCGATCACGGCCGCGGAGCGCACGATCGACCTGTCGGCTTCGTATTTCGTGCCCGACCATTTGACCCAACTCGCGATCCGCGCGGCGCTCGAGCGCGGCGTGCGCGTGCGGATCATCGTGCCTGGCAAGCACATCGACACCGAAGTCGTGCGTAAGGCGTCGCGCGCGCAGTGGGGCACGCTTCTCGAGGCCGGCGCCGAGATCTACGAGTTCCAGCCCACGATGTTCCACTGCAAGATGCTGATCGTCGATCGGCTCATGGTGTCGGTCGGCTCGACGAACTTCGACAATCGATCGTTCCGGCTCAACGACGAGGCCAACCTGAACGTCTACGACGTCGAGTTCGCGCGGCGCGTCAGCGAGGTCTTCGAGGAAGATCTCAAACGCGCCCGACGCATCACCTATGAAGCATGGCAGGCCCGGCCGTGGCAGGAGAAGATGCTGGAGCACGCCTCGGCGCTGCTGTCTTCCCAGCTCTGATCGCTCTGGACAAGCGGCAGCAACGCGGCGTAGAAAACCAGGATGCGGTTCAAGTGGTGGCAGCTCGCGATTGTCGTGGCCGTCGCGGTCGGCTTCATGATCGCTCTGTTCTTCGTTGCCGAGTTCGGCCGGATGCGATTCGTCACGGCGGAACAAGATGTGCGTCGCGCGCAGGCGCAGCTGGCCCGTGTCGTCGATCTGTATGCGCTGTTGATGAACGCCGAGTCCGGTCACTGGGGCTACCTGCTCACCGGGGACCCAACCTATCTGGAGCCGCTCCACCGTGCCGATGGTCGGATCCAGTTACTCAGCAGTGAACTGGCGGCCAGCTATCGAGGGAAAGACGAGAGGGTCGGTGCGGCAATCCGCCAGCTTGGCACGGCTGCCCGCGAGCGCATGAAGCAGATGCAAAATTCCGTTGCGGTGTACAACGTGGAGGGCCCGGCGGCCGGGCTCAAGCTGGCGAATGCAGCCTCCAGGCACGCGACGATGGCTACGTTCCGCGAATTGGCCGGCATCACGCGGGACTACGAGCGGGCGTTGATGCGTCGCTCCCTGGCCAACCTGGAACGGGAGCTGGCGATCGCCGGTCGATTGAATCTCGCGACGCTGCTGGTCGGGCTGCTGCTCGCCACGCTCGCAGCCATTGCGCTGATTCGCAACGTGCGCCAGCGTGCTGAAGCCGTAGCCGAACGGGAACGGCAACACGACGAACTTAAGGCGCAGTTCGACGCCCAGGCGAGGGAGTTGATCGACCTCGCCCGGCACCTGCAGCACGTCCAGGAGGAGGAGCGTGCGCGCCTGTCGCGGGGCCTGCACGACGAACTCGGTGGCATCCTGCTGGCGGCGCGAATGGACGTGACCTGGATGGAGCGGCACGGGCCGGGTGAAGACGCGAGTGTCAAGCCGCGTCTGGAGCGGTTGCGGAAGGTGCTCGACCAGGGTATCGAGCTCAAGCGGCGGGTCGTCGAGGAATTGCGACCAACCCTGCTCGATAACATGGGCCTGCTGGCCGCACTGCGCTGGCAGAGCGAGGAAACCTGCAAGCGTGCGAACCTGCGCTGCACTGAAAGCTACCCGGACGAGGAGCCGCGGCTCAGCCGGGCCGCCGCGATCGCGCTGTTTCGGGTCGTCCAGGAAGCCCTCGCCAACGTGGCGAAGCACGCCAAGGCGAGCAACGTGGAGATCACCTTCGAGATCGCGAACCAGGAAGTCATCCTGACTGTCCACGACGACGGCGTCGGCGCCGCGACGACGGACCTGGCACGGCC
>Ga0209705_10002077_pt1 | contig 10724 bp, 8 predicted proteins | sample PPLLaktember2015_5_FD_187262 | JGI IMG/M metagenome (GOLD analysis project Ga0209705, IMG submission 187262) | Freshwater sediment microbial communities from Prairie Pothole Lake near Jamestown, North Dakota, USA - PPLs Lake P8 Core (1) Depth... | ecosystem: Environmental > Aquatic > Freshwater... | reverse complement strand
TCCCCGTACTCCTTAAGCTGCAGGATGAGGCCGAGCTGATCGGCATCGTGAGCCAGCAGGGCTTCCCTCGTCTTTTTCTCGTTGAACTCCTCGAGGACGGCCCGGATCTCGCCGCCGAAGGGCAGGTGTTCCGTCAGCTCCCGGACGGCCTTCTCCTCGTCGACGGTGACGTACTTCTTGTACATGTAATTCTGATCGCCCGTCCTTGCCTCGGGAAGGTCGTGAACAAGGCACATCCGGAGCACCTTCAACTCGTCCGCGGCGGGATCGAGCTTGCAGAGCGAATAGCCGATGAAAAGGGTTCTCAGGATGTGTTCTGCGACGGACTCTTTACCGGAACCGAGAAACCGAAACCCCGTGCGCGGGGTTTTGTTCAGCATGCCCACTTCGAATAGAAAGTTTGCGATTTCCTCCATCTCATCCCTTCTTCAAGGTACTGACCCGGTTTGCCATGTTCTCGGAGAGTTTCCGGATCTCGAGCTGCAGCGGCGCGATCCCCTCTGGCTTCATGGCATAGATCCGGTCCAGGCGTTCTTTCCAGTGCTCGATCACGGCGATCTCGTGCTCCCTGAGTTTGTGCTCGAACTTCTTCTGCACTTCCTTCACGAACTCGGCGTCTCTGGACATGGAACCCCTCTCTCCGTCTCCGGGCGGATCCGCCGCCCACCGTGCAAGCCGGGCGATAAAGACTGCGTATTATACCAGCAACCCTCCATCTTGCAAGCGGGAATCTGGGAAAGGCTCCGGCCGATCAAGCGTTTTCACGGGCAGAGGCCCGACTCGAAAACCCGATGGCCCAACAGGGCCGGACGCCCCGATGCGCCCCGCCGATCCTGCAGCAGCGGAGCCGTCCGATAAGCGGCCGAGCGCCGCTTGCAACGCGCGATTGGCAGAGAAAACCCGGCTACAATTTCATTGACAAAGGGAGGGATTCTGTGCCAGTGTCGCCACCTAGCGAACCGTCCCCGGCCGCTCCCCGGGCGGGTCATGGAGATTACCGCGACAGGAGATTACCCCCAACGTGATTCCGGATCTGCTGGGACATGTCAGCTTCAGCTGGGAATTCTTCGCCGCCCTCCTGAGCATCGTTCTCATCGACCTCATCCTCGCCGGGGACAATGCCGTGATCATCGCCATGGCGGTGCGCTCGCTTCCCCGCAAGCAGCGCCAGAAGGGAATCCTGATCGGCGCCGGCGCCGCGGTCCTCCTGCGGGTCGTTCTCACCTTCTTCGCGGCCCAGCTTCTGCAAACACCCTACCTGAAGTTCATCGGGGGCCTTCTCATCCTCTGGATCGCCGTGAAGCTCTTCATCGAGGGAAACCCCGGGGAGGAGGTCCACCGGGAAGCAAAAACCATCTGGCAGGCCATGTGGGTCATCGTCGTGGCCGACATCACCATGTCCGTGGACAACGTGCTCGCCGTGGCGGGAGCGTCCAAGGGGAATCTGCTCCTGCTCATCTTCGGCCTCGGCCTCAGTATCCCCTTCGTCGTCTTCACGAGCAGCCTGCTGTCCATGCTGATGGACAAGTACCCTTACATCATCTATATTGGGGCTGCAATCCTCGGCAAGGTCGGGGCGGAAATGATCATGACGGACCCTGTCATCGTTCCTCTGTTCAGCCCGCCCGTCATCGTCCAGTACCTGATCGAGGCCCTGGCCGCAGTCGGGGTGATCGTGATCGGCAAGATGTGGGTCCGCTGGAAGATCTCCTCGAAGAAATGACCGCCCGTCTTATCGCGGCGCCATCCGTATACATCACATCCACCCCAAAACGGCAGGGACTCACAGCCATGGCGATCCTCACCATATCCAGGGAATTCCGCAGCGGCGGACAGGAAATCGGGACCGCCGTCGCCGAACGCCTGAGATACGATTACGTGGGCAAGGAACGGATCCTTGCCGATCTCCGCGGGCAGGGCGATCGGTGGATAGCCCTGCTCAACGAGGTGGACGAGGACCGTCCGACGATCTGGGACCGGTTTGACTGGGAGTACCGGGGTCTCATGGCGCTCATGGATTCCTATATCTTCGATCGCGCAATGGACGACCGCGTCGTTCTCGTGGGCCGCGGCTCGAATTTCCTCCTCGAGGGAATCCCCCACGCCCTGAGGGTTCGGCTCACGGCGCCCATCGTGCAGCGGGTCGAGAGGGTCATGCGCAAGGACGGCGTGGACCGGAAAAACGCCCTGCGCCTCATCGAAAAAATGGACAACGACCGTGCCTCCTTCATCCGGGCGAACTTCCACAGGGACTGGTACGATCTCACGGCGTACGACATGGTCTTCAACACGGCCGTCCAGACCTTCGAGGAAATCACGGACATCGTCTGCAACGCCCTGCAGGAAAAGGCGGGAAAACTCACCTTGGAGACATGGGAGATGCTGCGCGGCAGGATGCTTGCCGCCCGGATCAAGGCCCACATCGGAACCGACTCCAAGATCAAGGTCCCGACGCTCAAGGTCTTTTTCGATGGCAAATCCATCATCCTTCAGGGGGTCGTGCGCCGGATGGCAGACCTGCAGGCGATCGGCGAGATCGTGACGGTCTCGGCCCAGGGGACCCCCGTCAGGAACGAACTCCGCTACGGAATATAGGGTCCAGGGTATCGGGTATAGGGAAGAGAAAGAAAAGAAGAGAACCAAAGAAAAGAGAAGAACAAAAAAAGGCGCCGAGATTCGGCGCCTTTTTTCATCCCCCCGTCATTCAGGCTTATTTCCTGCCTGAAAATCCCTGCTGAAAAAATCTGGTAAAAAGCGCGCAAATTGGATATAGAAGTCAAGGGTCTGGCGATTTAGCCATGTGACAGGGTCGTTCCACCATGCATCCGGAGATCTCCGAATGCCCAACCGTATCTGCCCAGGGTGTACAAGGAGGGGCTTGCATCCTTACCGGCAGCGCTTCCTGACGCATATATTCCGTTATTGTTCCCTTATACCCTTATTACATACCGCCCTGCCCGGCTGCGGCCGGGGTGCAGGGCCTCACAGGATTTGTGGAAAGGAGGTTTTATCATGCTCAGGCGGTTAGCATCCGTACTCACGTATTTCATGAGGCACTACCTTCCCGATGCCTATCTCTTCGCCATCCTGCTGACGTTCCTCTCGGCGATTCTCGCACTCATCTTCACGCCGACGGACATCATGAAGATGATCATGGCATGGGGAAACGGCATCTACGGGATCGTGGCCTTCGCCATGCAAATGATTCTGATCCTCGTGACGGGCCACTGCCTGGCCCTCACCCCGGCGGTCAAGAGGGCGCTGGTCTGGATCGCAGGCAAGGGCGACACGCCGATCAAGGCCGGTATGATCGTTTCCTTCGTGGCGGGCGTGGGCTCCTGGCTCAACTGGGGCTTCGGCCTCATCGTCGGAGGCCTCCTGGCCCTCGAGGTGGCCAAACGCACAAAGAAGGTGGATTATCCCTACCTCATCGCAGCGGCCTACAGCGGGTTCGTGGTCTGGCACCAGGGGTTGTCCGGATCGATCCCCCTGGTCTGCGCCACCTCCAAGCACGCGCAGAACTTCATCGAGAAGGTTACCGGGGCGCCGGTCCCCGTCGCCGATACGATTTTTGCAAGCTACAACCTCATTGCCGCGCTGCTGATCATCTTCACGCTGCCCGTTCTGTACGCGATGATCCATCCGAAGCCGGAGGAGGTCCAGGAAATCAGCGCGGCCAAACTCAAGGAGATGGCCGACGAGACGATCCATGAAGAAAGACCGGCCAACCCGACCCTGGCCGAGAGGATCGACCACAGCTACGCGATCAACATCGTCTTCGGCCTCATGGGGCTTGCCTTCCTGGTGAACCACTTCATCACCAAGGGCATGGACCTCAACCTCAACATCGTCATCTTTATGTTCTTCATCGTCGGTGTCCTTCTCCACGGCAAGCCCGTCAACTACATCAAGGCCGTCAACACCGCCATCAAGGGGGCCGGGGGCATCGCCTTGCAGTTCCCGCTCTATGGCGGCATCCAGGGGATCCTGATCGGGACGGGGCTCGGGAAGGTCATCGCCACCTGGTTCGTAGCCGTCTCGACGCCGGTGACGTTCTACATGCTCCAATTCTGGGCGGCGGGGCTGATCAATATGTTCGTCCCCTCCGGCGGCGGACAGTGGCTCGTCCAGGGCCCCATCACGATCGAGGCGGCAAAAACCATGGGCATCGACATGACCCGCTCGGCCATGATGGTGGCCTGGGGCGATCAGTGGACGAACATGATCCAGCCCTTCTGGGCGCTGCCGCTGCTCGGTCTTGCGGGGCTCTCGGCCAGGGCCGTCATGGGCTACACGGCGATGACCCTTCTCTGGAGCGGTGTGATCCTTTCGGTCATCGCCCTGCTCATGGGCTACGGGGTTATGTAACCGCAACTTCAATTCACCGTATCACCAACAAAAAGCCGGCCCCTTCGGGTGCCGGCTTTTTTAATCCTTGAGACGTGCCTGCACAGAACGATCGACACAATCGATTCTCTGCTTTTTCAGGGTTTCAGGGATGCGCGGAAATGGATTAAAGGGCCTTTGTCGCCCAGCCGGGCAAAACGGCCTTCGAGGGTTTTGCGGAAGAGAGGTAGACCAGCGCGAGGACGAGGAGTGCCGGGTTGGTGAGGCAGCGCTTGATCCGCTGGTCCATGTATCGTTGCAGCATTGACATGATCGAGCTTCCTTTTGAAAAAGGTATCGGTGGATGGAAAGGAGGGACCAAAACCATCCACCGATCAACCTCTTTCAAATGAGCGCCAGGAAATATTGGGGTCTGTCAGGGTCTTGGGTATTTCCCGGAACGTCTCAGTTGACAAATTACTTGAGCAATAACGATGCCATGTCATGGCCCATTTCCGGAAAAAGTGCGCGGGGGTGAATTAGTCAATAATTCATTTATTTTCATACGCTTACAGTAACGCTACCCGACAGCGGCAGACAATTTCCTTGCCCCGGCCGTACGCGCTACCTCACAAAGCGTGCGCTTAACGAACGCATAGCGCGCATTTCTCGTCAACGCGTTGCCGGAAGCCGCTCACAAGGCGTGCGACCAATGAACTTAGTGTGCCAATTACGCACGCTCTGTCCTTTCGGACGTCATTCTCCTGCTCCGGTGGCCGACCGGTGCAGGCCGAGGCGCTGACCGAGAGGAGGAATCCTCTGCGTGCCGGAAACGCCCCTGAGCGAGCGACAGTCCGACACAGCACCGGATGCAGCGGCATAAAACCCCGGCCGTCGCCCGAAAATACGTTTTTAACCTTGACAGAACGACGGCGTTTATGTATATATCACGCGTTTTATCGAGGGCGCCCAGGACCTGAAAATCAGCCCGCAAGCACCCTTCCCCGCCGTTCTTTTGCCACGCCTGAGACAGAGAAGAGAGAGGATCACCCCGGGCGAGTTGATTCATGAGACTCACGCTATGCGCTTGCACAGGAAAGTCCGTCATTCGCGCTTTGGGGCCAAATTTTAGAAAGGGAGGTAGTTGGTTATGGCGTTGAATTTCAATTTCACCGATGAACAGAAGATGCTCGAGGACAGCGTTTACAAGTGGGCGCTTGCCTGGCTCGAGCCCCAGATGGAGCACGCGTACGAACTGGATGTGATGCCCGAGGGTCTCTTCAAGCAGACAGCAGACCTGGGTATCAACGGTATCGTGTTCGAGGAGAAGTACGGCGGAACCGCCATGGGCTACATTGAAACCACGCTGGCCTATGAAACGATCGCCCGCGTGAGCAACGCTCTCTCCATGACCGTCGGCGCCAGCCAGACGCTGTGCTTCGACAACTTCCGCCGCAATGCGACGGAAAAGCAGAAGCTGGAGATCCTGCCCAAGTCCTGCACCGGCGAGTACATCGGATGCCTCGGCATCACCGAGCCCAACGCCGGCTCCGACGCCATGAGCATGGCGACGAAGGCCGTCAAGAAAGGCGACAAGTGGATCATCAACGGCAGCAAGATCTTCATCACCAACGGACCGCTTGCCGACTTCATGGTGTTCTACGCCAAGACGGACCCCGAGAAGGGCCCCCACGGCATCTCCACCTTCATGTGCTACCCCAAGAAGCAGAAGGGCTGGTCCGTTGAGAAGATCAAGAAGTGGGGCATGAGAACCTCCCCCACGGGTCTCGTGACCTTCGAAGACATGGAGCTTCCGGAAGAGTACCTCATCGGCGGCCTGAACAAGGGCGTGTCCGTTCTGACCTCCGGCCTCTGCACCGAGCGCATCACGCTGTCCGGCTGCACCCTCGGGTCGATGAGAAGCTGCCTCGAGCTCTCCCTGAAGTACTCCCAGGAGAGAGTCCAGTTCGGCAAGCCCATCGCCTCCTTCCAGTCGATCCAGGAAAAGCTCGCCAACATGTACTGCGGCTACAAGGCCTCCCGCTGGATGGCTTACAGCGCAGCCGCCTACTGCGACACGCTGACGAACAAGGCCGGCGGCAAGGGCACGGACCTCGACCGTATGGCCGCGGCCTCCCTGCTGTACTGCGGCGAGATGGGAACCAAGATCGGTCTCGATGCCATCCAGATCCACGGCGGTTACGGCTACTGCACCGAGTACGGTGTGACCCGGCACTTCCTGGATCAGAAGCTGTGGGAAATCGGCGCCGGCACTTCCGAAATCCGCCGGATGATCATCGCCCGCGAGCTGATGAGAGACAACTTCAAGAGCGGTCTGTAATCCTCCAGCGCCCAGCGCAATTCTAAGGGAGCCGTGGCTCGTAAAGAGCCACGGCTCTTTTTTTCCTCCCCGGTTTGACAATCATGCCTCCCTCAAGTAGGATACGGCACGCTTCAGCGCCGTCAGGGAGGATCCCGTACCATGCAGTCACGGACATTGAGGTTCGTTTTCGTCGCCGTATTCCTGGCAGGGCTCGCCTCTCTTTTCCTGGCTGCAACGGCACAGGCACAGGAGGATACGGCTCATCTCGTTCTGCGAAAGAAGGGGACGGCAAAGGACAGGCCATCCGTCTACATTGTGCAGAAGGGGGACAACCTTTCGACGATCATCCGCCGCAAGCTGGGAAAGCCGGCCTCCGAGTCCGCCTCGGTCTCCCGCCTCGTGAGAAAGCTCAACCCGCAGATCCGTAATGTCAACAGGATCTACCCGGGACAGAAGATCGCCCTGCCCCGGATTGCCGCCGAGCCCGGGAAAACGGGCTATGTCGTCAGGAAGGGCGACTCTCTTTCGGCCATCCTCCATGAAAGGCTGGGAGTCCCCGCGGCAGAGATGGCCCGGTGGATCGGGCTGACGAAAACGCTAAACCCGGAACTCGTCAACGCAAACCGGATTTATCCCGGCCAGACGCTGATCCTGCCCGACAGGGGCGAATCGAATCCCCGGCCCGTCGAGCAGGCCGCCGTCCCGGCAGAGGCCGATGCGACGCAGATGGACGCCCGCATGTTTCGGCCCACCGACCGTGACCTCGACATCATCGCGGCGGTCGTCAGGCAGTCCGGCGGGACGGTCGTCCGCGGCGGAAAGGTTTTCATCCCGCTCACCGAAGAGGAGCACCTGGCCGTCGACTGTGCCGACATCCCCATGGCGGAGCTTGCCGACGGCAGCCGGATCTTCCTGGACTTCGGACGCCGGATTCCAGCCGACACGGTCAGCCTCGTGCGGTCGCGCTGGGCGAATTTCTCCGTCATCCGCGACGGCGGCACGGAAGGCGTCTTTTCGGCGCTCGCCGGCATCTTCGCGGCCTCGCGGGACTACACCTTCCGCAGACACGAAGGGACGCTGGATATCGGGACCTCGCCGGCGCTGAAACTCCGGGTGGACTGGATCCTTTCCCGCAAGGGACCCGACGGGCAGGAAAACACCCTCTACGGCATCTGCAGAACATCCGGTCGATCCGAGCCGATCCCGGAGCCCGTCACCCGGTTCGCCGAGAAAAAAGGTGTTCCCGTCCTCGAGATCGACGAGGAAACCGGGGCCGCTCGCGTCAGGCATGCGCCCCAGGCCGCCCGCGACATCCCCTCTCTGGATGCCGGCGGAAACCGGGCCTTTGTCGGTTCGCTGCTGGACACACTGGGGTACACGTACGCGAAAGACCAGCGGATCGCTGTCTCTGACACCGCACAAGACGCCTCCCCGCTTGCGATCCGAACGGACTACTCCGTGAGAATCGGTGCCCGGACGGTTGTCATCCACTTCGGGGACCTGCCGTCGCCCTTCCAGGTCAAGCTCCATGAAAGAGGCATGGGCCTTGTGCAGATCGCCGGCGACGACGAACGAAGGGCGGTTCTGGAGAAGGTCCTCAAAGGGCTCGATATCCCCTACGTGCCGGAAACAGACGAATTCAGGCCGCCCGAAGAAGGCAGCCCGACCCGATGGATCCTGACGCTCGGCGTGATCCGGGTCACATCGGAAAAGGGCACGCTCTATCTCATCCCCTCCGATGCGGACCGGGATCTCTGCGCATTCATCCGCGAGCGCTGGAACCGCCGGCTTGTCCGCTACTGAGACGTTCAAAAGACGGAAGTTAAGAAGATCGGAAGTTAAGAAGAGAAGAAAACGAAGGGTTGAAAGATATTGTCTTCAACAGAAACGAAGAAGCCCGTCAGGGCCATATCTCTTTTTTCAGGCGGGCTCGACAGCCTCGTCTCGGTCCAGCTGATCCGGGAGCAGGGGATCGAGGTCCTGGGACTTACCTTCCGCACCCCGTTCTTCGGGGCCGAGAAACCGAGAGCGGCGGCCCGCATGATCGACCTGCCGCTCGAGATCCTCGACATCACCGAGGTGCACCTCGCCGTCGTCAGGGCCCCGAGATACGGTTACGGGAAGAACATGAATCCCTGCATCGACTGTCACACCCTCATGCTCAAGATCGCGGGGGAACAAATGCAGGAGAAGGGATACGATTTCATCTTTACCGGCGAGGTCCTGGGACAGCGGCCCATGTCGCAGAGCCGCCAGATGCTGCAGGTCGTGGCGAAGAACTCCGGCTGGGCCGATTCTATCCTCCGGCCGCTCTCTGCGAGGCTCCTGCCCGAAACCCTTCCGGAGAAGGAAGGCAAGGTGGACCGGGCGCGGCTCCTCGACATCTCGGGCCGGGGCCGGAAGCGACAGATGGAGATGGCCGAGCGCTACGGGATCAAGGAATATTCCAACCCCGCAGGCGGATGCCTGCTGACAGACTCCATGTTCTCAAAGCGCCTGAAGGACCTCTTCGCCCACCACCCCGATTTCACACCGCGGGACCTGGAGCTTCTGAAGGTGGGGCGGCACATCCGGCTCGATGAGCGGCACAAGGTCATCGTCGGGAGAAACAAGCGGGACAACCAGGCGCTGGAAACCCTGATCGAGGATCGTGACGCCGTTTTCCAGATGAGAGATTTCCCGGGTCCACTCTGCGCCCTCCCCGCAGACGGTCCGGAGGAGATGCGCCGGGAGGCGGCCGCCATCTGCGCCGCTTATGGAGACACCCCGAAGGACGCGGAGGAAGTGACCGTGAAGTGCCGGCAGGGAGGCGAAACGAGCCTTATCGTCGTCAAACCGGTGAATCGGGCGGAGCTGCAGGGAAGGATGATCTGAAATCAGGGGATCGGGTCTAGGGTCTAGGGTATCGGGTAGAGAAAGAAAAGGATCGGGAGGCATTCCGATCCTTTTTTACCCTTTGACCTTTATCCTTTAACCTTGAACCTCGCCTTCAGGGAAGGTGCGTGGGGCGCAGCAGATCCTCGATGGTCTTTACGGGGTTGAAGGTCTCGACGGGGATTTCGACTAAGACGGTGTGCCAGTCGGCCATCGATCCGTTCCAGAGCCCGGGGAGCTCGAGCGCCTTGATGTCGCAGCCCTCGTGGGATTTCGTCGAGATGAAGACCTGTTCTGCGTCGACGAAGCGCTCGAGATCGAATTTGCGCCCCCTGAAATCGCGGATGCCGCAGACCAGATCGACGGGGTTGAAGTGAGTCGATGACGCCCAGAGGGCCCCCTGGTTTCCCCGGCTCCTGTCCACCTGGACTTCCTCGACGATCTGCAGGGAGCTTTCACCGTTCTTACCGGCCACCCAGAAGGGCCCGCCCCCCGGTTCCCCCTCGTTTTTCACCATCCCGCAGACGCGAAGGGGCCTGTTGAGCTTCCCGATCAGGACCTGCCTCCGCTCGTCGAGCGGCCGCCCCTCGAAGCCGGGCGGCAGAGCGCAACTGAGCCGATCCGTGGCAAAGCGGTCAGCCCCGCCGATGACACGTTCCCCCGCTGACTGCCCCGACAGCGCCTGCAGGTGATCGAAGAGCTGCCGCTGCAGACCGACCAGGTACCCGCCGAGAATTTTCTTGTACAGGACCGTCGTGTCCTTGAGCCGGTCGGGAACGATATTGTCGATGTTCTTGATGAAAACGATGTCCCCGTCGATGCCGTCGAGATTGTAGAGCAGGGCACCGTGCCCCCCCGGCCGGAAAAGGAGCCGCCCGTTGCGGTCCCGGAAGGGACGGTTTTCGAGATCCACGGCGATCGTATCCGTCGATTCGCTCTGGATGGAAAGCCCGATCTGGAATCGCACGCCGAAGCGCTTCTCATAGAGGCCGGTGACCCGGCCCAGGAGTTTTTTCACCGGTTCCAGGTGCTCCTCGGAGACGGTGAAGTGGATCCGGCACAGGCCGTTGGCGTCCTTCGCGTAGAGGACCGCCTCCACGAGGTGCTCCTCGAGGGCCGTCCGCGCGCTGTCATCGTACTGGTGGAACTTCAGGAGCGCCTTGGGTTTCCATGCGTAATGAAGTCCCTTGTCGTTGAGGAT
>Ga0209705_10002076_pt1 | contig 10731 bp, 10 predicted proteins | sample PPLLaktember2015_5_FD_187262 | JGI IMG/M metagenome (GOLD analysis project Ga0209705, IMG submission 187262) | Freshwater sediment microbial communities from Prairie Pothole Lake near Jamestown, North Dakota, USA - PPLs Lake P8 Core (1) Depth... | ecosystem: Environmental > Aquatic > Freshwater... | reverse complement strand
AGCCAGCGGGAACTCGCGAAGGAACTCGGCGTCAGCGTGGGCAAGATCAACTATGGCTTGCGGGCGTTGGTGGATCTGGGTCTGATCAAGGCCACCAACTTCGTCAACAGTCGGAACAAGCCGGCCTATATCTATGTGCTGACGCCCAAGGGGATCCAAGCGAAGGCACGGACGGCGGTCCGATACTTCAAGCAGAAGCTGGCGGAGTACGAGACGATCCAGAGGGACCTCGAGGAGCTGCGCAGAGATGTAACGCAGCTGCAGGGCGGGGCCAAGCAGCGTGGCGGAGATTGACCGCTGCCGCCCGATTTCGAGTCGGATGACGACCGGCTTCAGCGCGTCGCCGATACCGCTTATTCCGAGTGCGTCCGAGGTCCGATAGCGTCTGCAAGCCCGGGTGGCGGCAGAAGAGCCAAGCCACAACCGGCTGTCGAACGACGCGACGCACCGACTCCAGTGTTGTGGTTACAAGACCAACCATGCAAGGATCCATGACATGCATCATGATGGCGCAACGGGTCTAGAACAATACTCGTGACCAAGGAACTCGTCATTGAGCCAAAGAAGACGGCCGCCGGGTTCCTGGGGGAACTGTGGGCCTACCGCGAGTTGTTCTTCTTCCTCGCCTGGCGCGACATCCTGGTGCGCTACAAACAGACCGCGATCGGCATTACCTGGAGCGTTCTGCGCCCGCTGCTCACCATGATCGTCCTGACGATCGTATTCGGCAAGATCGCAAAGCTTCCCTCCGGTGGTGCGCCCTATCCCGTGCTGGTGTTCGCCGCCATGCTGCCCTGGCAGTTTTTCAGCAATACGCTATCGGAGAGCAGCAATTCGCTGATCTCTAATGCCCAGATGGTCTCCAAGGTCTATTTTCCGCGTCTGATCATCCCCACGACGTCGATGGTCGTCAGCCTGGTCGATTTCGTCATCGCCTTCGGCATCCTGATCGCGCTAATGCTGTGGTACGGCTTCTATCCGGACTCCCGTATCCTTGTCCTTCCAGCACTGCTGCTGCTCGCCATGATCACCTCGCTCGGCATCGGGTATCTGGTCTCGGCCCTCAATGTAAAATATCGCGACTTCCGCTACGTGATCCCCTTTGTCGTACAGTTAGGGCTGTACATCTCCCCAGTTGGATTCAGCAGCGACCTCGTCCCCGAGCGGTGGCGTCTGCTCTATTCCATCAACCCAATGGTCGGCGTCATCGACGGCTTCCGGTGGGCCATACTCGGCGGCGAGACGCACATTTACTGGCCCGGATTCCTGCTCTCCGTCGGGCTCGGCCTGCTGCTCTTCATCGCCGGTGTCCGCTTTTTCTTGAGAACAGAGCGATCCTTCGCGGATGTGATCTAGCCGTGACCACGGCCATCAGCATCGAGAACCTCAGCAAGCGATACATCATCGGCCACCAGAGAATGGAAGGCTATGCGACCCTGCGCGACGTGCTGATGCACAAGCTACGCGGCCTCGCCCAGCGGATCCGCCACCCACTGTCCGTCAATGCGGAAAACACACAACTGGAGGAGTTCTGGGCGCTCAAGGATATCAATTTGGAAATCGCGGAAGGCGAATGCGTCGGCATTATCGGTCGCAACGGGGCGGGCAAGTCAACGCTCTTGAAAATCCTCAGCCGTATCACCGAACCGACGGCGGGACGCATCAAGATGCGGGGGCGTGTTGCGAGCCTGCTGGAGGTGGGCACCGGCTTTCACCCCGAGCTGAGCGGCCGCGAAAACATCTACCTCAATGGTGCCGTGCTCGGCATGACCCGCTCAGAAATCAAGCGTAAATTCGACGAGATTATCGCCTTCGCCGAAGTGGAAAAATTCCTAGATACTCCGGTAAAGCGTTACTCCTCCGGTATGTACGTCCGCCTCGCCTTTGCCGTCGCCGCGCATCTGGAGCCGGAGATCCTCGTGGTGGACGAGGTGCTGGCGGTCGGGGACGCCGAGTTCCAAAAGAAGTGCCTAGGGAAGATGGGCGACGCCATCCGTGGCGGGCGCACCGTACTGTTCGTAAGTCACAACATGGGGGCGATGCAGAGCCTGGCAGGCCGGGCCGTCTTGCTGAGGGATGGCCAAGTAAGCTTCATTGGTTCCGTAGCGGAGGCGGTGGATCGCTACCTCCAGCGGGAGGGGCTGCGCGACTCCACCGAGGTCAGGAATCTGACGAGCCAGGTGGACGGCTTTTCGATCGAAAGCGTTCGCTTCGAAGGGGCGCGGCAGGAGAAAGGTTTCAACAAGCCCCTCTACATGGTGCTGGACCTCCAACTGGAGCGGACGGTTCAAAAGATGAGCTTCGGATTGGGGTTTGTCAACTCGATTGGAAGCCGCGTCCTGACTGCGGAACGTACGGTGCCCCTTATCGAGAAAGGTAGGCAAAGTATCGAGTTCGTGCTGTTCGATCACCATTTGCCTCCCGGCGACTATTCGATTACGTTGGGAATAGGCGTGGGCGGGACACAGGCACTCTATCAGGACCATGTCATCGCGTTTCACCTGCCCTATGAAGGAGTGGACAGCGACTACCTGGCACGCAAAACCGACCGGATCGGCGTCTACCACGAGCTTGGTTACCGGATCGTAATATGACCGCAGCAATGGACCGCAGCATCGTTATCACGACGATCAACGACCGAACGGCGGCGATCCGGGCGTTCGAGGGCATGACAGGCTGGCGCACGCTCATCGTCGGCGACCGGAAGACGCCCGAGATCGCTGGCTCCGAGTCTCTAACCTTCTTTTCGCTGGCGGCCCAGGAGAGCAGCGACTTCAAGACGGCGCGCCTCCTGCCCCACAACCACTACTGCCGGAAGAACGCTGGCTATTTGCTTGCCTTGCGGGAAGGCGCGCGCACCATTTACGATACAGACGACGACAACATTCCGTATAAGCGCTGGGGCGTGCCGCCGTTTGTTTCCGCTCGCGCGTTGCGGAGTGACGCAAAGTTCCTCAACGTTTACCGCTACTTCACCAAGGAGGAAGTCTGGCCGCGGGGTTTTCCGCTAGACGCCCTGCGGGAGGCCGGGGGCGAGGCGGAGGAGGTGTCGACGGAGGTGCCGGTGGGCGTGTGGCAGGCGATGGCAGACGGCGACCCCGATGTAGACGCCATCTACCGCCTAGTCCATGGCAAGGAGGCCCGCTTCGAACAACGGCCGCCGGTCCACCTCGGCGCGGGCGTATATTGCCCGTTCAACTCACAGGCCACGGCGTGGTCGGAGCGGGCGCTACCGTTCCTGTACCTGCCGTGCACAGTGAGCTTCCGCTTTACCGATATCCTTCGGGGCTACGTGGCCCAGCGCCTGATGTGGGAGGAAGGCCTGCACCTGGGTTTCACGGGGGCCACCGTCCGGCAGGAGCGAAACCCCCACGACTTGATGCGCGACTTCGCGGACGAGGTCGAAATGTATCTTCAAACCCGGCGGCTGGTCGATCTGCTCGACGGCCTTCGACTGCAAGGAGATGCGTTCCAGAACCTCCACGACACGTACCGTGCGCTTTCCGACATCGGGATCGTCAATCCGGACGAACTAACAATCGTTTCCGCGTGGATACTCGACTGCGAGGGTCTGCTGGGCGTTTAACGCAGGAGACGGAATGGATAAGACGGAGTTCCTGACGATCTTTCCTACCTTTGAGAAGCTCGATGTGGTACGGGAGACGCTGCCATCGGTAATCGAGGAGAGCCATCGCGCGGGTGCGCGCCTGATCGTGCACGATTGCAGTGCCCGCAACCGTGAAGAAAAGTGGGGCTACCTCAAGGACTTGAACAGCCACGGTGATTTTTTCCTCGTGCTCTCGGACAACATGTCGCTGGCCCACTCACGCAACATGTGCCTAGCCTTGGGCCAAGAGATGTACGCGCCCGACTACATCTGCCTGCTGGAGGATGACCACGGATTCCGCCCCGGGGTGATTAGCAGGCTGTTGGATGCCATGCAGCGCTATTACGGCAAGGAGGCACCGAACGGCCTTCGCTTCGGCATGTTCTCAGCCTGCACGGTACATACTCACGCTAAGTTCCAGGAGCTGGAGGGTGGGCACCTGTGCCCCACGGCGGATTCGGACCCATTTTCCCTCGGCGGTGCCAACAACTGCTTCCGCTGCGCGCCTGCAAGCCACTGGAACAATGTACTCAAGCACTACGAGACCGACGAGTACCTGCTGTCCGAGTTCCAGACCGCGGCCCCACGCTGGCGCAACTACCACAAGGGGTTCACGGTGCTTTTCGTCGACGGAGGAAAGGGAGCCTACGAGGTGGAAAACGTCGGACGGGGCATGACCGGGAGTACGACGGCGCGTCTGTGGGACAACCGGTACTGTGCGAGTGACCGCCGTAGCCGTTACATGGGCAAATCCAGCGTGCCGAAGAACGAGATTCGCGGTAAGGAGCTCGAGCCGGGGCCCCTTGCCTCGCAACCGGAACACCGAAAAGAACGCCTAGAAACAAGAGAAAAGAGCACGGTGGGGCGGATCCTGTCACGGATCTTACGCAGAGGTCCTGGACGTAGAAGCGAGTAACGGCACGCGTCGTATTCACAGTGTGGAGAGGATCGGATCCTCAGGCACATCTTTAGCGTTTTCGGGATTGAGAGGCCAAATTACGTGGAGATCGGCGCACACCACCCCATCGCGGTTAGCAACACCTACCTTTTCTACAGGGAGGGCGCGACCGGGTACTTGTGGAACCCAATCCTAGCCGCTATCAGGAGCTTGTCCGAGTCCGCCCGCGCGATGTCTGCCTCAACGTGGGCGTGGCGGGCACCCGTTCCGAAAAGGTGCCACTTTATATGCTCAGATCGGATACTCTCTCGACCTTTTCGAAGGCGGAAGCGGACCGAATCGCGAACGATTTTGGCGAGGAGATTGCTCAGGTGGTCAACGTGGACGTCCTGACCACGAACGATATTCTTGCGACCTATTTCAAAACCGGGCTGAATCTTCTTTCCATCGACGTGGAGGGGCTGGAGATGGAGATCCTTCGTGCGACCGATTTTGGCGAGAATCGGCCCCAGGTGATTTGCATAGCGACCCTCTCTTATTCAAATGATGGAACCGGCACTAAGAATGACGAAGTCATAGCTCACATCAAGGCAATGGGCTACATGGTGTTCGCCGATACTCGGATCAACACGATTTTTGTCGATGAAGCGCGGTGGCGAGCGCGGGCGAATGTCCGGTAGCGCCGTTGGTTAACGTGTCAATACGGCGCCATCCCAAGGAAACGGCAGGTGCTTGAACGAGTGCTTCGAAGAAGGCTGGGTAGGCGGCCAGAGAAGCGGATACTCCTGGTATCACTGCAGAAATGCGGAACGCACTTGATCAAGAACGTCTTCAGCCGGGTTGGGTTGGAGGGCGTTGGGGTGGAGCGGGCCACGCCAGCCGACTTTGAGAAGTTGCATGAGAACCAGTATCTGTGGTCACACTTTGCGCCGACAGATGACGTACAGATGGAACTGGAGGACGAGAATTCGGATCTGCGCATCGTTTTCAACTTCAGGGACCCGCGGGACGTTCTGGTCTCATGGTTTCACTGGATGCACCCCAAGACCCCGCGCGTCATGCACAGGCACCACGCCTATATGAAGAAGGTCTACGCAGACTTTTCGGATGCCGAGCTGATCGATATCTTCATCCGCAATGACAAGTTCCGCCGAGACGAGTACAACCCCTTGGAGCACTTTCGCCTCTCTCGCGTCCTTTATTTCCATCCGGCCGTGTTGAACGTCCGGTTCGAGGACCTGATCGGTTCCGATGGGGGAGGGAGCGACGAGCGTCAACGGGAAACTGTCCGGCGTCTCCTGGACTATCTGGGCATGCCGGATGCCGATGGGACTACGGTAGACGTCTTCGACCGCAACAGTCCAACTTTCCGGGCGGGCCGAATCGGCGGGTACAAGGCGACTCTCACGGCGGAGCAATTGCGGCTCGTCAACGAACTGCACGGCGACGTGATCCGGCAGTACGGGTATGAGCTCGACAAGATCGAGTAGGTCGCGATGCGGCGTCGGAAAATCCCCTTTCTCAACCAGTTCCGATCATGGCGAAAGCGAGGCCGCAAGAGGCAGAAATTCGAATCGGCCATCCGTTGCTTCCGCGAGCTGTCCGCACGCGGGAACGGACGTTTTCCCGTACGTGACGAGGACCGGTACCCATGCCTGGACGACGCAACCCCGACTACGACGTTCGACCGGCACTACGTCTACCACACCGCCTGGGCCGCGCGGGTGCTGGCCAGAACCTGTCCGCCGGTTCACGTGGACATCGGCTCGTACATTTACTTCGCCACCCTTGTCTCCGCCTTCGTACCGGTGCGTTTCTACGACTATCGCCCAGCGCAGGTGGAGCTTCCGGGCCTGGAGACAGGGTTCGCCGATTTGCTCGCGCTGCCGTTCGAGGACGGTTCGGTCGCCTCGCTTTCATGCATGCACGTGGTGGAGCACGTGGGCCTGGGCCGCTACGGCGACACTCTGGACCCGGACGGTGACCTGAAGGCCATGGCAGAACTGACACGGGTACTTGCGCCAGGCGGCAATCTTTTGTTCGCGGTGCCCGTGGGCCAGCCGCGAGTGATGTTCAACGCCCACCGCATCTACGCGTACGAACAGGTCGTTAACGCATTCCCGAAGCTGGTTCTGGAGGGATTTGCCCTCATTCCCGAGGCTGGTCCGGATGGTCTCGTGTTCGGGGCGTCACCCGAGCGGGTGGCGGAGGAACGCTACGCCTGCGGCTGTTTCTTGTTCAAGCATCAACCGTGACAATGGCTTAGTTCGTACGGACTCGGATCTCGGATCCAGGGTTGGAGAATTTCCTGATCTGGGACCAGCAATGCACTTGGGCCATTGTCTCGAGCCGCTGAAGCCGCCTGATCAGCGCTTCAGCCACGTTGCGGGAAGCAGGTCGCGGGTGTTCAGGCTGTCAACGTTGAACCACTTCGCGGGTGCGACGACCGTCTTCCCCGGATTACGGTTGAGCCATGCGCCCCACCAGCTGAACGAGCTGTTGGCAATGATGTTGTGACGGCACAAACTCATCAGCATAAGGTCCTCGCAGTGCCTTTCCCCCATATTCCCCTCGACATAGACTGTAGGAAACGGAAAGCGCAGGTAGTCCTTCGTCCACATCGGATCGTCGGAGAACACGAACAGATGAGGGTGCGGCTCCCGCTCCGCGATTGCCTGTACTGCCCGCTCGTAGTACTCCACAGAGCACACGCCGTGCACTTGGTGGGTCGGGAGGTGTGTCACGTAATCGCCACGCCGCACATGGATGGAGACCGCGTTGACGCCTCCGATCAGGTCTGCCAACGCTGCATTCGCGCGATCCAGCGGGCGACGCAGGCTGAACTCATGCCGTAGGAGATCGGTGACATCGGCGAAGTACTTCTCACTCTGCCAGTAGCCCTCGAGCAGCAGATTGCCGTGGATGTCGAGGGCGCTGGCATCGAATCCGAACGAATGCTCCCGCACCACCGTGTGGGGGCCATGGGGGAGCACTCTTCTCAGCCAACGCGGCGCCCGGGCCTCCAGCAGCGCGCGGCGCCGAAAATGGCGCACCTCGGCATCGGTCGCGATCTCCGCTGAGATTTGAAATACGTCGAGCGCATATGTGCGCAGGCCATAGGTCGCGAAGCCGGTCAGGTCCAACTTCAGCGTCGTCTGACGAGCGCTGGCGATACGCCGAGCACAGGCATACTGGAACATCTGGTTCCCTAGGCCGCCGATGAGGTGGGTGATGACCAACAGGTGCAACCTGCAGCGGATTAGAGTCAGCCCTTGAGCCGCCAGTGCAACCACAACAAGGGGGCTTGGTACGTGGTCTCACAACCCTGTGCAACGCCGTACTGGGCGGCCGTCCCCGGTCTCAACCGGGCTCGTGCGGATGGGAGCGGCCAGCTGTGCAGCAGCGCTGACTTCAACTCCAGCCCCTGCCGGATTCGTCCATTCACCGGAGCAGCAGGCCAGCGAGTTGGCCGAACCTCATACGGAACCGGCGGTGCAGAAGCGCGGGTGGCGGTCGCTGGAATTCGGGAATCTCCAAGGTGTCCAGGTCATATGGATTGTAGGATTCTACCGGATCACGAGCGCGCGGCAGCAGGCACTCGACAAGGAGGGTAGTCTCATCCATAGATGTTGATCGAGAGAAGATCGGGGGCGACAGCACCCCGGATGTTTCAAGATGGCGTTGAATGCATCTCCGCCACGTGTCCCAACGAAGGCGCGATAAGATCGCAGGGTGATCCGCTGCACTCCCATTCGAGAGGTCGTCAACTCCTTGATTTCAATCCCCGACCAATGCTAGAGTCCCACGTTCAAGCATTGAACGCGCTGGTCGATAATCACCTACCGGGTTTTCATCGCCGAGATTGCATGCACGATACCGGGTGCTCGCCGCGGGCAGCCAGCACCTTGGTCACCACGTCGTCCTCGCGGTTGTGCGCCTTGGCGATGTATTCAATCCTTGCCCCTTGTTCAGCGACCAGTCGCTCGCCTGTGTCTGCCCTGTTTGGTTCCGGCTATGCCGGGTTAGGTTGTAGTGAAGTCCCCTACAGACGTTGTTCGGCCTCCCCAGTTCCGTAGCCGTCCAGCCCCGGTACTGTTCTACTTCTGTGTTCTATCGGTAGTGAGCTGACAAGCGTGCCGAAGGTTACGGTGCTGCTCCCGGCGTATAACGCCGGGACATATCTCGATGCTGCGATCGATAGCATCTGCAATCAAACATATTCCGACTTCGAGCTGCTCGTCGTGGACGACGGCTCCACAGACAGCAGTATCGGAAGACTCCAGATCTTCCGTGACCAACGGGTCCGGATTGTGCGAAACGACAGCAACCTCGGGTTGATTGCCACGCTGAATAGAGGCCTACGGGAGGCCAGGGGGGAATTCATCGCCAGAATGGATGCGGACGACATAGCCCATCCCCGGCGCTTGGAGCGGCAAGTGACCTTCCTAGACGAGCGCGCCAACATTGGCCTCTGTGGGACCTGGTTTCAGACCTTTGACGGCTATCCGCGACGGACTGTCCGTCCACCCACGGAGCCGGAAGAAGTGCACGCGCGACTCTTCGTGCAATCACCTCTAGGGCATCCAACCGTCATGTTCAGGAGACGTACGTTCGAAGAGTTCCGGCTAAGCTATGATGCAGCGTATCCTCACTGTGAGGATTACGAGCTTTGGACCAGGGCGGCGATGGTGACTCGCCTTGCCAACCTACCCGAAGTGCTTCTGAAATACCGTATGCACCCCGCCCAGGTGAGCAGCGCCAAGAGGGGCGAGCAAGAGCAGACCCTTGATCGGATTCGAGGTCGGCAGCTACGAAGACTGCACCCGGACGTGACGGCCCAGGAAGAAAGCTTCCACCTGGATCTGCTCGCACAAAGAAACCTTGTCGGTTCGGATGTGCTGAAACGGGTGGAAGAGTGGCTCCTTTTCCTGATCGAAAAGAACGAAAGGTGCCCGACGCCGCCGTTCCCCAGAACCGAGTTTCGGGCGCTCCTGAGGGAAAGGTGGCTCCAGATTTGTGCCGCCTACCCCGAACTGTCAGATGCCGTGACAGCTTTTCACCGCTCGCCTCTGAAAAGCGGCACTGCGGCTTTCGCGGTTGCTCGCACCCGTAAGCTCGCGGGTGACATATACAGAGCGCTTCACGGGATACGTTGATGGGCGGGCCTAGAGTCAGCGTGATTGTGCCCTGTTTCAACTATGGCCACCTTCTAGACGAGACCCTCTCGTCCGTCCAGAGCCAGTCGCTTTCCGACTTGGAGTGCATTGTCGTAGATGATGGGTCCACCGACTCGACACCCTGCGTTGCTACGAGGTTTTGCGACATGGATCCCCGGTTCTCCTACACGTTTCAGAACAATAGGGGGCTGAGCGCGGCTCGGAACGCCGGATTACGCTTGGCTAAGGGGCGATATATCCAACTTCTCGACGCCGATGATCTGGTTGCGGCCGATAAGCTGACGGTCCAGTCGAAGTTTCTGGATGAGCAGACTGACATCGCGCTTGTATACGGGCCCGTACGCTATTTCGAGAGTAGCCGGAAACGTGCTCCCTCTCGCAGGCCAGCCGGACGCGACGAGGAATGGATGAGAATGGGCCCGCTTGATGCGGAAGCCTTTCTTGCGGCAATGCTCGAAGGCAATATCTTCCCCGTGTGTGCGCCCGTCTTCCGTCGAGAGATAGTCGACCAGGTCGGTATCTTCGACGAGCAGCTTACATCGCACGAAGACTGGGAGTTTTGGCTCCGCGTGGCCTTTGCCGGCAACAGATCTTTTGGACTGGACGAGCCTCAAACCATGAGTCTCATCCGCGAGCATCCAGGCAGCATGAGCAAGAAGCGCATTACGATGTGGCAAACCAGAGTCGAGCTGAGGCGGCGTCTGGCAACGTGGGGTTTGCCCGAGTCTTTGCGGAGGAGGAATGAGGAGCTGATGTACCAAGAACAGTCTTTCCTTGGCATCGCGTACGTGAGGTCCGGAGCTCTGAGGCAGGGAATAGGCGAGTGTCTTCGAGGCTTCATGCGGTCCTCGGAGAAGGTGAGGCTCAGCAGGCGGTTGGCGCTAGGGCTGGCGCCGGACTGGTTGCGAAGGGCGGGGAAGCGTCTCTTCAGCCTTGAGAGCGTGCGCGCGAATCACGGGGCGTGATGAGCTAGCTGGTCGAAGCGCTGTTACCACCGCTCATATACCTGCGTCCCGTCCGGGTCTGTGGGGTGCGGCCCTTAACGGGAG
>Ga0209705_10002075_pt1 | contig 10732 bp, 13 predicted proteins | sample PPLLaktember2015_5_FD_187262 | JGI IMG/M metagenome (GOLD analysis project Ga0209705, IMG submission 187262) | Freshwater sediment microbial communities from Prairie Pothole Lake near Jamestown, North Dakota, USA - PPLs Lake P8 Core (1) Depth... | ecosystem: Environmental > Aquatic > Freshwater... | reverse complement strand
AGTGCCCGGTCGACCCAGAGGACATCATCAAAGAGGAGGCTGGTATGGTTGGATGGTGTCAGCCGCCGGAGGCTGAGGTCCGGCTGGTGTACCATGACCTTCCGGAGTTTCCCCACTTCTGAATACACGCCAAATCCTGTCATGTTCCTTCACGCACCCGGCCTTACTGATGTTCCGGCATCACCTTCGACAATTGCCTCGATCTCGGCAAGCGCCCCGATGGCCGCACTTTTCCCGGTCTTCTCCACAAAAGCACAGGCAGCCTCCACTTTCGGGCCCATGGAACCGGCCGGGAACGTGTGGTTTTTCAATTTCCCGGGTGTTGTCTCATGGATGAGCCGGGCAGACGGTTTTCCCCAGTCAAGATATACCCCGTTCACATCCGTTGCCATCACGAAGAGATCAGCCTTGATTTCCCGGGCAAGAAGCCCGCTGGCAAAATCCTTGTCGATGACTGCCTCAACTCCGGTCAGTTTCTGTCCATCACCCGGTTGGTACATCACGGGGATACCACCCCCGCCGGTACAGATAACGATTACTCCCTGTTCGAGCAGCCAGCAGATCGGGCGGATTTCAAAGATCTTCCGGGGCCGCGGTGAAGGCACGACCCGCCTGAAAAGTTTCCCGTCCTTGTGAAACACCCAGCCTTTCTCCGCTCCGATCCGGTCAGCATCGGTCTTTGCATACTGGGGACCGACAAACTTGGTGGGGTGGGTAAAGGCCGGGTCGGCAGGGTCAACCTCAACCATGGTAAGAATGGTAGCGAGCGGGACATCCCCGGGGAGCAGATTCCGGAGTTCCTGCTCGATCATGTACCCGATCATACCCTCCGTCTGGGCATCAAGGACATCAAGCGGGTAGGGTTCAACACTTGTGAATGCCGCAGCCTGCAGGGCGAGCAGCCCGACCTGGGGGCCGTTCCCGTGCGAGAGTACCAGTTCATGTGTCCGTGCAAGCGGTGCCAGTGCACGGGCAGCCGCACGGATATTGGCACGCTGGCGGTCGGCAGTCATGGGCTCGCCCCGTTTCAGGAGGGCATTTCCCCCGAGTGCGACTACGATCCTCATCTTATCTCCCTCATGCTCCGAAAGTATTTAATCGGATCTTCCGGGACTTTTACGGTGAGGAAGGATAAGGAGGTGATAGTCCCTTACACTCCCATCTTCACGGGCAGTTCCCTTGCCCAGGCTGCGATCGCTGTCCAGTCCCGGAAGTCACCGACCGGGGACTTCACCTTTTCTGTTATCCATTTCTGGAACCACGAGAGTTTTGTCAGGTCCAGGCGGCCGGCAAAGATTGTCGTTGCAACAGGCGTCAGGGGTTCTAGGGTTTTTTGTAGTTTTTTCATCGCGTTATCCCGGTCAGCAGGATCTTTTCCCAACGGTGCCAGACCAACGGCAAACGCAGCGACCGGTACTTTTGTAAGGGCGTCAAGGTATCTCCCGGTGAACTTCCCCATGTCGGCCATAATCTTTCCCATATAGAACGGAGCCCCGATTACGACTGAATTATAGCCTTCGAGAGACGACACTGACTTCATTTCGGTCACATCAACGAGATGTCCTGCGGCCCGGATTTCTTTTCCGATTGCCTGTGCAATTTCTGCAGTCGATCCCTTCTTCGATGCATATGCTATAAGGATACGTGCCATGAATTTCACCCGGACGGAGATTATGTGTCGGGGGATATAAAAAATGGTGGGCGCTTTTTCCTTCGGGCGGCAGCACCCTTTTCTCAGGTTCACCCGAGTCGCCGGATAAAAACAGTGCAGGCGGTTCCATGAATGGTAAGAAGAAAAATCAAAATCCAGTCACCGACAACCCGTTCAGGTGTCAAGTATACATGACCGCCGGGGAGAATCATTCTCTGGTAGAGAAGACCCGGGAAGTATATACCGCACAGATCGTGTATGAGGGCGGGTATGCAAGGACCGGGGGCTTCGTTGATGAGAGTCATTACCGGTCTTCATTCATTTTTATCGTTCTTATGAACGAATTATTTATGTAATGGCCTGCAATCCCCTACCTGAGTGGGAAATGAGAAAAACTTCTGATTTGGTAGATGAGATGCTTGCAGAAGCAAAAAATGCCTGGCTTGTCGCAATTGCTGTCGGTTTTGAAAATGAGACAAAATTTGTATTCAGTTCACGAAGGCACCCGCTTGAAGAATTGGATCAGTTAGTAAAAAAGGGTGGATCTCCCATAGGATTGCTGCGATTTTATAAGGAGAATTCTACTGTTCAGGGGTCATATCGCCCGTTCAAGGAATATGAGAACGAGGAATGGGTAAAAAAATATCTTGCCGGCCTTCTGGAAAATACCGGGGAAATCATTGAGTTAAGCCGGCAAAAAACATAGTTTCCCTGCGGCTTCCTGAAAAAAATTGAACCGGACCAAAAATCCGGCTATGTTTTATGTACCAGATGGACTTCTGTATCGGTTATGTCGTAGATAATATCCTTATGTTCCTGCTGCAGCTGCCGGAGATCTTTCAGGATATCCTGCAACTGGTACTCGTTGTCCCTTCGCGCGATCATATACGGAGTGTTCGGTCGGGGGTTTTCCGGCGTGATGGCAAGAAGCTCACAGGTTGTGCGCTGGTGACTGATCTGGAACCGGGAAATTTTGTCGAGATCGATGGATTGGGACACCCCTGCCAGGAACGTCCCCGGCTGCATGAATTTTACCAGAACGCTCATGCAAATCCCCGCCCGGCCCGGTGTTCAGCGTTCGCGGCCTTCATCCTAATAGTCACCCATTCCCGGGGGCATCCCGCCCGGCCCGCCGGGGGGCATACCACCGGCAGGCCCGGCTGCCTTTGACGATGCGATAACATCGTCTATGCGCAGGATCATGACCGCAGCCTCGGCAGCGCTCATTATTGCCTGCGTTTCACCCGCAGGGGTTCAACGATGCCTGCCCTGAGCATGTCAACCGGTTTTCCCTCGTAGACATCAAGTCCGAAGGTCCTGTTGCCGGCTTCGTGTGCTGCCCGGATCGCCACGATCATGTTGATGGGATCGAGCCCGGCGTTCTCGGCAATGGAACGCGGGATGATCTCGAGTGCCGATGCAAATGCCTCGATCGCAAGCTGAACTCGGCCCCCGACTGTTGATGCATAGCGCCGCAGCTGGAGCGAGAGCTCGACTTCGGGAGCGCCGCCGCCTGCGACAATTTTTTTGTCCTTTATGACATCGCTGACAACCATCAGTGCATCATGCATGCCACGTTCAAGCTCATCGATCACATGCTCTGAACCGCCCCGGATGATGATCGAGACCGCCTTGGGGTTTTTGCATTCCGAGACATAGATCATCTCCTGGCCGGAGAGCTTCTTTTCCTCCACACGACCGGCAGCCCCAAGATCACCGGGGGTGATGACATCAATGCTGTTGATAATCGTTGCTCCGGTGGCACGTGCAAGGTTTTCGATATCGCTCTTCTTTATCCGGCGTACGGCAAAAATGCCGGCTTTTGTGAGGTAGTGCTGGGCAGTGTCATCGATACCTTTCTGGCAGAACACGACCGTTGCCCCGCTTGCCACGATCTTGTCTGCCATGGTATGGACCATCTGTTCATCCTCATCGAGAAATGCCTGCACCTGGTCGGGCCGCGAGATATTGATCTTCGCGTTGACCTCCGTTTTTTTGTACTCAAGCGCAGCGTTGAGGAGGAGGACTTTAGCGTTCTTCACAACTTTTGGCATTCCCGGATGTGCCCGTTCCTTGTCGATGACCATGCCTTCGATGATCTCGGTATCCTCCACTTTCCCGCCAACTTTTTTCTGTACATTCACATGCCCGATATCCACGGTACCGTCCGGATCCGCAACCATCGTCACCGCCCGCACGACAATACCACAGAGCAGACCTTTGTACGCCTCGGCACCCTTGCCGCTGATTGCGGTTTCCGCAACGTTTGTCAGCATTTCAGTATCGGTCGGTTTGACGCTCATTGCAATGGTGGAAAGGATTTCCAGTGCTTTTACCGCAGCCTGCTGGTATCCTTCGGCAATAACGGTCGGGTGAACATGCTGGTTGAGCAGACCTTCCGCGTTCTTTAAGAGTTCCGCAGCAATAACGACTGCCGTGGTCGTTCCGTCGCCGACTTCATCGTCCTGCGTCTTTGCGATCTCGACCATCATCTTTGCTGCAGGGTGTTCGATGTCCATCTCCTTGAGGATGGTGGCGCCATCATTGGTGATGACAATATCCCCCATGCCGTCGATAAGCATCTTGTCCATGCCTTTTGGCCCGAGTGTTGACCGGACTGCATTTGCCACCGCTTTTGCAGCGGCGATGTTGCTGTTCTGGGCTTCCTGCCCGCGGTTCCGTGTCGTTCCCTGCCTGAGAATTATTATAGGCTGTCCGCCAAGCTGTTGTGACATTTCATTCCTTGTTGTTATTTTCGTTATTCATATTCCGGCAAAGCCGTTCATACCCCCTGTTTCATACGCATCGCGGGACCAGGGGTCCGGATACTCCGGATTTACGCGGCAGACTGTATGTATCGTGCAATCATCGCCAAGCCGTGATGGGCTATCATTGTTCCGTGGCATCATATCTCTATCTATGGTCCGGGATGTTTTTTGGCCATTCAGGCAAAAATTGCTGGGGAGACAGGAAATGTTTTCTTCAGCATGCCCTCCCCGACTCCGGAATAACGGGTAAGGCTGTTCATCGAAGAGCTGGTTTTTAAATAAAACTCACAACCCTTATCTGGTACTATCACGAAACTGCAGGCAGATTCCCATGCAGAGTCAGCATTTCCCCCTCAACACCCTGTTCAAGCCATCGCCTTCGATGAAGATATGGTTACGGGTCAGCATCGCCCTCGGTATCGGCATCGTCCTGCTCTTCTCCTACGTGCCTGCAGCGCTGTTCTCTGGCATGCCTCCTGTGTTTTCGGTCGCAATCCTCGGGGGAACTTTTCTCCTCTATGCCCTGCTCTGGTACTGGGTCGGCCTTTATTACGAGAGCATGTTTTACGAGCTCCGCGAGGATGAGATTACCTGGAAACGGGGCGTCTGGTTCCGGGCAACCGGGATCGTTCCCTATAACCGTATCACCAACCTCGACGTCCGGCAGGGGCCGTTCATGCGGTTTTTGGGGATCTCGAACCTCGCTATCCAGACCGCAGGCTACTCCGGGCAGGCCGTGCCGGAGATCCGGATCGAGGCTATCGAGCACGCAGAGGAGCTCCGTGAGTTGATACGGTCGATGGTCCGTGGTGCGCCGGCACAGGGTAACGGGACCGGGAGCGGTACTCCTTCACCCGTCAGCAGCAGATCTCCTGTCGACCAGCAAATCCTTGCAGAGCTGAAGAGCATCAGGTCTCTTCTCGAGAAACGCTGAAACCTGCGTATTCCTGCACTGCATTACGCCAAGAGAATAATCCTGAAGTAAAATATTCCGCTCAAAACCTTTTTCTCCGGGGGTCATATCAGGATACGGTATCGGTTGTTTCCATCCCCGAACCATATGTTCATGGATCGTGAACCGCTGGATCACTCCTCACTTTAAGATGTCAGCACCCCACGTAGTGTTCAATAGTGCGCAGACTGATGCAAAGCAGATTTTTCGGCGTCAGCTCGATCAACAGGAGAAACTGATTACTATTATGCAACCTTCAGAAAACAGTGCATCAGAAGATCGGATTATGGCTCTGGAAAAAAAGGTACGGGAAATGGAAACCCTGTCCACGGGACTGATCAACGAGATGCAGGATCTCAAGTCGGACTTCAGGATGATGTCCAGGGAGGCCGGCGAACGCAGCCGTCAGCACCCTGAGCCGGTGTCGATCATCCGGGACCCGGCATCTCCAGCGGTGGCAGATCCGTCCACAGAGATGTCCGTTTCCGATCCATCTGGAAATGGAACGGTATTCCGTACTCAAGGCGCACGCCAGCCGGGTATCCCAGCTGCCCCGGCAGAGGCCTCAATGGCCTCGATCATGCAATCCGATGGCACGATGAAATTCGAGATCCGCCGCGGGGCTGCGAGCCCTATTGAGTCATCCGCGGGGTATGGGCCAAAGAGAATGGCACATCTGTCGGGGAAAAACAGGACCCTCTGATCTGCCCTTTCCCGGACCACGCAGTTCAGGCTTTTCATGTATTAAGAGTTTGATCGACCATGCAGCGGATCGGCAAAGGCATTCTCTTTTAGCTTTCAGGTTACGTGTCCCCCCATCAGGAGTTGACTTCCTTCCTCTGTTTCCACCTGGATAAGGGCAGGGGGGCTGAGAAAGTAAGGTTAAGGATGCGATCACAGCTACTGGCACACCAATCACTTTTTTATATTTACTGTCTGACCTTAATTGTGGACTTTTACGATGTTTGGATGGTGTCGGATTGGAGGGCGTACTTTTCTGACCGGAGCCGGGTTTTTACTACCGGAACAGACAAATGGCATGTGCCTTGTCCAGTAACCTTATGCTCCGGGGAACATCATGTGATAGAAGATGGCTGATAAAAAGTATGAATCACTGAAGATTGAAAACATCGTTGCATCCGGAGTTGTTGCCGAGTCCATCGATCTCGTTAAGTTTTCAGAAAATGCCGGGAACTGCGAACTCAACAAGAAACGGTTCCCCGGTGCCGTATTCCGGATCGCGGATCCCAAGATCGCGTGCCTGGTCTTTTCATCGGGCAAGATAGTACTCACCGGTATCCGTAACCAGAAGGCACTTACCGATGGGCTTGCTATCGTCATCAAATCCTTAAAAAAGGTGGGAATCGAACCCCTCAAAGAGCCTAAAGTTGCGATCACCAATATGGTCTGTTCCTATAATCTCGGCAAATACATCAATATCAACAAGTTAAGCGTTACGCTCAATCTCGAAAATATCGAGTACGAACCCGAACAGTTCCCCGGGCTGGTATACCGGATCAAAGATCCGAAGATAGTCGTTCTCATCTTCTCTTCAGGTAAGCTAATCCTTACTGGCGGCAGGAACCTTGACGATATCAAAAAAGGGCTTGACACGCTTGAAGAGAAGCTCGCGACCGTCCTGTAACCGGGAAAATATTTTTATAGTACTGATACGAAGAAGATCGCATCGCAATATACCGTGATGAGTGCGGGTTGCATCACTGATTTATTATCTTCAGTTCGCACCATTGCCTGTTCCCACGGAAACTTGGGGATTGCGTGCAACGCACCGTGCCACAATAAAGGTTATGAAGTGGTGCTAACCTCCGCAACCTCGAATAAAAAGCATTAACCATTCAGCGCACCAGTAAGAGACTGGTGATGCTTCTGGAACGACAGCCCGTTAAATCCCGCATCCTTCGCTCCCTGGGATACGACGAGAGCACGAAAATTCTGGAGATCGAATTCCAGACAGGACTTGTCTACCAGTATGCTGGTGTTCCGCCAAAAGTGTACCGGGAACTTATTCGTTCGGACGAGATTGGAAAATACTTTACCGACAAGGTCCGGAACCGGTTCCGGACAAAACAGATTGTCGCATAAATGCCATCTCCGGCTGTCCCGTGGGAAATACAGTTTTACTTAATCACCTGGCGCAGAAGTAACCGATGATGGGCTTGTGTTTTGCAAATACCTCACATGCCGGACAATAGCAGTTTACTGTTTTACCTTTGACGAATCCGATGATTTGCCCCGAACACAGAACAGTGCATTCGGTGATGATTCTGAAAGGGTGCCGGCCTTATATTTCGGACACGATCCACAATATTTTTTGCATATCTGCTGGTTTTCAACGGTATCATCTACCATTGTAGTTTCATCAAGTGTTTTCATGGTACTATTCAACCACGAAATATTCTGGCGAAGATATAATACTACCCTTACTCCGGAGATTTTCCGATTCCTGTGACCAGCGTGCTGAACTCGGGCAATTATATTAAAGGAAAAGGAGGTTCAGTAGAAACGGGCATGAACAGAGTGTTCGCACCCAAACCATGAAAATCATTAAACCATGCAATTTCAGGAGTATCTCCAGCTTCAGGGCCTCTCCGAGGCACGGCGGGGGAGTGCGGTGTTTTGCATATACACCTACAGACAGCGATCCGCCCCCCGCGGCGCTTCAATGAGCTGAAATTTCCTTCCCCGGCCTCTCAAGAGCCTGTTACGGATGCCTGTCAAACCTTCACAATTGTATATGGTTTTGGTGAGAGCCATTCCCGTTCATGCCCGTTTCTGCAAAGCCAAAAAGGATACCTTTTTTGGATATCCTCAGGAACAAAGTATTTCTCGGCTAAGGGAAAATGTTAGAAAAACCGGTGCAAAAACAGGAGGAACAGTTGGGATGGAAGAGGCAGTCATTACCGAACATGCGGGAACCCGGAAAGGACCGATTACGGGATTCTACCAGTACAGCCGGGAGGGTATACGGGTGCTGGATGGCGGAAAAACCTTAAAAAGGCTCTATATCTTCGGTCCGTCTGCTGACATGATGACGGAACGCGATATCGTCCTCTCTGACAAGATCCTCAAACGGTTTATGTTCGATCAGAACGGGATGCTTGAAGAGACATTCTCGTTCGGGCAACATCCACGGACATTCAGGTATGAAAGTGGCGGACGGCAGATAGCAGTACGGGAAGGTGGACAATATGGTGCAGTGAGCAAAATCTTCACCTTTGATCGTAATGGGATTACCGAGACCGCATGGGGGAGGGAGGGTGAAGTTGAACGCGTCTATATCTTCGATGAAGGTAATGATGCGATAACGGAACGGGCCGCGGGGTGGTACGGCCCGGTGAGAAGGACCATGGTGTTTGAGGGAATTGATGCGTCCGTATTCCGGGAACCGGAGGCCTTCCTTCAGTTTATAATGTTCACAGAACCTCGTGAAGGAGAGGCAGATGCCACGGGTAGTGTGGAGCCTGGCAGCGATTATGAAGGCGGATCACCACCTGCCCGCAACAGATTTGCATTTACGGGAAAAAGACGCCTGCCATCTGATACCGATAAGGATAAGGGAGGGAAGGGGGGAGATACCCGGATAGATTTCATTCCTGACGGGGACACATCTGCAGGTGAAATCCTGAATGAGAAGCCCCGGCGGAAAAAGCAGTGAGATTTCCTCTGCCGAACGCCGTTCAGAGCGACAATCCTGACGTGATCCACACTGTCGTCCACCAGAAGCTGGTGTGGACACAAGCGTTGGCTGTCGAAACTACAAATTGATGAATTTCTCTCTCTCCTTTTTTATTTTGTAAAAGTTATCAGAATTGTCCAATATGAGAATCCGGTGCCGGAACCGGAATGGATGGTCATTGCCGGTTACCCAGCTTCTGCAGCAGTAACGCCTGGGTGACGATCATCCGTTCCAGTTCGCTGATAGCGACACTCTCATTGGCCCCGTGGATCCGGGACTGTTCATGGTCTTCGCACCCCCAGAGGACAAACTCTGCTTCCGGGACAGCCCGTCTCAGCACATTCAGGAGCGGGATCGAACCTCCGGCCCCGGACTCCTGCACCGGCCGCCGGTAGACTGCTCCCATGACCTCACGTGCTGCTTCATAACCGTGGCCGCCCGTGGGACAGATAAAACCAGAGGAAGAGTGTACCTCGCTTATCTCCACCCGGGCGTGCCATGGGACATGAGCCCGTAGGTGATCTGCGAGAAGCTGGACTTCATGCTTAGCGTCTGAGCCGGGTGCAATGCGCAGGCTGACCCGGGCTCGAGCCTGCGGGATAAGGATGTTCGAAGCGTCCCGGACGGCAGGTGCATCGACCCCGATGACCGTGACCGACGGTTTTGACCAGAGCCGGGAGCCGATAGACCCGGTCCCGATGGTTTCCACGCTTTCAGGCAGGCCGGAAAGTCGCCGGTAGAGAGGTTCCGGGAACTCTGCACCGCGCCAGGAATATGACGAAAGTCCGGCAATGGCAACATCGCCCTGCCTGTCATGAAGCGTGGCGAGCATCCTGATGAGTGCGACCAGGGCATCGGGGGCCGGACCCCCGAACACTCCCGAATGAACTGCATGGGCAAGAGTCCTGACCGTGACAACACAGGAGACCTCGCCTCTCAGCGTGGTGCTCAGGACCGGTTCACCGGGGATCAACTTTCCCATATCCGTGATGATGAACAGGTCGCACCGGAACAGTTCCGGATGAGCTTCGACATACGCATGGAGGTGGCTTGCCGTCTCCTCTTCGCCCTCGATGACTACTTTTATGCCGACCGGATATTTTCCGGAGAGTGCCCGGATGGTGGCAGCGATGGTGGCAATTCCCGACTTGTTATCGGCAGCCCCACGCCCGTAAAGACGGTCGTTTTTGATCACCGGGGTCCACGGGTCAGTCTCCCACTCCTCGTCCTCCCGTGCCGGCTGCACATCATAGTGGGCGTAGAACAGCACGGTTGGTGCTCCGGGTGGAGCCGGTATCTCACCGGTTACTGCAGGATACCCCCCGGGAATTTCCAGCAGGCGGGCACCTGGCAGGCCATACCGTTTCAGGAGGTCTGCGGTCAGTTCCGCCACACGGAAGACCGGTTCCGGCGGGTATCCCGGAAATGCAACCGAGGGAACCGAGATGAGTTCTTTGAGATCACCGATGACATCGGGCAGGAAAGTCCGGACCTTCATCACCATTGCATCGACATCAGCGGGATTCAGTGTATCGCGTACCATGTTCTGAACAGAGATAGGTCGTGAATGCAGATGAATTCTTTTTTGAATAACCTGACCAGTCTATGAAATGGGCCGGATGATATGCCTGAATATTCTCCTGAATCTGATCACAGGACCGGCA
>Ga0209705_10002074_pt1 | contig 10732 bp, 9 predicted proteins | sample PPLLaktember2015_5_FD_187262 | JGI IMG/M metagenome (GOLD analysis project Ga0209705, IMG submission 187262) | Freshwater sediment microbial communities from Prairie Pothole Lake near Jamestown, North Dakota, USA - PPLs Lake P8 Core (1) Depth... | ecosystem: Environmental > Aquatic > Freshwater... | reverse complement strand
GTCCATACATACCTCCCGTGGAAACGGCCTGACAGTGATCAGGCTAGCTAAATATCCATCAAGGCTGCGAACATTCTTACTCCAAGGGAATAAAAAAGGTGTAAAAACTGGAGCTTCGCCGCAGTAGTCGCCGCGTTGGGTCAGTTGCTGCGTGGCGGGAAGTACACAAGTGAATTCAGCTACGACGACGTGGCCAAGCTTGCCCAGGGTGCGCATGGCCAGGACGGCTTCGGGTATCGCGGGGAGTTTTTGACGTTGGTGAATCTGGCGAAGTCGTTAAATAGTGGAAACAGGCAGGTGCCGCGTTGACGTTCGTCCCCGGTGTGGCGGCTACGGGTCGAGGTTATTTCAACCGCGGTCCTGGGGAGGGAAATGCCCGATACCGGAAGTTGGGCTGAACCGCGACCACGTCGGTCGCACCGGCCGCGCGGACTTGCGCCGCGGATGGCGACCGGTCCGGTGCAAACCGGAGCAGGAAGAGATCTGCGGAAACCGGTGTGACGGCCAAAACGCCGTGCGCGCGATAGCGCGTCAGCAGGGCCGCCGCATTTACGCCGGGCCGGACCGTAACCAGCCATTCTCCCGGCACCTGATCTTGCTCCGCTGGCGACATGGGCAATTCGGTCACGACAGTGCTACTGGCAGGAGGCGATGCGGCGCCATGCTGGCAGGCCAGGATCAGGCTGGCGAGCGCGGGCACCACCCAAACCTGCCAGCGCCGATCCGCCATCACTTACTGCACCACGGCGGCCAGCCCGGTCGGGGCCTGAATGTAGCTGAGCGAGCCGAACGCATCGACCGCGCGCCCGGTTACGGTGATGTTCGCAAGCGCCGGCACGCTGCGGCCGCCGTTTTTGATGGCGGCAACGGTGTCGGCGTAGGTATAGGACGGATTGAAAGACATCAGCAACGCCGCCACGCCGGCGGTATGCGGCGTGGCCATCGACGTCCCATTGATGACGAGAGTGGCGCTGGTACCCGGCACGAGGCTGTCGGTCGTCATCCAGAAAACCCCCGGACCACGCAGAACGTTGGTGGCATTCGTGCGTAACCGAAACCCGAAGCTGCAATTCGGATTCGCGCAGCTGCTGGTAGTGTCGGTATAGGTGTAGATCAACAGGGCGTTGGAATTCGAATACGAATACAGCGCCGTCCCGCCCGGCCCGAACGGATCACCGCCGGTGGTCTTGCGGGCGATATCAATATAGTCCAAACCGGTTTCCAGATAGGCGCGTACAAAGAACTCCGTCCGCCAGGCCGTTGCACCGGTGAAGTCGTAGGTACGATAGGCGACATCGCTGGCGTTGTTTGCGTAGGTGCCACTGCTGCACCAGTTTGCCGGATTCACCAACATCGGTGTCGTCTCGCCGAGCCCAAGCGGATCACAGTCGACCGTCGTCCAGGCACCGCCGCGGGTCCAGGTGCTGAAATCCTCTTCGATGTGGATACCGGCCCACGCGCTCAGCACGTTGGTCCCCGGCGCGCCCACGTCGACGGTAGTGCTGCCGTAGTTCGAGAAGCCGGCGAGATCGAATGCCTGATCGAGTGCTGCGACACACACCAGGTTGTCATGGGTGTAGTTGCACGGGTAGGCGGCCGTCGTATCGTTGTTCGCCGAATCGTTGCCGGCGGCAACCACCACCACCACGCCGGCGTCGCGCGCAGTCGTTATCGAATCGCTGAATGCCTGGTCAAACACGGGACCGCCGAGACTCATGTTGATAACCCTGGCGCCTTGGGTCACGGAAAAATTGACGCCCGCGACCACCGATGCCGTGGTTCCACCGGATGCAGACAACACCCGGACCGCCATGATCCGTGCCTGCCAGCACACCCCCGAGCCGGCAATTCCGTTGTTGCCACTCGCGGCAATCGTCGCCGCCACGTGAGTACCGTGACCATCGGCATCGGCTGGCAGCGGATCATTGTCGCTGTTGACGAAATCAAAGCCATGGTTGGGATAGCTCGCGCCTCCATCCCACATGTTGGCCGCCAAATCCTGGTGCAGATAATTGACGCCGCTGTCGACTACCGCCACCACCACTGCCCGGCAATCGGTGATGTGGTCCCAGGCCGATTCAACGTTCATGTCGGCGCTGGCGATGCCGGGGTTGTTCGTAGTCCAGCTTCCGCCGGTCACCTGTTGTGCGGTGTTGCGGAATCCCCATTGCTGACCGTAGAGCGGGTCATTCGGCGCCGCCATGGCTTTGTAGATGTAATTCGGCTGCACATACTCGATCGCAGGATCCTGGGCGAATGCCTGCATTGCCTGTTCAACGGATTGCCCCGGCGGCAACTTGGCGTGCATGACTCGCAGACCGCCGATGGTATGCAGCTCCTGCAACCTGAGGCGCGCCATCAGATCCTGGCGCGTTGCGACGCCGACGGTCGGCCGGTACTTGATCAGCACCTCACCTTCGACATAAGCCGAACGGTCCTGGCTGGAGGTCTGCACTTGAGTGCCGGCGGGCGAGGTATGGACCGAGGTGCGACTGCCGGACAGGCCTTCCAGGCTCCGGGATTTTGACGGCGAAACCCAGGCGGAGGCTGACGTCACGAAGACGATCGCGACGACGCCGGTAACCAGGGCAACGGATCGAATCGCGGAAGTGTGCATGGCGGCTCCTTGAATTCTTCTGTGATGGGGATGCTCAGTATCAAGGTACGACGACTTGAATCTCGGCCGAAGGCACGCTGCCGGCCGTATTCAGCGTCGAATAGGCGGCAACCTTGACGTAGTAAGTGCCGGAAACCAGCGTCAGCGTGGTCGTAACCGGGGACGTGGGACCACTGGCATAAGGCACATCTACCGGCGTCGCACTCCCTATCGCAAAATTCGGGGTAGTGCTGTAGTAGAGCCGGTAACCGCCGCCCGTGCGATTAACGGCCGCTTCGTGGTTGGCCGACCAGGAAATCACAACATTCCTCTGGCTGCTCGGTGGGGGAGTGCCGCCACCTCCCCCGCCACCACCGCAACTCGTCAGCAGCACCAGTCCACAGCACAACGTGGCGTTTCGAAACCACTTTTTCATTCTGCTCGATCCAGGCATGACTCTTCACCCGTTTGGTATTTTTTCCTCGCGGCACAATAATGCACGCGTCAAACTTAAAAATAAAAAAAATAAAAAGGCCCGGTTGCCCGGGCCTGAGTGTTACAGCCAATACTACTTTTTCTTCTTCGCTTTCGGTGCTGACTTTTTCTTCGGTGCCGCCTTCTTGGCTTTCTTCGGTGCTGCCTTCTTTACTGCTTTCTTCTTCGGCTTCGGTGCGGGCTTTTTCTTGGCAGCGGGCTTCTTCGCGGCCGGCTTCTTGGCCGCCGGTTTTGCCGCAGGCTTGGCGGCCGGCTTGGCCGCCGCTTTCGCGGGCGCCTTTGCCGGTTTGGCGGGTTTGGCCGGTTTGGGCGGTGCGCTCTTGGCAGCGGCGGCCTGGGCGGCCGACATGGCGGCGGCGAGCGGCCGCATCTGCACTTCGATGATGTCGGTGACGTTCTTGAAGATCTCGTTCACCGAGCCGGTACCGCGCACGGTGCGCAGCTTGCCCTGCGCCTTATAGTAGGTCACGAGCGGCGCGGTCTGCTGTTCGTACACCTGCAGGCGGCTGCGCACGGTGTTCTCGTTGTCGTCCGAGCGGTGCGCGAGGTTCGAACCGCACTTGTCGCATTTGCCCGGGGACTTGGGGGCCGAGAAATAGATGTTGTAGATCGCGCCGCACGAGGCGTTCGAGCAGGTGCGCCGGCCGGTGAGGCGCTTCATCAGCACTTCGGTGTCGACGTCCACCAGCAGCGCCAGCTGCAGCGGCTGACTCAAGCGCGCCAGCATCGCATCCAGCGCCTGCGCCTGCGGGATGTTGCGCGGGAAACCGTCGAGAATGAAACCGGCGCGCGCGTCCGGCTTGGACAAACGCTCCTGAATCATGCCGAGCACGACGTCGTCGGACACCAACTGCCCGGCGTCCATCGCCGCCTTGGCCTTGCGGCCCAGCTCGGTACCGGCCGCAACGGCGGCACGCAGCAGGTCACCCGTGGAAATTTGTGGAATTTTGTACTTTTCGATCAGCAGCTTGGACTGCGTTCCCTTGCCGGAACCCGGCGCTCCCAGTAGTACGATTCGCATGGTTGTTCTCGCTTTGTTTCGCTGATTGTTTTACGGACCGGATGAGCTCCTCCCCTCCGGACCCGGCTGATGCCGGGTTAAACTAACTCCTGCCCATGGTGGCGTCAATGGCTTCGAGGGCTGAAAATCCGCGCGTCGATGGATTTCATCCCGGCACACACGCACCGTATAATCGCCGCTGCAAACCGGCCGGCAACGGGTAGAATCACCCGCCGAACCGCCCTCCGAAGCGATTTCCAGACAGGCCACCCCGATCGCAATGCACGACAAGATACCCGATTTTACCGATACGGAACTGTGGGTCATCCGCCAGGCGGTGTCCGAACGCTTCCGCAAGGAAGTCGACATCCAGCAGGCCGATGCCGAGCTGCGGCTCGACCCGGGTGACCGCGAATTGACGCTCTGCCCGGTGGTTTACTGGCGCGAAGACAAGGCGCAGTTCGTCATTTTCAAAACCGGCGCGCAGACTTACCGCAACCAGTTCTTCTACAGCGTGCGCGAGCAGTACGGTACCGGGCGCGACGAGTACACCGACATCGGCGAGTGCGTCATGACGCTGCTGCAGGTGCAGGCCGACCACGCGACCAAGAACGCCCTGAACCCGGCAACGAACTAATTTTTCCTTCAACCCTCCGTCATTTTCATTCCAGAGAGACCCAACCATGGCCACCAGCAAGAAGAAACCCATGAACGCCTTTTACGCCCAGTCCGGCGGCGTGACCGCCGTCATCAACGCCTCGGCGTGCGGCGTGATCGAGACCGCGCGCAAGCACAAGAACAAGATCGGCAAGGTGTACGCCGGCCGCAACGGTATCATCGGTGCGCTCACCGAAGATCTGATCGACACCAGCAAGGAGTCCGTCAAATCGGTCGCGGCGCTGCGCCACACCCCGAGCGGCGCGTTCGGCTCCTGCCGCTACAAGCTGAAAAGCCTGGATGCCAACCGGCGCGAGTACGAGCGTCTGATCGAGGTCTTCAAGGCGCATAACATCGGCTACTTCTTCTACAACGGCGGCGGCGACTCGGCGGACACCTGCCTCAAGATCTCGCAGCTCGGCGAATCCATGGGCTATCCGATCCAGGCGATCCATGTGCCCAAGACCGTGGACAACGACCTGCCGATCACCGACAACTGCCCGGGCTTCGGCTCGGTGGCCAAGTACATCGCCGTGTCGACGCGCGAGGCGTCCTTCGACGTCGCCTCGATGGCAAAGACCTCGACCAAGGTGTTCATCCTCGAAGTCATGGGCCGGCACGCCGGCTGGATCGCGGCCGCCGGCGGTCTCGCCTCCACCAAGGACACCGAGATCCCGATCGTGATCCTGTTTCCGGAAGTGGCCTTCGACAAGGACAAGTTCCTCGCCAAGGTCAACGCCAATGTGAAGAAATACGGCTACTGCACCGTGGTGGTGTCGGAAGGCGTTAAGAGCCCGGATGGCAAGTTCCTCGCCGACCAGGGCCTGCGTGACGCCTTCGGTCATGCCCAGCTCGGCGGCGTAGCGCCGGTGGTGGCCTCGATCGTCAAGGAAGGCCTCGGCCTCAAGTATCACTGGGGCGTGGCGGATTACCTGCAGCGCGCCGCGCGCCACATCGCCTCGAAGAGCGACGTGGACCAGGCCTACGCCATGGGCAAAGCGGCGGTCGAGCTGGCCATCAAGGGCCACAACTCGGTGATGCCGACGGTGGTGCGCAAATCGAGCAAGCCGTACAAGTGGGTCGTCGGCGTGGCGCCGCTGGACAAGGTGGCGAATGTCGAAAAAATGATGCCCGCCGACTTCATCACCGCGGACGGTTTTGGCATTACCGCCAAGTGCCGCACCTATCTGGAACCGCTCATCAAGGGCGAAGACTATCCGCCGTACAAGGATGGCATGCCGCAGTATGTGCGCCTCAAGAATGTGGCGGTGAAGAAAAAGCTGCCCGGGTTCAAGGCGTAACCGGACTGGCCCTATATATTAGGGAATCCTTAAATCCATCGTTGCCTGGGCGCGGGACATATGACGTATCGGCACATAAAAATTAGTAATTTGCGCCCCCGCGCCCTTGCAGCGATTCTTTCGCCGCGATAGGGGCATGACACTCGACAAGGCCAAGGAGTTGTTGCTGGTACAGACCGGATTCGGCGGGTTTTACAACGCCAATTCCGTCAAGCTGATTCTGGCCGAGGTCACGCGCGAACACGGCCAGGCGGCCGTGGACCAGCTGATCCGCGAGTGCGAGCTGGAGCGGGTTTTCGGATTCACGCCCGGGACACGCTTCGATGGCGGGTTGGCCATCAAACCGAAGCAATAAATAAGAAGTTACTCAGCAGCGAAGTACGGTAACGATGTAACAGTTCTTGATGCGCACGTGCTACACCGGATTTCGGGTAATACGGGCGTCCACACTTGGGGAGGAGTAATCATGTCTGACAGTCTGTTGTTTGCACTTCTGTGCGCCGGCGCGGCAATTCTGTACGGCGTATTTTCATACCGCTGGATTCTGGCCAAACCCGCCGGTAACGCGCGCATGCAGGAAATCGCGGCCGCCATCCAGGAAGGCGCTTCCGCCTACCTCAATCGCCAGTACACCACCATCGGCATCGTCGGTGCCATTCTGTTCGTGGTGATTTACTTTGCGCTCGATTCCCTGACCGCCATCGGTTTCGCGGTCGGTGCGCTGCTCTCCGGCATGACCGGCTACATCGGCATGAACATCTCGGTGCGCGCCAACGTGCGCACCGCCGAGGCAGCGAAAGACGGTCTGAACGCGGCGCTCCAGATCGCATTCCGCGGCGGCGCCATCACCGGCATGCTGGTCGTGGGCCTGGGGCTGGCGGGCGTAACCGGTTACTACGCGGCGCTCCAGTACTACCTGCCCGGCACCGATCCGGTGAAGCCGCTGATCGGCCTGGCCTTCGGTGGCTCGCTGATCTCGATTTTCGCACGCCTCGGCGGCGGCATCTTCACCAAGGGCGCGGACGTCGGCGCCGACCTGGTGGGCAAGGTCGAAGCCGGCATCCCCGAGGATGACCCGCGCAACCCGGCGGTGATCGCCGACAACGTCGGTGACAACGTCGGTGACTGCGCCGGCATGGCCGCGGACCTGTTCGAGACCTACGCCGTGACCATCATCGCTACCATGCTGCTCGGCGGCCTGATGCTCAAGGGCTTCGACAACGCCATCCTCTACCCGCTGGTGCTGGGCGGCGTTTCCATCCTGGCATCGATCGTCGGCACGTTCTTCGTGTGGGCGATCAAGGGCGGCAAGATCATGAACGCCCTGTACCGCGGCCTGATCGTGGCCGGTGGACTCTCGGCGGTCGCTTTCTGGTATGTCACCGACACGATGATGACCGGTAACGGCGCGTACAGCGTGCAGAACCTGTACTTCACCGCGCTGATCGGCTTGGCCGTGACCGCGGCACTCGTCATGATCACCGAGTACTACACCGCCACCGAGTACGCCCCGGTCAAGCACATCGCACAGGCCTCCACCACCGGTCACGGCACCAACGTGATCGCGGGTCTGGGCGTGTCGATGCGTGCCACCGCCTGGCCGGTGTTGGTGATCTGCCTCGGCATCTACGGCGCCTTTACGCTCGCCGGCATCTACGGCATCGCCGTGGCGGCCACCGCCATGCTCTCCATGACCGGTATCATTGTCGCGCTCGACGCCTACGGCCCGATCACCGACAACGCCGGCGGCATCGCCGAGATGGCCAACCTGCCGAGCAAGATCCGCAACATCACCGATCCGCTCGACGCCGTCGGCAACACCACCAAGGCCGTGACCAAGGGCTATGCGATCGGCTCCGCCGGTCTGGCGGCGCTGGTGCTGTTCGCCGACTACACGCACGCGCTGGAAGCCGCGGGCAAGCTGGTCACCTTCTCGCTGTCCGACCCGGCCGTCATCATCGGCCTGTTCGTCGGCGGTCTGGTGCCGTACCTGTTCGGCGCCATGGCGATGGAAGCCGTGGGCCGCGCCGCCGGCGCGGTGGTGGTCGAAGTGCGCCGCCAGTTCAAGGAGATCAAGGGCATCATGACCGGCAAGGGCAAGCCCGAGTACGGCACCTGCGTCGACATGCTCACCAAGGCGGCGATCCGCGAAATGATCGTGCCCTCGCTGCTGCCGGTGCTGGTGCCGATCGTGGTGGTCGTGGTGGTGAATGTCCTCATGGGTCCGGGTGCCGGCACCAAGGCGCTCGGCGGCGTGCTGATGGGTTCGATCGTGACCGGCCTGTTCGTTGCGATCTCCATGACCACCGGTGGTGGCGCCTGGGACAACGCCAAGAAGTACATCGAAGAAGGCCACCACGGCGGCAAGGGCTCGGACGCGCACAAGGCGGCCGTGACCGGCGACACCGTCGGCGACCCGTACAAGGATACGGCCGGCCCGGCGATCAACCCGCTCATCAAGATCATCAACATCGTGGCGCTGCTGATCGTCCCACTTCTTTAAAATAGATTTCCTATCGCTCCCCCCTCTCCCGCACCAGCGGGAGAGGGTAAGGGGAGAGGGCAACATCATTTTTCCTTAGCTAAGGATTTTGGGGCCGGTTCGCCGGCCCTTTTCTTTTGAACAGGGTCGGCTCCGCCGGCCCTTTTTTCTTGCCTCGCGCCAACGCAACGGAATTGCCGTGATCGCAAGCTAACCCCGCCGCTGTTTGCCTTCCCTTCTTTCCCCGCACCTGGTCAGCACAACGCCGTCCCACCGGCCACGAACCCGCAAACCATTCGCGCTCGCCAACCTCGCGTCTTCCACCAAAACGTCACCCTGCCGTCACAGACACGCAATATTTCTCACCTACCCTGCGCACATTGCGATGGATATCTAGACAGCGAATGACGCCATGAGCCTTTACGCCGTTGAACGCGACAGTCCCGAGGCCCTGTACGCGCAGATCGCGCGCCGCCTGGAGCAGGAAATCACGCACCTGCACAAGGCCGGCGAGGCCCTGCCGCCGGAGACCGAACTGGCCGGACGTTTCGGCGTCAACCGCCATACCCTGCGGCGCGCCGTGGACGAGCTCGTGGCGGCGGGCATGCTCGAGCGGCGTCACGGGCGCGGCGTGTTCGTGGTCGACGGCCCGATTGACTACAAACTCGCGGCCGGTACCCGCTTTACCGAAACCCTGAGCGCGCTCGGCAAGTCGACCGACAGCAAGGTGATCCGCAAGCTCATCGTCCCCGCCTCCGGGCGCATCGCCGAACGCCTGGCTGTCGCCTGCGGCGAGCAAACGATCTGGATCGAGACCCTGCGGCTGGCCGAAGAATACCCGCTGTGTGTGATCTCGCACTTCCTGCCAGCCGGGAAATACCGCCAGGTGTTCGACGAATACACCGGCGGCTCGCTGCATCGATTTCTGGAGACGCGCTACGGCTGCGTGCTGCGGCGCACCGAAAGCCTGGTGACGGCGCTCCTCCCGCAGGGTGACGACGCCAAGCTGCTGGGCATCGCGCAGAACCGTCCGGTGCTGCGCGTCAAAAGTCTCAATGTCGACAGTCGTTACGATGCCCCGGTCGAGTACGCGCTGACCCGGTTTCGCGCCGACCGGATTCAATTGCGCATCAGTCCGTAAAACGGTTTTTTCTTTTCCCCAACCTTGCAGGAGAGCTACGAAATGTTTGCCAAGAAACTGCTTCTCACAACACTGATCGGTGCCACCCTGGTGGCGACCGTTACCGCAACCGCCGATTCCACGCACGACGGCAGCAAGGGCCACCCCCTGCGGGTGATGCTGGTCCCGGCCGACGGCGGCACCGAAGACGGCACCAAGGCCGACTTCCTCCCGGTGTTCAATGCCGTGACGCGCACCACCGGCCTCAACTTCGACATCAAGGTCGGCCAGAGTTACGGCGCGGTCATGGAGGCGATCTGCGCCAAACAGACCGAGATCGCGTTCTTCGGCCCGGCCAGCTACATCCCAGTGCGCGACAAGGGCTGCGCCAAGCTGCTGGCGGTGGCGGTGCACAAGGGCGAGAGCGTCTACTACTCCGGCCTGTTTGCGCGTGCCGATGCGCCGTACAAGAACGCCAAGGACGCCAAGGGCGCGCGCCTCGCGCTCGGTGACGTGAATTCCACGTCGAGCTTTCTTTACCCCGTTGCCATGTTGATGGACGCGGGCGTCAACCCGGCGCGCGACATGAAGCAGGTGGTGATTACCGGCAGCCACGCCAACTCGCTCAAGGCAGTCGCCGAGGGCAAGGCCGACCTGAGCGGCGCATCGTTCGACTCGTTCGAGAAGGCGGTCAAGCAGGGCGCCATCGATCCGAAGAAGGTGCGCGTGCTGGCCAAGAGCGATCCGATCCCGCAGCCGCCGCTGGCCATGTCCACCGCCCTGCCCGAAGCCACGCAGAAGAAGCTGAAGGACGCCTTCAACAACGTGCACAAGGCACCCGGCGTTACCCCAGACATGGTGCGCGGCTACGGCGGCTCCAAGGTCGATCGCTACGACGCTTCGTTCCCCGAGTCGGGCATGGACACGGCCGGAAAAAAGATGGCGCTGGTCGACGACCAGGTGAAGGCCGAAATCCTCAAGAAGGCCGCGCAGCGCTAAACGCCCGGCCCCGAACCCGGAAGGAGTCCAGCCCATGCTGAAATTCGACAATGTGACCAAGCGCTTCCCGGATGGCACGGAA